>Ga0209614_1000592_pt1 | contig 31049 bp, 18 predicted proteins | sample BlaSprsedimmetaG_FD_185484 | JGI IMG/M metagenome (GOLD analysis project Ga0209614, IMG submission 185484) | Hot spring sediment bacterial and archeal communities from California, USA to study Microbial Dark Matter (Phase II) - Blank Spring... ... | reverse complement strand
AGGTACAGGCGCCTGTTGAAGTGGCGATAATATGCCGACCGGACGCTCAAAACTGCTCTCCAACGCGAGGGGGGGGCTCATTCTGCTGTTGGCCCTGTTCTGGACCGTGTCCTGGGCCGGCGAGACCCCTCCATACCCAGCCCCTGCGCCCGATTTTAACCTGCCCGACCTTGACGGCCACCAGACCGCCCTGGCTGACCTGTCGTCCGATAATATCCTCCTTATCTTCGGCGCCACCTGGTGCCCCCACTGTCAGGATACGCTGCCCCTGATCCAGACCTTTGCCAGACACATCGGCCCGGACCAGCTCGACATCGTCTTCGTCAGCGTCCGCGAAAAGACCTCCGCCGTCGCCGAATATGCCGAAAAAAATGCCCCCCCCTGCAAGATTCTGCTCGATACCACCGGCGTTACGGCCGCTCAGTACCAGATCGACCGCATCCCCACCGCCGTCTTCCTGGACACCCAGCGCCGGATCCAGTTCGCCGGCCGGCCCAACGAGGACATCATCTGGCGGCTGCTGTCGGGTGAAAGGCCCATCCACACTGACCCGGCTGCTCGTGCATCGCTGGCGAGTGTCCGACGGCCGAAGCCCCGAGACCCGCCGACCCGGCACCGAGATCGCCGTTTTATCGTCGAACTCGACGAGCACCCGGCGCTGGCCGGTCGGCTCACCCAGGCTGCCCGACGGGCCCGCGACCAGCAGTACCGCAAGGCCGCCGCCGACATCGGCGCCCGGCTCGTCCACGAGTACGGTCCGCTGGGCAACAGGCTGGTCGTCGAGGTTCCCGAAGACAAGATCGCGGCCCTGAGTACCCTGCCCCGCTTCAAGAGCCTGCGAGAGGACCGCCCCGTCCGGGCCCTGCTGGAGGATTCCGCCTATCAGATTCACGCCGACTACGCATGGTCCAACGCCATCACGGGCCAGGGTGTCCGTGTTTGCGTCATAGATACCGGCATCGACTACACCCACCCCGACCTGGTCAATAAGGTCGTCGCTCAGTATAACCCCACCGATGGCTCCAACGACGCCATGGACGACCACGCCCACGGAACCCACGTCGCCGGCATTATCGCCTCCGAAGGCATGCAATTCCGCGGTGTCAGCTACGACGTCGCCCTCATGGCCGTCAAGGCCCTCGACTACAGCGGCAACGGCTACAGTTCCGACGTGATCCTCGGCATCAACTGGTGCGTCGACAACGGCGCCGACGTCATCAACCTCAGCCTCGGCGAGGGTCTCTACAGCGGAACCTGCGACCAGGAGGACATGGCCCAGGCGGTCAACGCCGCTGTCGACAGGGGCGTCGTCGTGGTCTGCGCCTCGGGCAACGACGGCGACCCGCAGCACATCGTCTCGCCCGCTTGCGCCTCCAAGGCCATCGCCGTCGGCGCCGTGGACAAGGGCGATGTGATCGCCTCCTACTCCGACGGCGGCACGCAACTGGACCTGGTCGCGCCCGGCGGCGGCGACTTTGGAGGCAGGGCCTTCCCCGAGATCGTCTCCTGCTTCAGCACGCTGGTCGCCAACGACCCGTTCTACTGCCTCTACGCCATTGGCGACGATTGCTACGACAACTACTTCGTCGTCGGGGGCAACCGGTACATCCGCGCCATCGGGACCTCCATGGCCACCCCCCACGTCGCCGGGGCCGCCGCGCTGCTGCTCGAGGCCAACCCCGAACTGACCCCCGCCCAGGTCCGGTCGGTCCTCCAGGACAACGCCGACGACCTGGGGCCGCCCGGATGGGACAACATGTATGGCTGGGGACGCATCAACCTCGAAAGGGCCCTTGAGAACATCCCCGCCCAGTCCGCCGAATTGCGGGTCACTATCACCGAGCCCAATACCACCGGCCCCGTCGTCGTCAACGAGCCGTTCGTGCTCGCGGCCGATATCGAGTGCTTTGGAGGCGACGGCTGCGGACACGTCATCGTCCACGCGCAGCTCAGCCCCGGCTCGAACACCGACGCATTCCGCGACATCAACGACCTCACGCCGCTGCTGACGCTCGACAACAACCCCAACGATCTCGGCATTCTCAGCGGCTGCACCGTGGATACGGCCGTCCCGATGGTTTTTGACGCCGCCACCGGCTTCGACATCTCTGAGTCATCCTACGCCGTCACGCTCTCGCCCGCCGCCGCCGTCGTCGGATCGGTCAACCCGGGAACCTACAGCACCGGCGACCTTGAGCCCGGCGACGGTCTCGGCGCCATCGGCGAGGACGTCGAGCAGCTTTACGCCTTCACGCTGCCGCCCGGTAACATTCAGAAGATCAGCGTCCGCCTCGAGAACTATCTGGTCCTGCATTTCAACGAGATCGTCCTGTCCGGCTGGTACGTCTATACCTCCGACGCCGCGGGCAACAACCTGCACCTTATCGGCGATTGCATCCCGGCCGAGGGCGGCGGCGGCGAGCCCCAGCCCCCGGACTGCTGGTTCATCACCGAAGACCCCGCGGCCATCGCCGACCTCAACCCCGGCGCAACCAGTTACATCAAGCTCGTCTCCCACGACGTCGGCGACGATGACTGGCTGACGTTCAACGACATCGAAGTCATTGTCGAGTACATCCCGGACCCCGACAACGACACCATCGGCCGCTACACGCTCAAGTATGACCTCTCCGGCGTGGACACCACCGGGGACCTGGGCTCGGCCTACCTGAGACTTCACATCAGCGGCCCGGCCCCCGACGCCATCGGCGAGCTCTACCTCATCGACCCGATCCTCTCGGCCACGGACGGCGCCGCCGCCCTCCACGAGGCTGGCGCGCCGGCGGACACCCGGCTGATCAATCCCCTCAAGACGTTCTCGGCCGCGGCGGCCGGATATGTCAACCTTAACGTCAAAGCCGCCGTCCAGGAGGCCTTCGATCAGGGCAAGACCGCCATCGCCTTCCAGGTCCGCGAACGAAACCAGGATCAGCTTATTACCCTCAGTGCCGCCGGCTCGGCCGCTCCGCCGACACTCACCCTCTCGCAGACCCTCAAATCCGGCTGCCCCGGCCAGACGGAACCGGCCGGGCCCGATCCCAACAACGGCCCACGGCCGGTCGCCTATGACAGCCTTGTCGTCAAAGACGTCTCGGCCGATGCCTACAGCAAGTTCGATCACCCCGCCGTCGCTGTTATCGGAGCCGAATTCGCCGCCCAATATAGCACCGGCGACCTCGAACCCGAAAACGGCATCGGCGCCATCGGCGAAGATGCAGAGAAACTCTACGCATTTACCATCCCCGAGGGTATCGTCCGGAAGATCAGCGTCCGCCTCGAGAATTACCTCGTCATACATTTCAACGAGATCGTCCTGTCCGGCTGGTACGTCTACACCGCCGACGCCGCTGGCAACAACCTGCACCTTATCGGCGACTGTATCCCCGCTGAGGGCGGCGGCGGCGAGCCCCAGCCTCCGGACTGCTGGTTCATCACCGAGGACCCCGCGGCCATCGCCGACCTCAATCCCGGCGGGACCAGTTATATCAAGCTCGTCTCCCACGACGTCGGCGACGACGACTGGCTGACCTTCAACGACATCGAGGTCATTATCGAGTACGCCATTGACCCGAACAACGACAACGTCAGCCGATACTACCTGACCTACGACATCTCAACGCTGGCTCCCAACGCGCAGATCGACTCGGCGCACCTCAATGTCCGCGTCACAGAACCCGCCCCGTATGCCGTCGGCGCCGTGCACCTGGTCGATCCCTACACCGTCGCCACCGGCGCCCGGACGATCTTCAACGCCGCCGGGGCGAGCTACTCGTCGCTGGTCAACCCCATCAAGACCTTCGGCGCCGACGCCGTCGGCTCCAGAAAAATCAACGTCAAGCCCGCCGTCGAGGACGCCGTCGAAAGCGGCATCGGCACGATCGCGTTTCTTATCACCGAGAACAACGAGGACACCCTCTTCTCACTGGGTACCGCCGCCGGCCCCAATCCGCCCACGCTCGACATCTATCTCAAGTCCGGTGTCAGCGGCGGCCGCGTCCGCTGGACCATCCACCCCACAGTCAACGGGACCTACACCGTCCGCGTCCTGGCCGAGAACGACGTCGGCATTGTGGGACTATCCGACGCCAGGGTTATCACTGTCTTCGATCCCAACCTGCCCACTGTCCAGTCCGTCGAATGTCTGATCGGCGGCGCCTGGAAAAGCTGCTCCAATGCCGCCTATAACGACACCATCGTTGCCGTTCGCGTCGCCGCCTCCGACGCCCAGGGCATCCCCGACGTCAACCTGCGAATCACCAACGTCCCCGACAATCACGATTTCTATAACGGCCCGCTACCCTTCCAAAGCCCCTGGTTTACCCAGACCCTCAACCTTCACATCGCCGACTCCGGCCAGTGGCGCATCGAGGCCACCGCCACCGATTCCGACTCCAACACCGACACCAGGACCATCGAGTGGTTCATTCCCTGGGGTATCCTCAGCGCCAATATCGTCACCCCCGTAACCGATGTAACCGTCCCCAAGGGCGACTCCTTCAACGTGACCGCCGAAGTCCGCTGCCTGCAGGCCGAGTGCCCCGGCGTCACGGCCGCCCTGCGCCTCAATCCGCCCATCCCTATGGCCTATGACGACGGCTCGGCGGAAGACTATGGCGATCTCGGCTCGACCGACAGCTACATCGCCGTCAAGTTCACACCCGCCGCCTACCCCACGCAACTGCGCACCGCCCGCTTCTACGTCTGGGACCAGACCACCTACCCCTTTGAATTGAACGTCTGGAAGGATAACGGTTCCTCCGGCTACCCCGGCACGAAGCTCATCACCCCCTTCAACGTCGATCCCGTAACCACCTCGGCCGCCCGCGAGGTCGCCTGGTTCGACGTAGACCTGACCGCCCACAATATCATCATCAACAGCGGCAGCTTCTACATCGGCTGGCGGCAGATCGAATCCGGCAAGCTCAATCAGGTCGGTTTCGACAACACCGGGCCTTTGCACCGGCGAACCTATGGCTACCTGCCCGGCCTTGGCGGGTGGTTCAACCTCGACGACTACTGCCAGTATTGCTCCTGGCTGCCCAGCTTTTGCGAATTCTGCGGTAATATCATGATCCGCGCCATCACCGGTGAACCCGGCGCGTACTCCGGCGACCTGCCGCCGGCCCCGGCGCCGGCCCCGTTCTACACCGTCGAGGCCCACCCCGTACCGCTGCCGCACCTTGATGCGGGCGACGCCCAACAGGTCACATTTACCGTCCGCGCCGTCGGCGCGCCCGGCCAGTCCGCCCGCCTGAGTCTCCTGGCCCGCAACAACTACGCCTTCGATACCGACGACCATAACCGAGCCACCATCACCAGCCCGGTGAATGCCTGCAAGGCCGCCAACCTCGACGCCGTTGGCCTGGTCGACTTCAAGGATCTGGCCCTGCTCATCCAGAACTGGCTCAGCACCACACCTCCTCTGCCCGCCGACACCAACAACGACAACAAGGTCAACCCCCACGACCTCGCCAACCTCGCCAACTACTGGCTGGCCTCCTGCGACTGACCCGCCTCTTGCTCGTATCAATTGGTGTCAATCCATCCCGTGGCTCTTAACCTGTCAAAGGCGATTCTGATATGTTCATCCTTCATGATGAACCGCTTGCGGTCGGACCATTGATGCACAAGGGAAACCAACCGAGACAATTCCATTGCCTTCTCGTGCGTCGCAACCCAGTGGATGGTTGCAAGAAGCTCCATTCCATAGGGTGTTTCAAAGCCCTCGATCAGACGCTCCACCCTCTCCAGCCGCTCCTTTGTCGCCGGATGCTCCTCCAGGTACGACGCAGCCCGTTGATCGACCTCCGGACGCAACATGATGGTCTTATAGGGACTATCCTGGCCTTCTCCGAACCCGTCGATATAGTGGCCTTCCATCAGGATCAGTACGTGCCGTAGATTCTCCGCATACGGACCATAGGGCGCGGCCCGGTATTTGAGACGCAGGTTCTCGCCCGCAACCTGCATGAAATACATAAGCTTATGCACCTCCAGAAGAGTCACCGAATTGTCCAACATCGCTTCCAAGTACTTCTTAACAAGTATAATCAGAGAAGCACGGCCATGGGTCATGTTCGGATTCTTGGTGCGGTCAATCATGGCCTCCATCCTAGGAGTTCCCGCAGGTTCATAAACGTCCACTTGGACGTCCGTCAGCTTGCCCAAACGGCCTTCAATCGTAGATCGCACGGTGCTCCAGTCGAGTCCACCCAGTCCACAACCAAGCGGAGGAATGGAGATGGATCTGATGCCAAGCCTTCTAATCTCCTCGACAAGAGATTCCAATCCTTGCTGTATGTCCTCAATTCTGCTCTTGCCCTTCCAATGTCGCTTCGTAGGAAAGTTGATGATGTAGCGGGGGCCGCCGAGTGTGGGCAATCTGTATGTGAACACCATGCCGGGATGGAGTTGCTTGTCCTTGCAGATCTTTCGATACGCCTCATAATTATCGGGAAACGCCCTTCTGAACTGCAAAGCGATTCCCCGGCCCATAATTCCGACACAGTTCACCGTATTGACGAGAGCCTCGGTGTCCGCTTTCAGGATGTTGCCCCGTCTGATAGTGATCATGGACACTCCAACCCTTCTAGAAGTACCAGTTGCTCTTGATCTTGACGGCAGGCCTGTGATCTGCCCCTTCGAGCATGGATTCCACTTTATCATAGACGCCCTGCCCTTGCACTCCAATTCCCACGACCAGACTCCATGGGAAGAATTCATGAAAAAGGAACTCCGCCTGCTTGCCCTCCTTGATCTCCGAATCGCGAAAATCTCTGGCTCGGACGGCTTCCCAACTGATCTGGTCAAGATCGGACACATCCGCGTAAAACCGTGTGTAGCACGCTCCGGCATTGGTCGGCGAGAATGCCCACTTGATGCCGTTGGCATGGGCATACTCCAATGCAGCATCCAGTGGCGCCATAAGATGGACTATCTCCCCCTGCCCTTCTCTGTATGTCAGGTCCGGGTGATTTCCCCTGTGCAGCAGATACAGCATGACGGATCGCGGACAGAAATAGAAAGGCACATACTCACCGACATATGTGCCGGGATGGCAGTTTACCGCAAGACTGAGACGCCGCTGTTTGATCGCATCCATGCCGACATTCTTACCGCTCAATCGAAGCCTAGTCCTTTCCGCGTCGGAATATAGCCCACCACGCTGAATAATGCAGGGAAGGTTCTCAACATGCGTTATGTGGTAGATGGATGCTTTCAATGAGAGTCTCTCTATTCAACGGCTTGGTAGACCAGCCTCTTGAACTCCCCGTTGAGCTTCGACGGTCCGGCGGGGTGCAACTGGCCCATGCACACGCCCACGATATTCCTGGCCGGGTCCACGAAGAACGTCGTATACCAGAACCCGCCCCAGCCGTAGGAGCCCACGCAGCCCATCTCGGCCGCCGCGGGCGTGTCGCGGGCTACGCCAAAGCCCAGCCCGAAGCCCTCGCCGCCCTGCCAACGCTCGCCCACCTGGTCCGTCGTCATCATCGCCACCGTCTCGCCCTTGAGTATCCGCTTGCCGTCGAGCGTGCCGCCATTGGCCAGCATCTGCGCAAACCGCAGGTAGTCTCCCGCCGTCGAACACAGTCCCCCGCCGCCGGAGTAATACCGCCGCTCGCCCTCGTAAGGGTGAGCCGCCCCATAGACAAGCAAGCCCTCCGTGAGCGCCTCGTTGCCCAGCCGCTTCAAGCCCCCGCCCTCGGCCGGAGCATAAGCCACCGCCAGCCGATCCAGCTTGTCCTGCGGCACAAAGAAGAACGTATCGGTCATTCCCAGCGGCTTGAAGATCCGCCCCTCCATGAATTCCGCCAGCGTCTGCCCCGACGCCACCTCGACCACCCGCCCCAGCACGTCCACACTCAGGCTGTAGTGAAACTGCGACCCCGGCATGAACAACAGCGGTATCGCCCCCATCTTAGCCATCTTCTCACCCAGCAGCCCCTCTGCCGGCCCCACGCCGTGCCCAATCCCCGCCTCGTTGTACATCGGCCCGACCCCGGCGTCCCAGTGGTAGCCCAGCCCCGACGTATGCGTCAGCAGGTCGCGGATGGTGATCTCCCGCTCGGCCGCCACCGTCCCTCCGGTGGCCGTCAACACCTTGGGATTGGCAAACTCCGGGATATACTTCGATAGCGGGTCATCCAGGGCGATCTTGCCCTCATCGTACAGTATCATCACCGCCACGCTCGTAACCGGCTTGGTCATCGAGGCGATCCGAAAGATCGTATCGGCCGACATATCCACGGCGGCCTCGCGGTCGCGATGGCCCACGGCCTGCTCGTATACGACCTGCCCACCGACCGCGACCATCGCCACCGCCCCGGCCAGCTTGCTCTGCTCGACTTCCTCCTCCATCAACTGGGTAATGCGCCCCAGCCCCTCCGCCGACAACGAGACGTCCGGCTGAACCGGCGCCTGCTGGTCGCACCCCCACACCCCCGCCAACGATACAACCAGGACCCACCGGCACACCCACAACGATCCACACGTTCGCATGACAACGACCTCCAATTAGACCCAAGACCCAAGATCCAAGATCCAAGATCCAAGACCCAAGACCCAAGACCCAAGACCCAAGATACAAGATCCAAGACCCAAAACCCAGGACCCAGGACCCAGGACCCAGGACACAGCGTTCAGTTAATATCGGCGGCTGACGGCGTGTAAGCGGGCTTTGGCATTATATCCACTTGCTCTTCACCTCCGCGGCCCGTGCCGGTCTACTGCTGGTCTGGAAGCTGTACATCCGTGTCCTTGCCCGCCGCGGCCAGGGCCCGGTAGAAACACCAGCCCAGTCCCCCGACGATGATCAGGCACACCACGCCCACGATGGCGTAGCTGGTGCCGCTCAACTCATCGCGTATGACCACGGCATGTTCGGCCGGCTCAACACCCCGCGTTAATCCGACCAGAAAGACCGCCAGAAACGCGCTGACATCCATCGATGCGATAAGGCCGGCCCAGCGCACGGGCCACGACACCTGGCTTTCCCGCGTATCATGCCGCTCCATCAGGGTGTTGCTGACCAGCATGACCGCCGTGCCCGCGACGATCCCAACCCATGCAAGCGCGCTCCAGGCCCCCTCGAAGAGAGGCCTTCCCGCAAGGAACAGGACCGCCAGGCCCACGGACACGGCCAGCGCGTACCATCCTGTCCGCCCGCCCCGGCGGGGCAAGTGCGCCTCGGGCCGCACCGGCGACTCGACATCCGGCCGCCCCCGGACGATCGTCAGTATAACCGCCAGGACCGGAACCACCACGACGATGCCCATTCCGACGCAGTTATAAATGATCCAGGTTCCGTCGGCTGTGCGGAGGAACTGCTCGCGATTGAGGTCGTCGAAGAGCTGCCAGCAGAACAGCGTGCCCAGCACTACGGGAATGACCAGTCGCAGCAGGTACTCCCACCACTTGCCCAGCATCCAGTCGCTGCGGCTGTTGGCATGGCGGCGCAGGATGCCCACCCGCCACATCCATGACAGCAGGACGCACTCGAGCAGTCCCATGAACGCGATGCCCCAAGTGCCGTTGACCATGCCGTCCACGGTATCGACCCAGTTGAGGCCCCCTTCGGTGATGTAGACCAACCCGCAGCCGAAACCGATAACGCTGACGGCGACGAGCACGGTGTTCCGCTTCCAGCCCGTCTTATCCACGATACTGGCGACAATCGACTCGGTCAGAGAGAAACCCGAATCGATTCCCAGCGTCACCAGCGCGAAGAAGAAGACGAAGCTGAACCACGCCGAGTACGGCAACTGGGCCAGTGCGTAGGGAAACGCCACAAACGCCAGGGACGGTCCCTTCTCGGCAACCTGCTCGACCGGCACGGGGTGGCCGGCCTGCTGGGTTACAAAGGCCATGCCGCCCAGCGTGGCGAAGACCGCCAGACCCGCAATGAAACTCGTGGCGAAATCGGCCAGTCCGATAATGGCGGCGTTATTGTTCAAATCACTCTTGCGGTGGAGGAAACTTGCATACGTGATCATGACCCCGTAGGCCAGAGACAGCGAGAAGAACACCTGGCCGAATGCGTATCGCCATGTGTTGGGTTTGGCCAGCTCGCTCCAGACGGGGTCGAGGTAGTAGATCAACCCCTGCATACTGCCCTCCAGGGTCATGCCCCGAACCGCCAGCACCGCCAGCATCAGCCAGGGCAGGGGGACCGTGAGCCAGACGATCCTGCCGACGAGTTTGACGCCGCGGCAGATGCACAGATACATGATGACCCAGGTGAACGCCAGCGGCCAGACGAGGTTCATGCGGATCGGGCCCAGGGCCGGGCCCGGCTGCATTCCCAGATACTTGACGAAGAAGAAGTCCTTGGCGTTCTGTACGCCCTCAATCCCCTGGCCGGCCCAGGGCAGCTTGCCGCCGGTCAGAATCCCCACAACGCTGTACCACAGGAAGCTGAAGCAGTAGGCCAGAATCACGGGGTAGTACGTAATAATCACGAACGCCAGGATGATGCCCCACCAGCCGGCCACTTCAAAGCGTCCGTGGGCCCGCTTGAAGGCATCCGGGGCCGCCCGCTGCGTGAAATGGCCGACGCTGAACTCCAGGATCATCAGCGGCAGGCCCACCAGGAACAGCGCGACGATATAGGGAATCAGGAACGCCCCGCCTCCGTTGCTGTAGAGCTTGTAGGGGAATCCCCAGAGATTGCCCAGCCCCACGGCCGACCCGATCGCCGCCAGCACGAATGCCCCGCGGCTGCCCCAGGTCTCACGTTGCTCTTCCAGAAGCTGGGCCATTACGCATCGGGTACTGCTTTGGCGGACGCCGCGGCATGGTTCTTGCGCTGGCGGGCCTTCATCGCCTCATGCTCAATACCGAGCAGATCGAGGGCGTCGCGCTCCACCACGTTGCGGATCGTCGCGCGAGGAACCGCCGGCAGACTGGTGTCGGCCAGCAGCATATTGAACCCGAGCAGCGTTTCCATGCACTCCCAGGCCCGCCCGAATGGGAAGCCGCTGCCGAACAGTAGTTTGTGCATTACCCCTCGCTCATGGGCGGCGACGACGGTGTTGTACGTGTGCCACACGCTGCCCGGGCGAATCGTCAGGTCCGCGTAGACATGCTCGTGTTTGCCCACCATCGTCAGGGTCTGCTCCACGAATGGCACGCCCATGGATCCGATGATGATCCGAAGCTCCGGAAACGTCCGCGCGACCTCGTCGAGCAGATACGGCTGGGCGTACTCCAGCACGGCGGTTGGTTGCAGGAATCCCTCCTCATTGTGGAAGTACACCGGCAGCTTCAGTTCCACCGCCGACTCATAGAGCTGCATGGCCCGGCTGTGCGTCGGGTGGCAGCCCGTCTCGCAGCAGTACAGGACGATGCCCTGGAGGTCCAACTTGGTCGTCTGGCTCCGCAGCCCCTTGACGTTGACTTTGTCCACGCGCGGATCCATCACCGCAAAGCCCACCAGCCGGTCTTGATGGTGGCGAACCAGCTCGGATAGTTCCCGGTTGACATCGTCGCTGAGGCCCTCCGGCATGGCATGGACGATGGATCCATCCACCGCGCGGGAGGACTCCAGATGCTCAAAGACATCGGCTTGCCCCGTGGACAGACGTATATGCGTATGACAATCAACAATCATTTCGAGCACCCACTAAAAGAACAAGAGCCGCTAACTTCAGCGGCCGCGATAACTTGCGGGATTCTACCGCCGGGGCGAGACCTCGTCAAGACCCATAACCGGCAACCGCCGCTGTTGTTATCGGCGCGCAAGGGCCGATTTCTTGCTCAAATCCACCGGTCGCCGGCGAAACTCGTTTCGTGTTTGCCGGTTGGGGCCAAGGGCTATAGAATCGCACGGAGCACTGACTTATGGGCGTTGATCGCGGGTGGTTGGCGGCGTGATTCCGACCGCCTGGCGACAGGCGGCTGAACCGGAGATAAGCGTATGAACGAGCAACTGAGTATGCCGAGGATCATCGCAGCGACCCTCTTGACCAGTGGGGTGCTGTGGGCGGTGAGTCCACAAGACGGGCAGTTCCGTATGCGCGATGCGTGGATTGGGGGCTTGGTGGCGAAATCGCCGGCGTCGGCCGGGCCGCATCTGGAAATAGCGTATGAGGATGTTTCCGATGGGGTCTCGCGCGGGCGCTCGTGGCGGGGCACGGCGTTTCAACTGGGCGATAAGACCTACAGCCACGGGCTGGCGTTCAACTCCAACAAGCACCTGCGGGTGGTTCTGAGTGAGGCGGGCGAGCGGTTCATCGCGGATGTGGGGCTGGAGAACAACGACGATACACGCCGGGGCACGGCCGCGGGCCACGGTTCCGTCAGTTTTCACGTCATGGTTGCCGATAAGGAGGTTTTCGCTTGCCCGGTTCGACGGCTCGCCGATGGTCCGCTGGCTATAGACGTGCCCTTGCATGGGGCCGGGGAGTTTGAGATCCGTGTTGGCGATGGGGGCGACGGCCGGGCCTACGATCAGGCCCTCTGGGGCGAGGCTCGTATTCAACTATGCAGTGGTAAGATATTGCGGTTGCAGGACTTACCGCTGGTCGGGGCAGGGTCGGCGCCGCTGTCGGCCGCCAATCCGCCATTCTCATTCACCTACGACGCCAAGCCCTCGGCGGACCTGCTGGGCGCCTGGCGATTCAGTCGCGACGCCCGCGACCTCGACGCCCAGCGAATCGAACAGACGCTGATCTGGGTGGATCCGGCGACGGCCTTGCAGATTCGCTGTGTACTGATCGAGTACAAGGACTTCCCAACCGTTGAGTGGACGCTGTATTTCAAGAACAGCGGGGACGCCAACACGCCGATCATCGAAGGCATCCAGGCGCTGGATATTCGCCTGGAGCGTGCGGAAGGGGAGTTCATGCTGCATCACAACGTCGGTTCGCCGGCCAACGGCAACGACTATGGCCCGCTACAGACACTGCTGGGGCCGAACGCCACCAAGCGTCTGGGCGGGGCGGGCGGTCGACCAACGAATACGGATTGGTCATATTTCAATTTGGAATGGTCCGGCAGGGGGCTGATTGTCGCGGTTGGCTGGCCGGGGCAATGGGCGGCCGAGTTCAAGCGGGACGCCGGGCGGGGCCTGCACCTGCGTGCGGGGCAGGAACTGACGCGGTTGCGGCTGCGGCCGGGCGAGGAGATACGCGGCCCGCTGATTGTGACGCAGTTCTATGAGGGCTTGCCGCTGGTCGCGCAGAACATCTGGCGGCGGTGGATGATGGCCCATTCCATGCCCAAACCGGGCGGCAGGCTGCCGAAACCCCAACTGCTGGCCGCCAGTTCCCGGCAGTACAACGAGATGATTGACGCCAACGAGGCCAATCAGATTATGTTCATCGACCGCTACGTGGAGGAGAAGCTCGGTCTGGACTACTGGTGGATGGACGCGGGCTGGTACGTTCATCACGGGGGCGGCTGGCCTCGTGTCGGCACGTGGCAGGTGGATGCCGCCCGTTTTCCCAGGGGTCTGCGGGCCGTGAGCGACCATGCCCACGGCAAGGGGCTCAAGACGCTGTTGTGGTTTGAGCCGGAGCGGGTCACGGCCGGGACCTGGCTGGCGGAGAACCATCCGCAGTGGGTATTCGGCGGGGCTTCGGGGGGGCTGCTCAATCTGGGTAACGATGATGCGCGGCGGTGGCTCACCGAGCATGTCGATACGCTGCTGACCGAGCAGGGGATCGATCTGTATCGGCAGGATTTCAACATGGACCCGCTGGCCTATTGGCGCCGGGCCGATGCGGCGGATCGTCAGGGGATAAGCGAGATTCGGCACGTGACCGGCTATCTGGCGTATTGGGACGAGCTTCGACGGCGGCATCCCGACATGCTGATTGACTCATGCGCCAGCGGCGGGCGGCGCAACGATGTCGAGACCATGCGGCGGGCGGCGCCGCTGTGGCGCAGCGACTACGCCTATGAGGCCATCGGGCATCAGTGCATGATGTACGGGCTGTCGGCGTGGCTGCCGTATCATGGGACCGGGACGGTGTTTGCGGGCAATGCTCCGTATTACGGCAGCGGGCCGACGCCTGTGGAGCCGTATGCCTTCTGGAGCAATGCCTGCCAGAGCACGGGCATGGGCATCGACGTTCGGGTCAAGGAACTCGACTATGCCGCCATGCGCCGCCTTATCGGGCAGTGGCGGCGGGTCGCGGCCAACTACTATGGCGATTTCTACCCGCTGACGGCATGGAGCCGCGACGACACGGTCTGGATGGCGTGGCAGTTCGACCGTCCGGAGGCCGGGTGCGGCATGGTGCAGGTCTTTCGGCGGCATAACAGCATCTACGAATCCGCGCGACTGCGGCTGTTCGGTCTCGATGCCGAGGCCGAGTACACCTTCAGCGACATCGACAGCGGGGCGTCGGGGTCGCACAAGGGCCAGGTTCTGCTGGACGAGGGATTGACCGTCACCATTGGCGCCAAGCCCGGGGTCGTGACGCTGGTTTATGAACGCAAGCAGTAGCCGTGGGTCGGTTGGCCGGGGCCGTCCTGGGGTTCAAGGGCAAATGTTTGAAGTCGAATCCGGATTTGGAAAGGGCAAGACCATGGCGATTACGCTGACGTGGCTGGGTCATGCGTCGTTCAGGATTGTGGCGGGCGAGACGGTTATCTACATTGATCCGTGGAAGCTCAAATCGCCCGCCAGGGATGCCGATTTCATCCTGGTGAGCCATTCCCATTTTGACCACTACTCGGCGCCGGATATCAAGGCGATCTCCAAGGCCGGTACGCAAGTCATTGGCTCGGCGGATGTGATCAAGCCGTATGGGGGCGGGAAGGTCATAACGCCGGGCCAGACGTTGGACCTTGGGCGACTGACGCTGACCGGCGTGCCGGCCTATAATCCCGCGAAGCCCTTCCATCCGCAGGCGAACCACTGGCTGGGATTTGTCATCGCCATCGACGGCAAGCGGATCTACTACGCGGGCGATACCGACGCCACCGCGGAAATGAAGGCGTTGGAGGATATCGAGCTGGCGCTGCTGCCGGTTGGCGGGACCTATACGATGAACGCCGCCGAGGCGGCCGAGGCGGTGAACACGTTCAAGCCCGCCCGCGCCGTGCCGTACCACTGGGGGGACATCGTCGGCGACGAAGCCGACGCTAAGAAGTTCGCCCAACTGAGCCGCGCGCCGACGACGATACTGGCGCCGGGCCAGTCGCTGACCCTTGCATCTCCTTGAGTTGGCGACAAGGCCTTGACAGGCGGCAGGCGGTCTGTGCCTTTGCCAATGACTTGCCCGACCATCGAAAGGCCGGCGTTCTGTTTGTAGGAGCGGACGGTAAAGGCACCCCATCCGGGTTGTGTATTACCGACGAACTGCTCCGGACACTGGCTGATATCAGAGGCGACGGGAACGTCCTGCCTCCGCCTTCGGTTGTCGTTGAGAAACGCAAACTCATGGGTGCTGAGATGGCGGTGGTGACCGTGCAGCCTTCCGATGCGCCTCCGGTTCGATACAAGGGGAGGATCTGGGTTCGCGTCGGACCGAGGAGGGGTGTGGCCACGCCGCAGGATGAGAGGATCCTCAACGAGAAGCGCCGTTATCGGGATATTCCGTTCGATGTTCGGCCGCTGCTTTCATGCACTTTGTCGGCACTCAGTCGCCTGCTGTTCGAGCAGGAATACCTGCCCAATGCCTTTGCTCCCGACGTGATAGAGGCCAACGCGCGATCGTACGAACAAAAACTGGCGTCTTGTCGAATGGTGGCCGCCGTCGATGATCCCAAACCCACGATTCTGGGGGTTCTCGTGCTTGGCGTATCGCCGCGGGATTGGGTTCCGGGGGCCTACGTGCAGTTCATCCGGTTCGCCGGAACCGCGGTAACCGATCCGATCCTTGACGAAGCGGCGATCTATGGGGCCCTGGGCGAAGTGCTGCGGCGGATTGACGAGAAGGTCGATTCGCACAATCGCAGCCAGGTTGACATTCGGTCGTCCGACCGGGAGGTCCGGACGGCCCAGTATCCGCGCGTGGCGATTCAACAGTTGATCCGCAACGCCGTCATGCACCGCGCCTATGAGAATACGAACGCTCCGGTCCGTGTCTATTGGTTCGACGATCGTATCGACATCAGCAATCCCGGGGGGCCGTTCGGGGTGGTCACACGAGAGAATTTCGGCAAACCGGGCATCACGGATTATCGCAATCCGAATCTGGCGGATGCCATGAAGGTCCTGGGATTCGTCCAGAGATTCGGCATCGGGATACAGACCGCGAGGGCGGAGCTTCTGAGAAACGGCAATCCTGAACTTGAATACACCGTGGAACCCACGCATGTGTTGGCCACGGTCAGGAGGCGCCCATGAGCGCTGCGCAGTCTCATCCCGATGGCGCAGGAAGCAAGAAAACCCATCTTCAGGCTTACGCCCGCCGACGGAGCGATCGGCGGTCATGCACAGGCGGTTGCGGAAGCTCGCAACGATTTCGAGTCTCTTGCCAGGAAACTCCGAGAGAGGATGGAAGCACTGGAGACAAAATAGTGTGGATGCAATTGCGATCAGCGGTCAGGGAGCGCCCGCAGGGACCGTTGTTCTGGCTGAGCCTGCCACGGGATCGCCGGCGAGTTGGTTGAGGTAGTTCTCGACGTGGGTGTATCCATTGGCGGCGAGACCGGCGGCGTCGGCGGGGTCGGCGGGGTCGAGGCCGTGGGCCCTTTCCCAGGCATCCGGCATGCCGTCGTGATCGGAGTCGTCCGGAGGCGCGGGGGCGCCGGAGGCCAGATCCGGCCAGGGGCCGGTGGTATTGACGCGGTAAGTCCCGGTTTTGTCGCGCACGCTCTTGACGATACGCAGGTCAATCGCATCGCGTGAAGGCCGGGAGGCGCCGACGGTGGCCAGCACATTATCCAACAGTTGCGAAACGGGCTCCGCGACAATGGGGGGCGCTGCAAAAGGCTCCGCGGCCGCGTACTGCGCCTGATCGACCCGATGGGTGCTTCCATCGCCCTTGAACTCGTAATAATCCCACGTGTTGACGCCGTGTCCGATCCAGTCGTTCTCGCATCCGGTCGGGCAGCGGGGTCCCCAGTTGCCGGACAGATACAGCTTCGTTCCCCCGTCTTCCGCGGGCGAGCCGTCGATGCGGACGGGACCGCCGTTGCCGACGTTCAGATAAGGATATCCACTTTCCGGACCGGCGATCCAGAGATTGCCGACGACATTGCCGAAGGCGGAGCTGTTAAGGGCGAACTGGCCGAAGACCGAGGCGTTGTTTCCGTTCCAGTTGTAGATGACGTTGCTGCGGAAGTCGAAGACCTTCGCGTGCTGCATCAGGGGAGTCCTCGATCCCAGATTCGCGTAGAGGTTGTGGTGCAGTGAGATGTTCTTCGGGGCGCGGTTGCCGCCGATGTGGCTGCCCATATCGGCCTCGGCGATGATGTTCCACTGGAACGTGGCTCGATCGAGATAAGAGCCGTACCAGTCCAACTGCGTGTCGGAGCCCCAGCAGACCGAACAGTGGTCGAAGATGACGTCGTGGACGCCGGGCTCGGCCGTTCCGTAGCACAGAAGGTTGTTGCCGGCGTCGTGTTTCATGTTGCCGCCCATGCGGACCCGCAGGTGGCGGACAATGATGTCGTGTGCTCCGTTGACGAACCAGACGCCCCAGTCGCCGTCGGGCCGGCCGGTCCCTTTGATCTGCACGCCGCCGGGTGAGGTCTGGCCGGCCACGGTCAGGTACGGATGGCTGACGCGGATGGCGCTGCGCAGGGTAATCGTACCGCTGACGCGAAAGACGCATATACGCGGCCCCTCGGCCTCCAGGGCGCTGCGCAGACTCCCATCGCCCGAATCGTTGAGATTGGTGACCTCGATGATGCGGCCGCCGCGGCCGCCCACCGCGTTGGCGCCAAAGCCCTCGGCGGTGGGAAAGGCCTTGATCGTCTGGGACGCGGCATGCGATCCCGTTGGCAAGAGCCAAACGGCTGTGATAAGGACAGAACAAACGCGACGCGCCATTGCCAATAACCTCCACGACTTGCCTATTCCTGGATCACGGCCCATCCGTTTCGGCGGTTTGGGGCACCGTGGACCACAGTGCCTCTCGTGCCATCTGTTCAGCGACCGCCCGGCCGGGACGACCGGGCACCTGCCGCCATTACACCGGAGACCGGCGTGGGATGTCAAGCCTCTTTGCCTGGCAACGACCGGCTCACAGGTTATAATGCCCTGACGCTTCCGGCTGATACAACACATCGGCTATGCGGATACGTCTGCAGATGGTGTCTCCGGCCTTGCGGCCCAATACAGAGAGGCCGATAGGACTCAGAATGGACACATCCGATTCCTCAAAACCGCGTTCGAACCTCTTCATGGCCGTCGCAGGAAAAACTAGCGTGAACACCAATATCTCCAGACTGGTAGTGTCCTGGAGTCGGATCCTGGAATTCATGGTGACGCAGCCCGGGTCAACCTCCTCGGAGCGGACGCGTTCCGCCTCCTGGAGAAGGGACCGCAGCTTCTCAAGCCATGCGTACAGACCGCTTTCAGGATGATGTGCGGCGGCTATCAGCATCTGGAGGCGTTGGGCGTCAAAATCTGTAACCGTTCTCTTGTCTGTCTTGAACACAGAACCTCCTCATACTGTCGAACCCGACCGTTTAGCGATTATCGATGCGTTGAAACATGACCTGGCCGACGTCGGTAAGGTGCGAGACCACCGCGTAGACTCCGTCCCCCTTCGCCTCCAGGTACAGATTCCGGGTAGACGGCGAGTACTTCCTGAACTCCTGCAGCACGGCCTGCTTCGCCTTGCTCAGAGATGCCGCCACAAGGGTGAACCGCATGGTTCTCCGGACGTCGAACATTTCCATCTCAATGTGCCATTCGACCATGATCGAATTCTCCTTGTTCCTGGTCATGCGAACAACGACCGTGGGCTTCCGGCTGATACAACATCTGCATGATCTTCATTCTTCTCACGCCGCCCGGGACTTCCCAAGCCACCGTATCACCCACTCGGTAGCCCAACAGTCCGGTGCCGACGGGGGCCAGAACAGAGATCTTGCCCTCGTCGACGTTGGCGTCACGGGGAAACACAATTTGCCAGCGGAAGTGCTCATGCGTCACCATGTCTTTCACCAAGATACGGCTGTTCATGGTGACAACATCATCATCGATCCTCCGGGGCGAAACGACGCGCGCCCGCTCCATTTCCTTCTTCAATTCGGCCACGGCACGGGGGCTCTCCGCACCGTCCTTTTCCAGCGTGTCCAGCCACTCGCTGAGTCTCTCAAAGTCACATTCCGTGATGTAAACATGTTTCTTGTTCGGCATAACAACACCTCACACAATCGAATGATCATCGACACACAAACGGGCCAGCCAGGCAACGCGAGGATGTCCTCTTGCCTCATGCCGGCGAATTCCAGGTCTGTCGGGCGTCTTAGACCCCGGCATGCCTATTCGTATATCCGATTCACCCTTTCATAAGAGCGCCGATGGTCTTGCATGGTCGGGCATAAGACTCGGCGACATCATGGTGTGCGAATCCCCCGAAACGGCGCAATAAAAGGGGCCAGCGGTCAACGCTGGCCCCTTGTGTTCGTCACGGAGTCAGTCTGTTACCGCCGCGGAATCCTCCTGTTCGGATACGTGCCGGAATCGGAGACGAGGTCTCTGGGCTTGTGCAACGAGAACGGACAGACAATGGGCCTTGCGATCGATGCAATGCGGAGGCGCAAACGCCGCATGTCCAGGCAATTCACCCGGAAGAGACATACCCCTTGTCTTGTATGCGTCAGAAACATTGCTATTCTCATCGCGAACACGCGGTCCTGCACGGACTTCCAAGGCTCACAGCACAGCCCCGCCCCAAGCACCCGATGCATTGCCAAGCATGACTGGGCAGGTGCGACCGGAAGCCACACTTACATTATTATACCACGTCGGCCGCTGCTGTCAAGGCCCTTGTGGCGGCGATACGGGCCACGGCATATCCCCGGCGTGAGTCCGCCGGGCCGCAGCGAGAACGCACCGCCTTTACAACGGCCTCACATCTCTTTGGTGATGCCCGGTTGCGGCGGGGGGTAGATGCCGTCGGGGCCGGCCTTGGTGGGCGGTTCGGTCTCGAAAGAGAGGTTGTCGATGTCGGCGACGAACTGGAATTGGGAGGCCATCATCTGGTCCCAGGTGATGATCTGGCCGGTGTGGGCGGCGGCGCGGCCCATCAGGGCGGCGATTTCGGCCTCGCCGGCGCGGCGGGCCTCGTTGTGCGGGCGGTCGTGGCGGATGGCGTCCAACAGCAATTGCCACTCGACCTGATAGGGGTTCGGGTCGGGCTGTTTGAATTCCCAGACGATATTATCGGGCGTCATGTTGTGATTGCGGTAGATCCTGGGTTTGGGCCCAGCCAGTGAGGCCATGATGACGGCCGAGCCTTTGGACCCGTGGGCATAGTCTGAATACGTCTCCCAGCAGTTGTTCATGTGCCGCGAGAACGCGAAGAGCTTCGTCCCATCGGCGAAGGTGTACTCCACGGCGTAGTGGTCGAACTGGCTGCCCGCGGACTCGAAGCACCGCCCGCCCATGGCCTGGGCGCTTACCGGCCAGGCGCCCTTGGTCCAGCAGGCGACGTCCACGTTGTGGCAGTGCCAGTCGATGAAGAAGCCCGACGAGACCCACGTGAAGCTGTTGGGATAGCGCAACTGGAATTCGATCTCGTTGGCGCCCTGCGGCAGCTTGGGGCAGACGACCGGGCCGTGGACGCGGTATATGCGCAAGGTGTGCACGTCGCCGATGGCGCCGTCGTGGATGCGCCGGATCACTTCCTGGCGGGCCTGTGAGTGGCGCCACATGAAGCCGACGCCAACCTTGAGGTTCTTCTTCTCGGAGGCCTCGGCGGCGGCGAGCAGCCGGCGGACCGACGGGGCATCGACGCCGAAGGATTTCTCCATGAATATGTTGACGCCCTTGTTGACGGCGTACTCGAAATGCAGGGGGCGAAACGCCGCGTGGGTGGCCAGCAGGACGACATCACCCGGCCGCAGGCAGTCGATGGCCTTCTTGTAGCCGTCGAACCCGACGAATTGGCGTTCTTTCGGCACGTCCAGCCTGTCGGCATGGGCTTCTTTGAGGGCCGCCAGGCTCTGGGTCAGGCGGTCTTCGAAGACATCGGCCATCGCCACGAGCTTGACGGGCCCGCCTGTCGTGCTGAAGGCATCAACCACGGCCCCGGTTCCGCGTCCGCCGCAGCCGACCAGCGCCAGGCGAATCGTGGAATCCCCGCCCGCGTACAGACGACTCGACAACTCTGCCGCCAGGCCCGAGCCCACAGCCAATCCTCCGACACCCCGCAGGAACCCGCGGCGATCCATTTGGCTACTGATGTGGCGCCTCATGGCGTTACCCTTTCACAAGTGCACGAACGACGCAATACGCAATACGAATCAGGCACCGCCAAACAAGACGCCCTGGAGCTTCTTGAGGGCGGCATAGGACCGCTTGGGCTCCAGGGGTGTCGTCAGCAGGCCGCTCTGCGGCGTGAGGCTGTCGCTGCGGTCGGCAAGGTTCGCGTAGCTGACCGCATCGACGAACGGCTTGCTCAGGGCGATGCGGTAGAACTGCTCGATCCACTGCTGCTGGTGAGTCTCATTCCATCCTCCCCGCCAGGACCCGGCCGCATCCGGTGCGAACAAGCCATCACCCTCGACGCCCGGAATCTCCACGTCGGTAATGTACAGGGGTTTGGAGATCGGCGCAAACGAATCGAGCAGCGACGAGACCTGCAGGAAATCGCGGACATGCATGCCCGACTGGTTTCGGCCGAACCGCATCTGCAGGGCAAAGGCGTCGAAATTGATGCCGCTCTGCACGACCATGTCCATATACACCAACGGCGGGATGCTGCCCGGAACGATAGCGTAGTATTCGCCCCAGGGGTTGCCAATTTCGATGACCTTGATGGCCCGGCCGCTGGCGGTGCGGACCGCAAGGGTTGCCGCCCGCGTCATCTCGAGGATCTGCTCGAAGCTGAGACCGAAGTGATTGAAGACGTTGAGGCCGCTGACGGCGTACCAGACCCGAACCACGGCGGCGTAGCGCGTCACCATCCGCGTTACGAATTGGTAAGCCGCCTCGCGGACCTTCTCGAAGCTCGTCTTCGAGCCGACCAGCCAGGCGGGCAGGTAGTCCTTGGAGAACCGCAACAGCGGCCCGGCGCCCATGACGACGCGGCGGTTCGCCAGGGCCTCGACACACGCATCGACCGACGAGAAATCGTACTGGCCCCGCGTCGGTTCGATCTGGCCCCAGTTCACGGGGATGGTCACATATCCGAACAGGCCGAGCAGGTGCTCCATGTACGCCGTGTCGCCGATGCGGGCCGGGTCGAAGCGGCAGCCCAGGCATCCCTTGCCGAGCGCATGGCTCTTGCGGCGGCTGTCGAGCGAGGTCAGCGCCTGCTTGAGGGCGAGTTTCTCTCCGACCATCACCGCCTTTTGCAGGGCCTCATCGGCGGGTAGTGAGGCCTTCGCGGGATTGTCCAGATTCTGCAGGGCCTTGATAAAATGCCCCTGTGCCTCGGAGACCGCACCCTCCAAGTCGCCGAAGCCGCTGAAGAAGGACCAGTCCTCCCGCCGGGCGGTAATCTGCATCAGCTTGGCCCGAGCGATTTCGAGGTTGAGGATATATGGGCGTTTTCGTTCGGGCAGGCAGGTGGTGGCCAGCAGGACCTTGCCGAAGCCCTCGACCGGCCAGAGCAGTGCCAGGCCGGCGGTTTCCAGATTGCTCTTGCGGCATTCCACGACGCCGCCGGTACAGGTGATCTTGGCGCGGCGGACCCCCACGCCGTCCGTGCCGAACATGTACGCCCCGCACAGCTTGAAGTCGTCGTATACCTTGCCGTTGTTGAAAATCAGGAACTTCAAGAGTAAGCCCGCCACTATCCGGCACACCGGCCGCGATATTACGATACGACCGCCGCTACTCCGGCGAAAAGCCCATTTACCCCCCGTCGCGACGGGGAATGACCGCGGCCGATCCAAGCCGCCATGAGGCCCTGATTATACCGATTCGGACCCCTCTGGCAAGGCGAAGTTCCGTGGGGCGAGCAATTGCGATGATAACACAAACGCTTCCATTATCGCCGGGTTGATATTCGCAGGCTGGGAATCTACAATCGTGGGACGAAATGGAATCCGTTCCGGTAGGGCCCCAGGAGCATAGTTATGAGACGCTCAAGAAGACTTCGCGATTCGATCCTCGTCTTGTCCTCGGCGATGGCGGTATTTTGGGGTAGCCGGGTTGTGCAAGCCGACGCGGCCGAGCGGCAGGTGCTCCATGTGTCGCCGGGCGGCGACGATGGTTGGTCGGGGCGGCTCGAGAGGCCCAACGAGGGCCGCACGGATGGGCCGCTGGCGTCGCTGATCGGCGCCCGGGATGCCGTTCGCAGGGCACGGGGCGGCAACCGTGTCACGGGCGCTTCGCCCACGATTCGCGGGCGGGAAGCCGTTGATACGTCGGACGCCCCTGAGACGCACGGGCTGGAAGCCCGTGCCACGCAAGGGCGGGACGCCCTCGCCACGGGGGATTTCGTTGTCCGCATCCAGGGCGGGGAGTATCGGATGGCCGAGCCGCTGGTTCTGGAGCCGCGGGATTCGGATGTGACCTACGAGGCGGCGCCGGGGCAGCGGCCGGCGTTTTCCGGCGGGCGGGTCATTAAGGATCTGAGGCAGAATGGCCTACTGTGGGAGGCGGTGATTCCGCAGGTCAGAGAAGGCCGGTGGTACTTCCGGCAGTTGTTCGCCGATGGCCTTGATATGGTGAACATGGTTGAGATGCACGGGCTGGAAGCCCGTGCTACGCGCGGGCAGGATGTCCCGGACACGCGCGGGCAGGATGCTCGGGCCACGCAAGGGCGGGACGCCCTCGCCACGGACTATGACATACACGGGCTGGAAGCCCGTGCTACGCGATGGCAAGATGCCGTCGCTACGGGGGACGAACGACGACATACGACATACGATATACGAGCCGCGCACAGTGTGCGACGGACGCGGGCGCGGTCGCCGAACGACGGGTACCATCGTATCGCCGAACTGCTGCCGGGTCCGATGGACGAGCGCGCGAAACGGGCCACGGATCGGAGCCGGTTCAGGTTCGCCGAAGGGGACATCAAGCCCTTCGAGCGGCTGGGGGACGTGAACCTCATCCTGATGCATTCGTGGGAGACGTCGATCCACCCGCTCAAGAGCGTCGATGTGCAGGAGCGGATTGTGGAGTTTACGGCGCCGCTGAAGGAATGGTGGACCATCGGCTGGTGGGAGGAGAAACAGCGTTATTATGTGGAGAACGCCCGCGAACTGCTCGATGCGCCGGGCGAGTGGTACCTCAACCGTGAAACGGGCTTATTTAGCTACTATCCCGTGCCGGGCGAGACGCTCGACAAGACGCGGCTTGTTGCGCCTGTGCTGACGGAGTTTGTCCGGTTCAAAGGTGATGCCGAGAGGAATGCGTTTGTCGAGAATATCACGATAAAGGGCCTGGCCTTCCATCATGCCGACTGGGAGCTTTCGCCGGCAGGCAACAGTTCGACTCAGGCGGCGGTCGAGGTACCTGCGGTTATTTCGGCCGATGGGGCCCGAAACTGCGTCATCGACGGCTGTGAAATCGCCCATATCGGCGGCTACGCGATATGGTTCCGTCGCGGCTGCAAGAACAACCGCATCCAGCGCAACCGCCTCTACGATCTCGGCGCCGGCGGCATTCGCATCGGCATGGACCGCATGCCTGACAGCGACGCGGCCGAGTCCTCGGGCAATCTCATCGACAACAATCATATCTTCGATGGGGGGCGCGTCTACCCGGCCGGTGTCGGCATCTGGATCGCCCAAGCCTCGCACAACCGCATCTCCCACAACGATATCCACGACCTGTTCTACACGGGCATCAGCGTCGGCTGGAACTGGGACGATACCCCCAACCGCACGCACCACAACGTCATCGAGTTCAACCATGTACACGATCTCGTGCACGGCGAGCTGTCGGATGCGGGGTTGATCTACTGTCTGGGTGTCTCACCCGGCTCGGTCATCCGCAACAATGTCTTCCACGACATCACGTCGTACACCCAGCCGGATTTCTCGTGGGGCATCTATCTGGACGCCACCTGCGGCCAATACACCGTTGAGAACAACCTCGTCTACAACACGCGGGCCGGGGGCATCATGTTCAACAACGGCGGCCATGAGCACGTCATCCGCAACAACATCTTCGGACCGGCGCAGACGAACCAGATATGGCCCTATTTCGAGAAGCGGCCCAACACCTTCAGCCATAACATCGTCTTCATGAGCGAGGGGAACCTCCTGGTTGGCCACAGCGAGAACACCCTGAACGAACGCCTCAAGGAGGGGCAGTCCCTGGGCGTTTGGGACCGCAACGTCTACTGGCATACGGCGCAGAAGGACCGCCTGCGTTTCTACAACCGGACGTTCGCTGAATGGCAATCGCTGGGGCTTGACCGCAACTCGCGGGTCGCCGATCCGATGTTCGTGGATGCGGCGCGGCACGACTACCGGCTGCGGGATGCGTCGCCGGCTCCGCGGCTTGGGTTCAAGCCATTTGATATTTCCGAGGTGGGGCTGTATGGTGATGTGCAGTGGGTCGGTGAATGCAGCCATGGCAGGTGCGTGAAACGTTAGCAACGGCATCAAGTCTGAGGTGGCATACACCGCGTGGGCAAAGACGACATTTGCCCATCCTACGTTTGGCTGGTGCGAGCGAGATGCTTCGCTTCGCTCAGCATGACACAATCATCCTGGACAACTCAAGAAAAGGAGAACCATTATGATTCACAGCGGCAATCGGCAGTATTGCATAGGGACTATTGTTGCAGTTGCGCTGGTACTGTGCCGTACAGGTCCGGCGGCGCGCGCCGCCGAGGCGGATGCCATCCGGCCCTATGAGGCGAATCCCCGCTATTGGCAGTACAAGGGCAAGCCCATCCTGCTCATCGGGGGGTCGAAGGACGACAGCCTGTTTCAGATTCCGGACCTCAAGGAGCATCTGGATGAGATGGTTGCGGTTGGCGCCAACTACATCCGCAACACGATGAGCGACCGGCCGGACCATGATTTTGAGGTCTATCCGTTCAAGAAGCGGCCGGACGGCAAGTATGACCTGGAGCAATGGAACGACGAGTATTGGAAGCGGTTTGAGAATATGCTGCGCTGGACGGCCGAGCGGGACATCATCGTGCAGATTGAGGTCTGGGACCGGTTCGACTACTCGACCAGAAACTGGCCGCCGCATCCTTATAACCCGAAGAACAACGTCAACTACACCTACGAGCAGTCGGGTTTTGCGCCGGAGTACCCGGATCATCCGGGGGCGAACAAGCAACCGTTCTTCTTCACGACGCCCAAACAGCGCAACAACAAGGTCATCTTCAAATACCAGGAGCGGTTTGTGGACAAGATGCTCTCGCACACGCTCAAGTACGGGCACGTGCTCTACTGCATGGACAACGAGACCAACGGCGAGCCGGCCTGGGGGGCGCATTGGGCCGAGCATATCCATCGCCGCGGCGCGGAAGCCGGCAGGAAGGTCTATGTGACGGAGATGTGGGATGCGTGGGACCTCAAGGCGCAGGAGCACCGGCGGACGTTCGACCATCCGGAGTTGTATGACTTCGTGGACGTGTCGCAGAACAACCACCAGAAGGGCCAGACGCACTGGGATAACTTTCAGTGGGTCCGCGATTATCTGACCAAGCAGCCGCGTCCGATCAACACGGTCAAGACCTACGGGGCCGACACCGGCCGATATGGGACGAACCGCGACGGGATGGAACGCGTATGGCGGCATATCATCGGCGGGGCGGCGTCGGCGCGGTTCCACCGGCCGGACTCCGGACTTGGCCTGGGCCCGGAGGCCAAGGCCTGTATCAAGAGCCTGCGGATGCTCACTGGGGCGATGGACGTGTTCACATGCGGCCCACGCAACGACCTGCTGGGCGACCGCCAGCCCAACGAGGCGTACTGTCTGGGCAATCCCACAGTCGAATACGCCGTCTACTTTCCTGACGGCGGCGAGATTACCCTCGATATCTCGGCCCTGGCCTCCAAAACTCCCCAAGTTCGCTGGCTGGATATCATGAAGAGCCAGTGGCTGGCGGCCAAACCGGGCGAAGCGCCGTCCGGCCGTCTGAGGCTCCAGTGCCCCAGCCCCGGGTATTGGGCCGTTCTGGTCAAATAGCGGCCCAAAACGCCGTCGGAGGTCCCCAAAACCGCCTTCCGTGCAAAGGCATTGCACTAAACGCCCGAAATATGCTATAATAGGGCCGCACACGCAACCAGAGTTGCTTTTCACGCCTGCAAGAAGCACCTCGGAAGGTGGGTGGCCCTTACTATAGTGCCACAACGTATAGATTACAGGCCCGAACCCGGTACGCCTGCATCGCCGGGTGCGGTATCCGAATGACCAGGAGTCGTGCATGAAACTGGTGGGACGATGGGTCGTAGGGGTCTGCCTGGCGCTGACAGGCGCGTCAAGTCTGAACGCCGCGTGGGTGGCCTACAACGACTGCCTGAAGGAGGTCGGCGACGGCACACAGGCCAATGTAACGGCCTATACCATCCACAACAGCAGCCAATCCAATACCTCCGGGCCACTGAAGGACTATGCGACCGGCTCGACGGTGGCTATGCCGACGGTTACGTTCACGATGGGTGCAGGGGGCCTGCGTCCCTCGACCGGTGGTTCGGGAGGGCGGCCCAATTCGGGTACGCCGGCCTTCGAGGTGTTTCACGAAGCAGGCGGCGCCCCGATCGTGGATTTGGCGCCCAACGTGATTGGCTACGGCTCGGCGGGCTGGTGGCAGGAGATTGCGTTCAGCGGACTGGATCCGGGCAAGACCTACACGTTTGTCGGGACGGCCATCCGGTCGAGCAGTTATCCGACCCGCAAGACACTTGTGACGATTCTGGGGCATACGTCGGCGACGAACAACAGCAGCAGCGGGCCCAATATCCTGTCGGTCTCGGCGACGACGACCGTTCTTGCGGCGGGGGATAACCGTGCGGCCGGCGACGTCGTGCGCTGGGATGACATTGTTCCAGGGCCGGGCGGTTCGTTCACGATACGCAGCGAAGCCACGGTCGACTCCGTGAACGAGGCATACCCCATCAATGCCTTCATGCTCGCCGAGGGGGGCGTCACGGGCAACCGTCCGCCTATTGTAGATGCCGGGGATTACGATGCACTGACCTGGCCCATCAACGTTCTTCAACTGAGTCCCGTCGTCGATGACGACGACCCCTGCGGCCTGGGTATCCTTACCTATGAATGGTCCCACTCGGGCCCGGGCGCCGCTACCTTCGTACCGAGCCACACCATCGCCGACCCCTGCGTCATCTTCTCCGAACCGGGATTGCACAAACTGCAACTGCGTGTCTGGGACGAGGTGCCGCTGGAGGGCGTGGCCACCGTGGACATACCGCTGATTATGGGCCTGCTCGGTGATTTCAACGGCGACCGGCGGGTCAATCACCGCGATCTGGAGATCTTCGCGGCACAGTGGATGGACCCCTGGCCCAGCCCGGCGGACCTCAACGCCCGTGACGGCGTCAATGTCGTCGATCTGAGCATACTGGCGGCCAACTGGGGCGTGGGCGAAGAGGCCACGCTCGTTATCAATGAGTTGCTCGCCCGCAACGACCTGTCCAATCCCGATCCGCAGGGTCAGTACGAGGACTGGGTCGAGATCTACAACGGCGGCCAGGAGTCGTTCGACCTGGGCGGTTGCTATCTGACCGACCGGCTCGACGAGCCCATGATGTGGCGCGTGCCGACCGACAGGCCGCAGGCGACCACCATCCCTCCAGGGGGCTACCTGGTCATCTGGCTGGACGGCGACGTCAACGACGCCGGTCTGCACGCCTCCTTTGAATTGGCCGAGGGCGGCGAACAGATCGCGCTGTTCGATGCCGACGGGCGGACGCTGCTGGATAAGATCGAGTTCGGCCCGCAGACGGCCGACGTTTCGTTCGGGCGCGAGCCGGATGGGACGAACAACTGGGTGACACTGACGCCCAGTCCGGGCGCGTCCAACAATGGGCGCTTCCTCGGGGTCGTCGCGGATACGAAATTCAGCCACAAGCGCGGATTCTACAGCACCCCATTTGAGGTCATTATCACCACAAGCACTCCCGGGGCCACGATTGTCTATACCACCGACGGCAGCACCCCAACCGAAAACCACGGAACCGTATACACGGCGCCCGTCCCCATCTTTGCGACGACCCCGCTGCGGGCCTTCGCCTACAGGACCGGATGGAAATCCACGAACGTCGACACACAGACTTACATCTTCCTCGATCATGTCATCGTCCAGGCCACCCACCCGACCACGGGCGCGCAAGTTACGCCCGCCGGCTTCCCCGTGTCATGGGGTTCCGTCACAGGGGACTACCAGATGGACCCGGATGTGGTCGGTCAGGACGGGCAGGACAAGTTCGGCGGTATCTACGCGGCCAGCATCAGGAGCGACCTGAGGGCCGTGCCCACCTTCTCGCTGGTGATGAACAAGGACGATTTCTTCGGGCCGACCGGCATCTACATCAACCAGTCCCAGGACGGAACCGAGCGGGTCTGCTCGCTGGAGTACATAGACCCGAATGAGAACGACAGCTTCCAGATGAACTGCGCCCTGGCCATGCAGGGGGGGGTCAGCGGCGGAGGCACGAGCCTGCAGCGGTGGAAGACGTACAAGCTGTCGATGCGGCCCCGCTTCAAGGCACTGACCGACGACCTCAAGCCCACGCAGGGCCCGCCGCGGATGAACTTCAAGCTGTTCCAGGACTCGCCCGTGGACAGCCACAATACGTTTGTTTTTGACGGGGTGCTCAACCATTCGTGGCTGCACTCCGGTCAGCACGGCGAGGCGATGTATATCCAGGACCAGTTCACGGCCGACCTGCACAATGCGATGAACGGCCCGTCGTCGCCGCACGGCTTCTACGGCCATGTGTACATCTGCGGCCTCTATTGGGGCGTCTACTACATCCACGAGCGGCCCGACCACGCCTGGGCGGCTGAGGTCTACGGCGGCCGGGACCTCGAATACGATTGCCTCAAACACAACTCCAACAATGTTGTGCAGAATGGTGTCGGCGGCAGCGCCACGGCCAATTACAACGCGATGGTTTCTGCATCCAGCGCCGTCCGTGGCGACCCGACCAACCTGACGAAGTGGCAGGCGCTGACCGAGAAGCTGGATGTGGACAACTTCATCACATATCTGATGGCCAACTGGTTTGTCGACAACGGCGACTGGCCCGGCAAGAACTGGTACGCCACGCATCGCAACGTACCCGGCGGCCAGTGGCGATTCCACTCGTGGGACGCCGAGCATACGCTGGAGAACAACGGCAACGGCACCTTCGGCGCCAGTCCCAGCGGGATCCACGCCAATCTGGCCCCCAGCCCGGAGTACAAGGTGCGCTTCGCCGACCTGGCGTATCGGGCGTTCTTCAACGGCGGGCCGCTGTCGGAGACGGTGGCGGCGGATCTCCTTCGCCATAGAATGGCCACGATGGACCCGGCCATCGTCGGCGAATCGGCCCGTTGGGGCGATAACCGCTCCACGACGCCTCACACGCGCCAGGAATGGCTCAATCTGCTCAACAGCCGCCTGACAAGCTACATACCGTCGCGTCCCGGCGCGGTGCTGGGCTACCTGAAGACGGCCGGGCTATACCCAGACATCGATCCGCCGATGTTCTTTGCCGGCGGCGGTTTCACCTATGGCGGCCAGATCCAGCCGACCGACTTCATCGTCCTGATAGGCTCGGGAACCATCTACTACACGACCAACGGCACAGACCCGCGGCTGCCCGGCGGCGCCGTCAACAGCCCCCACGCGACGGCGTACTCCAGTCCATTGACCCTTGCCAAGAGTTCTGTCATCAAGGCTCGCGTGCTGAGCGGCTTGACATGGAGCGCGCTGGCACAGGCGCAGTTCTCCGTCGGGCCGGTGGCGCAAAACCTGAAGATTTCAGAGGTTATGTACAATCCGGGGGATACCGGCGATCCGGAGGACCCCAACTGCGAGTATATC
>Ga0209614_1000588_pt1 | contig 31106 bp, 26 predicted proteins | sample BlaSprsedimmetaG_FD_185484 | JGI IMG/M metagenome (GOLD analysis project Ga0209614, IMG submission 185484) | Hot spring sediment bacterial and archeal communities from California, USA to study Microbial Dark Matter (Phase II) - Blank Spring... ... | reverse complement strand
CCTGTCGAACTGCCCGATTGGACTCCGCAGGAGGTGCCGCCGCCCGAAGGCCCGGTCGAGATGCCCTATGAGCGCGGCGTCTCGGCGCTGGAGGCGCTGGAGCGGGGCGGGGTCGTCGAGGAGGTCGAGGAAGAGGAGGAGGCGCCGCGCCGCGGGTTCCTTGGCCGCGTCCTGGGCCGCACGATCCGCAAGAAGACGGTGATCCGGCGCGAGCTGGACGACGACATGCTGGAAAGCCTGGAAGAACTGCTGATCACCTCTGATCTGGGGGTGGATACCGCGATGCGGGTGACGGCGAACATGGCCGAGGGCCGGTTCGGCAAGCGGCTGTCGGTCGAGGAGATCAAGGAGCTTCTGGCGCACGAGATCACCCGGATCATGCAACCCGTGGCAAGGCCGATGCCGCTTTACCCGAAGAAACCGCAGGTGGTGCTGGTCGTGGGCGTCAACGGCTCGGGCAAGACCACGACGATCGGCAAGCTGGCGAGCCAGTTCCGCGCGGCGGGAAAGTCGGTGATCATCGCCGCGGGCGACACGTTCCGCGCGGCGGCGGTCGAGCAGTTGCAGGTCTGGGGCAAGCGCGCGGGCGTTCCGGTGTTGACCGCGGCGCAGGGCACGGACCCGGCCTCGCTGGCCTTTGACGCGATGGCGCGGGCCGAGGCGGAGGGCGCGGATCTGCTGCTGATCGACACGGCGGGGCGGTTGCAGAACCGGCAGGACCTGATGGCGGAGCTGGAAAAGATCGTCCGCGTGATCCGCAAGCGCGACGAGACCGCGCCGCATAACACTCTGCTGGTGCTGGATGCGACCACCGGGCAGAACGCGGTCACCCAGGTCGAGATCTTCCGCAAGCTGGCGGATGTTTCGGGTCTGGTGATGACCAAGCTGGACGGCACCGCCAAGGGCGGCGTTCTGGTGGCGCTGGCCGACAAGTTCGGCCTGCCGATCCATGCCATCGGGGTGGGCGAGCAGATCGACGACCTGGCCCCCTTCGAGCCCGAGGATTTCGCGCGCGCGCTGGCGGGGCTGGATGCCTAGGGGTCGTCAGGGCCGGCGATGACCGACTGGCTGATCTCGATCGAGGGAACCGGGACCGGGCACCGGGTCGCGGTGCTGCTGGCGCTGCTGGCGGCCGTGCTGCACGCGGTCTTTGGCGCGTTGCAGAAGGGGCGGCACGATCCCTGGCTGTCGCGCGGGGCGATCGATTTCTGCTATGGCGCGATTGCGGCGCCGCTGGCGTTGTTCGTGGTGCCCTGGCCCGAGCCGCATATGTGGCCGATCTTTGCCTGGGTCTTCGTGATCCATCTGGGCTACAAGATCGCGCAGGGCCATGCCTATTCGCGCGGCGCCTATACGGTGGTCTATCCGGTGGTGCGCGGGACCGGGCCGCTGTTCACGGTGATCGGGGGCTGGCTGCTGTTCGGCGAGGTCTTTACCCCGGTCCAGTGGCTGGGGGTGGCGGTGCTGCTGGCGGGGATCTTCGGGCTGGCGGCCTATAACCTGATCCATTGGCAGCTGGACCGCGAGACGCTGAAACCGGCTCTGATGCTGGCGCTGCTGACCGGCGGGTTCGTGGCGCTTTACACCACCTATGACGCCTATGGCATAAGGGCCACGGCGGATCCGTTCACCTTTCTGGCGTGGTTCTTCTTCATCGACGGGTTGACGGTGATGCCCTGGTTGGCCGCCGCGCGCTGGGCACGGATGGCGCATCGGCCTGCATTGGGGCCCTTGATGCTGCGCGGGCTGGCGGGGGGCGTGCTGGCGTTCTTCAGCTTTGGCGCGGTCATGCTGGCGACGCGGCTGGACAAGGTGGGGCAGGCGGCGGTACTGCGCGAGACCTCGACCGTGTTTGCGGCGCTGATCGGCTGGCTGGTGCTGCGCGAGACGGTCGGGCCGCGGCGGCTGGCGCTGATGGCATTGATCGCGGCAGGTGCCGTGATCGTCGAGATGGGAGGCTGACGCCCGATGGATGACAGGAAACCGATCAATCCCGGCCTGAAACTGGCGCTGGAGCTTGGCCCGATCGCGGCCTTCTTCGTCGCCTATCTGATGCTGCGCGAGAAGGTCTTTACCATCGCGGGAACGGACTATGACGGTTTCGTGCTGGCGACCGCGGGGTTCATCCCGCTGATCCTCTTGACCACGGGTCTTTTGTGGCGGCTGACGGGCCATATCTCGAAGATGCAGGTCGCGACGGCGGTGCTGGTCGTGGTGTTCGGCGGGCTGACGGTCTGGCTGAACGACGAACGCTTCTTCAAGATGAAGCCGACGATCATCTATGCGCTGTTCGCGGGGGTGCTGGGCGTGGGGCTGTTGCGCGGGCAGTCCTACCTGCAATTCGTGATGGAGGAGGTGATGCCGATGCAGCGGGCGGGCTGGGTGATCCTGACCCGGCGGCTGACCGCGTTCTTCGCCGGGCTTGCGGTGCTGAACGAGGTGATCTGGCGCACGATGTCCACCGATATGTGGGTCAACTTCAAGACCTTCGGCCTGACCATCGCGATCTTCGTCTTCTTCATGGCGCAGGGCAAGCTGTTCGAGAGATACGGGACCGAGGGCAAGAAGAAGGACGGTGCCTGAGCGGGTGCCGCCCGGCTTGACGCATGCTGCGCGACGGCCTACCAGATGCGCCACCGTGGCGATTTGTTCACCGAATTGCGGGCCACGTTAAACATGCCGCTAAAGAGGTCAGGGCCCAGCCTCCGACGTCTTGGCCGGTGGGGTTTTTCTTCGCGCGGAGGGCGCGGGCGATGGCGGGCAAGTGGTCGAAGCGGACGCAAGGCGTGCATGGCGGGGCGCGGCGCAGCCAGTATGGCGAGTTGTCCGAGGCGCTGTTCCTGACCCAGGGCTTCGACTATCCCGGCGCGGGCGCGGCCGAGGCACGCTTTCTCGAGGCCGGGCCGGACGAGTTCATCTATACCCGCTACGGCAACCCAACCGTGGCGATGTTCGAGGACCGGCTGGCCGGGATCGAGAGGGCCGAGGCGGGCTTTGCCACCGCGTCCGGCATGGCGGCGGTCAATGGCGCGCTGATGGCGAGCTTGCGGGCGGGCGACCGGGTGGTGGCGGCGCGCGCGCTGTTCGGTTCGTGCCTCTATATCCTCGAGGAGATCCTGCCCCGCTTCGGCGTCGAGGTGGTCTTCGTCGACGGCACCGACCTTGACCAGTGGCGCGCGGCGGTCACGCCCCGCACGCGCGCGGTGTTCTTCGAGGCGGTCTCGAACCCGACGCTCGAGGTGATCGACACGGCCGCCGTGGCCCGGATCGCCCATGCGGCGGGGGCCCGGGTGATCGTGGACAACGTATTTGCCACGCCGGTCTTTTCGCGCGCCATCGACCAGGGCGCCGATCTGGTGGTCTATTCCACCACCAAGCATGTGGACGGGCAGGGCCGCTGTCTGGGCGGCATGATCCTCGGCCCGCGCGACATGGTGCGCGGGCCGGTCGAGACCTATATGAAGCATACCGGCGGCGCGATCAGCCCGTTCAATGCCTGGGTGATGCTCAAGGGGCTGGAGACGCTGGATCTGCGGGTGCGGGCGCAGGCGGCGGGCGCGCGGGCGATTGCCGAAGCGCTGGACGGCGATGCGCGGCTGTCGCGGGTGATCTATCCCGGGCTCGACAGCCACCCGCAGCACGCGCTGTTCCCCGAGGGCGGCACGGTGCTGGCGATAGAGCTTGCGGGCGGCAAGGCGGCGGCCTTCGACATGCTCGACCGGCTGGAAATCTGGAGGATCTCGAACAATCTGGGCGACGCGAAGAGCATCGCGACCCATCCCGCCACCACCACCCACCAGCGTCTGCCCGAGGATCGCAAGGCTGCGCTGGGCATCTCGCCGGGTCTGCTGCGGCTGAGTGTCGGGCTGGAAGACCCGGACGATCTGATTTCCGACCTGAAATCCGCGCTGGATGCGGTCTGATCGGGGCGCGCGGCAAAAAACCGCCATTTGCCGTGGACATTTGGCCGCAGGCGCCCATCTTTAGTCCCAGTCGGATACGATGGATGCGAAAGGGAGGGGCCGAAGATGAATGTCCATAACCGCAAGATCGACGCAAGGCCCGGGCGCGAGGAGGCCGAACGCGCGCTGGAGATCCTGCGCCGCTGGGCGGATGCGGCATCCGAGTCGGACCTGGCCACGGCCGATCCCGCGCTGGCCGCGCTGGTTGCGGGCCGTCCGGCGGGGGGCTATCCGGCCTTCAGCCGCGCCTATCCCCATGGGTTTCAGGCGGACGACGCCTACAAGGCCACCATGCCCGATTTGCAGAACGGCCCCGCCAGCCTGATCCGCGGCGCGAAGCGGCCGATCCAGCATGTCGGCATCTCGAATTTCCGCCTGCCGATCCGGTTCCAAACCCGCGACAATGGCGATCTGACGCTGGAAACCTCGGTCACGGGCACGGTCAGCCTGGAGGCCGAGAAGAAGGGCATCAACATGTCCCGCATCATGCGCAGCTTTTATGCGCATGCCGAACGGACCTTCAGCTTCGAGGTGATCGAGGCGGCGCTGGACAGCTACAAGGCCGACCTCGAAAGCTTCGACGCGCGCATCCTGATGCGGTTCTCGTTCCCGATGAAGGTCCGCTCGCTGCGCTCGGGACTTGAAGGATTCCAGTATTACGACTTCGCGCTGGAACTGGTGGAACAGGCCGGTGTGGTCAGGAAGATCATGCACATGGACTATGTGTATTCCTCGACCTGCCCCTGCTCGCTTGAACTTTCCGAACATGCGCGCCGCGAACGGGGCCAACTGGCGACGCCGCATTCGCAACGCTCGGTGGCGCGGATCTCGGTGGTGCTGGCTGCGGCGGCGCCCTGCCTGTGGTTCGAGGACCTGATCGAGCTGTGCCGCTCTGCGGTGCCGACCGAGACCCAGGTCATGGTCAAGCGCGAGGATGAGCAGGCATTCGCGGAACTGAATGCGGCCCATCCCATCTTTGTCGAGGATGCCGCCCGGCTGTTTTGCGAGGCGCTGGAGCGCGATCCGCGGATCGGCGATTTCCGCGTGGTGGCCAGCCATCAGGAAAGCCTGCACAGCCATGACGCGGTCAGCGTCCTGACAGAGGGGCCGACCTTTGCGGCCGAAAGCCTGGACCCCAAGCTGTTCGCAACCCTGATCCATCACGGCTGAGGCGCCGCTTGACAGCCATGACTCGCCCGGCCAAGCCTGCGCGTCATGTTTGATCTGCGTCCCGTCGGATATGTGATCGGCCTGCTGGTCGCCGTTCTGGGCGCGACCATGCTGCTGCCGATGGTTGTGGACATGGCGGCGGGGAACCCGAACTGGCGGGCCTTCCTGGAAGCTGCGATCGTCACCGGGCTGACCGGCGGCCTGGTCGCGCTGGCCTGCGCCAACGGGGTCGGGGACCGGCTGACGCTGCAACAGACTTTTCTGCTGACCTCGGGGGTGTGGCTGGTGCTGCCGGTCTTCGGGGCGCTGCCCTTCGTGCTGGGCCTGCCCGATGCCCGGCCGGTGGATGCCTTTTTCGAGGCGATGTCGGGGATGACCACCACCGGGTCCACGGTGTTTTCCGGCCTCGACGAGTTGCCGCATGGAACGCTTCTGTGGCGTTCGATGCTGCAATGGTTCGGCGGCATCGGGATCATCGTCGTGGCGATGGCCTTCCTGCCGGAACTCAGGGTGGGGGGGATGCAGATCTTCCGCTCGGAGGCGTTCGAGACCTCGGGCAAGGTGCTGCCGCGCGCGGCGCAGATCGCCTCGCAGATCTGGTGGATCTATGTCGCGCTGACCATTGCCTGCGGCTTTGCCTATGGCGCGACGGGGATGGATCCATTCGATGCGCTGAACCATGCGCTCACCACGATGGCGACCGGCGGATTCTCGACCCGCGATGCCTCGTTCGGGGCGTTCCAGGGGGCGGCGGAATATGTCGCGGCCGTGTTCATGATCCTCGCCAGCCTGCCCTTCGTGCGCTATGTGCAGTTCATGGCGGGCGAGTCGCGGCCACTGTGGCGCGACAGCCAGATCCGGACCTATCTGACCCTGATCTTCGGGTTCGTGCTGCTGATGGCGGTCTATCGTGTCCTGATCAACGAGGACCATGCCGAGCATGCCTTCCGCGAGGGCGTCTTCAATGTTGTCTCGATCATCTCGGGCACGGGCTATGCCAGCACCGATTATCAGCTCTGGGGCTCGTTCCCGATGATCGTGTTCTTCTTCATCGGGCTGATCGGCGGTTGCTCGGCCTCGACCGCCTGTTCGGTCAAGGTGTTCCGCTACCAGATCCTGTTCTCGGCGATCCGGGTGCGGATCAAGGCGATCCACGCCCCGCACGGTCTGTTCCAGCCGCGATTCGAGGGGCAGCCGGTGGATGACGACGTGCTGTCCTCGGTGATGTCGTTCTTCGTGTTCTTCGTGGTCACGCTGGGGCTGACCGCGGTGCTGCTGAGTGCGACGGGGCTGGATGCGACCACGTCGCTGTCGGGGGCTGCGACAGCGCTGGCCAATATCGGGCCGGGGCTGGGCGAGCATATCGGGCCGACGGGCAATTTCGCCGGGCTGAACGACCCGGCGAAATGGATCCTGTCGGTCACTATGCTGATCGGGCGGCTGGAACTGCTGGCGGTCTTCGTGATCCTGACCACGCAGTTCTGGCGCGCCTGATAACCCCTAGTTCCAACACGATACGGGCACCGTCATGTCGGCCGCGCGGCGGGAGAGCAGCGCGGGCGGCAGCGCGCCCTCGGCCTCGGAGGCGCGCATCTCGATGCCGTTCTCGGACAGGAAGGCGCCGACCGAGGCGATATCGGCCAGGTAGCGCACATTTCCGGGCAATTGCCGCGCCCCTTCGGCGGGAGGCAGCAGCACGCCGAGAACCGCGCCCGCGGCATCGAAGACCGGCCCGCCGGTATCGCCGGGCAGCGCCTCGATCTCCAGCCGGGCGATGCCGTCCTCGCCGTTCAGCCCCCGCAGATCGGCCAGCATGCCCTGGGTCAGCACCGGCAGGTCCAGCACCTCGCCATAGGAAAAGCCGGCCACCGCCACGTCCGAGCGCAGCCGCGGCACCCGGGCCTGGAAGTTGGCAAAGTCGATCGGGGCCAGCGCCACGGTGGGTTTCAGCACGGCCAGTCCCAGCGCGGACTCGCTGGCCGTCAGGCGCATCTCGACATCATGGCCGATGGTGATGCGGTTGCAGGACTCAAGCCCCTTGACGGTGGTCAGGACCGTGCCCTTGCCATCGACGAAGAAGCCCGTATGGGTCTCGTCCGGCTTGCGGATTTCCAGCCCGGCCAGCATGTCGGCGCGCTGTTCGGGGCTGGCCTCGCCCATGGTCTGGTCGAGCGCGGCACTGGGCACAGATTCAAGCGTCTCGCGCATTGTCATCGCGGCGCGCATCATCAGCCGTTCATCCTCGGCCGCGGGCCAGACCAGCGCAAAGCCCTTGACCGCCCCGCCGATCAGCCGGGCATAGGTGTAGGATTGCAGGCGTTCGTTCCGGCCGGTCAGCGTGAAGGAGGTGGCATCGCGGTCGCGCGAGCCCGAAAGCGGCACGATTTCCAGCGATTGCATGATGTCGTAAAGACCGTACAGCGTCGCCTGATCGCCGCGCTGGCTGATCAGCAGCACCCGAACCCCGCTGTCGCCGCGCGGGCGGAAATGGACGAAGGGCGGTTCGTAGCGGTCGAATTCGACCAGGCCCAGCGGCATCTCGATCCGGATGCCGGCCTCGCGTTCATCGAGCGCGGCCATGCCCAGGCGGCCGATCTCGGCCTGATAGGCGGCGATCAGCGTGGCGCGCTGCCGGGTGGTCAGGACTCCGGTGGGGTCAAACCCCTCGGCAGCCTGCCAGGCGGCCATGGCGTTGCGCGTGCCCGGCCCGAATGAGGCGTCGATCGCCTGATTGTAGTGGCCCTTCCATTGCAGCGCCGTCTGGATCAGCGCGCGACCGTCGCGGTCGAGCGCGCGTTCGGATTGCAGCGCCTCGGCCCGGGTCTCGTCGGGCAGGTCCGTCGGTGCGGGGGGGGCGATGGGTTCGGCGGGCGGTTGCGGGCTTTGCAAGGCGGCGCCCACGGGCCAGACCTGCTGGCTGAAATCGCCCCCGTCCGACACGAAGCTGTCGCGTGGGATCGACCCGATGCCGCGCAACTGGCGCAGCGCCGCCTCGGCCTCGGGCCGGTCATAGGGGCCAAGCGCGATCCCGTACCAACCCGATGTCAGCCGGAAGGCGCCGACATTTCCGAAACTGCCGGCATAGCTCCGGGCGCGGTACTCGGCCTCGTTCAGCGTGGGGTGGGCCTCGATCTGGACCCAGACAGGATCCTGCGCCCAGCCGGGCAGGGCGGTGGCGATCATCAGCATCAGAACGGCAACAAATCTCTTCATAAGTCCCGGAAACTCCATCAGTCCCACGGCCATACCCCCGTATGCGAATCACCGTGGGACCGTAGCAAAGCGACCGGGCGATGCACGACAAACCTCTGTCAGGCGCGCAGGTTCGATTGACCCTGTTGCACCTGTTTCCTATTGAGGCCCCATCTTCACCGGCAAAGGGGCCCATGCGCCATGAGCGACGGCAAACCGCGCAGTTTCCAGGAGATCATCCTGCGGCTTCAGGCCTATTGGGCCGGGAAGGGCTGCGCCATCCTGCAACCCTATGACATGGAGGTGGGCGCGGGCACCTTCCATCCTGCGACCACGCTGCGCGCGCTGGGCAGCCGCCCCTGGGCCGCGGCCTATGTCCAGCCCTCGCGCCGGCCGACCGACGGGCGCTATGGCGAGAACCCGAACCGGTTGCAGCATTACTATCAATATCAGGTGCTTATCAAACCCTCGCCCCCCGATCTGCAAGCGCTTTATCTGGGCTCGCTCGCCGCCATCGGGATCGACTTCGACTATCACGACATCCGGTTTGTCGAGGACGACTGGGAAAGCCCGACGCTGGGTGCCTGGGGGCTGGGCTGGGAGGTCTGGTGCGACGGGATGGAGGTCAGCCAGTTCACCTATTTCCAGCAGGTCGGCGGGCATGATTGCCGTCCCGTCTCGGGCGAGTTGACCTACGGGCTGGAACGGCTGGCGATGTATGTGCTGGGCATCGACCATGTGATGGACATGCCCTTCAACGACCCCGAAGCGCCCATTCCGTTGAAATACGGCGACGTGTTCCGCCAGACCGAGGAGGAATACTCGCGCTGGAACTTCGACGTGGCCGATACCGGGAAACTGCTGGACTTCTTCGAGGCGGCCGAGGCGGAATGCGTCCGCATCCTCGATCATCCCCAGACCGATCCGCGGACCGGCAAGCGGATCATCATGGTGCACCCCGCCTATGACCAGTGCATCAAGGCAAGCCATTTCTTCAACCTGCTGGACGCGCGCGGGGTGATCTCTGTCACCGAGCGGCAGGCCTATATCGGGCGGGTGCGCGCGCTGGCGAAACGCTGCGCCGATGCCTTTGTCGAGACCAATGCAGGCGGCTGGACGGGCGACGCGTCGGCCGCGGCCGAATAGGGACAGCCCATGCCCGATCTTCTGATCGAACTGTTTTCCGAGGAAATTCCCGCGTGCATGCAGGCCGATGCGCGCGAGGCGCTGAAAAAGCGCGTGACCGACGGGCTGGTCGAGGCGGGGCTGACCTATGCCGCCGCCCGCGCCTGGTCGACGCCGCGCCGCCTGACCCTCGCCGTCGAGGGGCTGACGGGGCGCAGCCCGGACCTGCGCGAGGAACGCAAGGGCCCGCGGGTCGATGCGCCCGAGCAGGCGCTGGAGGGGTTCCTGCGCTCGACCGGGCTGACGAAGGATCAGTTGCAGGCGCGCGACGACAAGAAGGGGCAGGTCTGGATCGCGATCCTTGAAAAACCCGGCCGCCCCGCCGCGGACATCGTGGCCGAGGTGCTGGAGGCGACGATCCGCAATTTCCCGTGGCCAAAGTCGATGCGCTGGGGGGCGGGCAACTTGCGCTGGGTGCGGCCCTTGCAGTCGATCCTGTGTCTTCTGACCGACGAGGCCGGGGCGCAGGTGGTGCCGCTGGAGGTGGACGGCATCCGCGCGGGCGATGTCACCCGCGGCCACCGCTTCATGGCGCCCGAGCCGTTCCGGGTAAGCGGTGTCGAGGATTATCAGGCGAAGCTGAAGCGCGCCTTCGTGATGCTGGACCAGGACGAGCGCGCCGATCACATCTGGCACGCGGGCACCAATGCGGCCTTTGCCCAGGGGCTGGAACTGGTCGAGGATCGCGGCTTGCTGGCCGAGGTCGTGGGGCTGGTGGAATGGCCCGTGGTGCTGATGGGGCCGATCCGGGACGCGTTCCTCGACCTGCCGCCCGAAGTGCTGCAGACCTCGATGAGGGAGCACCAGAAGTTCTTTTCCGTGCGCGACCCGAAATCGGGCCGGATCGTGCGCTTCGTGACAGTCGCGAACCGCGAAACGGCCGATCATGGCGAAACCATCCTGAAGGGCAACGGCAAGGTGCTGGCCGCGCGGCTGTCGGATGCGGCGTTCTTCTGGGGCAATGACCTGGCCGTGGCGCGCGCGGGCATGGCGGACTGGCGCGCGGGGCTGGAACAGGTGACGTTCCACGGCAAGCTGGGCAGCCAGGCCGACCGCATCGCCCGGATCGAGGCGCTGGCGCGCGAGATCGCGCCGCTGGTCGGCGCGGATGCCGATCAGGCGGCACAGGCGGCGCGGGTTGCCAAGCTGGACCTGCAATCGGCGATGGTGGGCGAGTTTCCCGAATTGCAGGGCATCATGGGCCGGTATTACGCCGAGGCGGCGGGCCTGCCCCCCCAGATCACCGCGGCCTGCGAGCAGCATTACAAGCCGCTGGGCCCGTCCGACGCCGTGCCGACCGAGCCCGTTTCCGTCGCCGTGGCGCTGGCCGACAAGATCGACACGCTGACCGGGTTCTGGGCCATCGACGAGAAGCCCACCGGCTCGAAGGATCCCTTTGCGCTGCGCCGGGCGGCGCTGGGGGTCATTCGGTTGGTGTTGGGGAATGGGGTGCGGCTGCCGATTTTCTACCCCGCTTCGGTGGGCGTTGCTGCCAACTGCGTCGCTCTTTATTACAAATCCAAGCTTCAAACGGCAGATGCAATCACCGGACTAAAGGATGTTGGTGTCCCTGATAGCCTTGCAGACGAGGCGCGGGAACGCTTCGAAGGCTCAATCAAGGCCGGCTCTGACGCGGGCGTTGATTTGGTTGCATTTGCGGCGGAAGCCATTGGTGCTGATGTCAGCGGTGCGGTCGCGAACCTCCTCTCCTTCCTCCACGACCGCCTCAAGGTCCACCTGCGCGAGCAGGGCATCCGACATGACGTCATCGACGCCTGCCTCGCCATGCCGAATTCCGACGACCTGACGCTTCTGGTCCGCCGGGCCGAGGCGTTGAACGACGTCCTCAGGACCGAGGATGGCGAGAACCTTGTCCAGGGGTTCCGGCGGGCGAACAACATCCTGACCCAGGCCGAGGCGAAGGACGGGGTGGAATACTCTTTCGGCGCCGATCCGAAATTCGCCGAGGATCCGGCCGAGAGGGCGCTGTTTGCCGCGCTTGACGCCGCCGAGGCTGCGATCGGGCCTGCGATGGCGCGCGAGGATTTCGCCGCCGCGATGGCCGCGCTGGCCGCGCTGCGCGCGCCGATCGACGCGTTCTTCGAGGCCGTGCAGATCAATGCCGAGAACGAAATCCTGCGCCGCAACCGGCTGAACCTGCTGCACCGCATCCGTGCCACCTGTCTGGCGGTGGCCGACCTGACCCGGATCGAGGGGGCGTAGCGTTTCCTCAAGCTTCGCTTGCCAGCCGCGGGGATGGGCGTATTCTGCGGAGAAGCAAAAGGACGCTGCGGTGCAGAAAGGCGCGGAGAACATTGAATTTACCGAGATAACGCCCGAGGCCGACATCGCCGCGGACCACCATGGTGCGCGCGCCAAGTGCCTGCAGCGACTGGTGCGGATGGACCTGCCGGTGCCGCGCACTGTGGCGCTGTCCTTCGAGGCGGTGCGCCGGATCGCCCAGGGCGCGCTGCCCGACGTGGCGGCGCTGCTGGCGGTCTTCGGCGCCGCACCGCTGGTCTCGGTCCGGCCAAGTTCCGAGAACCAGGACTGGGGCGGGCCGGCCTCGATCCTGAACATCGGCATGAATGACAGCCGCCATGCGGCGCTGTGTTCGACCCATGGCGAGACGGCGGCCAACGCGCTCTACCTGCGCTTCATCCAGGCCTATGCGGTGCATGTGGCGCGGCTGGACCCCGACATGTTCGAGCCCGAGGCCCCGTCGCGGGATGCGCTGCGCGCCGCACTCGACGCCTATGCCGAGGAGACCGACGACCCCTTTCCGCAGGATCCGGGGAGGCAATTGCTGGAGGTTTTGCGCTCGATGGCGCGGGCCTGGGAGGGCACGACCGCGCGGCTGTTGCGCCAGGCCAAGGGGGCGCCGGCCGAGGCCGGGCTGGGCATGCTTGTGCAGGCGATGGTGCTGGGCGTGGGGCCGGGCGAAAGCGGCTCGGGCGTGATCCAGTTCGTCGACAGCGTGACGGGCCAGCACCGGATCGTGGGCCGCTACCTGCCCCAGAGCCAGGGGCGGGATGCGATCTCGGCCCGCGAGGGGGCGTTGTTCCTGACCCGCGATCCGCGCGGCGCGGCGCTGGAGGACCGCTGCCCCGACCTCGTCGCCCGGCTGCGCCGCTATGGCGACACCTGCCGGCTGAACCTGCGCGAGGAAATGCGGATCGACTTCACCATCGAGGCCGGTCGGCTGTGGGTGCTGGACGCGCTGCGGGTGCCGCGCAGTGCGCGCGGGGCGGTGCGCATGGCGGTGATGCTGGCCGATGAGGGGATCATCCCGCGCGAAGAGGCGCTGTGCCGGATCGAGCCGCGCGCGGTCAGCGAATTGCTGCACAGCCAGGTCGATCCGGCCGGGCCGCGCCATGTGATCGCGCATGGCATCGCGGCCAGCCCGGGCGCGGCGACGGGGCGGCTGGTGTTCGGCTCGGCCGCGGCGCAGGCCGGCGCGGCGCGCGGCGAGCCCTGCATCCTGGTGCGCCGCGAGACCACGCCCGAGGACATCCGCGGCATGCACGCCGCCGCCGGCGTGATGACCGAACGGGGCGGCATGACCAGCCATGCGGCGGTGATCGCGCGGGGGTTGGGCGTGCCCTGCGTGGTGGGCATCTCGGACATGCGGCTGAACCGGCGCGACGGGGTGCTGATCACCGCGGGCGGCCACAAGCTGCACGAGGGCGACATCGTCACGCTGGACGGCACCAGCGGGCAGGTGCTGCTGGGGCCGGTCACGATGCTGGAACCGGCACTGGACGACGCGTTCCAGGCGCTGATGGGCTGGGCCGAGGAAGCCTGCGACATCGGCGTGCGTGCCAATGCCGACACACCCGCCGATGCCCAGATGGCGCGCCGCTTCGGCGCGGACGGGATCGGGCTGTGCCGGACCGAGCACATGTTCTTCGAGGCCGACCGGCTGACGGTGATGCACGAGATGATCTTTGCCGACCGGGCGCAGGACCGCGCCTCGGTGCTGGCGCGGCTGTTGCCGATGCAGCGGGCCGACTTCAAGCGGCTGTTCGAGATCATGCAAGGGCTGCCGGTCTGCATCCGGCTGTTCGACCCGCCGCTGCACGAGTTCCTGCCGCAATCGCGCGAGGGCGTGCGGGATCTGGCCGAGGCGCTGGGGATGCCGGTTTCGGACGTGCAGCGCCGGGTTCAGGCGCTGAGCGAGTTCAACCCGATGCTGGGCATGCGCGGGGTTCGGCTGGGGATCACCATTCCCGAGATCTACGACATGCAGGCGCGCGCGATCTTCGAGGCCACGATCGAGGCCAGCCGCCAGGGCGATCCGGTGGTGCCCGAGATCATGATCCCGCTGGTCTCGGCGATGCGCGAGGTCGAACTGGTCAAGACCCGGATCGATTCGCTGGCCGCCGCCGTGCGCACCGAGCGTGGGGTGGATTTCGACTATCGGCTGGGTGTCATGGTCGAGACGCCGCGCGCGGCGCTGTGCGCGGGTGATATCGTGCAGCATGCGGCCTTTCTCAGCTTCGGGACGAACGACCTGACGCAGATGACCTATGGCCTGTCGCGCGACGATGCGGGCCGGTTCATGGGGTCCTATGTCAAGCAGGGCGTGTTTGCCGAGGACCCGTTCCATATCCTCGATGCCGAGGGGGTGGGCGAGCTGTTGCGGATTGGGGCCGAGCGCGGCCGGGAGGCCCGGCCCGGGGTCACGCTGTCGATCTGTGGCGAGCATGGCGGCAATGCCGAATCCATCGCCTTCTGCCGTGCGGCGGGGTTCGATTACGTTTCCTGTTCGCCGTTCCGGGTGCCCGTGGCCCGGCTTGCGGCGGCGCAACTGGCGCTTGGTGAGCAGGTTCATGCCGATCGAGGGGGTGCGGACGATCAGCCCCTTGGGCTACGCTCCTGAGCTGTGCACATGCCGTCTCGTCTAACATGCTGATATACCTTGTGCGGCATTCTGTTGCTTCCCGGCAACAGGGGTGGACTTCGCTGCACTCTCGCGTTAACGAATTGCCCCGTTGCCCCGAGGGGCCACGCCAGGGTTGGGGGAAGAATGAGTAACGTAACTGTCCGGGCCGCAGGTCTTGCGGCCGCACTTGTGTTTTCTGCCGGGGGCGCCGAGGCCGAGGTGACCGCGTCGCAATCGAACGATCCGACGGCGGTGATGGGCGAGAACATGGCCCGTCTGCTGGGCGTCGAGCGGCGCGCGCTGAAGGCGGTGGACGACCGCCGGATCAAGCGGCTGGCCGCGCGCAAGGCCGATCGCCGGGGCGGGGTCGTGCCCCGTTACGATACGGCCTGGCTGGCGGCCCAGCCTTCGGCCCGTGGCGGCGATGAATGGCAATGCCTGACCGAGGCGCTGTATTTCGAGGCGCGCGGCGAAAGCGTCGAGGGCCAGTTCGCGGTGGCCGAGGTGATCCTGAACCGTGTCGCCTCGCCCGCCTATCCGGACTCGGTCTGCGGCGTGATCCGGCAGGGCACGGGCAAGCGCTACCAGTGCCAGTTCAGCTATACTTGCGACGGGCGCGCCGAGGTGATCCGCGAGTCCGCCGCCTACCAGCGGATGGGCAAGATCGCCCGGGTCATGCTGGATGGCGCGCCCCGCCCGCTGACCGGCGGGGCGACGCATTACCATACCAAGGCCGTCCAGCCGCGCTGGGCCAGCGCCTTCCCGCGCACCGCCACCATCGGGGTGCATCATTTCTATCGCCAGCCCGGGGCACAGGTGGCGCAGAACTGACACGCCACGCCGGCCCTGCATGGTCGCTTGCGGGTCCTGCCCTGCCGCGCCGGGGCTGTCCCCGGCGGCCGATCCGGCGTATCAGGGGCCAAAGGATCTGCCCGGAGGCCCCATGAGCGACGATATCCGCCTTGCCTTTACCCACCCGTCCGAACGGGCGGCGGCGCTGGATCCCGCGCGGCCGATGCGCGACCGCATCTCGCTGCGCGATCATGTGGTCGAGGTCGAGATCGGTGCCTTCCAGCCCGAGCGCGGCACCACCCAGCGCGTGCGGTTCAACGTGGTGGTCGAGGTGTGTCCCCATCCCGGGCCGCTGGAGGATGATGTCGACCGGGTGCTGTCCTATGACACCATCGCCGAGGCGATTGCCGCCGAATTGTCCTGCGAACGGCTGAACCTGCTGGAAACGCTGGCCGAACGCATCGCGGAGCGCATCCTGGCCGAACCGCAGGCGATGCGCGCCTTCGTGCGGGTGGAAAAGCTGGATCGCGGGCCCGGTGCGCTGGGCGTCGAGATCGTGCGCGACCGCCGCCCCGATGCGCCGCGGCTGGTGCAGCCGGCTGATCCCGAACAGGAGGCACTGCATCATCCGCTGGTGGTCTTCCTGTCGAACGCGGCCATCGCCGATCCGGCGCTGCCGCAATGGCTGGACCGGATGGGGGCGGGGGCGCATCCGGTGGTGCTGTGCGTCGGCGCGGCCGACACGCCCGCGCCGCGCTCGGCCATTGCGCCCGCCCAGCGGCGGATCGACCTGCTGGCCATTGAACAGAATGCCTGGGTGCTGGCGGGCCGCGATCCGCGCTGCGTGGTGCGCGGCAGCCGGACCGAGATCGACTGGGCGATGAAGCACCGGCAATTCAGTGTCTGGGCGCCGTCCAAGATCGTGCTGGATGCGGTCGAGCATCCCTCGGTCAGCCCACGCGACGCGGTCGGGCTGGCGCTGTGGCTGGCCCATCTGCTGGAAGCGGCGCGGGTTCTGGTGGTGGGCATGGGCGAGGTCGCGCCGACCGGGTCGCTGGATGTCACGGCGGTTGCGCCCGGCGCGCTGTTGGGCGCGCTTTGAGGGCTTGCCAAAACGGGGCGCGTCACGCATTTAACTGCCATGCGTTATTACCGCCCCCTCGTGCAGACCGATGCCGCGCGGCCGGACGACGCCTTGCCGCTGGCGGGCGGCTGGGCATGGTTCGCACTGGCCGAGGAACTGCGCCGCGACGCCCCGCCGAGGCTGCTGCCCGCCGCCGACCTGCCCGAGGAGGTACGCGCCGCGCTGACCGCCCCGCGCCCCGCGCTGGCCGGGCTGAGCCTTGATCGGCCGCGGATCATGGGCATCCTGAACGTCACGCCCGACAGCTTTTCCGATGGCGGCCGCTTTGCCGACCCGCAGGCCGCGCTGGCGCAGGGGCGGGCGCTGGCGGGCGGGGCCGACATTCTGGACATTGGCGGCGAGTCGACCCGGCCCGGATCGGCCGCGGTGCCCGAGGCCGACGAGATCGCGCGCATCGCCCCGGTGATCGCGGCGCTGCGCGCGGCGGGGGTGGCAACGCCCGTCTCCATCGACACGCGCAAGGCCGCGGTGGCCCGGGCGGCGCTGGCCGCAGGCGCCGACATGGTGAATGACGTGGCCGCGCTGGGGTTTGATCCCGCGCTTGCGGGCGTTGTGGCCGGGGCCGGGGTGCCGGTCTGCCTGATGCATGCGCAGGGCGACCCCGCCACCATGCAGGACGATCCGCGCTATGATGACGTGTTGCTGGATGTCTACGATTTCCTTGCCGCCCGCATCGCCGCGGCCGAGGCGGCGGGCATTCCCCGCGCGCGGATCATGGTCGATCCCGGCATCGGCTTCGGCAAGACGGTGGCGCATAATCTGGCGCTGATCCGCGGCATCGGCCTGTTCCACGGGCTGGGCTGCCCGATCCTGCTGGGGGCCTCGCGCAAGCGGTTCATCGGCGCGCTGGGCGGGGCGGAACGGGCCGATGAGCGCGGGCCGGGCTCGCTGGCCGTGGCGCTGGCCGGGATCGCGCAGGGGGTGCAGATTGTGCGCGTCCATGACGTCGCCGAGACGCGGCAGGCGCTGCTGCTGGACGGGGCATTGAAGGGATATGAAGAAGGCATATGACCAGAACGATTTTCGGCACCGACGGCGTGCGCGGGCGTGCCAACAGCTATCCCATGACCGCCGAGATGGCGCTGCGTCTGGGCGCGGCGGCGGGGCGGTATTTCCGCAAGGACCGGTCCGGCAAGAATCGCGTCGTGATCGGCAAGGACACGCGCCGGTCGGGCTACATGCTGGAAAATGCGCTGACCGCGGGGCTGACCTCGACCGGGATGAACGTGCTGCTGCTGGGGCCGGTGCCGACGCCCGCGGTGGGGTTCCTGACGCGGTCGATGCGGGCCGATCTGGGCATCATGATCTCGGCCAGCCACAACCCGCACGAGGATAACGGCATCAAGTTCTTCGGCCCCGAAGGCTTCAAGCTGTCCGACGAGGCCGAGGCCGAGATCGAGGCGATCCTGGGCGGTGTGATCGAACTGTCCCAGCCCGAGAATATCGGCCGGGCCAAGCGGATCGACGACGGGCTGTGGCGCTATGCGGAATACGCCAAGACGACTTTCCCCGCCGGGCGGCGGCTGGACGGGCTGAAGGTGGTGGTCGATTGCGCGAATGGCGCGGCCTACCGGGTGGCCCCCGAGGTTCTGTGGGAACTGGGGGCCGAGGTGATTCCGCTGGGCGTGTCGCCGAACGGCCTGAACATCAATGACAAATGCGGTTCGACCCATACTGACGCGGCGGCGGCGGCGGTGGTGGCGCATGGCGCGGATCTGGGGATCTGCCTCGATGGCGATGCCGACCGGGTGATGATCCTGGACGAGACCGGCCGCGTGGCTGACGGCGACCAGATCATGGCGCTGTTCGCCGAACGCTGGGCCGAGGAGGGGCGGCTGAGGGACGGCACGCTGGTCGCCACGGTGATGTCGAATCTCGGGCTGGAACGGCACCTGGGCGCGCGCGGGCTGCGGCTGGAACGGACCGCGGTGGGCGACCGCTATGTGGTCGAGGCGATGCGCCGCGGCGGCTGGAACCTGGGCGGAGAGCAGTCGGGCCATATCGTGATGACGGACTACTGCACCACCGGCGACGGGCTGCTGGCGGGCTTGCAGTTCCTGGCGGCGATGGTCGAGACGGGCCAGAGGGCATCCACGCTGGCGCAGCGGTTCGAGCGGGTGCCGCAGATGTTGCAGAACGTGCGCTATGCCGCGGGGGCCGACCCGATGGGGGCCGCGCCCGTCAAGGCCGCCATCGCCGCGGCCGAGGACCGGCTGAGCGGGAGCGGGCGGCTTCTGATCCGCAAGTCCGGCACCGAGCCATTGATCCGCGTCATGGCCGAATGCGAGGACGAGGCGCTGCTGGCCGAGGTGGTGGGCGGCGTGGCGGAGGCTGTCAGCCGCGCGGCGGGGTGATGCGGGTCTTCGGCGTCGACATGACCTCGGCGCCGGGGCGCCGCAAACCGATCACGGTGGCGGCGTTCCGGCTGGACGGGGTCAGCCTTCGGTTCGAGGCGTTCGAGGCCCTGACCACCCTTGCGACCTTCGATGAGTTCCTTTCCCGCCCGGGTTCGTGGATCGCCGGTCTGGATTTCCCCTTCGGTCAGGCAAGGCGTTTCATCGAGACAATCGGCTGGCCAGGGGACTGGAAGGGCTATGTCGCGCATGTCGCCCGCATGGACATGCGGGGGTTCGTTGCGGAACTGGAAGCCTACAAGGCCGAGCGACCGAATGGGGACAGGCAGCATTTCCGTCAGGTCGACCGCCTTTGTGGTGGGGCAAGCCCTCAGACGCTGCATTTCACGCCGGTCGGACGCATGTTCTTCAGGGCCGCGCCTGCGCTCTTGCGTGCCGGGGTGCATGTTCCCGGGCTGGCAGAGGGGGACCGGAGTCGCATATGCGTCGAAGCCTATCCCGGCGTGATCGCCCGCCACCTGATCGGCCGACTTTCCTACAAGAACGACAACCGCACTCGCCAGACGACCGGGCAGGCCGCCGCGCGCAAGGCGATCCTCGACGCGGTTCGGGGGGATATCGGGGCGCAGTCCTACGGCCTTGCCGTTGAAGCCCCCGATTGGCTTGCGGATGATCCCGCCGGCGACATGCTGGACGCGGCGCTTTGTGCGGTGCAGGCCGCCTGGGCGTTCCAGCAGGGGTTCCAGGACAGCGGGCCGCCGGGTTGCGATCCGCTGGAGGGGTGGATTGCCGATCCGAAAATCCTGAACTGAAAAGGGCGCCCCGCGGAGCGCCCTTTCGCGTGCCGGAGGGACCGGCTCAGTTCTTGGCCTTGTCGACCATCTTGCCCGCAGCGATCCAGGGCATCATGGCGCGCAGTTTCTCGCCGACCTGTTCGATCTGGTGCTCGTCATTGATGCGGCGGGTGGCCTTGAAGAAGGGCTGGCCGACGGCGTTTTCCTGCATGAAGTCGCGCACGAACTTGCCGGTCTGGATGTCGGTCAGCACGGCCTTCATACGCGCCTTGGTTTCCTCGTAGGGCAGGATGCGCGGGCCCGAGACATATTCGCCGTATTCGGCAGTGTTCGAGATCGAGTAGTTCATGTTGGCGATGCCGCCTTCGTAGATCAGGTCCACGATCAGCTTCACCTCGTGCAGGCACTCGAAATAGGCCATCTCGGGCTCGTAGCCGGCCTCGACCAGCGTTTCGAAGCCCATGCGGATCAGTTCGACCAGACCGCCGCACAGCACCGCCTGTTCGCCGAACAGGTCGGTTTCGCATTCCTGGCGGAAACTGGTCTCGATGATGCCCGAACGCCCGCCGCCGATGGCCGAGCAATAGGACAGGCCGATCTCCAATGCGCGGCCGGTGGCGTCATTGTGCACCGCGACGAGGCAGGGCACGCCGCCGCCCTTGACATATTCGCCGCGGACGGTGTGGCCGGGGCCCTTGGGGGCCATCATGATGACGTCGACGCCGGGTTTCGGCTCGATCAGGCCGAAATGCACGTTCAGGCCGTGGGCGAAGGCAATTGCCGCGCCTTCGCTCAGGTTGTCATGGACATATTTGCGGTAGGTCTCGGCCTGAAGCTCGTCGGGCATGGTGAACATGATCAGGTCGCACCAGGCGGCGGCCTCGGCAATGCCCATCACCTGAAGCCCTTCGGCCTCGGCCTTTTTCGCCGAGGGCGAGCCTTCGCGCAGCGCGACGGCGACGTTCTTCGCACCCGAGTCGCGCAGGTTCAGCGCGTGGGCATGGCCCTGGCTGCCATAGCCCAGGATCGCCACCTTCTTGTCCTTGATCAGGTTGATGTCGCAGTCACGGTCGTAAAAGACGCGCATGGATGTCCCTCGTTGCAGCGGTGAGCGGCGCGGCGCGCGCCGGAATGATCCCGGGCTGAATACCGGAATCTGCGCGAGTTGCAACGCCAAGCAGTTCGGGAGCCTCAGCCCAACCGCACGCCCAGCCCCGCGCGCATCAGGGTCTTGCGCACCGGCGGCAGGCCGTAAAGCGCGGCGATCCCCGCACCGCGCAGGTCGCGGATGGCGGGCGCGCCCTGCATCGAGATGCGGTTGAGCATGTCGATGCCGGTGACGCGAGCGGCGACCTCGGGATAGCGGCGGCGGTGATACATCTCCAGCATGGCTGCTTCGCCGATATGGGCCGGGGCGCCGCGGCACAGTTCCAGCAGCACGCGCAGATCGGCAAGGCTCATGTTCAGGCCCTGCGCACCGATGGGCGGGACGACATGCGCGGCCTCGGCCACCAGAGCGGTGCGTTGGGCGGAAAAGCGATGCGCGATCTGGCTGATGATCGGCCAGAGCGTGCGGCGGGTGATCAGCATCAGCGGGCCGTAGATCGCGCCGGAGCGCGCGGTCATCTCGGCGTTGAACTCGACCTCTTGCATCGCGAAAAGGCGTAGCGCCTCGGGGCCGCGCTCCATCCAGACGATGGCCGAGCAGGGCCGCCCGTCACGGTCGGGCAGCGGGACCAGCGTGAACGGTCCGCCCGAGCGGTGGATCTCGGTCGAGACATTGCCATGCGGCTGGGGGTGGGTGACGGCGAAGGCCAGCGCCTTCTGGCCATAGCGAATGGTGCGCGCGCCGATCCCCACCGCCTCGCGCACGGGGGAATGGCGCCCGTCCGCGGCTACCAGCAGACGGGCCGAGACGCGGGTGCCGTCGCTCAGGGTGACCAGCGCCTCGGTGTCGCGGGTCAGCACCGATTTCGTGCCGATACCGGGGCGGAACGTGACATTCGGCAGTTCGGCGACGCGCGTCACCATCTCGCGGCGCAGGAGCCAGTTGGGCAGGTTCCAGCCGAAGGGAAGGTCCGAGACATCGGTGGCGTTGAAATCGCGGGTGATGCGGGGGGCGGGGGTCTTGCCGCCCGCATCGACGATGCGCATCACCTGAAGCTCGGTCGCATGCGGGGCAAGGCGATCCCACAGCCCGGCCTCGCGCAGCACCTTCAGCGAGGGCTGCAGGAAGGCGGTGGTGCGCAGGTCGGCGCCGTTGGCGGCCTCGTCGGTGACGGGCGGCGCGGGATCGACGCAGATCACCCGGAACCCGGACGAGCCGAACAGCGCCGCGGCAGCAAGCCCGGCGACCCCGCCGCCGGACACGAGAATATCGGTGGAAATGCGCGTCATGGGATGCCTCCTGCCCCGGACATAGCCCGCCGGGCCGTTCGGTCCAAGGGGCGATCCGGGGTCAGCCGCGGCTGATCCAGACAAGGATCAGCAGGATGATCGGCACCGAGATCACGGCAGGCATGTAAAGCCCCAGAACCCCCCATTTCAGGATCGCGAGCGCCCAGAGCGCCATGGCCGCCAGAACAACGACCCAGATCCCCGCCTCGGTCCAGATGCTGGTCTTTTCCTCGTGACCGTCTGCCATGTTCGTCCCCGTGAATGTTTCCCGCCGCAGAGCCTAGGATGCCTCGGCGGATGAGGCAAGTTATTGCATACGAGTGCATGCAGATACTGCCGCGGAAGGGCCGCCCCGGCGAGACAGACCTTCGGATCGAAGACGCCGACCTATCCCCGATCGAGCCTGGCGAGAAAGGCCGTCAGATCGTCGGTATGGTGGTGAATATGGGGGGCCGGTTCCGGCATGGGGGCGACATGGACCGTGCGCATGCCCATGGCGTGGGGCTCGGCCAGGTTGCGCGCGTCATCCTCGAACATCGCGGCCTCGACCGGCAGGATGCCGCCCTGGGCCAGGATCGCCTCGAAGGCGGCACGATGCGGTTTCGGCTGGAAACCGGCATGTTCCACCCCGAAGACCGCATCGAACACGCCCGTGAGTCCGCGCGCCGCGAGAACCCGTTCGGCATAGGGGGCGCTGGCATTGGTGTGCACGATTCGCCTGCCGGGAAGGGCGGCAATGCGGGCGCGCAGGTCGGGGTCCGGGGTCAGCGCGTCGAACGAGATGTCGTGGACGGCGACCAGATAGGGGCCGGGCTCGATTCCGTGGCGTTCCATCAGCCCCGCCAGAGTGGTGCCGTATTCCGCCCAGTAGAGCTTGCGCAAACGGTCAGCCTCGGCCCGGTCGACGCCGAGCAGGTCCATCACGAAAGCGGCCACCCGCTGTTCGATCTGGTCGAACAGGCGCATCCCCGGCGGGTAGAGCGTGTTGTCCAGATCGAAGACCCAGCCCCGGACATGCGCGAAATCGTCGGCCACCATGGAGCCTGCCTAACCGACTGCGGCAACAGGAACAAGCACGAAGCCTTGAACTCTCATGCGGTCATACATTATTGTGGACCATCGTATGCAGGAGTCCCCGCAGATGAAGGACGTCCGCCCCGCACACAAGGATGCGTATGAGCTGATCCTGGAGGCGATCGATGTGGGCATCTACGGTCCCGGTGACCGCCTTGTCGAAAGCGAACTGGCCGAACGCTTTGGTGTGTCGCGCACCCCGATCCGCGAGGCGTTGCAGCGACTGGAAACCCAGTCCCTGCTCGCCCGGGACGGGCGCAGCCTGATCGTGGCCTCGCTGAGCCACGACCAGATGGCCGAGCTTTACGTCGTGCGGGCCGAGCTGGAGGGGCTGGCCGCGCGCCTTGCCGCGCGCCATGCCACGGCCGAAGAGGTCCGCGTGCTGCGCGTCATGGTCGAGGAGGATCGCCGGTTGATGCGCGACCTGTCGGCCATGGCCCGGGCGAACCGGCGGTTCCACAAGCAGATCCACCTGGCCTCGCATAACCGCTATCTGGTGCAGCAGCTTGACCTAGTGCATCGGACCATGGCGCTGATGGCGACGACCTCTCTGGCGATCCAGGGGCGGGGGCCGGACGCGCTGGCCGAGCATGACGCCATCGTGTCCGCGATCGAGGCGGGCGATGGCGAGGCAGCCTCGGCGGCGCTCAAGGCTCACATCTCGCTGGCCTTCGAGACGCGCCTGCGCCACGACGCCGAGGCCCTGATGGCCCAGGGCTGAACCGCGTCGGCGGCCTGCCCGCCGCCGTGCTTGACATCGACGGCGCCCGCCCGCGCGATCGCGGCACGCACATGGGCGCGGGTCGAGGCGGTCTGGCCGCGGTGGGCTCCGTCCAGCCCGTGCCGCGTCTTGTCCCAGAAGAAGGGCCGCGCCGCCACTTCCCAGACCGCCTTGTAGGAGGCGATGGCCGCCAGCGGGAAATACAGGTGCAGCGTCGGCAGCCAGGGGATCAGCCCACGCTTGCCCGCCCGCGAAAGCCCCATCGCCCCCACTCCCAGCGTGACCAGCTCCGCCGCGATGAACAGCGCGAAAAGCACCGCGAAGCCGCCCGCCGGGACCGCCTGTGCCAGCGGGTGCGTGATCCCCAGCGGCAACAGCCAGAACGACCAGATCAGCGGCATCAGCGCGAACTGTGTCAGCGTGCCCAGGAACAGCACCTGCATGCCGAAAAAGCCCAGCGGCCCGAACTGGCGCAGCAAGAGGTCGGGGCGGCGCATATGGGTGGCCCAGGTCATCGCGTAGCCCTTGAGCCAGCGCGAGCGTTGCCGCACCCAGGGCCAGGCGCGGCAATTGGCTTCCTCCTCGGTGACGCTGTCCAGAAACTCGGTGCGATAGCCGTGCCGGGCAAGGCGCAGGCCAAGATCGGCATCCTCGGTCACGTTATGCGCGTCCCAGCCGCCCAGTTCCTCCAGCACGCGACGGCGGAAGAACAGCGTCGTGCCGCCCAGCGGCACCGGCACGCCCAGTCGCGCGAGCCCCGGCAGCACCACCCGGAACCAGGCGGCGTATTCGATGGAAAAGCAGCGCGCCAGCCAGTTGGCGCGCGGGTTGTAGAAGTCCAGGACCCCCTGGACAACCGCGACATTTGGGCCGCAGCTGTGGAAATGCGCGACCACCTTGCGCAACTGGTCGGGGGCAGGGGCGTCCTCGGCGTCATAGATGCCGACGATCGAGCCGCGGCAGAAATCGAGCGCGTAGTTCAGCGCGCGCGGCTTGGTCTTGAGCGCGCCCTCGGGGACCGTCACCCGCCGCATCCAGGGTGGCAGGGGCGTGGCGTCGAGCATCGCGTGCGTGTCGTCATCGCCCGCCTCGGTTACGAGGCAGATGTCCAGAAGCGCGCGCGGATAGTCGAGCCGCGACAGACGCGCGATCAGGCGCGGCGCGATGGCGGATTCGCGGAACAGCGGCACGAGAATCGAGATCCGTGGCAGCCGTGCGATGATCGGGGCGGCCTGGGGTAGTGCGCTGCGGTCCCGGATCAGGGCGCGCGCCTGGGAAAGCGCCGCGGCCGCCTTGAGAAGGCTGCCAGCCAGCATCCAGCCCAGCGCCCAGAGCGTGAGCACGCCCAGCACCGTCAGCGGGGCCAGCGCCGCCAGCAGGCCAAGCGCGGCCAGGGCGATCAGAACCGCGGTGCGGGGACCGGCGCGCAGCCAGGCCCGGCAGCTTTCCTGCTCGGGCACGCGGGTTTCGGCGGCGTGGGCCAGCACTTCGGACCGGCAGGAGGCAAGCGCCTGCTGCAACTCGTCCTCGCGGCAGATGACCATGATCGCGGGGGTCAGATCGGCGGGGAGCGTCGGGGCAAGCTGCTCGAACCGGTTGGGGTGCGCGGTCGCGATCAGCGTGGCGCCCGCGAATCGGCGCCAGGGCAGGAGACCCTTTTTCAGGCAGGTCCGCACGCCGAGGATGTCGATCAGCCTCGGATCGGGCGGGTAGGCGGCGAAATCGGCGCGACCCGTGCCGAACTGGCGGCACAACGCCTCGGCCACGGCGTCGGCGGTGGCGTCGCCCTCGGCGATCAGAAGTTCGCCCAGCTGCACCTCCATCCGCGCGTGATCGGCCAGCGCGCGTTCGAGCGCCTCGGGGGTGACGGCCCCGGCGACGAGCAATTGCTCGCCCAGGCGAAGGGCGCTGCGATGCGGCTGGGGGGCGAACTCGGCGGTCGCGGCGGGGTGCTGCCGGGCCGCGGCCAGGGAAATCACCGGCGGCATGAAAAGGGCCTCTCGAACAAGACCCCGATTCAATCGCGCGTTAAGGTTAATGAAAGGTGAAGGCCAACCCGGCCCGGGCGGATGGCGGCGATGTGGGCGGTGACGGAGGACGTGCGCCCGCGGCCGCGCCGCGCGGGCCGCCGGATCAGACTTCCTCGATGCGGATCGCCACGGGCTCGCCCACGACGACCCCGGTGCCGACAAATCCCGTCCGCGCGTGGTCGAGCGCGTCGCGCGTCGTCTTGTGGGTGACGATCAGCACGGGCGCGGTGGCGTCGGCGTGGCGGTACTGGCGCATCCGATCAATCGAGATGCCCGACTCGCCCAGCACCGCGGCCACCTTGGCCAGCGCCCCCGGCTTGTCCTCAAGCTCCATCCGCAGGTAATAGGGCGCCGCGGCCGAGGCGCGCGCCGCGCGCGCCTGTTCCAGGCCCGCGGCGGGCTGGCCGAAGGTCGGCACGCGGAAGCCGCGGCCAATGTCGATGACGTCGGCCATCACCGCGCTGGCCGTCGGCCCCTGACCGGCACCGGAGCCGCGCAGCACGATCTGGCCCACCGCGTCGCCTTCCAGCACGACCATGTTGGTCGCCCCCTCAAGCTGGCCCAGCGGCGAGTTTGCGGGCACCAGGCAGGGCGACATCCGCTGTTCCAGCCCGCGGCCGGTGATCTGGGCCACGCCCAGCAGCTTGATCCGGAAGCCCATATCAGTGGCATGGCGGATATCGTCGATCGAGATCCGCTCGATCCCCTCCAGCTCCATCGCGGGGAAATCGACCTTTGTGCCGAAGGCGATGGCGGCCAGAAGCGAGAGCTTGTGACCGGCGTCGATCCCGCCCACATCCAGCGTCGGATCGGCCTCGAGATAGCCCAGCGCGCGGGCCTCCTCGAAGACGGTTTCATAGGACAGGCCTTCGGCTTCCATCCGGGTCAGGATGTAGTTGCAGGTGCCGTTCATCACGCCCATGACGCGGGTGATCCGGTTGCCTGCCAGCCCCTCGGTCAGGGCCTTGACCACGGGGATGCCGCCCGCGACCGCCGCCTCGAAGCGGATCACCCGGCCCGCTTCCTCGGCGGCCTCGGCCAGCGCCTGTCCATGGACGGCCAGCATCGCCTTGTTGGCGGTCACCACGTCCTTGCCCGCGGCGATCGCCGCCTCGGTCGCGGCCTTGGCGGGGCCGTTCGAGCCGCCCATCAGTTCCACGAAGATGTCTACATCCTCGCGCCGGGCCAGCAGGACGGGGTCATCCTCCCAGGCGAAGGCGGACAGGTCCACGCCCCGGTCGCGGTCGCGGGTGCGGGCCGAGACCGCCGAGACCGTGACCGGCCGACCGACGCGCTGGGCGATCAGGTTCGCGCGGGTCTGGACGATCTTGACGACACCGGCGCCGACGGTGCCGAGCCCGGCGATGCCAAGGCGCAAGGGGGTGGTCATGGGGCGTGCTCCCGGTTGGGCTGGTGCCGAGGGTTCGCGGGGGTGTTAGCGCGAAGGCGCGGGTCTTGCAACGCGGCCCGGGGCTCAGAGGTCGCGGGCGCGCAGGGCGGCGGCCCTGGCGCGCAGGGCGGCGGCGCGCGCCTCGAGCGCCTCGGTATCCTGTCCGGTGGCGCCGGGCTGGGTGGTGGCGCGGGCGAGGATCGGCTCGACCGGCGCGAGCCTTGGATAGGCGCCGGTCTCAGGTTCGGGGCCGGGCGGTGGCGCACAGCCCGCCAGCGCCGCGACCAGCGCCGCCCCCGCCATTGTTCCCGCGATGCGTCCCGTCATCATGTCGCCCCCTCGCTGCGGGCCGACCATATCCCCGCATTCCGCCCCGCGGCAAGCCGCGCCGCCCGCGCACTCGCGCAGGGATTGAAATGAACGGCTGTTCAGATAACACTGCCCCCATGGCCCGCACCTCCGGCTCCCATTCCCAGATCACCGGCCCGCGACTGCGCGAGGCTGCGCAGCGGCTGTTCGCGCGCCACGGCTATGCCTCGGTCACGATGCGCCAGATCGCGGCCGAGGTAGGGGTGCAGGTCGGTGCGCTTTACAACTACATCCCCGACAAGCAGGGGCTGCTGGCCGATCTGATGCGCGCCCATCTCGAGGAATTGCTGGCCGCCTGGGCGGCAGAACCGAGGGGCGAGGGACCGCTGGGCGCGCTGGAGGCGTTCACGCGGTTCCATATCCGGTTTCACCTGGAAAGGCCCGACGCGGTGTTCATCGCCTATATGGAACTGCGCAACCTCGCGCCCGAGAATTTCGCCGGGATCGAGGCGCTCAGGAAACGCTATGAAACCGAATTGGAGGACATCCTGCGGGCGGGGCAGGCGGCGGGGGTGTTCGACCTGCCCGATATCAAGCTCTCCACGCTGGCGGTGATCGCCATGCTGACCGGCGTGACGACATGGTATCGCGATGCCGGACGGCTCAGCCGCGAGCGGGTCGCGGGGCTTTACTGGGACATGGTGCGCAAGGCGGTCGCCGCCTGACGGCGGGGTGGACGGCGCCGGGAAAAGACGACGCCCGGCGAAGCGATTCGCCGGGCGCGGGAACCGGCCATGGGGCGCTTTCTTACTTCTGCACCTCGCCGGTCATGATGCCGCGCAGGAACTTGCTGAAGCCGCCATCGCCCGTGCTGCTGGCCGCGCCGCCCTGGGTGGTGTTCAGCTGGGTGTCGAACATGGTTGCCCTGTCGCTGAGCAGCGGCCAGCCCATCTTGCTGGAGAAGATGGTGGGCTTGTCGGTCATCAACTCGACATGGCCCTCGCCGCGCCCGCCGAGCAGCGGCCAATTCATCTTCGAAGAGAACGGGGTCGGATCGGCCGTCGACAGCTCGACATTCGACTTGCGGTCGCTCAGCAGCGGCCAGTTCATCTTGGACGAGAGCGGGGTCGCGTCGTCGGAGAGCTGCGAGGGCATTTGCATCTTGTCAGTCATGGTCCACCTACGTTGATCCTGTCCACCAAAGCGAATTGGCTTCTGCATCAGGATGCCTCGTTATGCGCTGCGGGCAAGGTGCCTTTTCGCCGCGTCTCGGGTTCCGCGGCCTGATCGCACCCGATTTGCCCGCCGCCGGTGCAGTCTAGGCGAATGTTCGCCCGAATCCGAGCCGCGGTTTTGCCTTGGCCCTGCCCGCGGCCCCGGCTACACGATGCCCTGCGATCCACCAAGGGGAGGCGGCAAGGGCCGATGAGTGACGAACTCGCCGTTTTGCATGTGTCCGCACCGCGCCGGATCTTTGCGTTGGGCGTCCTGATGATGCTGGCCTTGCTGCTCTTGCTGGTGGCGCTGGTGCAGCCGCCGGAAGACCTGGTCTGGCGCGGATTCCTGGCGGTGCTGGGCCTTGCAACCCTGGTGCTGGGTGAGGCAATGCGCCGCGCCACGACATGCGCGCTGCGGCTGACCCGTGCCGGTCTGGTCGACAGCGCCGGCCGCGAACTGGCCCGGTTGGACGAGATCCTGCGCGTCGAGCGCGGGGCCTTCGCGCTCAAGCCATCCAACGGGTTCACCGTCCTGCTGAAGGCGGGCAGGCCGCTTGCCTGGGTGCCGGGGATCTGGTGGCGGATCGGACGACGGATCGGCGTGGGCGGGGTCACCTCGGCCTTCGAGGCCCGGGCGATGGCCGATATCCTCGCGACGGTCCTGATCGAGCGTGACCGCGCGGAGACGCCGCAGGAGACGGACGGGCGCTAGGTCCGCGCGCGGTTTCCCGGCCGCCCTGTGACGCACGGAGCGGCGCACGGTCCTTCCGGCCTTGGCGATCCGGTCCCGGGCGTCCTCGCCCGGATTATTCACGACCCCATATGATTGGCCGTGAGACGGTGTTTTGTGCGATGGAGCAATGACGAGCGCGCGCGTGATCTGCGTCCGGGTTAACGGCGGACGGCGGTGTCATCTGGGGCTTTTCAAGTTGATGTTTCAGGGTGAGCGGGGCGCGATGGTGGGCGTCATGCCGGGTGTGGCGGGGCGAGCGCGTCGAACAGGAGCCGGATAAGGTTCTGGCGCGGGCATGAGGCCGGCAACGTCATGATGATCCGGGTTTTCTTCTCGACGATGGTCGCCGCCAGCTTGACCAGATGCAGGCGCAACCTGTCGAACTGGGCGTGCCGCCACGGGGAGCGTTTTGGACATGCGGCGCGCAGCGTCCACCACAACCAGTAGGCGGCACCCGTGCAACAGTGAGCCGGGACCGTGGCCCCGGTGGGGCCGCGTAAGCCCGGTGAACGCGCATCTGATTGGCACTGGCCTTCGTGCAGGACGTGCGGTCGGAGGCGAGATGGCTCTTCCAGCCCTTGATGTGGTTTTCGGCCCGGCCGCGCGCGCAGTAGAGCGTCTCGTCGAGGTGTTTGCCGCGCCCGCCCGTCAGATTGGTCAGGATATAGCGCGTATCACGCCCCATGGGACCAACCTCGACCCGGGCGATCACCCGGCGTTCTTTCGACCAGGACCGGGCCGCGTAGAAGAAGGCCTTGAACCGGCGCAGTTTCTGGTCGGTCTTGCGGGCATAGCGGTCCGCCGTGGAAGCCTTCAGGGTTTGCACCTGCTCCCGCAGCCGCGGGTTCTTCGACAGGCCGAACACGTAGCGCAGACCGAGCCTGTCGCACAGGTCCAGAACCTCCGGAACGCCATAATGGCTGTCGGCGCGCAGCACGATCTCGACCTTCGGCCAGTGGCGGCGGATCGCCCGGATCAGACGCCGGATATGGGCGGCGGCCTCCTTGCCGGTCGGGCGGCGCGCCGGGCGCAGAACTGCCCCGACAAGACGCCCGTCACCATCAAGGACCGTGATCGGCTGGAAGCCGTATTCATCGTAATAGGCATTGAACAGGCGCAACTGCTGATGGCCATGGACGGCGTCAAACCTGTCGTCGATATCGAGCACGATCTGACGCGGCGCACGGGCAAGGGACGCGCAGTAAAACCGCACCATCTCATGCGCCATCCGGATCAGGGCCCTTGTGTCGGCGAGGTTCTCCATCCGCGAGATCGTGGGCTGGGAGCTGAGCGCCGCGCCGGTCTCGGGACCCCGCTCGAGGGCGAGCCTGAAGCCTGGGTCATGGCGCAGATCGGCGGCATCGTTGCCGTCCTCGTATCCGGCCGCGATCATCATGATCCGGAACCGGATAATGTCTTCCAGGCTGTGCCGCACCTTGCCCGGCGCGCGCAGATCCGTGAGGCAAGACGACAAAAGACCCGCCAGATCGGTCCGATGTTCGACTTCCCGCAAGAGCGTCAGACCGGCATCGGAACTCATCTCCGCGCCATCAAAGTTGAGCATGACGGGCTTGCCATCCACGGGTGACAAAACGGGCTTATGTGAGGTAAAGGAACGTCTGGTAAACGGCTTCGGCAGCGCCGAGATGGCGGTCTGGTCGCTTCGGCAGATGCGAGACCGGGTTTCGGGGGGGGGGGATTTCGCCCTGTCAGGCCCGCCAGATGGGCGGTCTGGCAGATTTCGGGCAGACTCGTCC
>Ga0209614_1000586_pt1 | contig 31181 bp, 15 predicted proteins | sample BlaSprsedimmetaG_FD_185484 | JGI IMG/M metagenome (GOLD analysis project Ga0209614, IMG submission 185484) | Hot spring sediment bacterial and archeal communities from California, USA to study Microbial Dark Matter (Phase II) - Blank Spring... ... | reverse complement strand
ACCAGCACACGACCCTTATCGGAACTTCCAATGTCAACGAACCGCTGCTCTTCCATTGAGTGGTCGGGGTCGGGTATCGTCATTGAAGAGGGATCAAGGAAAACCGTTGTTGCTTCATCAAAACTGAATGTTTCTTGAGATTCGTTCTGGCTTTCTCTTCGTCCCACTCGAACTTCAGTTTCATTAGGACCTTCTCTCATTATGTCATCTCATGATACCTCGGCGAATACATCTTCGTCCGTCAGGTATCCCCTCGCCTCCGCAAAGGGCATCACTCTTTGCCGCAGCGCATCAAATTGACTGATTCGAAGCTGGCGGCGCAGGGCCTCCCGTGCAATCTCACTTCGGTTTCTTCCTGTCCGACGACTCGCCCTGGTCAACAGGTCATCAAGGTCTTTATCCAATCGGATTGTAAGGTCGTTTGCCTTCATGTTATACAGTGTAAGACAATCCGGCACGTTCGTCAACCGAAAACCGTGAGTCCAACGCTCGGATGGACTTGACTTGAGACTGTTCTTGCATAGCGTTATACTGGGCGTGAAAGAACAGGCAACCAAATACTGGAACAGGGTACCGGCCATGGCGAATGAACACGCAGGCAATCGCAATGTATCTCTGAGTCGTCGTCGATTTCTGGCCGTTGGGGCCGGGTCGGTCGCGGCGATCGTGGGGGCGGCGGGGCAGGCTCACGCCGAAGCGGCGGCCGCCAGGTCGGTGGTCATCACCGTCACCCCACAGGAATCCGATGAACTGCTGGCCAATCCCGGCATGGGGTGGCAGACCTTCCACAGGACCCGCGACGCGGACAAGAGCCTGCCGGACTGGATTCCTTCAACGGTCCACTACGCCCGCTGGGGATGGGGCGTCCTGGAGCCCGAACAAGGCAAGATCGACTACGCGTTCCTCGACGGGGTGCTTGAACAGACCCGCCGGGCGGGCCAGCAACTGGCGTTTCGCGTCATGTGCTGTTCCACGTCGCCGGGTCGGCCGTACCATCCGGCCTGGCTCAAGGATGTCGGCGGTGTCGTACTGGCGGCCGACTACGGCAATCAGCAGGACCTGTTGATCCCCGACCTTGATGACCCCTTCACGCTGGATCTGCATCTGGACTTCATCAAGCGGCTGGGGGCGCGCTATGACGGACATCCCGACATAGACCACCTCGACCTGGGGACCGTCGGCTGGTGGGGCGAGTGGCACATGAGCAGTTCCAAGTCCGCGAAGATGCCCTCGGCGGACAACTGCAAGAAGATCATCGACGCCTATCACGCGGCATTCACCAAAACGCCCCTGTTGATGCTGATAGGCGGCCGCGAATGCCTGACCTACGCGGCCCAACGGGGCGCCGGATGGCGAGCCGACTGCCTCGGCGATATGGGCGGATTCTCGAAGACCTGGTGCCACATGTGCGACGCCTATCCTTCGCTGGTGCGCGAGGCGGGCGTCGATAACCTTTGGAAGACGGCTCCTGTAGCATGGGAGACGTGCTGGGATATGCGCCGCTGGGTCCAGGAGGGCTGGTCCTTGCGGTTCATATTCAACTACGCACTGGCCCTGCACGGTTCGTATCTGAACAACAAGTCCGCCCCCCTGCCGGAGGGTGAAAACGTACGACCCGAGGTGGAGCGTTTTCTCAGGCGGCTTGGGTACCGTCTGGTCCTTCGAGAGTTGACACACCCCAGGACCCTGCGGGCCGGTGAGCCTGCCGTCTTGAACATGAAATGGCAGAATGTCGGCTCGGCGCCCTGCTACCGGCCGTACAGGGTTGCATACCGCCTGGCCAACACAAGCGGATACCAGGCGGTCCTCGTCGGGGGCACAACCGTCGAGAAATGGATGCCGGGCTCCGTGGAGACCTTCACCGACGCCTTCTTCGATCAACCGGCGGACCTGCCGCCGGGCCCGATGGTTGAGGTCTCCGACCGGCTGACCGTGCCCGCCGATATACCCGCGGGTCGATACCGTCTGGCCGTCGGCATCGTCGGTCCCGACGACGACCGGCCCGTTGTGCGGCTGGCCATCAAGGGCCGTGATAAGGACGGCTGGTATCCGCTGGGCGAAACCAGCGTGCTCAATCAAGGACCTCAACCGTAGACCCCGGCAACTGTTCTTTTCAGGAGGCGACCATGGCTCCCAATGGGCATCTTCAACGCAGGGCATTTCTGGCGCGTGTGCCGGGTATCGTGGCGGGTTCGGCCCTGGTGCTCGGCCAGACACATAACGGCCGCGCCGAACCATTCCGCCGGGCGGCATTGCTGCCCACAATCCAGATTGGCGACCACCGAATCACCCGCCTGATCGCCGGCTGCAATCCCATCCTGGGGTACTCCTATATGGGCCCGGTGATGGACCAGCACATGCGGGAGTATTTCACGCCCGAGCGAATCGGCGAGTTTCTGACCGCCTGTGAGGCTGAAGGCATTAACACGCACCAGTTCAGCAACCCCGAGAAGATGGCCCCGGTCTTCCGTAGACTGCGAGAGCAGGGCTCAGGGATGAAGTTCATCTGCCTTCACGCGGGCGGCCCGGACCAGATGCCGGCCAAGCAGGTCGTCGAGGACACGCGGCCCATCGCCATCGTTCATCATGGAGGCGTCACCGACCGCCTGTTCCAGGAGGGCAAGAGCGGGCAAGTCCACGATTTCGTCAAGCAGGTCCATGACGCCGGAGTCATGGCCGGGGTCTCGGCCCATAATCCCGATTGCATCAAGCGGGTTGCCGACGAGGGTTGGGAGGTGGACTTGTTCATGGCGTGTTTCTACCATATCACCCGGACGCCGGAGGAATTGAAGGCCATGCCGCCGGTTGTGACGGCGCAGATTGGAAGGGCGTTCTTTGCCGCCGACCCGGCCCGGATGACCGCGGTGCTGCGGCAGGTCGAGACGCCTTGCCTGGGTTTCAAGATACTGGCGGCCGGGCGATCCTGCGACAGCGAAGGGGCCGTGCGAAAGGCATTCCAGTTTGCTTTTGCCAATCTCAAACCCACCGATGGCGTTATCGTTGGGATGTATCCGCGGTATCACGACCAGATCCGCCAGAACGCCGATTTGACGCGGGAATACGGCGCGTGAGTAATATCTTGTGAAAGGTGGGCGATTATGACAACTCCATCCAAGTCTAATGCAGCATCCTCATTTGATCGTCGTGGCTTTCTTGCCCTGGGCAGTGCCGTCGTGGCCGCGGCAGGTATCAACGTGGCAGGCGCTGAGCAGGCCGCGGCCGGCCGTATTGTGACCCCGCCGCAGGGCAAACGTATCCTGCTTTCCTGCAAGCTCGGTATGATCCCGAAGGAGCAGGACGGCAGGAAACTGTCGGCCGCGGACCGGTTGCGGATGGCGGCGGAGGCCGGTTTTGACGGCGTCGATTTCGACCAGGCCGGGGAGTTCACCCCCGAGCAGGCCCGCCAGGCGGTGCGGGAATCCGGCGTGTTCGTCCACAACGCCATCAACCATGCCCACTGGTCGCAGCGTCTGACCAGCGCCAATGAACAAGAGCGGGCCCAGGGCTGCGCCAACATCGAGCACTGCATCCGGGTCTCTCATGCAGCCGGCGGCAGCGGCGTGCTGATCGTCGTCGGCCGCGGCGGCGATGGACCGGCGGACGTTATCGAGGAGCGGGCGCGGCAGGAAATCCGCAAGATCCTGCCCCTGGCCGCGGCCTTGGGTCAGATGATCCTGATTGAGAACGTGTGGAATCAGATGATGTACGACCACGATGGACCGCCGGACCAGAGCCCCGAACGGTTCATTAAATTCGTGGACAGCTTCCAGAGCCCGTGGGTGGGCATGTACTACGACATCGGCAATCACTGGAAGTACGGCCAGCCGGGCGACTGGATTCGCGCGTTCGGCCATCGCTGCGTCAAGCTGGACGCCAAGGGCTTCAGCCGTGCGAAGAACAAGTTCGTCGAGATCACGGGCGAAGATGACGATCTGCCGTGGGACCAGGTCCGCAAGGCCCTCGACGACATCCATTTCGCCGGATGGGCCACGGCCGAGGTTGGCGGCGGCAACGTCGAACGCCTCACCGAGGTCCGCAAGCAGATGCAGAATGCCTTCGGCCTCTGACGGGGTGCCGATTTGCCAAAGCACGAATCCCACGAATGGAGACAACCATGCAACCCAAGAGCCACAAGCCAACGGCAGTAGTACTCGCACTGGCGATAGGCATGACGGGGCTGAGCCTTGCCCAGCAGCAGGGACAGGGCCGCAGCCGAAGTTCCAGCCAGCAGCAGAGAACGCGACGGACACAGCGCGTCGTGCCGATGAAGCAAGTCCAGGTCACCTCGCCCGACGGCAGGGTCAAGTTCACACTGGGTCCGAATCCGGAGCGGTTGACCTTCACCGTCATGCTCGACGAGACAGCCGTCATCGAACCATCGGGTCTCGACATGAGAGTGGACGGCTATGACCTGTCATCCGGTGTGATCTTCAACAATCTCGAGACCTACAGCATCGACGAGACCTACCCCTGGCATGGCGCCCACAGCACCGCCGTCAATCGCTGCAACGGCGCCAAGGTCTCGCTTACGAATGACCTCAGCCAGATCCCCTACACGCTTGAGATCCGCGCCTTCAACGACGCCGTCGCCTATCGTCACGTCATCGCCGGCGATCCCGATGCCGTTCGCATCCCCAACGAGTACTCTCAATTCATCCTCCCGGCCGGTACGACCGTCTGGTATCACGACCTCGACGGCCACTACGAGGCCGAATACGACCGCAAGGACATCTCGCAGGTCAAGCCGGGCCAATGGGCCGGCCCGCCCCTGACCTTCCAACTGCCCGGCGACGCCGGTTTCGGCTCGATCACCGAGGCCAATCTCGTCAACTACTCCGGCATGGCGCTGGAATGTGACGGGCGGGGCGGCTGGATCATCGGTCTGGGCCACCGCCAGCCCATCAACTACCCCTATGAACTGCGCTACGGACGCGACGAGGCCAAACGACTCGCCACGCCAGCCTCCGTCGCCGGGACCATCACGACACCCTGGCGAGTCGTCTTGCTGGCCCGCGACCTCAACACCCTGGTCAACAGTGACGCCCTGCCCAATCTGTGCCCGCCGGCCGATACGCAGCTCTTTGCGCAGGGCATGAACACGCCGTGGGTCGAGCCGGGCCTGTGCGTCTGGGACTACGTCGACCGCGGTTACGCCCGAAGCACCGGCAGCCAGTTCGACCGGATGAAGGACTTTTCCCGCATGGCCGGCGAAATCAGCGCCAAGTACCATATCCTCGAAGGCTTCGCGTATGGCTGGTCCGACGAGCAGATCAGGGAATTCGTGGACTATTCAAGGCAACAAGGCGTCCGCGTCCTGTTCTGGCGACACAGCAACCAACTCCGCACCCCCGAAAGGCGCGAGGAATTCTTCTCCCGCCTGCACCATCTTGGCGTCGCCGGCGCCAAGATCGACTTCTTCGACCACGAAGCCAAAGAGAACATTGACCTCTACGAGGCCCTGCTCGCCAAGGCCGCCGAATACCAGTGCGTCCTCAATTTCCATGGGGCCAACAAGCCCACCGGCCGTCTGCGGACCTGGCCCAATGCCATGCTCTACGAAGGCGTCCGCGGCATGGAGTCTAGCGGCCTGCAGCGTCGGGCCCGCCACGAGACCATCCTGCCGTTCGCCCGTTATCTCGCCGGGCCAACCGATTACACCACGATGATCTTCACCGAGCGCCGCCGCGATAGTACCTGGGCGCATCAGATCGCCTGCCTGGCCACCTTCCACAGCCCCATCCTCACCATCGCCGCACACCCGCAGAGCATCCTGGACAATCCCGCCCTCGACGTCATCCAGAGCATCAAGGCCGTCTGGGACGAAACCATCGTCCTGCCCGGCTCGAAGATCGGCGAACTGTCCATCTTTGCTCGGCGCAGCGGCGATATGTGGATGCTCGCCATCATGGCGGCCGGGCCGGCCCGCACTATCGAAGTGCCCTTGTCGTTCCTTGGCGATGGCGCGTACAAGGCCACACTCGTCCGAGACAGCAAGGAGAAACCCGACGCGGTTGTCCTGGAAGAGACAACCGCCGACAAGAACCAGACACTCAAGATCGACCTGGCCGATGGCGGCGGCTTCGTAACCCGTTTCACCAGGCAGGTCTCTGAAATCCGCGGCTCAGAGAGTCCGTGATCGACCCGTTGACCGTGGTAGGCGACGCCCTGCGCCGGCCATAGGCAGAATGACGGCGTCATGGGATCGAGACGACGGCGAAGGACACGCTCGCCGAGTGTCCTTCGTCACTGACGCACCGTAGTGTGTATCGACCTGTGGAGACAGCCAGTCGCCCCGTGTTGGACTCGATAAGCCGGTCGTTGAGGAACCATGTCAGCGTCGCCTGACGGTTCGCCGAATACGCGACCGTCGCCGCCTGCCCCAGGCAGGCGAATTCGCTGCCATCTTCGGGAGCCGTTATCCGCAGTTCTTCCGCCGTTTGCCCGGACAATGCAAGAGGCTGCCGCACCGGCAGCAGCGGCGCCTCGGGCGGCTCGATGCTATTGGACAGGAGCCCACACGTCAAGATGCGGGCCAACAAGGGTTCGGCGGATTTGCCGCCCACATATTCCACACGACCGGTCCCGCGGAACCGCCCGACCCAGACGCCGACAGCATAGCGATAGTTGTGGCCGACGGCCCAGGCGTCCCGTCGCCCGGAACTCGTACCGGTCTTCCACATGAACCAGGCCGGTTGACCCTCCGGGATATCCTCACGGCCGGCGGCCGGACGCCGACGACACGACAGAATATCGTTGATACAACGGCAGGTGTCCTCGCTCAGGGCCCGCACCCCCCGGATGTCGGCGTCAACGAAGAGCGACGGCTCCTTGAAAATACCGCCGCGTCCCAGTGTCGCGTAGGCATTGGTCAGGTCCAGAAGGTTTGTCTCCACGGCGCCGACAGCAACGGCCAGCCCACCGCGACCGGCGGCATCCCGCGGCAGGTGAACGCCACACGCATGGATCACGGCACAGCACCGGGCCAGGCCGACCCCCTCGGCCGTTCGTATGGCGGGGATGTTCAGCGACATCTGAAGGGCCTGGGCCACGGTGATGGCGCCGCGGAACTGCCGGTCGAAGTTCTCCGGGCTCCAGCCCGCCCGGCTGATAGCCGAGTCGTCAATCCGTGACTGGGCGTTGAGCCGGCGCAGCTCGAATGCCGCCGCGTAGATAAAGGGCTTCAAGGCGGACCCCGGACTCCGCGGGGCCAGGGCCCCGTTGACCTGGCCGTGCATTGGGTCGGCGGGATCGACCGAGCCCACCATCGCCCTGACAGCCGATGCCGTAATGTCTATGACCACCACCGCGACCTGACTATCCGCGGGCAACTGCCCAACGTGGTCTCTGACAAGCCGCTCGACCTCGCTCTGGATATCCAGGTCAATGGTCGTGCGCCCGCCTCCCGGGCGCAGCCGCAGCGCCAGCCACGCCGCATGAGTAGCACGTGGAACAGTATGGACGTTGGCCCGCAGGATCGGCTCGGCCAGTGCCGCGTCAAACTGCGCCCGCGAAATCATGTCCTCGGCCAACATGCGTTTGAGGACCACCGCTTGGCGCTGCTTGGCGGACGTCGGGTGTCTGTCCGGACGGTACCGACTCGGCGACTGCGGCAGCCCCGCAATCAGGGCCGCCTCAGCCAGACAAAGGTCGTTGGCCCCTTTGCCGAAATAGATCCTCGCCGCAGCCTCCACGCCGCGGATATTGCCCCCGTAAGGGGCCACATTCAAGTAGAGTTCAAGAATCCGGTCCTTCGTCGTGAGTCGTTCGAGTTGCAGCGCCCGGAAGGACTCCACGGCCTTGGCGCGGAGCGTTCGGGGCCGGTCGTCCATCATCCTGCATATCTGCATCGTCAGCGTGCTGGCCCCTGAGACAACCTGCCGCGACAGAAGATTCTGGCCGATTGCCCGCACAACCGCGGCCACATCGACCCCCCGATGCCGGTAGAACCTCGAGTCCTCGACCGCAATGGTTGCCCTGGCCAGCCACGGCGAGATCTCTGAGATGGGAACGGGCTGTCGCCACTGTTCGTCGGCGCCAACCACACGCAGCATCGTCCTTCCCCTGGCATCGAGCACTACCGGGCTGCTGGGCCACCGTTGCAGCTTCTCCTGGGGAAACGGAAAGGTCGTCCAGAGCAGCCAGAAGACCACGGCACAGAGCACGCCTGCGGCGCTGATGCCCAAGGCAACTCGCCTCAAGACCCGTTTGAGTCGGCCGAGTCGCCGTTTCGGATTGTCTACGTCTTCGAGCACAGACCCCATCATCGGTTCCGAATAACCACCCGACCCCCGCTGCCCATAGAGGCGATGGCCGGATCATACATACATGACGCCTGAATCGGGGCAAGGTCAAACACCCCGGCCGTAACGGCCCGCAAGGAATACCTGAAACAGCGCTCCCGCCCTGCCGCACCGCAGAACAGCACCACCCGGTCGTCAAGGAACTCCACATGGTCGGCCTGGTCGCCGGACCTTCTGGCGGCCGAACTGGAGGTGTCCAGCCTGGGGTTCTCAACCTCCAACCCCCCCGGCAGTATGTCAACAGCGGCGATATTACCGACGGTCTGGCCGGTAGTCCGGAGGGTAACTTCCACCTGCACCAAGTCTCCCACGGTGATGGCGTTCGGGTCCATCGGCAGGCCTTTGGCGTCCACCCAGCGGCGGGTCACAAAGAGGCCCTGGTTATAAGGTCTGACGGTCCCCGGTTTCATCAATCCCTCGGCGACCAGCGTCAGATAGACAGTCCCCGTCCCGACCGACGACACGGTGATGGGCTTGCCAACACGCTCGAACGCGCGGGTCACAGGCTGAGTATGGTCAAATGTAACGGGCTGCCCCGTATCCGCCACCATGGCGCCTTCGAATTGCGGCGGCGTTTGCGGTATCATCCGGGCCTGGTATTTCGCCAGAGCGGCGATGGCCGAGGCGTTGTTCAATGTGCTGCCCCATTCGCCGTCCTTGCGTCGCTTGTCCAGTTCGCCCGCCAGGTGGGTCGCCATGGGGGAGTTCGGGTCGATATCCAGAAGCACCGACAGCCAGACGGCGTCCTGGTGTACCTGCGAAGTCAGCCGCCCGGCCGTACTGGTCGAGACAGTCGCCCCAGAGGGCTGGCTCGGTAACAATGACAGCCCCCGGCTCAGCTCGCCGACAGCCGCATAGGCGCCCGCCAGATGAGCCCGTCCGGCGATATCCAATCGATCCGCCTGCTCGGCCAGACGCGCCATCCACCCGTGCGCCGGATCGCCGAACGTGGCCAGAACGCGGCATATCAGGGCCTTGGTGTCGAGGTCCGGGGCATCTTCACCGATCAGGCTCAGTTTCGGCTTGAGGTATTGCATCAGGGCCTTCAGAAACCGCTTGTCGATCTCGTAACCGGCGATGTCGGCCTCCAGAAGGCAGCCGGCCGCATACGCCGTGCCCCACAGGTAGGCATCAGGGGCGCCCGGCCAGCAACTCAGCCCCCCCGAGTGGGTCTGCATGGACTCCAAGCGGGTAATGCCTCTGCGGACGCGGGTATCCAGCATCTGGCGGCGGCTGTCATCCAGTATCGCCGAGGCGTACAGCAGCGCAAGCAACCGGCTGCTCGTCTGCTCCACGCATCCATGCGGGTAGCCAATGAGCTTCTCCAGGGCCGGGGCCAACTGCACATTGGGCCCGGAACCGACGGATACAGTCATCCGGGCAATACCAGGGATCATAGTGTCCGGAGCCGTCAGTTCCAGACGCTGGCCCGCCGGGATGGACTTCAACTCAACGGTGCTGTGCAAGGCGGCCGCCGGACGAACAGAGAACTGCCCGGTATGGCGGGCCTCGACGGCCTCTCCTGTATCCGGCCGCCCTCGACCAGTGATGTGCACCTGTGCCGGGCCGGTCTGTGTAGCCCGCAGTTTGAGCACACGAGAGCAGGGTACGCCAGGGGTAAGTTCAATCATCGCCGGCGGGTTCGGACCCTCCAGGACCACGGGACCATTGACATCGACCGTCAGGTCTACGCTCAGGTTGCCTTCGGTTGTGTTGAAAAGCTTGACCGGCACCTGAAATACGTCGTCCGGGGCAATGCACCGGGGCCACGACGCCTCGATCATCAGCGGGGCCCTGAGCGTGATCGGCTTGTCGGCTCGGCCGTATGCGTCGCGATCGACCACAACCGCCATCAGCCGCATCTGACCGATAAGGTCGGGCCATTCCATCTCAAACCGGGCTTGCCCCTGTGCGTCCGTGGCGACCATCTCCCGCCAGACTACGGCCGCCTTGCGTTGCCGCGTGGGAACGGGGTTTCGCCGAAGGCTGTCGAGGTCAAAACCGTCCGCCCCGATACGAGCGATGCCCGCGGGCCTCAGATGGTCCGGCAGCAGTCGGTAGAATACATCCGACGTGGATACGCCCAGCCGGCGCGGACCCAGGAAGAACGTATAGGGATCGGGCGTCTTGTGGGCACTGGCCATCAGTATGCCCTCATCCACAGCCCAGACGTGCACCAGCCTGGGGCGGTTCGGGTCGTCCAAGGCGCCGGTATCGACGACAACCACCGCCTTCTCGCCGGGCCTCGCCTGCCCGGGTGCGTGGATCTGGACTCCTGTGCGGCGGGAGGAATGGTCTATCTGGAGTTGCAGCCCCCCCATGGCCCGATGGGGTTGCCAGGTCTTGTCGGCGGGATCGACCGGTCGTATCACCGATGCCGTCAGGAACACGCTGCCCCTCATCGCCTCGGTGATCGGCACGTTCACATCCGCCGCACCGTCATTGACGTCCGTCAGAAAGGTCTGCAACACCTGGTCCGTCTCAGCGGTCAACAGCATGGTTCCGCGGATGGGGCTCTTGACGACGACTCTGGCCTGTTCGCCGGGGTGGTAGGTGTCTTTGTCGGCCACAATGGTCAGGGTCTCGGGGCGGTCCATCGCCACCTCAGGGGAATCCCCATAGCGGTTTGAGCAAGTCAGTCGCATTCGAGAACAACTACCCGATTCGGTCTCGGTCAGTGTGAGCCGGTACGTGCCTGACTCGGGGCAGGTGATGTCAAAACGGCCCTGCGAGGTGCCTTGGCCGACGGGCTTGCCCGTGATGACCGGAACGGCCGTCTCGATGGACTTCCAGACCCACTGGTCGTTCACCCTCTGCATCGACGCCTCATAAGTCAGTCTCGCCAGCGACATCGTCAGCTCGTTGGCCTCCACAACGGCCCCGGCGCCGTTGACGAGTATCCAATCCACCGCTGTGGTCTCCTGGGCCCTGGCCACCCTGCCGACCGGGGTCTTGATACCGATATGCCTGTCCAAACGGTCCACAACCACCGACAGATTCCGCGAGACCGAACGCCCACCCGGCTCGGTTACCGTCGCCGACAGCATCAGCCTGTACAGTCCCGGTTTGACAGTCTCCGGCAACATCACCTGCATGTCAGTCCGGCCATTCGGGTCCAGTTCGCATCGCGTCGGGTCCAGGGTGATCGGCGGGTCTGTATCCAACTGGCCAAAACAGTACTCGGCATACTCCCTGGAGCTGAAGATCACCGGCGCAAGAATCCCCTCAACCGACACGGGCAACCCGGATGCCGGCTCATCCCACAGGTAGCGGGCCTCCACATGCACGGCAGGGGTCTGACCTGGGCCAAAACGCTCGGACTGAGCCTTCGCCTGGACTTCCATCCGAACCGGCACAAAGGCCTCCACCAGGGCCTTGATCGCACCGATGGAATGAGACGAGCCGGGAATACGGGCCGTGAGAGTGTACGGACCCGTCTGGGCATCTTCCCGAGTCTCGAACTGGGCGTGAAAGACACCCTGATCGCCGTCCTTACGTTGGATGAGGCGTTCTTCGATTTGCCGACCGTCCGGACGGTTGACCTGAACCGTCAACGGGAAGACCGGGGGAATCACGCCGGCCCGGTCGCGCAGGATGCCGGTCATGTAGACCGTATCGCCCGGCCGGTAGACGCCGCGCTCGGTGTAGAGCATCGCCTCGTAGTTCCCACAGAACGGGCGGCCCGTTTGTTCCATCTCATCAAGCACCCATTGGTTGTCCTGTGGGAGTAGATAACTGAGGTCCGAGCCCTTCTCGGCAGTGATGACCCACATCCCGCCGTCGGGATGGGCCCCGGCAAGCTGCAATCGTGCAATGCCCTGCGCATCCGTCTCGGCCCTGGCCAGGACCTGGTTGTTGTAGCTCATGGCCCGGACTCTCGCCTTGGATACGGGCTTGCCCGTCCGCAGCGATGTGACCCAAACCATCGCCCCCTGGCTCTCGGCCTTGACCGTAATGGCAAGATCCGTAATGCTCACAATGGCCCGCGAGCCGGCCCAGCGGTTGTTCAGCGGCGTGGCCCGGACGCGATAGATGCCTGTCTTCTGCGTAAGCAGGCCCTTGAGGTTCAGCAGCAGGTCCGTGGGCACGTTCGAAGGCATGTTCACGTCGATGGTCTTGCTCGCCGTCTGCCTCGACGTGCTCTCGATATCGCCGCCTTGAAGGTGTTGTACGAGGTTGTTGGCATGGACGCGCCAGGCGTTCAGTTCGACGCCATCCACATTCACCGCCCTGGCGTCGAGCGTCAGGTTGCCAAACGGCGACAGGATGCCGCTATGGTGCGTCAGCGCCAGCCGCGGTTCGTGCTCGGGAATCTCCACGGCGGCCGAGACCTCGCGGCCGAGGGTCGGACCGTCCTTGGATAGGACCGTGGCTGGAATCGTAATCTCATAGCGGGCGCCCGGCTTAAACCGGCCGGTCAGAACCAAGCTGCGCCAGCGCCGTTGCGCCTGCAGGCCATCGACAGCCGGAACCGTCTTGACCGATGGAAGCTCTTGTCGAAGATCCAGCTCCCGCGTGAACTCCAGCACCACGTCGGCAGTCCCGTCCAGGTCGGGCTGACCGGCGTGGGCGTGTAAGAGGGCAAAACCCTCCGGCATGGCCGTCTCAATGGTTACGGGCTCGCCCAAACCCAGTTCCGCGCCGTGGCCGGTCAGATTCTCCGTAATAGCCACGCTGAACTGTTGCAGTGGCCGGCACGGTATGATTACCTCGATCTCCCGGCCGGGCCGGTCCGTCAGGCATCGTAGCGGGGCAAGCGGGGTTTTGGTTTCCACGTCATGGAAGCCGGCGCACGCCATGAACGCCTTGGGGTCGACCGGCTGGTTGAACACGAGGCGGATGCGCCCCTCATTGGCGTCGGCCGGCCGTACGGTCCATTGTTCCAGTTTCAACCGCTGCGTCTCGACGGTCAGCGGGGTCCTGGTCTTGAGAGATTTGCCGGTGCTCCGGCGAATCTGAAGGGTTGGCTCAAGACGCAGAATCCGACCCGGCGGGAATCGCTGCTCCGGGAGGAATTCCGCCGCATCACGGTTCGACCACCGCCACACGCCGGGCAGCGGCGGGCTGATCGTGAACAGCTCGGCCTGCTCCGTCTGGAGCACGCGATCCGGCGGCACCATTGGCTGGTCAAAGACCACCTCCAGCCGATCCGGCATGAGCCGCGACGACAGTACGGTTGCCGAGAGCACGTCAACCTTGGCCCGCGAGTGCATCAGGGCATGGCCAATCCAGACAATTCCCACGATGTTGATCACGGCAAACGCGGAAACAACCAACAGACGTCTTCCTGGGCCGGTAGACATGGGCGACTCCCTTCTATTTGCGCCAGTGGGTATCGGACGTGAGTCGGGCGTGCCTGCCGCATGGGAAGAACGGCCCGCTCAGATAATCCATGTCGGCCGGTATGAGACATTTCCTGCAATTTTCTCTGCGCGGCCGATCACAGAATTGCAGCGTCTCGCCCAGTCGTCGGACAGTTCAATGTCTGCGCCGCCGCGTATCGAGAATGTACCGGCAGTGGACCACCTTCTCCACGAGGTCCAGCGGCAGATAATAGTAGTGATTGGATGCCTCAAATCCGATACGCGGGTCCCGGCGCGTCAATGTGAACAGCCTCCTGGCGTTGTCTATCTCCCGGGCAATGATGGCCTCGATCTGTTCGGACTTTCTGTCGCGATCCGCCTGGCTCAGTGAAGCGGACGCCAGCGCGTCTCTGGTCTGGAAGAACCGAATCTGGTTGGCGACGCTGTCGAAATGCAGCCACGCGGCCGTAGCCAGGGCCATATCCGTGCGGATGCCGGCTTCGTAATCAGCGGAGTCCGCCCGGGCCAGTGCCTGTTCGTACCGCCGCAGCCCTTGTTCCCAATGCCGGGCCATCTTCTCGAACTGTCCGGCCAGGACGTCCGCGGGGTACACACCCCGCCAGCCATCCACATCGTCGTAGGGAAAGCCGACCATTGTGGATTGGTAGCCCGTGGGCTCCGGGTACAGCAGGTTCACCGGTCCGTACTGGGCCGGACCTCTGTACACAAAGCTGATATCAAACGGGTATTCCGTAAATGCACGGCTGAACAGCGACCACGCCGCCAGGGCTTGCTCGGCGGCTTTCTCGCCATAGCGGTCGCGGGCGGTCCTGACCAGTGCCTCCTGCGGCGAGGGGGCTGGCCGTGAATTGAACTGGCTGACCAACTGAAGATTGGGCGAGGGGTACCCGCCGACGGTCCAACTAAGCATCAGGCCGTCCACGTCGGCCTGGGCCAGGTTGGCGCAGTGCTCGGCCACAAGATTCATAACGGGAAGATACGGCACGGCCGACAACTCCCACGTGCAATTAACCTGCACCTTGGCCAATGTTTTCAATCCCCTCTTTTGGGCGAGTGCCCAATGCCTCGCGGCACGGGGCCCCGGCCCTACCGCCGAGATCGAATACTCCCCCACTGCCGCGGCCACACCGCCCCGTTGGATGGGTTTACCCCACTCACTGACGCACATCAGGTAGACGCCTTGCGGCAATTGCTCGATAATGGGTCCTGTCCAGTCAGGGGCGCCCCAACCGGTGGCCGTGCCATCCGGCCAACCCCAATCCCAGATGATTACCTTCGCCTTCGGATTGCCCGCCCAAACACCGGCCGCAATGGTCTTGTTGACCTCGGCAATGACCTCTGGGCCGGATCGTTGGGAGCAGCGCGGGCAGCCTGCCGCATCGCGGCTGTGGCTGTAGCAGTTCGTGAGATTCTCCGACGCCGTGATGGTGAACACCCCGCCCAGACCCGGCACTCGCTCAAAGACATACTCCAGAGCGTCATACATCCACTGACGAACCTGTGGCGTCGAGGTGCATAGCGTGCAATAATCCCCGGATCGGACGCCACGAATATCGGGCCTTTGCTCAAAGAACGACACTGGCATCGCCCGCGGCTCGTTCATGTACAGGTAAATACTGATACCGTGGCGCCCCGCGCGATCGACCATCTCCCGCAGACGGGTAATCCGCCCTTCCTGGCCCTGGGCCCAGTCCGCGAACGAAGGATTCGGGGCCAACTGGCGGAGCACGACATGGAGCCAGACGCCATTGACGCCCAACTCGGCCAGCCGCTGGAGCAGAGCCTCCGGATACGGGTCAAGTTCCGTGTCGGACAGTGGGTCGCCAAATACCCCAAAGTACGAGTAGAGAAACCGGATCGGCCGCTCTGTATCCCCAATTGCCTCGTCTTTCACCCCGGACAGACCCGCCGACGTTATGTCGGGCAGGAAATCGAACCTCGGCCGGTACGGTTTGTCGAACTCCGCGGCAAAATGCGACGAGACCGTCGAACGTATCTCGCGGCGCCGCGCCCGCACCGCCTCGTTCGGTTCTGAATAATGGACCGGCGGGCACAATGGCTTGAGGCCACCCAGCTTGACCCATAGGAAATCATCCTCCCGAAGCGTGAAGGCGAGCCTCTCGGCATCCCACCCAAGCAGCGTCAACAACTGCTCATAGGGCAGTATGTGCCAGTTGCGTCGAATAATGGAGATGTAGCCTCGCTGCCGGTAGGCGGGCGGGGGCGGTACGTGGGGCGGCAGACCCATGGATTGCCCTGCCTCGCGGACGTTGTCCACTGTGGTTCCGAGCACTTCCGCCATCCGTTCCAGGCCGACCAGTTCCCAGTTGCGCCACACGAAGGCATGCGCCCGGTCGGGAAAGTGCGGCAGGCCAATCGCCGGCGTAGCACTGGCGGCCGGGAGGTCTTCGGCAAGACTGGTCCCCGCCCAAGTGGCCGTCAGCAGCCATACAAGAACCGTTATGTAACACCGTTTCACATCCATGTCCGGATGATCGCCCCAGGTCGCGAGGGCGGCACGGAATCAGGGACCCTGTTGAACGTCATGCGTCCAGGCAAAAGTCCAACTGCCTCCGTTTCCCGTAATCGTGGCGGCGATATCAATCGTTGGCCCGTCAAGTCCGTCCAGCGGCAGTTCAAACCGGCAGCAGACCGGCCCTCGCCTAAACGGAACAGTCGTTGTGCGCTGCCCAACAGAGACCGTTAGTTGCTCGATACGGCCTTGCGGGTCGTAGAACGCCCCTAGCAGGACGTCGCCGGGCTTGACCTTCGTGTTGTAGCGTGGGTAGTCAAAGTACACAGCGTGTTCGGAGCCGGTGGGACGATAGAAGCTGTCGATGCCCTCTTCGAGCACGCGGACGATACGGTAGCCCGTCGTCCGGTCGCGGTCGCCGAATATCTCAGCGACGGAACCGCTGCTCATAATCTCCACGTCGCCGCGCCGGTAGGTTCGCTCGACGTGGTCGTGCCCGTGGAAGATTCGCTCGACCTTGTACTTCGTGAGTATGGGTTCCAGGGCGGCCCAGTCGGCCGGAGCATGGACGAACAGGAATATCCGCCTGCGTCCGCGCACGCGGGAAAGGTCCGCCTCAAGCCATTGCAGGCTCTCGGCGGGAATGCCCCACTGCCATTTCCCATCTTTCTTGCGGTTGAAGTCGAGCCCGACAACGTGGATGGGCCCATAGTCGAAGGACCACCGCAACGGGCCGACGACGCTGGTGAACGCCCCATACGCGTGGCTCGGATGTGTGTGGTCGCGGTTGGGATCGCCGTCGCGGACACCGACGATGTCGTGGTTGCCGGGCAGGCCGTAGAGATCGACCGGGAAATCCCGCGTGTGCTCGGCGAGGAAGGCAAACTGCTCCAGGCCGCGTTTCAATGAGTGGCTGTCCGACAGGTCGACCAGATCGCCGGTGAGGATGCAGAACACCGTCTCGGCCGCCAGGGCCTGGACGTCGTTACGAAATCCGATGAACTTCTCCGGCCCGCCGCGTGGAACATGCGGATCCGTGGCGTGGATGAATGTGAAGGGCACGGTCTGGTCCTCTGGGATAAGGCGGAAGTCCGCCTGGCCAGTTGGGCCTATCTCATCGACGTGGCGGAACCACGCCGAGGCCATCCGGTACCCGCCGGGGCGGCAGATGGCGACGGTGGCCCGGCCGCCGTCGGCCAGGGTGGGGTCGGCCTGGACCTCGATGCGGTAACGGCCCTGCCGGTTCGTTCTGGCGAAACCAACCCCATCCGTGATGCGAACAGCCCTGATGGGAGTATCCGCGGCATCGAATCGGCCGTTGCCGTTCACATCGTGGTACACCCGGCCTGAGACGGTCGCGGCCTGGGTCGTTTGGGTCAGCAGAGCCAGCAATAGCAGGCCATATCGGAAGACAGATCCAATCATACACGTTCTCCTGATCTATCGAGGGGCCGGAGAACCCGGTTTGCACACACGAAGCGGTCTTGCCCATAGAACTCGTGTCTTCTGGGCGGCGACCTTTGCAGTGTAGTTGAATCGGGGCCCACAATCAAGGCGGCGTCGGGAGCATTGCGGGCAGCCGGTGTTTCGAGTAGACTGTGCAGCAATACGGTTGCGAAATGTCGCGCGTGAAGGCCAATGCAAGACTCGATATAAACGGAGTCCGACTATGAGAAACAGTGCGATTATTGCCCTGCTGGGGTTGTTCATATCGCCGGCTTACGCCCGCGAGTACCACGTGTCCGTCAAGGGCAATGACCGCAACGACGGTGGCTCGGCCGCGCCGTTTCGGACCATTGCCGCGGCCGCGAAGGCGGCCCAAAGCGGTGATGTCATCACGGTGCACGAGGGCGTCTATCGTGAACAGATCCGCCCGCCCCGCGGCGGCCGATCCGGCGACAACCGCATCGTCTACCGGGCCGCACCGGGTGAGAAGGTCGTCATCAAGGGCTCCGAGGTCGTCAAGGGCTGGCAGAAGGTTCAGAACGATACGTGGAAGGTGGTCATCCCCAACACCTTCTTCGGGGATTTCAATCCGTACAGCGACCTGATCGCCGGCGACTGGTTCAACGGGCGAGGCCGCAATCACCACACCGGTGCCGTTTACCTCAACGGCCACTGGCTCGTCGAAGCAGCTACATTGGAGGAGGCGCTGGCGCCGGTGGGCGATGCGGCTCTGGGCCGTGCAGACGGGCAATACCTGTTGAATGTGGCCTGGCTGCGACCGGGTGAGGCTTCAGTGGACGGTGGGCGCATTGCCGCTGTCGGTTTTGCGGCGCAGGAAGGGGTGCAGACGGCCGCGTGCTCGGAGGGTGGCCAGTGCATCGGCTGGATCGAGCATGGCGACTGGGTCCGATACGAAAAGGTGGATTTCGGCCGGGGCACGGAGCAGATCGAGATTCGCGCCGCGTCCGAGACCACCGGCGGCATTATTGAGGTCCGCCTGGACAGCCCTGACGGAGAACTCCTCGGCCGTTGCATGGTCCCGAACACGGGCGGCTGGCAGTCGTGGGCGTCGTTTCAGGCCAAGGTCAAACCGGTCAGCGGACTCAAGACGATTTGTCTGGTGTTCAAGGGGCCCGAACGGGAGGCGTCGGATATCCAACTGTGGTTCGCCGAGGTGGACCCATCGAGCACGACCCTCTGGGCACAGTTCAAGGGCGTCAATCCGAATGAGGCCGAGGTGGAGATCAATGTCCGACGAGCCGTTTTCTACCCCGACGAGCCGGGGATGAACTACATCACCGTGCGCGGTTTTGCGATGATGCACGCCGCCACCAACTGGGCGCCGCCCACGGCCGAGCAGGTCGGGCTGATCGGCACCCACTGGAGCAAGGGCTGGATCATAGAAGACAATGACATCCGGTATTCCACCTGCGTCGGGATTACGCTCGGCAAATACGGCGACCAGTGGGACAACACCTCCCAGAATTCCGCCGAGGGCTACGTCAAGACAATCGAGCGGGCGCTGGGAAACGGCTGGTCCCGGCAGAACATCGGCCACCACATCGTTCGCAACAACCGTATTGCCCATTGTGAGCAGGCGGGTCTTGTGGGCAGTCTCGGCGCCGTCTTCAGTACGATCACGGGCAACGTGATTCACGATATCCACGTCAGGCGGTTGTTTACGGGCGCGGAGATGGCCGGAATCAAGATCCACGCCGCCATCGACACCGAGATCAGCCATAACCGTATATATCGCACCTGTCTGGCGATATGGCTGGACTGGATGGCGCAGGGGACTCGTGTGACGGGTAATCTACTTCACGACAACAACACCCAACTGTTCGTGGAGGTCAACCACGGGCCGTTCCTGGTGGACAACAATGTTTTTCTCGCGGGCGGTTCGTTGCTGGATATGTCACAGGGCGGGGCCTACGTGCACAACCTGTTTGCCGGCCGTATCGACCTGCGGCCCGAGTTGGGGCGAGAGACCCCGTTCCACAGGGCCCACTCCACCGAAGTGGCGGGGCTGAAGAATATCCCAGGCGGCGACGACCGGTTCTACAACAACATCTTCGCCGCCGCCGAGGGCCTTGCACCTTATGACAAGGCCGCCCAGCCGATGTTCATGGGCGGCAACGTCTTTCTGGGAAGCGCCCGGCCGTGCAGCCACGAAGAGAGCCCGCTGGTGCTGCCGCCATTCGATCCGGGCTTGCGGCTGGTCGAAGAAGATGGGGCCGTCTACCTCCATGTCAAGTTGGACAATGCCTGGGCCCGGCAGCAGACACGCCGGCCGGTAACCACTGAGGTACTTGGCAAGGCCAAGGTCCCGGACCTGCCCTATGAACATCCCGACGGTTCGCCCTATCGCATCGATACGGATTACTTCGGCAACCGGAGAGACCCCGACAATCCCTTCCCGGGTCCGTTTGAGTTGGCCGGCGACACGGAACAGGTGCTCAAAGTCTGGCCCTCCGCCGGGGCTCGATAGGCTGGACCCGTTCCCACCAAGCCACACATGCAATGGTTATTGCATGGCGGTGCGGCCCTTGGGGGTTTTATGCCGGTATGCCGCCACCGATCATGGCGCCCAACAGCAACGGCCCGATCTGTGAGAGGGCGAAGATCGCCCCACCGGCCGCGGCAATGCCCCCGATCACCTGCAGGCCGGTGGCCGACGGTGCGGGGCTGTTTCATCTTTCCGGACACCATGGAATAGCGATGCTATGACGCCGTGGCGTAGAATTCCCGCCTATGCTGCTCGGCGTATTCCTGGAGTCTGGCGGCGACGTTGGGGTACTTATCGATCACGTTGGTCGTCTCATAGGGGTCGTTCTCCATATCGAACAGCGATAGCTCGATCCGTTCCTGACGGTACTTGCCCGCCTGCCCATCGTTGGCCGCCTCCACGAGCGTGCGGTAGGCGTGTGGCAGGTGCAGCTTCCACTTACCATCCCCGGAGATGACGCCCTCGAAGGTAGCGCCCGTCGAGAACGGATAGTAGACGCTGGGGTTCTGCGCCTCCGGCTTGCCCGTGATCAGGTCGAACACATTCTTACCGTCCACGGGGTTGTCGGGCAGCTCGGCCCCGGCCAGATGGGCCAGCGTCGGCAGCACGTCCAACGTACACCATGCACGGGACGATGCCGTGCCGGCCTCGATTCGCCCGGGAAACTTGACGATGCACGCACTGCGCGTGCCGCCGTCGAAGCTGGTGCCTTTGGCCTCGCGATAGGGCGTCGATCCGGCATGGTTGCCGTAGGAAATCCACGGCCCGTTGTCCGACGTGAAGATGACCATGGTATCGTCTTCTACACCGTTGTCCTTGAGGGCCTTCATGATCTGCCCCACCGACCCGTCAATCTCCATCATCACGTCGCCGTAGAGGCCCGCCCCGGACTTGCCCTTAAACTTGTCGCTGACGAACAACGGAACATGCGGCATCGAGTGCGGCACGTACAGAAAGAACGGCTTATCCTTGTGCCGGTTGATGAAATCCACCGCATGTTCGGTGTACCAGGTGGTGAGCATCGGCTGATGCGCCTTCGTCACACGCTCAATCGTTACCCGGCCGTTCTCCCAGAACTGCAACGGGAATTTCCCCCAGTGCTCGGGGTTCTCCGGATGGAATTCCCACATGTCGTTGGAGTACATCAGTCCGCACGACTCGTCGAATCCCCGCGACCACGGACGGGTCTCCTCCTGGTCCCCTATATGCCACTTACCGAATACGGCCGTCCGATAGCCGCGGGTCTTGAGCACTTGGCCGATGGTTGCGTACCTGGGATCGCAGCCGCGGGCGTTCGGCCCGTGAGCCCCGAACACCTTCGTCCGACCCGGATAACAACCCGTCAACAAGGCACAGCGGGAGGCCGAGCACACCGCCTGAGGCACATAGAAGTTGTTGAACCGGCCGCCTTCGGACGCCAGTTGTGCTACGTTGGGCGTCTGGTACCTGGGCGATCCAAACGGCTGAAAATCCGCCCAGCCGGAGTCGTCCAAGAAGATGAGCACAAAGTTTGGCCGATGTGCAGGGCGTTGGCCCGCCCAAGCCCACAGACCGTGCAGTGACGCAAGTGAAAGGGTGGAACTCCTGAGAAACGCCCGTCGGGTCAATGCTATCTTCATCGTCATAGCACACCTCCTGAATCATCGGTTGGCAAGAATCGTGCAGTACATCGGCCGCGCCACCCACCTGCCGGGGGCTGCCATACGCCCATTATGTCGGAACAGGACTCCAATGACACCGATTTTCCACCAGGCGTCCTTCAATATCAACGAACATGCGCGGGGTATCCGATTCGAATATCCGCGATTCCGGATCGCCGTCCTACTCCGGGATGGGGTCGTCGCGTCGGATACGTGTGCCTTCCCAGACGGCCTCGTCGGGGCCCTTGTCATAAGTCAGGATTCGCCGGGCGCTGCCGGGCGCGGGCGGTTGATCAATGCGGGGCAACTTGTGCAGGGGCTATTGACGCATGCGACGCAAGAACGCCAAGAATTACTATGGCTCTTTTCATAGATGACCTCATGGTTTACGCCACTTCTTGTACCCCATATCGCCTCTGGCGTTACGGTCTGATTGTGGTATAGTCGGTCGTATGAACATTGCGCAGGATGCCGCCATTCCTGGGCGTTGCATAAGACAGGCGATTTCGGGGTAGATGGCATGAGAACGACAACCCACCGGGTCATAATCTTGGTTGTAGCGATTCTTCTATCTCCGTCGGTATTGGGGGACGTTGTGAGGTGGGATTTCGAGTCCGACCTGGACCTGCGTGAATGGGTGCCCAACTCACACCTGTCCAACGTCGTTATCGAGGATGGTGTTCTGAGGGCGGCCGCCATCGACTGGGATCCGTTCCTGCTCTGTCGAAGCACGGCCATCGAAGCGACCGCCTATCAGTACGTCGTGATCAGGCTCCGGGCCGACGGACCGGGAATCGGGGAACTGTTCTGGTCCGGAGAACTGGAGGGGCAGTACGGCGGGCTGACCGAGCGCAAGAAGGTGCGGTTCTCGGTCGAAGGGGATGACCGCTGGCAGGAGATCGTGGTCTTTCCCTTCTGGCATACCGAGCGGGTGGTCCGTCAATTGCGACTGGATCTGTACCAGGGGGCCCACTTTGAGATCGACTGGGTGTGTGTTCGAGACTGGGGCGGCGGCCGGTCGCCAAACGCATTCGGTGTCTGGGGGTTGGGGGGCGACGTGGCCGGTTGGCAGATCCACCCTGGGGCCTTGAATCTATTTGCGCCACCCGTGCGGATTGATGTCAGCGACAAGACATGGGTGACGGTCCAACTCAAGTCCGACCGCCCAGGAGTAGCGGCCGTGCTCTGGGCGCTTGAGGATGCGCCTGGCGTCCAGAGCGAAGATTTCTCGATTCTCGGCGATGGGAAGCTCCATGCGTACAACCTGCGAATAGCAGACAATCCTGCGTGGCGCGGCCGCATCCTGGCCTTCGGGATACGTCTGCCTGCCGAGGCGAAGGCGTGGCTCGAGTCCGTTCGATTAGGCAAAGAACCGTCCGGTCCGGGCGAAATCGAATTCTGCTATTTTGGCTTCGAGGACGGGACCAATCGTGTCGGTCGGCCTTGTCGGCTCTTGGCGCAGGTTGTCAACCGCGGCGGAGGGCCCCAAGGTGTTCGAGGAGTCCATCTGATTCTGCCGGAGGCTGTCCAGCTTGTCTCTGAGCCTGCCAAGCTGTATCACCCCGGTCTGGAACACGGCGAGATTGCCCGATTCACTTGGGAAATCGCCGCTGCAAAGGCAGGCTCCTACAGAGTGGGCCTGTTGTTCAGTGGCAAAGGCAGCCTGCCCCCCCAGCAGACGGTGTCGCTGCAATTCACGGAGCCCGTCGATCGGCCGGCGGCTGACTATGTTCCGCCGCCCCGGCCGGTGAAGACGGCGGTCGATATCTGTGCGTTTTACTTCCCCGGGTGGGATACCGCGCAGAAATGGGACTGTGTCCGCGACGTGGCCCCTTATCGCAAACCGTTGCTTGGCTACTACGATGAATCAAACCCGGAGTGTGTGGACTGGCAGATCAAGTGGGCTGTCGAGAACGGCATATCATGTTTCCTGGTGGACTGGTACTGGGTCGAGGGTCGCCGGCAACTGACACATTGGTTTGAGGCCTATCAAAGGGCCAGGTATCGGGACCTTCTGAAGGTCGCCATTATGTGGGCCAACCACAACCCGCCCAATACGCACTCGGTCGATGACCTGCTGAGCGTGACGCGCCACTGGATCGAAGAGTACTTTCCCTTGAAGAGCTACTATCACATAGACGGCAAACCGGCGGTGTTCATCTGGAGCCCCAGAGGCATCCGCGCCGATCTGGGGTCCGTCGAGACCGTCCGGGAGACTTTCCGCCGGTCTCAGGCCCTGGCAAGGGAGGCGGGGTACGAGGGAATCACGTTTGTGGCGATGGGCAATGATTTCAGCGGGACCGGTGTCCAGGCCCTGCTTGAGGAAGGCTACGCGGGCATCACGACATATCACGAGTGGGGCAGCACCGTCGATGGGGCGGTCTCTACGAAGCTGTTTGACTTCCGCGACGTTGTGCGTGAGAGCACCGCCGCCTGGCGCCGGAAGAACCGGGCGGCCGGCTCGCTGCACTACTATCCGCTCGTGGACACCGGCTGGGACAGCCGCCCGTGGCACGGAGACAAGGCCATGGTTATCCAGGGGCGGACCCCGCAATTGTTTGAAGAACTGCTGTGGCAGGGCCGGTCCTTCTGTGTGGAGAACGACAAGCCCATATTGGTTCTCGGCCCGGTCAATGAATGGGGCGAAGGCAGCTACATCGAGCCCTGCACCGAGTTCGGATTCGAGATGCTCGAGGCCGTTCGCAGGGTTTTCGCGAATGGAGATGCGGCGGATTGGCCGGCCAACACAGCACCGCAGGACGTGGGACGGGGGCCCTACGATTTCCCGCTGCCCGACCCACATGATTGAACGATGCGTCCAGCGTAAGCTCCATGCCAATGTAAATCGCCGCCATCGTTGCCGCAATATGGTGGAGGAGTTGATGGGTGACGATGGGCATTGACACAGTTTGCCGCAAGTCGCTATTCTACAGCAACTTAAAAAACACGGTGCCCATAGCTCAGTTGGACAGAGCAACGGATTTCTAATCCGTAGGTCCCAGGTTCGAGTCCTGGTGGGCGCGTTCGGGCAAGTCTCTACAAAAAGAACGGGGGGAGACTCACCGCTTGGGACGTTGCCTTCCTGTGCAACTGACGCCCGTTCCACAGAGATGCCGGTTTTGAGCGTAGGCCAGACGACCGCGGCACGGTTCAGAATTGTCCAACAAGCTGTTTCGCCTTTTCTATGGCGGCGACCTGCTTTTGGCCGGCGGCGTCGGGGCCTTGCTGGAGGGTCGGCTCGATGACGATGGCGCTGACGTCGGTGATGCCGATGAAGGGCAGGATGGTTTCGATGTATGGCTTCTGGTGGTCGAAGGCGTTGAGGTCGGTGCCCGCCGGGTACTGGCCACCGCGGGCGTAGACGATGAGGGCGGATTTGTCTTCGAGCAGGCCTTTGTAGCGGCCATCCTCGATCGTGAAGGTCAGCCCCGGCTGGACGAGGATGTCGATGTACTGCTTGAGCCGCCAGGGGATGGAGAAGTTCCACATGGGCACGGCGAAGACATACTTATCGGCCGCCTTGAAGCGGTTGATCTCGGCGACAATCCGGTCCCACGCAGCCCGCTGCTCATCCGATTGCTCGCGGCTGTGCATGACGTTGTACTTGGCGTTGACGGCGAGCAGGTCAAACGGCGGCAGGTCCGTCTCGAAGAGGTTCATCTCGACGATGCGGTCATCGCCGTGGCCGGCGCGGTAGGCCTCCACAAAGGCGGAGGCGACGGCGATGGAATGAGAGTGTTCAATTCGGGGGGATGCCTGGATGTAGAGTAAGGTGGCCATAAGAGCCTCGTATATCGTCGTTCGTATTTCGTATTGTGTGGGCTGTCGCCGGGTTCGGGATATCCAGCCGGTGCGTGGCCATTGTCTGCCAGCCTTTCGGGATAGAGATAGCTGAACCTACTGCGGCGGCTGGGACGGGTGCTATTTTCGCTTACTTGTGCTGGGTGTCAAAGGTTCAGTTCGGTTGGGATCAGGCAGCCTTCGCAGGGGCAGAAAGCGCGGATGTTGGTTTGGGGGGTGGCCGGCGGCACTTCGCAGCCGGGCATGAGGATGAAGGGCGGGCCGGCCTTGGCAATGCAGTCGCGGGCGGCGTCGGCGACGGTCTGGGGGGAGCCCTGGAGCAAGACAGCCGTCGGGTCGAAGTTGCCGCAGAGGGTTACATCGGGGCCGACGGCAGCTCGGGCGGTATCCAGCGGGACCATCCAGTCGGCGTCGATGATGTCGGTGCCGGTTCGGGCCATGAGCGCAATGATGGGGTTGATGTTGCCGCAGATATGGAGCTTGACGGCGGCGCCGGCGTTGTGGATGGCGTCGATAATCTCTTTTTCTAACGGCAGGATATGGCGGCCGTAAACATCCGGGCCGACGAGCGAGCACGCGGCGTCGCCCATGCCAATCATGTCGGCGCCGGCCTCAACCTGGGCCAGGGCGAAGGCGATCTCGTTGGCGACGATCCGTTCGGCGACATCGGCGAAGAAATCGGGGTCGTCGATCAGGTCGTACATGGCGGTCTCGACGCCGCGCAGGTCAGCGTATTCGGCCAGCGGGCCCTCGACCCAGCCGAGGACGCTGTGGCTGTCGCCAACGGCATGGGCCATCTTAGCCACACTTTCGATGCGCTGGGCGGTGCGGGGGGCGGCCTTGAGGTCAAGGGGGCGAACTTTGGAGGCATCATCCTTGGATTGTAGCAGGAGGGCCTTGGGTTTGCCGACGCCGTCGGGCGGGTAGTCGAACGCCATGCCGTAGGCGGAGGCCTCGCGCCATGGGTCGCTGATGGCGCTGATCTGGTCGACGTTGAAGGCTTTCGTTACGGCGAGTTGCGCCTCGACAAGGACGTCGCCGTCGAGGTAGTAGTCGCGGTAGGGCCTGCCGATGAAGTTGGCGGCCCAGGCCATGAAGATAGGGGTGACGGCGGGACGGTCCGTCGGCTGGGCTTTGATGGTGGCGTAGATGCGTTCTTTGGGGGTCATGGAAGAAGACTCAAATATCAAGAGTCAAAGATCAAAACCACAACTCAAAAGGCAAAACGGAGCTGGCACTCAGCAGTGAACGGTCAACAGTTCTGGATTCCCGCCTGCGCGGGAATGACATTATGCACCTGTGCTCTTATGGGCTTGTGCTCCTGTGCACATGGCCCGTCTATATACATGGAAGTCCAACCTTATTCAGATTCAGATGGTGCGGCCGGAGCGGTAGTTGGGTTTTATATACTGGTTGGCTTGGCTGTCGTTGGTGATCTTCATGGCTTTGGTGTCGTATTCGAGGAGCTTGCCGGCGCGAAGGGCGACGTTGCCCATGAGGCAGAATTCGGTGAGCGGGCCGGAGTAATCGAAGGAGTCGCTGGGCATGGGGCCGCCTTTGCAGCCATTGATCCAGTCGCGGTGATGGCCGCCGACCCGCGGCAGCATCTTGGCTGGGCGCTTGTAGGCCCGCATTTTGGATTCGGGGACGATGCGGGGCGAGCCGGACCAACCCTCGCCGAGGATAGCGCCTTTGGTTCCGATGTAGATGATGCCGTTTGTGCCAATGCCGCGCCCCGGTTCCAGGCCGGCCGGTCGCGGGGGCATGACGCCGCCTTCGTACCAGGAGATGCGGACGGGCGGCATATCGCCGCGGGGGCCGAAGTAGTAGTGGATGAGGGAGGCGGCCGGGCAGGTTTCTTCGGTCGTGCCGTAAGAGCTGGCCTGGACCGAGTAGGTGGCGGCCTCGCCGAGCTTGAGGGACCAGAAGGCCGGATCGAGGTGATGGACGGCGAAATCGCCGATCGTGCCGGAGCCGAACTGCCACCAGGCCCGCCAGCGGACGGGGGCGTAGTCGATGTGGTAGGGTCGCGGGGGCACGGGTTCGAGCCATCTTTCCCAGTCAAAACCGGCCGGGACGGGCTGCGACTCGGTGGGGCGGTCGGTCAGGTTGGTCCAGCGGCGGGCGCCAGTGTCGGTCCAGGCGTGGACTTCGGTTACGTCGCCGATGGCGCCGTCGCGGATCCATTCGACGAGCAGGCGGATGTCTTCGGAGGAGTGACCGAAATTACCAAGCTGCGTGGCGACGCCGGCCTTGCGGGCGGCTTCGGTGACGACGCGGGTCTCGTAAACGGTGCGGCAGAGGGGCTTTTCGCAGTAGAGGTGTTTCTTCTTGGCCAGGACGGCGAGGCAGGCGATGGCGTGGGAGTGGTCGGGGGTGGCGACGAGGACGGCATCGATGTCCTCGGTGTCGAGCATCTCGTTGTAGTCGCGGTAGGCCGGGCAGGGTTGGCCGTAGCGTTTGGCGACGAGGTCAAGGGCAGGCTTGAGACCGGCCGTGCCGCCGTAGTAGAACATGGAGTAGTCGCTCGATTCGTTGATGTCGCAGAGGGCGGCGAAGTGGACGTCGGGCTCGTTGAAAAGCTGCTTCATATTGACGATGCCCTGGCCGCCGGTGCCGATGACGGCGACGTTGACCTTTTCGCTGGGGGCGACAGCGGCCGGACCGCCGAGGACGTGGCGGGGCACGACGGTCAGTGCCGAGACGGCTGCAGCGGTTCGGAGGAATCTTCTGCGATCCAGGCGAGTCGGTTCGGTGCTCATGTGTATTCTCCTGTAGTCTGCTTGTGGTATTGCACCCCAGGTCCCGGAAGCGAGCTGTTGCGTCCTACGGCTACGGCTTGCCGATCGTGCGTTCGGGCCTCCTACGCCATCCACGGGCGCTGGCGTTCGAAGCCCTTCTCGAAGATCTCCCGTGCGATCAGGACGTCTTCGATCACTTGGAAATCGAACATCCCGGCGCAGATGAAGTCGGCGCCGTTTTCCCACGCATAGCGGAACCCGACCCGCGGATGGATCGCCCCGGCCGCCATCACCTTGAACGCAATCCACGGCGTCTTGAGGGTCTTCATATACTCGATGGTCTCCTCCGGCTTCCAGCACCAGATGTTGTCGTACTCCGGCTGCGGCTTGGCCGACCAGTAGTCCCCGTGGTGCAGCGTCTTGACCCAGAAATCCGGCCCCAGGCCCGCCTCGACGCACGCCTTGACCGTCTCGAGCCGATGCGCCCCCAGCCCGGCCGGCACGCCCTGCGCCTTCATGAACTCCAGCATCTCCCCCACCACCGCGACCTGGCCTCTGATAATCGCATCGTCGCAGATGCCCCCTTGCAGGTAGATGCCATCGGCCCCGCTGTCGACCGACCGCTGAATCCCCTCTTTCATGTTGCCGAACGCGCAATCGCTGAACCACAGGATTTTACCGCCCCGCTCGTTGCGGTAACGGTTGATGACCTGGTCGGACCGTGGATTCGTCAGGATCGTATTGATCCCGTACTCCTCGGCCAGCTCCAGCGTCTCAAACACCTTCTCATCGGTATGATAGGCCTTGACCAGCGACGAAACGTACATCAGGTCCCGGCTGTGCGCCCAACCGCCGATCAGATTGCCCCCGCAGAACAGCCGGCTGATCTGAAGGTTCTTGATCTTGCCGTAGGGCATCTTGCCCTTGTGCTTGCCCTGCGGGTCCGCCTGCCGGGGATTGCTCGCCCCCATCGCCATCTGCGTCAGCAGATGGGCGTCCTCAAAACTGCCTACTCCCAGCGCCGCCGCCGAGGCCGCCACCGACTTCTTCACAAACCCGCGCCGATCCATTCCACCGGACATAACCAACTCCTTACACTCAACTCAGTCTCAAAGCCGTCAAACCGGCCGCCACCCATCACCGCGGTAACAACCGCCACCCATCATACCCAATCCCCCCCCTATGGCAAGAAGAACACCTCCAATTCCTGCGACGAAACCACCGTCTGGCCCCCCAAAGCCCCCACCCCAAATGCGCCCGCCGCTGGAACTACTGGCCCAGCGGGGGCAAGAACACAGGCCACCCGGAAATCTGTGCGAGGTGTGCTGAAGTAGTAGCTGGCGGTCAGTGACTGGACAGGCTTCGCATTGCGCATTGCGTCCTTTGCGTCGCCTGACAGCGACCGAGTCCTGATTCAGGGTCAGGAGCGGTATTGCGACGGCATTGGCAGAATTCGGCTTGAATACCGCTACGGGTCCGGGTAGACTATGCACAGGCTGGCGGTGGGTAGGCCTCGTCCAGAGATAGTGTCAGGAGACCGAGCAATGAAACCGTCGAACGCGGTGATGTTTGGAGGCAGCAGGAACCCAAGCTGAATGGCTTCAAACTGGTGTTTGCCCGATTTCAGGCGTGGCAGTATTTGACGCCGGATGCCGCCGTGAGAGGATTGTTGAGTGAGATCGTAGGCGCGGTACAAAAGCATGTTGACTGGTCCGGATTGGGTTCGCTGCCGGATGCGTACCTCGACGTGCTCGGCGAGTGTCCAAGTTGGTGGTTGCGGGCCAGCGCAATTCTCCTGCGCCATGACCGTAGCCCCGAAAGCATCATTGGCAGACTGCAGGATGTGCTGCTTCGAACGAGGATACGAGTAGTCGTATTCGTCGATGACTTTGACAGGCTTGAGGGAAAGTCACATGAGACACAGGACGCAATTGCAGCAGCCCTGAATCAACTTCAAAACCTGACGTGCGTTCAGTATGTCCTGTGTGTCGGACCTATGAAGAACGGTGGGAGTTCTGACCTTCTGAAGTTGACGCGCTTCCAAGAACTTGTGCCAGGCATACGCGGAGAAGACGTCGCGAGCAGTCTCCGAAAGTTGCGAGAGGAGGCAGTCAGAAATGCGGAAGGGCATTATCTGGTGTGGATGCTGCCGGATAATGAAAACACCGATCCACTGGACTACAATTATGTCAACGAATACTTCGGGACGGGACTGGCCGCGAGATACACACAACTGTTGCAGTCACCCCGGAGACTCAAGGCCGCTGAACGCGAGGTCCGCGAGAAATGGAACGGAGGGCTCAAAGGTGAAATTTGCTGGTACGACCTGCTGTGTATTTGCTGCCTCAGAATAGGTGAGCCGAGGGTGTATGAGTGGATTATGCGCCAGCCGAGCCGTTTTATGGGGAAAGCACTGACGCTTCAGGAACGGGAAGCAGGAGACCGGGCGGAGAAACGCGAGAACTTCCGACGGGACTTGGGAACACTTCTTGACGAGCAGGCCGAGCAGAGACTGCTGCTCGTGGAGGAGATTCTGCATGAGTTGTTCCCAACGCTGGCGGAGGATCATGTGGGTAATGACCCCGCGAGTCTTGCACGGTATATGACAACTGACACGCCTTCGGCCTGGGAGCAGCACATCTCATCAGAGAGCGCGTATGGCGATTCATATTTCAAGCGGTACTGTAATGGGTTCGTCGCCCCGGAGATGCGTGACCAGCCGCTACTGCAGTATATGCGGGACCTCCAGGAGAATGGCGTCGTCCGAGCAGAGTTTCAGCGGCGATGCCTTTCTGATGCTACGGGTTTGGCAAGAGAACTCCCCGCTTTTGCTCACCTGAGTGGCCTGCTCCAAGAACCGCATGCGATAGAAGTCTGTGACTGCATGTTGGACTGGATGTGTGACAGAACGCACTGGAGTATGTGCGAGCCAGAGGAGGACTATGTAAGC
>Ga0209614_1000581_pt1 | contig 31311 bp, 20 predicted proteins | sample BlaSprsedimmetaG_FD_185484 | JGI IMG/M metagenome (GOLD analysis project Ga0209614, IMG submission 185484) | Hot spring sediment bacterial and archeal communities from California, USA to study Microbial Dark Matter (Phase II) - Blank Spring... ... | reverse complement strand
CTACCTGTACTATATTATATTCATCTGATAAAAAGAAAAAAAGGAACTTTTCGGAATTCCGCAGTAAGTCGAGGTAAACCCACCCCAACTCAAACTCCGCCTGCAATCCATAAAAACCGACACCGAGCATCCCAGTTTGATTCCTGTGCTTCTGCGCCGGGTGGCGTATGCGGGAGGCCCCGCGGTTGTTGCTTCCGGGCCTTACTGTGGCCTTTTAGCCAACGCGCTTGACAGTGGGTGCACCTCTTCTATAATCTCAGTAGATCTAATTTTGCTCGGTCTGGATCTGACGATCCAGACCTGAAGCGGGGATCTGGCGATCCCCTTGGAGCGTTTTTCGATCTACTGAATCTTGAAAGTATACCGAGTTCACAATTCACCCTTGATAAGGAGAGCAAGATGAGCGAAGAGAAGATGGAATGCATTGTCTGCGGGTATATTTACGATCCCGAAAAAGGCGACCCCGATGGCGGCATCGCGCCGGGAACGCCCTTTGAGGACATCCCCGATGATTGGCTCTGCCCGGAGTGTGGCGCAACCAAGGATATGTTCGAGCCGGTCTAATCGGTGATTGGCGATCATAGTTGGAAGGCCCTGCGGGTAATCGCGCCCGCAGGGGCTTTTGTTACTCCTCAGAGGGCTGCGCGCTGATGGCCGGTGCTCTGGGTAATTATCTGCTCAACTTGGGAAGTCTGTTGGCAAACCGGCGCTGGTTGCGTCCGCTGGTGATCTCTTATTGCCTGACCTATCAGTGCAACCTCAACTGTCGCTATTGCGAGGATTTCGGGGCGCGACGCAACCCCACACAGCCGTTGACATCGCTTCCCCTGCCCCAAGCGCGCGACCTGTTGCGCATCGTGCGCCAGGCCACCGACAGCCTGATTCTGACCGGCGGCGAGCCGTTGCTTTACCCCGATCTCGTTCCGCTGTTGGAGAGTGCGCGCCACGAGTGGCGTTTTTGCCACCTCACGCTGCTCACCAATGGCGCGCTGCTGTTGGAGCACGCCGAGGTGTTGCCCCTCGTGCAGCGGTTGGTCATCAGCCTGGATACGGTGGATGCGGCGCGCTGGGATGAGACGCTGCGCGCCGGCCCCGGCATGGCGCAACGCATCATCGCCACAATCCGCGAGGTGGCCGCCCGCCAACGCGAGTTGGGCTTCGCCCTGCTCGTCAACTGCGTCGTCACGCCGGAGACGCTGCCCCAGGCGCGCGGCGTACTGGACTTCTGCCTGGAGCACGGGCTGACCTTCTCTTTCTCACCGCAATCGGTGAACGATTGGCCCCGCTATGAACTGCTCGTCTCGGCGGACTATCGCGCCTTCGTCGCCGAACTGCTCGCGCTCAAGCGCCGGGGCGCGCCGATTTTGGCGAGCCGTCCCTATCTCGAATGGATGGGAACCTTCGCCCCGTATGCGTGCTATCCCCTGCTCGTCCCGCGCCTCTTGCCGGATGGCTCGCTGGCCTATCCCTGCCGCCCCATCGAGCGGGGCGGGCTGGCCCAGGGCGGCCACGCCATCAACCTCCTGGAGGCGGGGAGCTGGCGGGCGGCGTTGCGGCAGGCCAGCGCCTATTACGGGTGGCCGCCCTCGACGTGTGGCAGCTGCTACCAACAGTGCTACGTGGAACCTTCGCTGTTGCAGACGCGCCCGCTGGCCCTGGCGCGGGAATGGCTCACCAGCGCCCCGGCGCGGCGGTTGGCGCTGCATACTTACGCGCCGGGGTAGCGATGCCACAGGTGATTGTAATCGGCGCAGGGCTGGCGGGCCTCACGGCGGCGCTCCAGCTGGCCGAGCGCGGCCTGGCCCCGCTGGTGCTCGAGGCGGATCCGGCGGACCCTGGCGGGCGGCTCAAGCGCGGCCCCGCGCTCTCGGTGACACACGCCGGGCAGAGCTGGCGCTTCCCCGGCGAGCACGGCGTCCACGCGATCTGGTCGCCCTACCGCAACCTCCAGGCGTTGCTGGTGCGGCATCATATCCGCCCGGTGCTCGTCCCGGCCCAGGAGGAGCGGTGGGTGTTGGGCGTGCCCGATGGGCGGATCAAGTCCGCGCCCATCGGCAGCGCCATCCGCAACAGCTGGATTCCCGCGCCGTTGCACTACCTGGGGCTGCTGGCCCGTCCGCGCTTCTGGGCGATGTTGGGCGTGCGCGATTGGGCCTCGCTCTTCGGTGTGCTGGCGGGGCTGATGGGCGCGCTGGCTATTGATCCCCTGGCCGAGGGGCAGCCGCTCGCGGGCCTCACGCTGGCCGACTTCTGCGCGGGTTGGTCGCCGCGCCTCACCGCCCTGCTGGCGGGCCTCTCGCGCAACGCGCTCCCCGCTTCTCCGGAAGAGATTCCGGCTTCGGGATACATCGCTTTTCTGCGCTTCTACACCCTGCGGCGACGAGATGCCTGGGCCTTCTCCTATCTGCCGCAGACCAGCGGCGAGGCCCTGATCGCGCCGCTGGTGCGTCGCGCGCGGGAGGCGGGTGTGCAGTTGCAGCTCGGCGCGGAGGTGACGCAACTCGCGCCCTGTGGGGAGGGCTGGCGCGTGACCTGGACCCAGGCGGGACGCCAGGAGCAGGCGACCGCGGCCTATGTGGTGTTGGCTGCCGATGCGCCCGCTACGGAGGCGCTGTTGCGCGCGGGGCCGGAGACCGCGCCGTTGGCGGCGGGATTGCGCCTGCCGCGCGGCGAGCCTTCGGCGGTCGTGCGGCTGTGGTTCTCCGCGCAGCCGCCGCCCCACGAGGCCGAGGCGGGGATCCTCACAGGCGAGTTGCTGCTGGACAATTTCTTCTGGCTGCATCGCATCTACGACAGCTACATCCGCTGGGGGCGAGCAACGGGGGGCAGCGCGTTGGAGGCGCACATCTACGGGCCGCGAGAGCTGCTGGCGCAGCCCGACGCGGCGCTGTTGGCGCAGGCGATTCTGGAGGTGGGGCGGGTGTGGCCGGCGCTCAAGCCCCGGCTGATCCATGCGACGCTGACGCGCAATCCGCCGACGCACACCCTGCTGCACGTCGGCCCGCCGGAGGAACATCTGGGCGTCGTGACGCCGTGGCCGAGGCTCTTCTGTTGCGGCGATTGGGTGCGCGATCCGCTGCCGGCGCTCTTCATGGAGCGGGCGTGCGTCACCGGCATCCTGGCGGCGAATGCAGTGCTAACGGCGTTGGGACAGGAACCGTGGCCGATCCTGGCCTATCATCCCCCGGAGCCGCTGGCGCGGGATATGGAGCTCTGGCTATACAGTGTGCGCAGGTGGCTACGACGCCGTCGCGCGCGCAGGGAGATGCTATAACGCCGGCCCCGTGACGTTTTGGTGACGGTCATCTTTTACAATAAAGCCATGCATCGAGTAGTGTAGGGCATCCCGTGCGTGATGCATATACTCTGGGAGGGCGGTCCTGCGGGGCTGCCCTCTCGCTTTTGGAATGGGTACGTTTCATCTGAGTTGAGAGGGGCGCGGTCGGAGACCGGCCCCAGCCTGCTCTGGCCGGTCTCCGACCGTGCCAGTCTTAGTGCTATAGAAAGCGCGGCTACCAACTCATTTGAAACACACCCTTTTGGAATCGAGCTGTTTCCTGCGAAATCTGCCCGCAATTCAACGCGGCCTTGACCCCGACACAAAAGGCCCTATAATTTTTTTAGAAACACCCCAACCAGGGCGGCTCAAGGCATTCTCTACAAGGAGCGCGATTGCATGGAACTGAACTATGATCGGCTGGCGGCGGATTACGCGCTGCATCGGCAGGTACACCCGGATGTCTGGCTCAGCCTCGTCAAACGGGCCGCGTTGGATGCCACTGCGAGGCTTCTGGAGGTGGGCTGCGGCACGGGCAACTACATCGCCATGCTCGCGCAGGAGTTCGGCTGCGCCGCCTGGGGCATTGATCCCTCGCCGGGGATGCTCTCCCAGGCGCGGGCGCGAGGCTTGCCGGTCGAATTTGTCCTGGGACAGGCCGAGTCGCTCGGCTTTCCGGCGGCGACCTTCGATCTGATCTTCTCGGTAGACGTGATCCACCACATTGAAGATCGGGCGCGCTACTTCGCCGAGGCCTACCGGGTGCTCAAGCCAGGCGGCCTGCTCTGCACCGTCACCGATTCGGAGGAGATCATCCGCAACCGCCAGCCGCTCTCGAACTACTTCCCCGCCTCGGTCCCGTTGGAGCTGGCGCGTTACCCCAAACCCGCCGAGTTGCGCGCCTGGATGACGGTGGTGGGCTTCGAGGGGCTGGATGAAGACTACGTGGAGTTCTCGCACGAGCTCTCGGACATTCGGATGTATCGTGACCGGGCCTTTTCGGTGTTGCACCTGATCCCGGATGCGGCCTTCCACGAGGGCATCGCCCGGATGGAGGCCGACCTGGCGGTGGGGCCATTGCGCCGCGTCTCGCGGTATCTGCTGCTGTGGGGACAGAAGCCCGCGTAGCACAGGATGCCATCATGCTGCCCTTCGAGCTGACCGCCACGCAACAGGCCATCGCCGCTGCCCCGCTTACCGCTAAGACCTGTCTCAGCGGGCCGGCGGGAACCGGCAAGACCACCACGGGCGTCGCGCGCCTGGCGCACTGGCTGGAGAGCGGCGTGCCTGCCGAGCGTATCTTCATCCTCACGCCGCAGCGCACGCTCGACGAACCCTACCGCGCCCTGCTCACCGCGCCTGCACGCACCGCCGGCGGGGAGGTCAACCTCGCCACCCTCGGCGGGCTGGCGCGCCGGATGGTGGAGCTCTTCTGGCCCCTCGTCGTCGAACCGGCGGGCTTCGGCGATCCATACCGCGAGCCGACCTTCCTCACCCTGGAGACCGCACAGTACTTTATGGCCCGGCTCGTGGAGCCATTGCTCGCCGAGGGCTACTTCGATGGCGTGACCATTGACCGCAACCGGCTCTACAGCCAGATCATTGACAACCTCAACAAGGCCGCCGTCGTGGGCTTTCCGCACACCGAGATCGGCGAGCGGCTCGCTGCTGCGTCGAGCGGCGATTCCCAGCAGCGCAAAATCTACACCTGGGCGCAGGAGTGCGCCAGCCGCTTCCGCACCTACTGTCTGGAGCATAACCTGCTCGACTTCTCGCTTCAGGTTGAGTGCTTCCGCCGCTACCTCTGGCCGGATTCCCTCTGCCGCGAGATGTTGCAGAGCGAGTACACGCATCTGCTCTTCGATAATGTCGAGGAGGACACGCCGGTCGCCCACGATGTGGTGCGCGATTGGCTGCCCACGCTCACCGGGGCGTTGCTCATCAGCGATACGGAGGCGGGACATCGGCGCTTTCTCGGCGCGGACCCTGAGGGCGTGGACGACCTGAGCGCATTGTGTACCACACAGGTCACGTTCACCGAGTCCTTCGTCGCCTCGCCGCCGCTTCAGCTGTTGGGGCAGACGCTCTCGCAAGCGCTGCGTCAGCCCGTCCCGCCGCTGACGGATCCGGTCGAACCGGCTGAGATGCGGAAGGCGCTGCACTACACCTCCCACCGCTTCCATCCGCAGATGTTGGATTGGGCCGTGGAAACCATCGCGGCGTTGGTGCGCGACGAGGGCGTCCCGCCGGGCGAAATCGTCGTGCTCGCGCCCTTCCTCACCGATGCGCTGCGCTTCTCGCTGGCCCACCGGTTGGCGGAGCGCGGCTTGCCCGTGCGCTCCCATCGCCCCTCGCGGGCGCTGCGCGACGAGCCGGCGGCGCGCACGCTGCTGACCCTGGCGGCATTGGGCTATCCGCAGTGGGGCTTCGTCCCCAGCCAGTACGACATCGCCTACGCGCTTCAGCAGGCTATCGAGACGCTCGATCTGGTGCGGGCGCAACTGCTGGCCCAGGTGCTCTACCGCGTCGCGGAGGGGCAGCCGACGCTGCGCCCCTTCGATACGCTCAATGCGGAGATGCAACAGCGCGTCACCTACATCCTGGGCGAGCGTTACGAGACGTTGCGCCGCTGGCTGGCGCACTTCGCCACCCTGCCGCCCACGGAGCTCGACCACTTCCTGGCGCGGCTCTTTGGCGAAGTTCTCTCCCAGCCTGGCTTCGGCTTCCACGCCGCCTACGATGCGGGCGAGGTCGCCGCCAACCTCATCGAATCGGTGCGCAAGTTCCGCTGGATCGGCGGCTGCGTGGATGACGACGTGCTCGCGCTGGGGCGGGAGTACGTCCAGATGGTCGAGGCGGGCGTTGTCGCCGCGCAGTACGTCCGCAGCTGGCTACGGCAGCCGGAGGACGCGGTGCTCCTTACCCCGGCCTACACCTTCCTGATGATGAATCGCCCCGTTGACTACCAGTTCTGGCTCAACGTGGGCGGGAGCGGCTGGTGGGAGCGGCTCTACCAACCGCTCACCCATCCCTACGTCCTCAGCCGTCGCTGGGAAGTCGGCGCGCAGTGGCGCGACTCCGACGAATACGCCGCACGGCAGCGCGCGTTGCACCGGCTCGTCCTGGGGCTGATCCGGCGCTGCCGTCAGGGGATCTATCTGGGCCTGAGCGACCTGAGCGAGCAGGGCTATGAACAGCAAGGCGCGCTCCTCGCAGCGTTGCAGTATGTGTTGCGCGGGCTGCGTTGAAAGAGCTATTTTTAACAGAGGATACCACAAGCGAGTCAGACCATGAAAACACTTGACCTTTCCACCTGGCCCCGGCGCAAGCATTTCGAGGTGTTCCGGCAGTACGATTATCCGTACTTCAGCCTGTGCGCCGATGTGGATGTGAGCCGGTTCCATCCTTGGGTCAAGTCGCAGGGGTTGTCATTCAACACCACTGTGGCCTACATCACGGCGCGCGCGGCCAACGCCATCCCAGAACTTCGCCAGCGCATTCGCGGCGCGGAGGTGGTGGAGCATGAGGTTGTCCATCCGTCATTCACCGTCCTCGCAACAGACGAGCTGTTCAGCTTCTGCAACGTGAATTACACAGAGGACTTTGCCGCGTTCTACGCCCAGGCCGAAGCGGCCATCCGGCGGGTGCAGGCTGACATCGTCCTTGAAGATGAGCCGGGGCGCGATGATTACCTCTTTATGACCAGTATCCCCTGGGTCTCGTTCACCAACATCCAGCACCCCATCCACATGCATCCGGCGGACTCCGTGCCGCGCATCGCCTGGGGCAAGTACCACGGGCGGGGCGACCGGCTGCTCATGCCCCTCTCCATCCAGGCACACCACGCGCTGACCGATGGCATCCACGCCGGACGCTTCTACGAGCGCGTGCAAGCCCTGCTCGACAGGCCGGAGGATTTGGAATAGCCATGCCCACCTTCTCCCCCCGCCCCGCGCAGGAAGCCGTCCTCGCCTACACCGGCGGGAAGATGGGCGTTTCGGCGGTGCCGGGCAGCGGCAAGACGTGGACGCTTTCGCAGCTGGCGGCGCGGTTGGTCATCGCCGGGCGGCTCGCCGACGAGCAGGAGGTGCTCGTCGTCACGCTGGTCAACTCCGCCGTGAATAACTTCGAACGCCGGGTCAAACGCTTCATCCAACAGGAGGGCCTGCTCCCCATCGGCGTGCGCGTCCGCACGCTGCACGGTCTCTCGCACGACATCGCGCGCGAGCGTCCGGGGCTGGTGGGCCTCGCCAGCGATTTCCAGATCATTGACGAGCGCACCTCGCAGGAGATTCTCCAGGAAGCCGCCACGACCTGGTTGCGCGCGCATCCCTACGCGCTCGATGACTACGTCCAGCCAGACATGGAGGAGCGCCGGGTCGAATGGGTGCGGCGCGACCGATGGCCGGACGTGGTGACGAGCGTCGCCGGCAGCTTCATCCGCCAGGCCAAGGATCTACAGCTCACCCCGCCGGAATTGCGGCTGCGGCTGGAGCAACTCTCGTGGCCGCTGCCGCTGGCCGAGATGGGGCTGGCGATCTACACCGACTACCAGCGGGCGCTCGCCTTCCGGGGTGGCGTTGACTTCGACGATCTCATCCGCCTGGCGCTGCTGGCCCTGCGGCTCGATGAGGAGTTCCTGGCGCGGTTGCGCGCCCGCTGGCCCTACATCCTGGAGGATGAGGCGCAGGATAGCAGCCGCTTGCAGCAGGAGATCCTCGCGCTGCTCGCCGGGCCGGAGGGCAACTGGGTGCGCGTGGGCGATCCCAATCAGGCGATCTACGAGACCTTCACCACAGCGAACCCGCGCTATCTGCGGGAGTTCATCCGCCGCGAGGAGGTGCAGGAGCGCGAGCTGCCTGATTCGGGGCGCTCCATGCCGAGCATCATCGCGCTGGCAAACCGGCTGATTGATTGGACGCGGAGCGAGCATCCCGTGACAGCGGCGCGCGAGGCGCTCTCGCTGCCCCACATCCGCCCAACCCCGCCGGACGACCCCCAACCCAATCCACCCGACGCGCCGGAGAAGGTGGTCTTGATGACCACGGCTTACACGCCGCAAGAGGAGATCAACGCTGTGGTCAAATCGGTGGCGAGCTGGGCGGCAGCGCAGGCGGCTTTGCCGGAGGAGGAACGCGAGACGCTCGCGGTGCTCGTCCCGCGCAACACGCGGGGCTTCGAGGTAGAAAGGATGTTGGAGGGGGAAAGCATCCCGCACCACTCGCTGCTGCGGAGCACGCCGAGCACGCGCAAGACCGCCGGCGCGCTGGGCAACGTGCTCAACTATCTGGCCGACCCGACCTCAGCGCGGAAGCTTGCCACCGTCTACCGCGTATGGCGGCGGGTGGAGACGGATGAGGCGGAGGTGTTGGCGTTGCGCAAGGAGGTCGCCGGGCTGTTGCGCAAGTGCCCGCATTTGGAGGCCTATCTCTGGCCGCACGCCGAGCACGACTGGCTCGCCACGTTGGAGCCGACATCGGCGCTGCTGGAGGAGCTGGCAGCCTTCCGCGAGCAGGTCTGCCGCTGGCAGGAGGCCGTCATCCTGCCGATTGACCAGCTGGTGCTCACGATAGCGCAGGAGCTCTTCGTCGCGCCGGCGGAGCTGGCGATGGCGCACAAGCTGGCGGTGGTGCTGCGCCGCGCCGCCGACCTCCACCCCGAATGGCGGCTGCCGGAGCTGACGCAGGAGCTGGCAAGCGTCGCCCGCAACGAACGCAAGTTCCTGGGGCTGAGCGAGGATGACACGGGCTTCGATCCGGAGAAATATCGGGGCCAGGTGGTCGTCGCCACGATGCACAAGGCCAAGGGCCTGGAATGGGATCGCGTCTATCTGATGTCGGTGAACAGCTACAACTTCCCCTCGGCGCTGCCGGGGGATACCTATATTTCCGAAAAGTTCTTCGTGCGCGATGCGCTCAACCTGGAGGCGGAGGCGCTGGCCCAGCTGGCGGCGCTGCAACCGGGGGGCGAGGCATATCAAGAGGGCGCGGCAACCTTGACCGCGCGGCGCGAATACACCACGGAGCGGCTGCGGTTGCTCTACGTGGGCATCACCCGCGCCAGACGGGCGCTCGTCATCACCTGGAACACAGGTAAGCGGGGCGATCAACGCCCGGCGATCCCGTTTGTGGCGTTACAGGCGTGGTGGGAAACGCAATCATCGTGAGAGGAGACGAACGATCATGTGGCGGTCATTTTTAGGACGACGATCCCGTGGGGGCGGTTTTTCGGTGGTTCTGTTGATCTTTGGCGTGTTCGGGTGCATCTCGACGGCAGCGATGGTCTTCCTGGGCGCGCCGCTGGCGTGGGGGCAGGCGCGTAAGGTGGCCGCGCTCCCGCAGCCTGCTGCGAACGCGTTGGCGACGTTGACGCCGGGCACGGAGGCGCTCTTCACAGCGCAGCTCCCCGCGCCCGAAGAGACCGGGCCGTTCGGGCTGGCGCTCTACTACGTCGAGGTGCTGCAAGAGGCCCAATCGAGCGAGGGCGGGACGCCATCGCGTTCCCAGACGTGGGTGCGAGAATCCCCATCCCCGGCGGCGGTGACGCTCCGGCTGTCCGATGGCGGGCAATTGAGGGTACAGCTCCCGCAACAGGTGGCCTTCTACAATGCGCAGCGGCAGGAATCGCTGGCGGATACAGAGGAGCGTGCGATGCGCTATGTGGGCTATCTGCCGTTGCAGACGCTCACCGTCCACGGGACGTGGGAGAGCGATGGCGTGGTCACAGCGGAGGCGCTGTACGCCGGCTCAGCAGCGGCCTACGTGGACTACCGCCAATCGCAGCCGGGGACGGCTCTGGTCACGGGCGGCTTCTGCGGCGGGGTAGCCCTTCTGTTGTTGGCGGTGGGTGTGGTGTTACGCTTTTTGGGCAAGTAGCGAGGGCGCTGATGACATTGCCGCAAGGGTTCCAATTCAGCCAGGGGAGTTTGCAGGATTACGTTGACTGTCACCGGCGCTTCCAGCTGCGCTATCTGCTGGGGGTGATGTGGCCGGCGGCGGAGGCGGAACCGATCGCGGAACACGAGCGGCGGGTGCAGCTGGGCCAGCGCTTCCATCGGATGGTGCAGCAGGCGCTCCTGGGCATCCCGGAGGCGCAACTGGCGCGGCTGGCGCAGGATGCCGATCTCAGCCGGTGGTGGGCGCACTATTGCGAGCACGCACCGGCGGCTATGCCGGGGACGCGCTATCCGGAGGTGACGCTCTCTGCGCCGCTGGCGGGGCAGCGGTTGATCGCCAAGTATGACCTGGTGCTCGTCACGCCGGAGGGGCGGGGATTGATCTTCGATTGGAAGACCTCGCTGCGGCGCACGCCGGGGCCGAGATTGGCCGGGCGCTTGCAGACGCGCGTCTATCGCTATCTGCTGGTGCGGGCGGGGGCGCAGCTCAACGGTGGGCAAGCCCTCGCGCCGGAGCAGGTGGAGATGCGCTACTGGTTCACCGACTTCCCCCACGACCCCGAAATCCTGCCCTACGACGCCCGCGCCTACGCCAGCGATGAAGCCTATCTAACCGGGCTGCTGGAGGAAATCGCGGCGCGGCTTGACGGGGATGATTTCCCATTGACGGAGGATGAACGCCGCTGCGTCTATTGCCCGTACCGCTCGCTCTGTGATCGCGGCGTGCAAGCGGGTGACATCAACCTGCTGGACGATGAGGTCGTGTTGGATGTGGAGGAGGATGACTTTCGGCTGGACTTCGAGCAGATTGCAGAGATCGCCTTTTAAGGGTCGTTGATTTTCAGGAGGACACAATGGTAACAAGAGAAGATTTCACCACAGACGAATGGATTACCTTGCGGGCGCTGATGCAGAGCGCCTTCTTCGGCGTGGCAGTGGCGGATCGGCTGCTCTACGACGAGGAGGCCGAGACCTGGGGACGGTTGCGTCCCCACACCATCCCGCTGGTGCAGGCGTTGATCGGCAAGTCAGAGGATGCCGCCGAGCACGAGGCAGTCCTGGAGCGGGCCACGGACACCGATCTCGAGACGCTAGTCGAAGAGTCCCACGTGATCTTGCAGGCGAAGGTCACCCGTGAGGAGATCGAGGAGCTGCGGCTGACGTTGCAGGCGCTCGCGCACGGGGTTGCCGAGGCCGATGATCACGTCGCGGAAAAAGAGAGCGAGTTTTTGGAGACCCTAGACGCGCTCTTGCAGGGGTGGGATGCGTAGCCCTGACTGCGAAACGTGAAACGCTGGCTTGATCCCACAGCGGTGCAGCCGCCGGAGGCGTTGCGCCAGTTCATCGGAGGGCATCCGCTGGTGGCGGAGACACTGGCGCGGCGCGGCATCACGACCGTGTCCGCGGCGCGCGCTTTTCTGAACCCGGATGCCTACACGCCCACCCCGCCGGAGGCGTTGCCCGATCTGGAGCGGGCGGCAGCGCGGCTGACCGAGGCCATCGCACGCGGGGAGCAGATCTGCGTCTGGGGCGACTTCGACGTAGACGGGCAGACCTCAACGACGCTGCTCGTGGCAACATTGCGCGAGCTCGGCGGGCGCGTCCGCTACCACATCCCCGTGCGGGCGACAGAATCGCACGGGATCAGTCTGCCGCACCTGGCGGCGGAGATTGATGCGGGAGCGGAGCTGGTGCTCACCTGCGACACGGGGGTGTCTGAAGACGAAGCCATCGCCTACGCCAACGAGCGCGGCGTGCCGGTCATCGTGACGGATCACCACGAGCTGCCGCTTGCGTTGCCGCCGGCCTACGCTGTGGTCAATCCGCACCGTCTGCCGGAAGCGCACCCGTTGGCGACGTTGCCGGGCGTGGGTGTGGCCTACAAGCTGGCGCAGGCGCTCTACGCGCTGTCCGGGCGCGAGGGGGAGGCCGCCCAACACCTCGACCTGGTGGCGCTGGGCATCGTGGCGGACGTGGCGATGTTGCAGGGCGACGCGCGCTATCTGTTGCAGCGTGGGCTGCTCGCGTTGCGCGAGACGCGGCGGCTCGGCTTGCAGGCGTTAATCGCCAGCGCGGGATTGCAGGCCGCGCAGCTCCGCGAGGAGGACATCGGCTTCGGGCTGGCCCCTCGGCTCAACGCGCTGGGGCGCTTGGGCGATGCCAACGTTATCGTCGAATTTTTGACAACGGATGATCTGGCGCGGGCGCGGGTCCTGGCGGCGCAGTTGGAGGGGCTGAATCAGCAGCGGAAACTCCTCTGCACACAGGTCGAGCAGGGGGCGGAGGCGCTGCTGGAGCGCGACCCGACCTTGCTGGAAGACGCGGCGCTGGTGCTGGCGCATCCTGGCTGGCCCGCGGGCGTGATCGGCATCGTGGCGAACCGGCTGGTGGAGCGTTATGATCGCCCCACAGTGCTGATCGCGTTGGGGGAGGATGGCGTGGGGCGCGGCTCGGCCCGCTCGGTGGAAGGGTGTCACATCACCGAGGCGATTGCGGAACAGGCGGCGCTGCTGCGCGGCTTCGGCGGCCACGCGATGGCGGCGGGGCTGGCAATTGATGCGGAGCAGATTTCGCGCTTCCGGCGGCGACTATCGGCGGCGGTGCTGGCGCAGCGCGGGCGCGCCCCGGAGCCGACGCTACAGATTGACGGGTATCTGCCTCTGGAGGCACTCTCGCTGGAATTGGTGGCCGATTTGGAGCGGTTGGCCCCTTTCGGCCCGGGCAATGAGCCGCTCACGCTGGCGACCCGCGACGTAACAATTCAGCATCACAGCGCGTTGGGGCGCACGGGCGAACATTTGCAAGTGGTAGTGGAGGATGCCGCAGGCACGTCGCAGCGCGTCGTGTGGTGGCGTTGGAGCGGCGCACCGCTGCCAGAAGGCCCGTTCGATCTGGCGTACAAGGTGGGGATGAACAGCTTCCGGGGCGCAGTGAACCTGCAAGTGCAATGGGTGGATGCGCGTGTGGTCGCACCGCCGGAGCCGGTAGTTGAAGCTCCCTCGTCGCGGCTGGTGATCGAGGATTTCCGGCAGGCTGTGCAGCCGCTGGCCGCGGTCGCGCCGTGGCTCGGACGCGAGGATGTGCAGGTCTGGGCCGAAGCGCAGCAAGAGATCGCCGGGCTGACGCGGGCGCAGCTCACGCCGGCGGGAACGCTGGTGATCTGGAGCGCGCCGCCGGGGCCGGAGGTGTTACAGGCGGCCCTGGTGCAGGTCGCGCCGCAGCGAGTGGTGTTGGTGGGCGTGGATCCGGGCATGGACGCGCGGGATATTTTCCTCAAGCGGCTGGCGGGCGCGGTGAAGTATGTGTTGCGCACCAACGGCGGGCAGGTATCGCTGGCGATGCTCGCGGGCGTGACGGCCCAGCGCGAGGCCACGGTGCGGTTGGGGCTGGCCTGGCTCGAGGCGCAGGGTCACATCACGATAGTGGAAGAAAGCACAGGCGCGTTGCAGCTGGCGCCAGGGTCGGGCCAGGCCAATGAGACGACATCGCGGCAGGTGATGCTCCTGTTGCGGGCGGCGCTGGCTGAGGCGGAGGCCTATCGGCGGTATTTTGTGCAGGCGGATGCGGAGCGGTTGCTAGCGGAAGCGGACTGATCCGCCGGATGGAAAACATAAAGCGGGGTGGCTCAAGCCACCCCGCTTTGAGTTGCAGTACGTTACTGCCGCAGCACGAGTGGCAGGTAGAGTTGGTGGAAGGGCCGTTCAATTTGAAGGTAATCGCCCTTGCCGGTTGCGAGGGTGACATTGCCGCCGGCATCCACGGCCTGGACGAGGTAAGTTTCGGTGCGGGGGACCTCTTCCAGGAAGCCGACCCACCGCAGCCCGGTGACGTCGTTGGGATCCCGCTCCAGAGGATAGCTGATGACCTGCTCCCCGGTGACGAGGCTGAGATAGACCTGGCGCACCGGTCCTTCCCGATCCTCGACCTCGACCTCCGCATAGACGCCGAGGGGGCCTTCGGGCCGCACCGAGGCGCTGAGGATACGTGGCGGGCTGTAATCATTGTTGATTTCGCGGGCGTAGGTGATGTCGAGCTCGACGTTGTGGAGCAGCCGCAGCTCGCGGGTGCGGGCATTGAGCCAGGCGAAGGTCGCCGAGAGCCGGGGTATCTCACCCACGCGGTTAAGGGTAAAGAGGCGGGCTGGATACCAACCGAGCATGGCATCCAACGCGGGCGTGGGACGGGCGGTATCGGTGACGGGGCGGGTGACGACAGGGTTGGTCTCCATCACCTGTTCCAGGGTTGCGCCGAGGAAGAGCACGCCACGCGGTTCCCATCCTGGCGGCGCGTTGACCGGCAGAGCGGCGGAGGGGAGCAGCGGTCGGCCCACTGCGCCGTAGGCGGCGAGCGGAGAGCCGACGCCGTAGTAGGTCCCGTCGCGCCCTGCATAGACTTCGAGTGTGGGGGTGATGCTGATACTGCGTCGCACTAGGCCGCCGATGGATTCGAAATCTCCCAGGGCAATATCCATGTGGGAGTTGGGAGTAGGCAGGGCATTGGGGACAATCACCTGATACATGGGCAGGCCGTAGAGGGTCGCCACCATGAGCGACTTGGCATCGTAGGGCGTGAGTCCGCCCGGCGGCAGACTGCTGAGGTAGCGCGCCTTGGCCCGCTGGAGCGCATCGCCGACGGCTACGGGGCCGCTCTGGCCCAGCTCATGGGTAAGCAGGAGCATCAACCGCTCGGAGCCGCCGATGCCATCGTACTGACCGTACCCGTAGCCCGTGTTGGCGATCCAAAGCGCGCCGTGTTGTGCAAAGGCCTGAGGGTAATCGGGCTGGCTGGCGGGCAGGAGCACGTTGGGGTCGGGGACGTTGTAGCCGGCGTGACAGCCCATGGACCAGGCGACGGTTCCTGGCAGCGAGGTGGTGGCGTTGACGACATCATCATTGTAGAAGATGCCTTGCGTGGTAGTGGCAGGGAGAGTGCGCCAGTGTTCGTAGTGGGCGTTGACTGTGGCAAGGTCGGGCGCGTTGGGGGCATTGACCCAGGCGGCGCGGAGGTCGTTTGCGCCCCAGTCCTCGCCGATGAGGGCCGTCACCGCGCCGGGGTGCATGTAGTTGAGCTGGTTGTAAATCACAGTAGCGGCATCGCTGAGGAAATCGTAGCCTGTGACCAGTGCATCTTGGGAATTGAGTTGCCCATCGTTGAACAGGAATTGGAAGATGCTGGCGTTGATCTCCTCCGGGCGCTCGACAAGCCGCCCGGTTGCCAGGTCGGGCAGCCAGAAGTAGCGTCCGCGCCAGCCGAGCTCGCGTCCGGGGGAGGTGCCGTAGGCGTCATCGGTGAGATAGAAGCCGCTGGCGGTGGCGGCCAGGATCGCCGAGGGGCCGGCCTGCGCGCCTTGGGTGTAAGCGCGTTCGTTGGCGATGCGGGCGAGGTCCCACTCGCGGTAGAAGGGGATCTGCTCATCGCTCCCCACGACGACGACGTAGCGGAGGGTGGGATAGCTTGCCAGATAGGAAGAGATGACGTTGGTGCGGAGCAGCTCGACGACGCGGTTGGCGGCGAAGACATTGCAATAGTTGGCGTTCCAATCTTCGTAGGCGCTACTCACTTCGATATCGAACTCGACGGGGAAGAGGATACCGCGCACCTGATTGTGGTCGGCAAGAAGGCGCAGGTTTTCGGTGAGTGCATGGGTGGCGGTAAGTCCGTAGGTCTGAGCCAGACGGGTGGGATTGTAGAGAATGAGGGTTTCCGGATCGGTGATGGCCGAAGCGCCGGTGTAGATCTCTGGGACGGGATAGACGAAGTAGTTGGGGTTCCAAGTGCAGGTATAGGGCGTGGGGAGGGGGTTGTGTTCCAAGTGTAGGGTGTAGGGATGGTCGGGGTCGTAGGTGTACGCATCCGCGCCGGTGACGAGGATGTAGTAGGTGCCGGGCCGCAAGGCGACGAGACGGGCGCGTTCGTCCTGGGTGTCGGGATTGGTGGAGATGGCCTCCCAGGTACCAATCGCTTCCCAGGTGCCAATCGCTTCCCAGGTGCCAATCGCTTCCCAGGTACCAATTGCTTCCCAGGTACCGATGCTCTCCAATTCACCCTGTTCATTTGTCTGACCGGAGTCAATCAAGTGTCCGATTGAGTGCCCTGGCGACAGCGCCGGTAAGAGCCGAAGATCGGGCATGATCAGGAGGTCGTAGTCCGCCGGAAGGTTGCTCAGCGTGGCGGTAACAAGCGATGGCACGCTCAACGTGAAAGAATACCAATCCTTGTCATTGGGCCATTCAATGTACGCATCGTCAATCATCCCTGCTGCGGGGAAAGGCGCGGCGGTATCGGGGGTGGGATTGAACTCGTAGGGGTCCCGGATCTCTTCTGGGATGAGACTCTCCCGGCTGCGCTCGTACCCTACCACGACAACGGGTTCTGATGCCTCAAGGATGCCGCCGCCATCAAAGGCCATGCCCAACACAGTCATATCAGCCTGATCCCAGAGGAGGCTGCCGGAGGGTGGTATGAGCCGGCTGCGTCGCAGGCGCAAGTTTCCCTCCATATCGTAGAGGCTGAGGGTGACGGTGACGGGATCGCTGGTAAAATCGGCGTGGCGCACCCAGTAGGCAGTAGCGTGATCAGGGTAGCGATGGACGGCTGGCAGGTAGAAGAGCATACTGGTGTAGGAACTATTGGGGCTGATGTAGCCACCGAGGTCAACGCCTGGGCCGTCGCTTTCCTGACGCTCGACGATGACGCTGTGGTAGTAGGGCATTGCTGCGCTCGACCCGGACATCAGCGCGCTGCCGGCCCAATCGAAGTTCTGGCTGGCTAAGGGCATCAGAATGGGCTGGGGTTGTAGGGTGGGAAGGAATAGATATTCCCCGAATGGCGCCAGTGCGCCGAGGGGCGTATGATAGTCTAGGGTAGTTTCGACAAGATCGGTGTGTTCGCTTTCGACCATCGCCCAACCTTCGCTGCGCAATCCGGTCTCCTGGTGGTGAAGCGAGGGGATGATTTGTGCATCATAGGCCCCGAAGCTGCTGCCAGTGGTGATTTCGATGGGGATGTTCTGCACATCCTCCCAGGCCAGATAGGCAGAGATGTAGACATATTCTCCTTCAGGCCGTCGGAGCTGCACGCTGAAATTTTCACCAGGACTCCAGGCGCCCTCCGCCGCGAAGTCGTACCGGAGGGTGTTGTGAGGTGAAATGGTCAGTGGAATGGTGATGAGATCGGTGGCGCTGTGAAAAATAACGAACTTGATATTGGCGGGCACATCCCCTTGATCCGCGTTGTTGATGTAGAGCACGGGACGCAGATCCTCGCGGGGCGCACCGATCCACGGAAAAGTCGCGTAGATGAGTGTTTCAGGCGCGTAAGCAGCGAGAAAATTTGGTGAGGCGGGTGTGGTGGGGGCATGTTTGACCAAACAAGCGATGTTACCGTCATCAACCCTGACCAGACCGCTGCCGATGTAGATATTATCGCCCGCTAACACCCCCTGCAAATCTTCTGGTGTGAATAAAGTGCTTTGATAGGGTTCGAGCGTGCGGGTGAGTATCGCAGCCGGGGTAGCCATAGAACCTCCCTCAGGCCCCCAGAGGTAGAGCGTGACCTCCTGTGTGTAGTGTATGGCGTTCATCACATGGAGGCTGGGGGCAAGTTGCCCATCGTTGAGATCGAAGTAAGGGAGGCTACAGGTGGAGTTGCCGTAACCCGGCAAGCTGAACGAGGTGAGCGCGAAGGGTTCTGAAGCAAAGGCTTGCGGGGCAATGGGTTCCGCCGGGCTGGCAAGCGCGGGTTGTGAGGGCTGATTGAGCCACCATATCCCGCTCAATATCAGCATAGATATTGCAAACACGAAAAACAGGGTGAGCGTTTTGTTCCTCATGGGTCATCTCCTTTCTACTATGGAACTAACTTACATTACCTGAGTACTCTCTCCCTCGCGCAAAGCCCGGATATGCGCGAGCTCTCGCCGGGCGTCAAGCGCCTTAAATTGCTCAGCAGCGCTCTGTAGAATGGTGTGTGCTGCTTGTTGATTGCCAAGTGCTAGCTGTAGCTTGGCAAGTGTCAAACGAGCGTGTGCAGTCCCATACAAGTCTTTGGTCTCTTCAAGCAAGGGAATGGCTGCGTCGAGAGCGGCGTTGACTGCTGGATAGGTTTGGAGTTCAAGATATATCTTCGCTATTAAGTGCTGACTTCTTCCAATCTCTTGAGCGTTGCCCTGCGACTTAGCCAGAGTCAGGGATTTTTCACCATGCACCAGGGCAGTTTGTGGGTCGGCGCGCTTGAGCGCCAATTCGCCATAGTGGCGATAGATTTCAGGGAGCATAGATTCGGATCCCATTGTGTTAAACAGCGTTTCGGAGCGTTGGAGTCGCTGTTCGGCTTCGGAGAATTGATCCTCCTGAATGGCGACCGCGGCCAGATTATTCTCCATCAGGGCCTCGCCAAACGTCATCCCCAGCTCTTTTGAGATGTTCAATACGGAGGTATAGGCAAGCCGAGCCTCTTCCAAGTGCCCCTGATAACGGTAGATTTCGCCAAGATTTGCCGCGACTCTGGCCTCGCCCTCTTTGTAGTGAATTCTCTGCGCGATAGCCAGAGCTTTTTCACCATGCGTTACCGCAATGTTCCAGGCCCCCTGATTTAGATAGATGACTAATAGATTGGTTCGCGCGCTAACTTCGCCAGGTAAATCCTGTAATTTTTCGTAGTGCGCCAGGCTTTCTTCCCCTAATGCCACCGCTCTTTGTAAATTTCCTTGTCTGTAATTGATGACAGCCATCAGGTACAGGGCGCGGGCCTTTATTTTTTGAGGAGCAGTTTCAACATGGTTATTAACGAGGTCAATAACTCTTTGCGCCCAGGCACTGCTCTTTTCATAATCTCCTTGGCGATAGAATAGCCCCGTGCCAATGAGATAGAGCTGTGCTCCTTCCAGAATTTGCGTTACGTTGGGCAAGTCGAGGCCTTGCTTGATGGCGGTAAAGGCTTCTTTATATTTCCCCTGAGATTCCAAGACCGAAGCGATGTGATATGCAATATCAGCAGCGCGCGCTACATCCATGGGATTTCCAGGAATTTGAGGAAGTAAGGAGCGGGCCTGTCCGAGATGCTCCAGCGCCGCATCATACTCTCCCAAGAGCGTGAGCGTCTCTCCCAAAAGGTGATGCATTTCGAAACGCTCGTCCGTAGCGGGTAGGTCGCCGGCGTCGGCGGCCTCCAGGGCGCGCTCGAAGGCCTGGACCGCCTGCTGTGTGAGGTAGCTCCGTTGCATCTGCCGCCCCAGGTCGAGATTAGCGCGCATGGCGATCTCCCATAGCTGTCCCTCGTAGGCGTGATACGCCAGCAGCGTCACCCAGTTGGAAGTCGCGCGCTCGCGCTGTTGCGCCAGGTACTCAGTAAGCCGGCGGTGGATGTGTCGCTGCATCCGATAGGCCAGCCCTCGGTAGGCCACCTCGCGGGTGAGCGGCTGGCGGAAAACGAGCGTCTCTTCCGCTGGATCGCCATAGAGCAACCCCAACGGAGTGAGCCGTGGTAGCCGCCCCTTGACCGCGGGTAAGGGCTCCTCCCCGTAACCGGCGACCAACATCTGCACCGTCAGCTGTTCGCCCGCGACCGAGGCCGCTCGCAACAGGTGCCGGCTGGGCGGCTCCAGCTGATCAATGCGACTCTGGATCAGCTCGTAGAGCGTGGCGGGCAAAGGAATCTTCTCCAGCGGCTGCGTCAGCGTCCAGGCATCCTCGTGACGCTCTAACACACCTGAGGCAATCAGCCCTTGCAGCGCCTCGATGGAATAGAGCGGCGTCTGGCCGCCCTGCTTGAGCAGCCAGCGCTCCACCTCGCGGGGAAGATCCGCACCCTGGGCCATGCGGCGGGCCAACAGCCGCGTGGCGCGGGAGCTCAGCGGCTCCAATGCGATCTCCATTCGTTCCGGTCGGTCGGGGGCGGCCCAGCGGTCGGTGACAGCGGGCAGGTCGCGGTAGGTGATGACGAGCAGCAACGGAGCCGCTGGGGGGTGCTCCAACAGCGCATCCACGATTTCCAGCGAGGGGGGGGCCATCCATTGGGCATTTTCCAAAATGAGTACAAGGGGACGTTCCTGCGCCGTGTGCTCCCACAGCTCGCGCAAGGTCTCGATGCGTTGCTGCTGTTGCAGGTCGGGAGCCAGCGCGGCGACCTCTGGTGAGGGCGACATCTCTGCACCGATGAGGGGCGCGAGCAGCGCTGTCCACGGGGCCAACCCATATTGGGCAAGTGTTTGCTCCAACACAGCGGCGCGCTCCGTCGTTGGGCGATTTTCCAGCCCCAGCAGGGAGAGCAGCGGCGCTTCCCAGGCTGCGTAGGGTAGATGTCCGCCGTAGGAAGGCGCGACGCCAAGGTGTACTGTGGATCCTGCTTGTAGCGCCAGCTTGGTGAGCTCTTGCGCCAGGCGACTCTTGCCGATCCCGGCCTCGCCGTGGAGCAGCACGATCTGGGGCGTGCCCTCCTCCAGCGCCGCGAGCGCCTGTTGCAATTGCGCGAGCTCCTGTTCACGATCCACCAGGGGGATGACAGAAGTATCCACACCGGTGAAGAGTGGGCGGAGCCGGCGGGCCAGGAAGGGCGCGATGGGATCGCGCTTGCCCTTGAAGTGCTGCGGGGCCAGGCGCTCCCCCAGCACACGCTGGCTGACCGAGGGATGATCTGCGGTGTTGGGGCCGAGCAGTGTCTCGCCGGGTGTGCTGCCCGACATGAGGCGATAGGCCAGGTTGACCTCATCGCCCATCACGGTGTACTCCCGCCGTTCAGCGGTGCCCACGTCGCCAGCGAAGACGAAGCCGCTGTTGATCCCTATCCGCAGCGGGATGTCTGCCTGCTCTTGCAGCTCCAGCGCCGCCAGCACCGCGCGCAGCGGATCGTCCTCGTGGGCCTTGGGCGCGCCGAAGAGCGCCATCAGATAGTTGCCGGTCGGCGACGTGCTGATCTTGTTGATGATGCCATCGTAGCGTTGGATAGTCTGGCGGACGCGGCCCAACATCGCATTAGGCTCCGCTAGCACGCGCTTGAGTCGCTCAGGATCAGCGCCGAAGATGCTGTAATCAGGCAGCGCCGAGAGCGAGAGCATCAGAATGGTAACGCGGCGGTGCTCGCTCCAGAGATGCATCTGTTCCAGGTCGGGGGCGCTGGTCAGGCGCGCCAGCAATTCCTCTGGAAGATAGGGCGTGAGTGCATTGAGACGCGAAAGCAACCAGAGCAGCTGATCCGTCGGGTCGGTCGCGGGCAGCACGACGAGTGGGGGCGGAGCATGTGGTTCAGGCGCTGTTTCCAGCGCCTGAACGAGATAGAGGCTATCGGGAAGCGCCTCGCAGACGGCGACGTCAGAGCAGAGCGCGTAGGTCTCGGCATCCATGACGACACCGCCGGTGGGGGCCGCTTGTTGGGCGCGGCCCATCGCTTTGAGCGGCGGGCCGGAGAGGACCCACTCGCGCCCGCTTTCGGTCCCCAAGCCTGCACCGACCAGCCGCCCGGAGCCTAGCCCAATGGCGATCTCAAGCGGGAAGCATCCCAACGAAGTCTCGACCTGGCCCAACTGTGCCTTCATAGCGCGTTGCACATCCAGCGCCGCGCCGATGGCGTGTAGCGCGTGTGCCTCGCCGGTGAAGAAGAGCATCCCCGCATCGCCGCCGAACTTTTGCAGGTCGCCGCCATAGCGCTGTGTGGTGGTGATGAGGATATCGAGGAAACGGTTGACCAGCTCCGTGAGCTCCTCCGCGCCCTCCCGCGAGGCCTGCTGCGAGAAGCGCTCGGACATCGCAGTGAAGCCGTCAATATCGGCAAACATGGCCGTCCCCTCAAGCGCCTGCGTCAGAATGGCGGTGGTGGGCCTATCAAGCAGCGCTTCGGCCACCACTCGCGGGAGATAGGCAGCTACACCATCGAGCAGCTCGTGCAAATGGTCGAGGAGGGAGGGTTGGTAGCGCAGCAAATTCTCGGCCCAGGATGGCTGTGGGAGCGTGATAGATTCACTTTCTGTAAATTCTGGTGGCTTCACGGTCATCATCTTTTTTGAACATAGTGTTGTGAAGGTGAAGGGCGTCGTTATGGTTACAAGTTACTTCAAGTTTAATGCCGTTTAAGAAAAAGAGCAACTGTTCAGCGAACAGTGCCGGCTCAAGTAAGTAAGTCGCCAGACGCGAAATCCGACGCTGTGTTTACAAACCACGATTTTAAGTTATAATAATGTAACGAATCGCTATATATCGCGGAGGACACAAGATGGGCGAAGGGGCAACGGTCAGTTTTCGCTATTTTGTGCTGGGATTGCTGGCACAGCAACCGCTATCAGGATACGATATCAAGCGCCTGTTGAAGGGCCTTGAGTGGTTGATTGGTAGCCCCAGTTTCGGCAGTCTCTATCCCGCATTACATGCCCTGCGCGAAGCGGGACTGGTGACAGTCACGACGGTCACGCGCGAGGGGAAACCCCCGCGCAAGATCTACACGATCACCGCCACTGGGCAAGCGGCACTTCAGACGTGGGCCGAAGTGCCGGCGACCGCGAAGACGCTTAAGGACTTTGTCATGCAGCTCATTTTGGCGAGCAGTTTCTCGCCTGAGCGGATGCGGACGCTGTTGCAGCAGCGTCAGGCGCACATCGCCGAGCAATACATCGCCTTGCAACGGATGCGCGAAAACGGCGAGTTTGCGGGGATCGAGGGGCAACTGGCGCTGGATTACGCGCTGGCCCTGGCGGCAAGTGAGCTGCAGTGGCTAGAGCAAACGATCGAGTCCGCCGTGACGTAATGCTGGCAGACAGCAAGGCGTGAGCGCTCCGAAAAGGAGCGTGTCGGAATCAGAAGGAGGTTTTTGTAAATGGTAGAAGATAAAATTGAAGTGATGGGAACCGTAACCGAGGCTCTAAAAGGCACCAAATTCCGGGTTGATCTCGACACCGGCTACGAAGTCATGGCCTATCTCTCGGGAAAGATGCGCCGGTATTACATTCGTATCTTGTTGGGCGACCGCGTGAAGGTCGAACTTTCGCCTTATGATTTGGAGCGTGGACGTATCACCTATCGTTATAAGCGCCAACACGGTGCGCGTTAACCACGGACTTCTTATCAAGTGCCAGGCGGCCTTTGCGAAAGCAGAGGCCGCCTGTTTGCTGCTTGCCCATAGCCCATAGAATGATACAATGGAGTTAATGGCCTTCACGGCGCTGCGACAATCAAAGAATGGTTTGTCAGGAGGATTACCATGCGCTTTGCCCAGCAAGATATCGCCCTAAGAGAGTTTCACGTCTCCCGTAATTCGCGTGACCGCTATCAATTCGAAAAGACGCTTTTCAATTTACGTGGTAATGTCATCTTCGCCGACTTCCATGCCGCGCGCGTCTTCGCGCAAAAGATGAATGCGAAGCGTGACCTGATCAACTACCCGGAGCGAGCTGTGCGCGCCGGACAGCTCAATGCGCTGGGCCTGATTGACGAAATCCTGCACTACGTTATCCGGCTCTATCAAGAGCAGCGTAACCCACAGGTGATGGAGAAGGCGCTTGCCTATCTCGAAGCGCAACTCAGCCCGGAGACCATCTCGCGGCTGCTGAAGAAATTCTGCGATGATTTCCCCCCGATTGCTGTCTACCAGCGCGAGCTCACCGTAGAGGAATACCTGGAGGGGGAGACGGCAGGGGTCTCCAACCGCGCTGTGGCGCTGGAAGAGCTCCTCATGCTTTGGCTTTCCAATCTCAACCCGGCTTTCGATCCCTTCTTCGAGCTCTTCGATGATAGCGATTTGGAGAAGACCACCGCTTATCACACGGTCATGGAGACACTGCACAATTTCTTCGATACGCAGCCCTTCTTCGGGCCGGAGAACCAGAACCTCATTGATATGTTGCGGATACCGGCGCTGCGCCATCCGCACTCCCTTGAGGAACAGCTGGACTTCATCCGCACGCGCTGGATCGGTATCCTGGGGGCGTATCTCTATCGCTTGCTCAGCAGCCTCGACTTCCTGGCCGAGGAGGGCAAACTCTTCTTCGGCTTTGGGCCGGGGCCGGAGGCGCTCAAGCCTTACGATTTCGGCGAGCAGGAGTTCGAGCCGGAGCGCTTCAGCCCCGATAGCGATTGGATGCCGCGCCTGGTCTTGCTGGCGAAGAACGTCTACGTCTGGCTGGATCAGCTTTCCAAGGAGTACGAACAGGACATCTATCGCCTCGACCAGGTTCCCGATGCTGAGCTCGACAAGCTCGCCCGCTGGGGCGTCACCGGCCTGTGGCTGATCGGGCTGTGGCAGCGCAGCGAGGCCTCCAAGCGCATCAAGCAGATCATGGGCAACCCGGAGGCGGTCGCCTCGGCCTATTCGCTGGAGGATTATCGCATCGCCGACGATTTGGGTGGCGAGGCAGCCTTCAATGACCTCAAAGCGCGTGCGTGGCGGCGTGGCGTCCGCATGGCAAGCGATATGGTCCCCAACCACATGGGGATTGACTCACGCTGGCTCATCGAGCACCCCGATTGGTTCATCGGCCTGGATTATCCGCCCTTTCCCAACTACACCTTCAACGGTGTGGATCTCTGTGACGATCCGCGCGTGGGCGTCTATATCGAGGATCATTATTACACCCGCAGCGACGCCGCTGTCGTCTTCAAGCGCGTGGACCATTGGAGCGGCGCAACCCGCTACATCTATCACGGCAATGACGGCACCTCCATGCCGTGGAACGATACGGCCCAGCTCAATTATCTCAAAGCAGAAGTGCGCGAGGCGGTCATTCAGACGATCCTCGATGTGGCCCGGCGCTCCCCCATCATCCGCTTCGACGCGGCGATGACGCTGGCGAAGAAGCATTATCAGCGGCTCTGGTTCCCCGAACCTGGCACCGGTGGCGACATCCCCTCCCGCGCGGGCTTCGGCATGACCCGCGAGGAGTTCGATGCGGCGATGCCTGAGGAGTTCTGGCGTGAGGTGGTGGATCGCGTGCAGCGCGAGGTCCCCGATACACTGCTCCTCGCCGAGGCCTTCTGGCTGATGGAGGGCTATTTCGTGCGCAGCCTGGGGATGCACCGCGTCTACAACAGCGCCTTCATGAACATGTTGCGCGACGAGAAGAATGCGGAGTACCGCCAGCTCATTAAGAACACGCTGGAATTCGACCCACAGATTCTCAAACGCTACGTCAACTTCATGAACAACCCCGACGAACGCACCGCCACCGATCAGTTCGGCAAGGGCGACAAATACTTCGGCGTCTGCACACTGATGATCACCCTACCCGGTCTGCCGATGTTCGGCCACGGGCAGGTGGAGGGCTACGCCGAAAAATACGGGATGGAGTTCCGCAAGGCCTATTGGAATGAGTCGCCCGATCCCTGGCTGGTCGAGCGCCACGAGCGGGAGGTCTTCCCGCTGTTGCACAAACGCTATCTCTTCGCCGAGGTTGCCGATTTCCTGCTGCTCGACTTCTACACGCCGCAGGGTCAAGTGGACGAGAACGTCTTCGCCTATGCCAACCGCGCTGGCGACGAACGCTCTTTGGTGCTCTATCACAACAAATACGCCGACACCAGCGGCTGGATTCGCACCTCCGCCGCTTACGCGGTCAAGCAGGGCGATGGCGAAAAGGTGCTGGTGCAGAAGACGCTGGCGACCGGACTGGGCATCCCCAACGATGGGCAGGTCTACCTCATCTTCCGCGATGCCATCAGCGGTCTGGAGTATATCCGTAACTGCCGCGAGATTCACGAACATGGTCTCTACGCGGAACTGCACGCTTATCAGGCGCACGTCTTCCTCGACTTCCGCGAGGTGGGCGAAAATGAGTATGGACAATACGGCCAATTGCACGCCTATCTCAACGGGCGCGGCGTTCCCAGCATCCACGAGGCCATGCAGGAGCTCTTCCTCGAGCCGGTGCATCAGCCCCTACGGATGTTGATCAGCGCCCCGGCCTTCGAGTGGCTGATGCAAACGCGCGAAACGTGGGCCACAGACCCCGACGCTACCGCCATGGAACAGGTGGAGCTCAAGGTGCGCGATCTGCTCAAAGCGGTGAACTATGTCGCGCAAGCAGCGGGGCCGGTAGCAGCTGTGGCATTGGACATTCGCCAACAATTGGAGGCGCTCTTCACCCTGGCGGCGGAACCTGACCGCTTGCCGTTGCCGGAGGACGAGATGCTCCGCGAGGCATTGCTCGCCGCGTTGACCGGCTCCGATCCAACGATCTGGAGCATCCTGTTGAGCTGGCTCTTCATCGCCCCGCTGGGACGCATGGTCGAGCCTGAGGAAGGGACGGCGACCAGCCGCACCTGGGTGGATGAATGGCTCCTGGGCAAGGTGATGGCGAACGCGCTGCGCGAGATGGACGTCACCGAGGAGGCTGCCTGGCGCGCCGTGGCGACGCTCAAGCTGCTCATCGAGTCGCAGGAATGGTACCTCAGCGTGGAAGGGACGCCACTCACCGCCTATGCATTCCTGCACCGGATGCTGCGCGAGCGCGATGTCCAACACTTCCTGGGCGTCAACCGCTATCAGGATGTGCTCTGGTTCAACCAGGAACACTTCGAGGCGTGGGTCTTCTGGCTGACCCTGCTCGCCATCATCGAGATCTTTACGGCAGCCACGTCGCCGGCGGAGGCGGAGCAAGCGCTGGCGGAGGTCTACGCGCTGGCCGAAGCGTTGCTGAAAGCGGAGGCGGCCTCCGATTATCGGGTGGAGCGGCTCTTGGAAGCCGCCCGTCAACAGGCCGCACACTAGGTGAGTCGTATGATGCCAGGCACTTGCAAGCGTGTCTGGCATTTTTTATGAACCCATAGCGAGGGGAAATACGATGGAGCAAAAGGGCAGACAGGCCCACATTCTAGTCGTGGATGATAGCGAGGAGATCCGCTCCTTTATCCGGGATTCGGTGCTCCAGCCCGCCGGGTATCAGGTCACGCTCGCGGTGAACGGGGCCGAGGGGTTGCGCATGGCGCTCGCCTCGCCGCCAGACCTGATCCTGTTGGATCAGGAGATGCCCGAATTGAGCGGCGTCGAGGTATTGCAAGAGCTCCATCTGCGCAAAGTGCGTGTCCCCGTCATTCTCATCACCTCCTACGGCTCCGAATCGGTCGCGGTGGAGGTCTTCCGGCTAGGCGTGCGCGATTACGTTCCCAAACCCTTTGCCGTAGAGGAGTTGCTGGAAGCGATTGAGCGCGTGTTGCGCATCAGCCGGCTCGAAGTTGAGCATCAGTTACTGCTGGAACGCCTGCAACACACCAACGAGGAATTGGCCCGCCGCATCCAGGAGTTCGATACCCTCTATCGCGTTAGCAAGGCGGTGACATCGCTGCGCGAGCGCGAGGGCTTGTTGGAGCGGATCGTGGACGCGGCGCTCTATCTCACCGGCGCGGTGGACGGGCAACTCGTGCTCTTCGACCCGCTGGGCGGCGCGCCCGCCACCCAGATCCGCCGCCGCCGCGAGGAGGGCCGTTACCGCGAGCCGGAATCGCAGGATAGCATGTACACGATGACGGGCAATTTGATGATCTCGACGCCGTTGCGCGTGGGCAACAACGACATCGGTGCGCTCATCGTGAGCAACAAATCCTCGCGGGAACCCTTGCGCGGGCACCAGAAGCAGCTCCTGCGCCTGATGGCCGACTATGCTGCCATCACGATCCAGAACTTCCGTCTGTTGGCGGAGATTGATTCGCAGCGGGAGGAGGAGACGCGCCAGCTGCGCACGATGTTCGAGCACTACGTCGCGCCCTCGGTAGTGGAGCGATTGCTGGAACAGCCGCACCTGGTACGCCCCGGCGGACAGCGGCAAGCCGTCTCCGTGCTCTTCGCCGATCTGCGCGGCTTCACCACCTTCAGCACGCAGGTTCCGCCCGACAAGCTGATGGCGGTGATCAATCGCTATCTGGGCCTGGCGGCCAACGCCATCCTCCAGGAGGAGGGGACGCTCGATAAGTTCATGGGCGATGAGGTGATGGCGCTCTTCAACGCGCCGCTGCCCCAGCCGGATTATGCCTTGCGCGCCGTGCGCACTGCCTGGCGGATATTGGCCGCTTCGCGGGAGTTGCATCCGCAGGTTCCGCCCGCCGAGCGTATCTCCTTCGGGATAGGCATTGCGACGGGCGAGGCCTTTGTGGGCAACGTGGGCACGCGGCACGTTGTCAACTTCACGGCGCTCGGCGCTACGGTCAACCAGGCGCACGCGCTGCAAGAACTCGCCCCGCCCGATAAAATCCTGATCTGCAAAAACACCTACGAGCAGGTGCAGGGAGAGATAAAAGCGCGCCAGTTAGCGCCGGTGAAGCTCAAAGGCCAGGCGAAATCCGCCCCAGTCTATGAAGTTGTGAGCATTTGAGAAGAAGTCAGTCCAGTTATGGATCATCAGGAGGCCTAATTGTGGAGCTACAAGGTAAAGTCGCGCTCGTCACCGGCGGGGCGGTGCGCCTGGGCCGCGCGTTGACGTTGGCACTGGTTGCACAGGGCGTCCGCGTGGCCGTGCATTACAGGCACTCCGCCGGGCCAGCCACGGCGCTGGTGCAAGCGATCACTGCCGACGGGGGGAACGCCGCCGCCTTCCAGGCCGATCTCAGCCAGGGCCACGCCACACTCGCACTTATCGAACGGGTCGTGGCGCACTTCGGACAAGTAGATATTTTGGTCAACAACGCCGCCATCTTCGAGCACGGCAACTGGGATGATACGACCGAGGACAACTGGGAGCGCCACTTTTCCATCAATCTGAAAGCACCGTTCTTTCTGAGCCAGAGGTTTGCCATGCAGGTGGGGCGCGAGCGGCGCGGGCACATCGTCAACATCGCCGATTGGCGCGGGGCGCGCCCTGGCAGCGATCACATCGCCTACACGCTGACCAAAGCGGGGATCATCGCCATGACCCAAAGTCTGGCCCTGGCATTGGCCCCCAACATCCAGGTCAACGCCATCGCGCCGGGGCTGATTCTGCCGCCGCCGGGCCGCGATCAGGCCTATCTGGAAAGCAAGGCCGTACAGGTGCCCGCGCAACGGATCGGTTCGCCAGAAGAAATCGCCCACGCGCTGCTCTTCCTGCTGCGGGCGGATTTCGTCACCGGCGAGCTGGTGCATGTGACCGGCGGGGAGCATCTGTGACGTGGGTAACGAGTGATGGGTAATGGGTCAGGTAGACTGCCCATCACCCATCACCCATTACCATTTACCGCAAAAGGAGAGCGTATGCGAGACCAAATACAGATCAAAGACTTACTGCTCAGGACGATTATCGGCATCAACGATGAGGAACGGCGCAACCGGCAGGATGTGCTCATCAACATCGTGCTGTATGCCGATACCCGCGCCGCCGGCGCGTCGGACGCCATCGAGGATGCGGTGAACTATCGCACCATCACCAAGCGCGTCATCCAGATGGTGGAAGCCTCGAGCTTCTATCTCGTGGAGAAGCTGACCGCCGAAATCGCCGCGATTTGCCTTGAAGACCCGCGTGTGGCGGCGGTGGATGTGCGCGTGGAGAAGCCGGGCGCGCTGCGCTTCGCCCGCTCCGTCGGTGTGGAAATCCACCGCGAGCGTGAGGCGGTTGAATGACGCACGTCTTCATCGCGCTGGGATCGAACATCCAGCCGGAAGCGAACCTGCCGGAGGCGGTGCGCCGCCTGGCGGCCCACTGCCGCGTGCTGGCCGTCTCGCCCGTGTACGAGACCGCGCCCGTCGGCAAGACCGATCAGCCGAACTTCCTCAATGCGGCGGTTTTGATCGAAACCGACCTCTCCGCCGAGGCGCTCAAAACGCAGGTGTTGCAGGCCATCGAGCGCGAGCTGGGCCGCATCCGCACGGTGGACAAGAACGCCCCGCGTACCATTGATCTCGACATCGCCCTGTATGGCGACGCTGTGCTCGATCTGGGGCCGCGCCACATCCCCGACCCCGACATCCTGCGCTATCCGCACATCGCCGTGCCGTTGGCCGACCTCGCGCCCGACCTGTGCCATCCAGAGACCGGGCAGACGCTGGCGGAAATCGCGCGCAACCTGCCGGAGGCCGGGTTGCGTATGCGAGAGGATGTGAGTTTGAGGGAGTAAGGGAGTAGGAGGTAGGGAAGTAAGAGGTCTTGCGCGCCCACTTTAAGCTCGCCGACTCGCCGACTCGTTAATTTTTACAAGGAGTCAGCATGTTCCTGCGGTACACCACCGAGGATGAAAGTGTAGGACAGGTTGCCAACCTGTCTTACGCTCAGGCTATTTTCTAGGGAGACGGCGGTGCTGGTGCACGCCATCCAGCACGAAAATGCTTATCAGCAGATTGGGCGGATTTAGCAGATTTTTGTTTGGCTATTCGCCATTCACCATTCGCAGATTCACTATTTTCTAGGGAGACACCGGTGCTGGTGCACGCCATCCAGCACGAAAATGCTTATCAGCAGATTGGGCGGATTTAGCAGATTTTTGTTTGGCTATTCGCCATTCACCATTCGCAGATTCACTATTTTCGAAGGAGTCATTATGTTCCTTTGGTACACCACCGAGGATGAAAATGTAGGACAGGTTGCCAACCTGTCTTACGCTCAGGCTATTTTCTAGGGAGAAACTGATGAACAAACCATTAACCATTCACCCTGCGGATTACGACGTTTTCCGCAACGACCTGACCGACACCCCTGAACGCGCCTGTAGCGGCGAGATCGAGTGCGCCGTGCGCGATATCCTCCAGGCCATTGGCGAGGATGTGGAGCGCGAGGGGCTGCTCGACACGCCCTCCCGTGTGGCGCGCGCCTACGCCGAGCTGACCGCCGGCTATCACGTGGACCCCATCAAGCTCATCAACGACGCCATCTTCGCTGTCCAGTACGATCAGATGGTCATCGTGCGCGACATTGACTTCTACAGCCTGTGCGAGCATCACATGCTACCCTTCCTGGGGCAGGTGTATGTCGCCTACATCCCCAAGGGCAAGGTCATCGGCCTGAGCAAAATCCCGCGCATCGTGGAGATGTTCGCCCGCCGCCTGCAAGTACAGGAGCGGATGACGCAGGAAATCGCTACGTTTCTCGATGAGACCCTGCACCCGCTCGGCGTGGCGGTGGTAGCGAAGGGGTTACACATGTGCGCGGCAATGCGCGGCGTGAAGAAGGCCAACGCCCGCATGGTCACCAGCGCCATGCTCGGTACGTTCAGGGAGAGCCAGGCCACCCGTAACGAGTTCTTCGACCACATCGGACGCGAGC
>Ga0209614_1000579_pt1 | contig 31336 bp, 31 predicted proteins | sample BlaSprsedimmetaG_FD_185484 | JGI IMG/M metagenome (GOLD analysis project Ga0209614, IMG submission 185484) | Hot spring sediment bacterial and archeal communities from California, USA to study Microbial Dark Matter (Phase II) - Blank Spring... ... | reverse complement strand
GCCGTCGCCGTCCCGGCAAGGGCCAGCATGGTCGCGCTGGCCAGAAGCAGTTTTTTCATTGTTGAACTCCCGTGGTGGAATGAAATCCGCCGGGCAGACTAGTGGCGCGTCCGACAAAAGGGAAGGGAAACCGCGCCGCAGCCGGGCCTGGCATTACGCAGCCGGCGCCAGGTTTCGGGACATGCAACAGAGTGTTTCCAGACGGTTCCTGCGCCTTGCCGGGCTTGCCCTTGGCGCGGCCGCCCTGTTCCTGCCTTTGTCCGGTCCCGCCCGCGGGCTGGAAAGTTCCGCCGGGTCGCTGCGCATCGAGACCGTCGCCACCGGCCTTGGCGAGCCCTGGGCCATCGGCTTTCTGCCCGATGGCAGCGTGCCGGTGACCGAACGGGCCGGGCGGCTGGTGCGCATCTCCGGCGATGTGGCGGCCGAGGTCGCGGGGCGGCCTGATGTGGCGGCCGTGGGGCAGGGGGGATTGCTTGATTTGATGGTCCCGCCCCGCGCGATTTCGCCGAAAGCTGCGAGATATTTCTCGGCTGTGCCAGGCCGCAGGACCTGACGCGCCACGAGGGGTCGGTGCTGCGGCTGAACCGCAACGGCACGGTGCCGGGGGACAATCCCTTCGTGGGGCAGGCGGGCGTGCGGCCCGAGATCTGGTCTTATGGCCACCGCAACCCGCAAGGCGCGGCGCTGGATCTCGAAGGGCGGCGTTGGGTCAACGAACATGGCGCGCGCGGCGGGGACGACGTGAACCTGATCGCCAGGGGGGGGCGAATTACGGCTGGCCGGTGATTTCCTGCGGGCGGCATTATTCCGGCCGGAAGATCGGCGAGGGGACGGCGAAGCCGGGCATGGAACAGCCAATGCGTTACCGGGACCTCTTCATCGCGGCCTCGGGGCTTGTGATCTGTCCCGGCGCGCTCTGGCCCGAATGGCGGGGCCATCTGTTCTCGGGCAGCCTGAATTCCGGTTTCCTGTCGCGTCTGGACCCGGCGGCCGGGTTCGCCGAGGAACGGCTGGAGGCGCCCCGGACCGGCCGGGTGCGCGATCTGCGTGAAGGCCCCGATGGCGCGATCTGGTTCCTGTCGGTGACGGACAGGGCGCTTTACCGGATCCTGCCCGAGACCAGGCAATAGGCGGGCGCCTCGGCCCGGTCGGTCATCGTGTAGTCGCGCGTGATCTCGAAGATGCGGACGTCGTCGGCGCCACCTGACGCCATGCCATCCGCCAGGGTTTGGGCCGCCGTGCACAGCCCCGCGATGGCCCGACCCTGGCGCGCCTCGCGCCTGAGCCAGCCCACCAGTCGTTTCGTCGTGGCCGCCTGCACGTCGATGCCGCCGCAGGCCAGCACGGTCTCGTCGCGGCCCAGCGCGTCGAGTTCCATGTCCAGCGCGATCCGCGCGCCGTTGGAACAGGTGGCCCAGTCGCCGCCCTCGTCCGCCACCCGCCACCCGCCAGCCGCCAGCGGTAGAGCGTCTTGCCGGACATGCGGTTGGCGATGCGGAAGGGTTCGATCGCTCCGGCGAAACTGAGCATGGTGAAGCGGTCGAGCAGCACGAAGACGAGGTCCTGCGGCCGGTTGCCGTCTGCCGCCACCTCGATCAACGCGCTGTCCCGGGCGACTGTCGCCACCTCTGCCTCCGCGCCTCTTGTCGGTTCAGCGAAGGCAGGTTTGCCCCGGCGGATCAAGTGGGCCGGGGGAATTGACGGTGGCGGCAAGGCGCGCTTGCCCCTATAAGGCCCCACGGAATGCGACAGACCTGCGGAGCGAGAGAGATGACGACCTGGCAGAAATCCGACTGGCGGTCCCGGCCCCGGGTGCAGATGCCCGATTACCCGGACCAGGCGGCCCTTCATGCCGTCGAGGCGCAGTTGGCCAAGTATCCGCCTCTGGTCTTCGCCGGCGAGGCGCGCAACCTGACCGCCAAGCTGGGCCAGGCGGCCCGCGGCGAGGCGTTCCTGCTGCAGGGCGGCGACTGCGCCGAGAGCTTTGCCGAGTTTTCCGCCGATTCCATCCGCGACACGTTCAAGGTGCTGTTGCAGATGGCCATCGTGCTGACCTGGGGCGCCAAGCTGCCGGTCATCAAGGTGGGCCGGATGGCGGGGCAATTCGCCAAGCCGCGCTCTGCGCCGACCGAGACCCAGGGCGGCGTGGACCTGCCCGCCTATCGCGGCGACATCATCAACGGGTTCGATTTCAAGCCCGAGGCGCGCATCCCCGATCCGGCGCGCATGTTGCAGGCCTATACCCAGGCCGCGGCCACGCTGAACCTGTTGCGCGCGTTCTCCAAGGGCGGGTTCGCCGACATTCATCGGGTGCATGCCTGGACGCTGGGCTTCACCGACAGCGACGAGGCCGAGAAATACCGCGACATGGCGAACCGGATCGCCGACACGCTGGCTTTCATGACTGCCGCGGGCGTGAACGGCGACACGATGAACGCGCTTTCGGTGGTGGATTTCTTCACTTCGCACGAGGCGCTGCTGCTGGAATACGAGGAGGCGCTGTGCCGGGTGGATTCCACCTCGGGCAACTGGATCGCGGGGTCGGGCCACATGCTGTGGATCGGCGACCGCACGCGGCAGGTGGACGGCGCGCATGTCGAGTTCTGCCGCGGCGTGATGAACCCGATCGGGCTGAAATGCGGGCCGAGCATCAGCGATGACGATCTGAAGGTGCTGATCGACAAGCTGAACCCCGAGAACATCCCCGGTCGGCTGATGCTGATCGCGCGCTTCGGGGCGGGCAATGTGGGCGACCACCTGCCGCGGCTGATCCGGGTGGTGCGCGAGATGGGGGCGCAGGTCGTGTGGACCTGCGATCCGATGCACGGCAACACGATCAAGTCGGCAAGCGGGTTCAAGACGCGGCCCTTCGACTCGGTGCTGCGCGAGGTGCAGGAGTTCTTTGCCGTCCATGCGGCCGAGGGCACGATCCCCGGCGGCGTGCATGTCGAGATGACCGGCAAGGACGTGACCGAATGCACCGGCGGCGTGCGCGCGGTGACCGACGAGGATCTGTCCTCGCGCTATCACACCGCCTGCGATCCGCGGCTGAATGCCTCTCAGGCGCTGGAGCTTGCCTTCCTCGTGGCCGAGGAACTGTCCGCGCGCCATGACAGTGCCGCGGCCGCCGCAGCGGTCTGATCCACATGAAGAAGGCGGGGTAACCGCTTTCTATACCTTGGGTATTCCTTTCCGGGGCAGGGCAGGGATCAGGCCCGGACCGACAGCCCGCCCTCGATCACCCTCAGCGCCGGGCGGCCGGTCGTGGCAACCGGACGATCGGTTTTGGCCGCACCCAGAATGCGGAAGCGGCGCGGCGCGCGGCCGGGCTTGCCGACCGTGGCAAAGGCACCCAGCATCCGGCGCGGCGCGCCGGCCTCGTCGCGCAGCGGCAAAAGCACGATGCCGCCATAAAGCGCGTGCTGGCCGAAACGGGGCGGCGCGAACAGGCTGATCCTTGCGGGTCCGGACATGTTGGCCAGCCCTTCGGCGATCACCTGCTCCAGATGGGGGCGGGAATCGGGCATGATCAGGGCAGAGAGCGGCATCCCGCGCATGTCCATCCCCATGACATCGCTCAGGTGCTGACCCGTCAGCCGCAGGCGCAGATGGCGCGGCGTGATCGCCTCGGCGATGAAGCAGTTCGACAGCGCCCGGGAAAAGCCGCGCGGGTCCAGTTCGGCCCGGCTCGGCGGGATGCCGTTTTTCTCGGTCAGCCCACGCCAATAGGCCCCGATCTCGTCCAGCGCGGCCAGGCCGCCCCCCGCACGATACCCTGCCAGCGCCACCACAGCGGCCCTCGGGCTCTTGTCGTTCTCGGACATCTCGTTCCTACCCCGGTCACACCAATCATGGCTGTCCGAAGCGCCCCTCCCTGGCCGCCGTTGTCGGCCAGCGCGGGACATGCTAGTGCGGATCAGCCCCCATGGGCGAAAGATTGCCACAAAAAAGCCACGAGTGAGAGGGGAGTCTTCACCAATGGTTAACGAAGATGCCTGACTCGATGACCGCCTTCGCGGTGCGGGGCGGACAGGGGCACGGCCATGGCTGGACCTGGGAATTGCGCAGCGTCAACGGCAAGGGGCTGGACCTGCGGCTGCGGCTGCCCGACTGGCTGCCGGGGCTGGAACAGGCGGCACGCGCGGCACTTCAGGGGCGGATCGCGCGGGGCAGCGTGACGCTGGGGCTGAAGGTCCAGCGCGAGGCGACGGGGGCGGGGACGGCGATGATCGATGCGCGCGCGCTCAACGCGGCGCTTGTCATGCTAAAGAAGGTCGAGGCCACGGCGGCCGAACACAATCTGCGCCTTGCAGCGCCCAGCGCGGCCGACATCCTGACATTGCGCGGCGTGGCGGACATGGCACCGCCCGAGGCCGAGACCGAGGCGCTGACGGCCGCGCTTCTGGCCGATCTGGACAGGCTGATCGACGACTTCACCGCGATGCGCGCCGCCGAGGGCGCGGCGCTCGAGGCGCTTCTGCGCGATCAACTTGCCCAGATCGCCGATCTGGTCAAGGACGCAGCCCGGGCCGCCGAGGCGCGGCGCGAGCACATGGCCGAATCGCTGCGCGCAAACCTCGCCCGGGTGCTGGACAATTCCGAGGGCGCCGACCCGGACCGTGTGGCGCAGGAACTGGCGATGATCGCGGTCAAATCCGATGTGCGCGAGGAACTGGACCGGCTTTCGGCCCATGTCGAGGCGGCGCGCGCGTTGCTGGATGCGGATGGCCCCATCGGACGCAAGCTCGACTTCCTGATGCAGGAATTCAATCGCGAGGCCAACACGCTCTGTTCCAAGTCGCAATCCACGCCGCTGACCCGCATCGGGCTTGACCTCAAGCATGTGATCGACCAGATGCGCGAGCAGGTTCAGAACGTGGAGTAGGGCATGGGGGCGCGGCGGGGTCTTCTCATAATCCTGTCCTCGCCGTCCGGCGCAGGCAAGTCCACGCTCGCGCGGCGGCTGCGCGACTGGGACAGGGATATCCTGTTCTCGGTCTCGGCCACCACCAGACCGCCGCGGCCGGGCGAGGAGGAGGGCCAGGACTATCATTTCCTGAGCGAGCCCGCCTTCAAGGCCCAAGTGTCGAAGGGCGCGATGCTGGAACATGCCTATGTCTTCGGCAATTTCTACGGCTCGCCCGAGGCGCCGGTGCGCGCCGCCATCGAGGCGGGGCGCGATGTGCTGTTCGATATCGACTGGCAGGGCGCACAGCAGATCCGCAACTCGGCCCTGGGCCAGCACACGCTGTCGATCTTCCTGCTGCCGCCCTCGATCGCGGAACTGCGCCGTCGACTGGAAAGCCGCGGGCAGGACAATGCCGAGACCATCGCGAATCGGATGCAGAAAAGCTGGGACGAGATCAGCCATTGGGACGGCTACGATTTCGTGCTGGTGAATGACGATCTCGACACGACCGAGGAAAAGCTGAAGACGATCCTGACCGCAACCCGCCTGCGCCGCAGCCAGCAGCCGGACCTGACGGCCCATGTCCGCGCGCTTCAGGCCGAATTCGAGGCCCTGCCATGACGCTTTACGCCCTTGACGGCATCCTGCCCACGCTTCCCGAGGACGGCGATTTCTGGGTCGCCCCCGATGCCAACGTGATCGGCAAGGTGATCCTGGGGCAGGGCGCCTCGGCCTGGTTCGGCGCAACGCTGAGGGGCGACAACGAACCGATCACGGTGGGGGCAGGGACCAACATCCAGGAAAACACGGTCTGCCACACCGATATGGGTTTTCCGCTGGTGATCGGCGAAGGCTGCACCATCGGGCACAAGGCGATGCTGCATGGCTGCACCATAGGCAACAATACCCTGATCGGCATGGGTGCCACGGTGCTGAACGGGGCGGTGATCGGCGACAATTGCCTGATCGGGGCCTGCGCGCTGGTCACCGAGGGCAAGGAAATCCCCGATGGCAGCCTCGTGATGGGCAGCCCCGCCAAGGTGGTGCGCCAGCTCGACGCGGCCGCGATCGAGGGGCTGCGCAGGTCCGCGCGCAACTACCAGGCCGCCATGCGACGTTTTCGCAGCGGTTTGACGGCGCATCAAGAGGGATGACCCGCCAGGCGGTCCGAGGGCTAGATCCGCGCGCGCGGGATCAACTCGACCGTCACGCCCGGGCAAAGCTGTTCGATCTCGCGGCGGATCATGTGCGGCGCGGGCAGGGCCGGTGTGACGACGACATAACGCCCGCGATAGCCGGCAAGTTCCAGTTGCGCGGCCAGATCAAGCGCGTCGAAATGATCGCTCACCAGCGGAGAGACCACATAATCGGCCCAGGGCACGCAAGCCAGCGTGGCGTGAAGCAGCGCATAGGGCAGTTTCTCGCAACGACCTGCGGCAAAGGGCATGCAATACTCGGGATGATCTTCCTGGTCGAAACCGACAAGCAAGGCCAGGGAGGGCGCGAGCGGTCTTGCGACCCAAGCGTCCGGAAGAAGATAGCGTTGCTCCATGCATGCCGCTCCGCTGTGCGGCGCCATGGAGGCGCCTTTGATTAATTCCAAGTTGTCAACCTGCCTTTTCAGTCAGGTCTTGCCTTTTTATATGGTCAAATCGACGCAGAGGCAAATGCCTATGACAAGGAATCGCGGGTTCCGTTACGGCCGTTTACGATCAGCGACGCGAAGGAGCCGTACATGACCGCCGAACTTGCCCCGTCGATCATCGCGGGGGTGCCGCTTCCGGTGGTGTTGATCGATCGCAGCGAACGCGTGCAGGCAATGAATGCGCCCGCCACGCAGCTTTTCGGCGCGGCGGGTGCGGGGCGGCATTACATCACGGTTCTGCGCCAGCCTGCGCTGCTGGACTGCGTCGAAGAGGCGTTGCGCCTGCGCCAGTCTCGCAAGGTGTGCTACCTGACCACCGAGGTCGCACGCGAGGTCACCTACGAGGTTACCGCAAACCCGCTGGGCCCCGATGGCGATTCGGGCGTCGTTGTCGTCTTCACCGACGTCACCGAACGCGAGCAGATGGGTCAGATCCGGCGCGATTTCGTGGCCAATGTCAGCCACGAGTTGAAGACGCCGCTGACCGCGCTGCTGGGCTTCATCGAGACACTTCAGGGGCCCGCACGGGACGATGCCGCGGCGCGTGGGCGCTTTCTCGAGATCATGGGACGCGAGGCGAAGCGGATGAACCGGCTGGTCAGCGACCTTTTGTCGCTCAGCCGGGTCGAGGCCGAGGAGCGCATGCGTCCGGGCGCGCGGGTGGATGTCGCCGCGCTGTTGCGCAGTTCGGTTCAGACCCTGCGCCCGCTTGCCTCTGATTCGGGGGTCGAGATCGCCCTCGAAGGCGCGGACAGTCCGGTCCATGTGCTGGGTGATCCCGACCAGCTCACCCAGGTTTTCCACAACCTGATCGAGAACGGCATCAAATATGGCGGATCGGGTGGCAGCCTCGTGGTGCGCATGACGCAAAGCGAGCGCGAACTGGCGTTCCGCGGTCCCGGCGTGCAGATCGACGTGATCGACCATGGCGAAGGCTTCGACCCGGTGCATATCCCGCGGCTGACAGAACGGTTCTACCGGGTCGACAGCCACCGCTCGCGCGAGATGGGCGGCACGGGGCTTGGCCTTGCCATCGTCAAGCATATCGTGAACCGTCACCGCGGCCGGTTCCGGATCGAGAGCGTCGAGGGCAAAGGCAGCACCTTCACCGTCTTCCTGCCGGTCGGCTGACCGGCGCCCGGGGGGCAGGAAGCCGTCGCGGCGTCCCACGCCGCACAGTCCTCCCAAGCCTACATATCGAAGTCCGATAATCAGTATTATGTAAAGTTAATCTGTTGCCGACGCCTCTCGATACTCGGTCCCAACAGATAGCCATACCGAGCATATTCAAAGTGAAATCAGTTGCCTGTCTCGCAATCTTCACGTCGACCGAGCCCCACCCCGATTTTGGCGTGCCCCGCCGTCATCGTCGCGACGACCAAAGCGCCACCGCAGCGGCGCCGAACCGGCGAACCGGCATGTGGCATGCGCGGCGACGGGCGCTGCCTCTCGACATGCCGGGGAAGCCTGGTGTAAACATCCGGATCGTCCGGGGATTGCGGCGCCCGGAGGTTCTGGCGGATCATCTCGACGACCTTGACCCGCGAACCCCGAGCTTCCGCGTTCCCGCATTCACGGAGGTGCCATGCCACTCGAGCATCTCAAGACCATCGTCGCGGCGCAGACCGTGGAAGAGTTGTGGGCGCAGCACACGCAACGGATGGCGGCCTACGGGTTCGACGGGCTGATCTACGGGTTCACACGGTTCCGTACGGCCAATTCGCTTGGCGACCGGAACGATCTTCTGGTGCTGTCCAATCTCAGACCCGACTATACCCGCGCCTTCGTCGACCAGGAGATGTATCGCAACGCGCCCATGGTGCGCTGGGCGGCCGAGAACGAGGGGGTATGCAGTTGGCGCGAACTGCGCGAACGCCGGGCGCGCGGGGAACTGACCCCGGAAGAGGAACGCACGCTGGAATTCAACCGGTCGATGGGCATCGTGGCGGGATATTCCATCGCGTTTCGGGACACCTCGATGCGCGCCAAGGGGGCGATCGGGCTGGTGGCGCGCGAGGGTCTGACGCAGGACGACGTGGATGCCATCTGGGCCGAAGATGGTGACGAGATCTTCCTGATGAACGAGGTGATGCATCTCAAGGTCCAGAACCTGCCCTATCTCTCGACCCGCCCGCCGCTGACACCGCGCCAGCGCGAGGTGCTGGAATGGGTGGGCGACGGCAAGACCGCCCAGGATATCGCGACGATCCTGGGCGTGACGCCCGCAACGGTGGAAAAGCATCTGCGCCTTGCGCGCGAGACGCTGGATGTCGAGACGACCGCGCAGGCGGTGCTGAAAGCATGGTTCCAGAACCAGATTTTCAGCACGCGCGGGTGATGCCGTCCTGATTCGATCTGGCCAATGCGCATGCTGCAGGTAAGGATTCCCCCACTACCTACACGGTGCATGAATCGGCGAATATCCGCGCGTTCCGTGAGTGGTGGCCTTGGGCCAAGGAACTGAAGGGCTGGCATGACCCCTTGATTTAGGCGGCGTGTCTGCTCCCCGGGAGACCGGGACCAGCACGATGCGGCCTATACTCGGTCGCATGGTGCCGTCCGCTTCGCGCGGTTCGACCTATTGGGGGACGGTGGGAAGTGTGGGGGCGGTGTGGCCAAGGGGTGGCTGCACCGCCTCCGGCTTTGCCGTGCATGTGCCGAAGGCCGCCCCTTGCGGCATGTGACATGTGCGTCCGGAACGACCGGGGGCGGCCAGGACCCCTGCCCCGACGACCGCCCCCAATTTGTTTGTCCCCGGGTCCGGGTGGCGATCAGCCCTGGACCGCCTTGGCGACTTCGGCGGCGAAGTCTTCGTCGACCTTCTCGATGCCCTCGCCGACCTCAAGCCGGACGAAACCGGTGATCGTGGCGCCAGCCTCGGCAGCGGCCGCCTCGACGGTCAGGTCGGGATTCATCACGAAGGCCTGACCCAGAAGCGTGACCTCGGACAGGTACTTCTTCATCCGCCCCTCGATCATCTTCTCGATCACCGCATCGGGCTTGCCGCTTTCGCGGGCGATGTCGATCTGGACCTGGCGTTCCTTCTCGACCAGCGCGGGGTCGAGATCCGCCGCGCTCAGCGAGGCGGGGTTCGCCGCGGCAACGTGCATCGCGACCTGCTTGCCGAACGCCGCGTCGCCACCGGTCATCGCCACCAGAACACCGATCTTGCCCATGCCGGGCATGGCGGCGTTGTGGACATAGCTGACCACGGTCTCGCCCTCGATGCGGGCCATGCGGCGCAGCGTCATGTTCTCGCCGATGGTGGCGATCTTGTCGGTCAGCGTGTCGGCGACCGACTTGCCGCCCAGATCGGCGGCCATCAGCGCGTCCAGATCGGCCGCGCCCATCGCCGCCTTGGCGATGCCCGCCACCATGGCCTGGAACTCGGCGTTCTTGGCCACGAAATCCGTCTCCGAGTTCACCTCGACGGCGACGCCCTTGCCGCCCTTGACCTCGACGGCCACCAGGCCCTCGGCAGCGGTGCGGCCGGATTTCTTGGCGGCCTTGGCCAGCCCCTTGGTGCGCAGCCAGTCGATGGCCGCTTCCATGTCGCCATCGGTTTCGGTCAGCGCCTTCTTGGCGTCCATCATGCCCGCGCCGGTCCTGTCGCGCAGATCTTTCACCATGCTCGCCGTGATTGCCATGGCTCGGCTCTCCTCGATTGTCGAATAAGGTTCCGGGCGCGGCGATATCCGCGCCCGGTATCAATCCCGTGACAGGCCGGGCTCAGGCCCCGGCGGTCTCTTTTGCGGGTTGTTCCGTGGCCTCGGCCAGCAGTTCCTCGACCGGCGCCTCGTCCAGCGCGCCGATATCGACGCCTGCGGCATCCATCTGCGCAGACATGCCGTCCAGCGCCGCACGGGCGGCCAGATCGCAATACAGCTGGATCGCGCGGGCGGCGTCGTCATTGCCGGGGATCACGTAATCCACGCCGTTGGGCGAGCAGTTGGTATCGACCACCGCCACCACCGGGATGCCCAGCTTGCGGGCTTCCAGGATGGCCAGGTCTTCCTTGTTGACGTCGATGATGAACAGCAGGTCCGGCAGGCCGCCCATTTCGCGGATGCCACCAAGCGAGGCCTGCAGCTTGGCCTGCTCGCGTTCCATCCCGAGCCGTTCCTTCTTGGTCAGGCCCTCGGCGCCTATCGCCATCTGCTCGTCGATCTCGTTCAGGCGCTTGATCGATTGCGACACGGTCTTCCAGTTGGTCAGCGTGCCGCCCAGCCAGCGATGGTTCATGTAGTATTGCGCGCAGCGTTCGGCGGCGTCCGCGATCGGCTTCTGCGCCTGCCGCTTGGTGCCGACGAAGAGAATGCGGCCACCCTTGGCAACGGTCTCGCGGATGACGTTCAGCGCGGCGTCCAGCATCGGGACGGTCTGCGTCAGGTCGATGATGTGGATGCCGTTGCGGTCGCCATAGATATATTCGGCCATGCGCGGATCCCACCGCTGGGTCTGGTGGCCGAAATGAACGCCAGCTTCGAGAAGCTGACGCATCGAGAAATCGGGAAGCGCCATGTCGTGTTCCTTTCCGGTTTGCGCCTGGGCGGGGCATTAAGGGCATATGCCCAACCGGCGGACCGCAAGCGGGATGTCTCCCCGCAAGGGCCCAACCCCGCCTGTGAAGTGGCGCGCGCATAACGCGTTTCGTCCGGGCATGCAAGCCTCGGCTGCGGACTTGTCTCGCCGCAGCGGCTGTTCCAGAGTGTCGCGATGATGCCATGTCCGACCCGCTCGCGGGACGCGGTGGCGCCAGACCCTGTGTCCGGATGACCGCGCCGGCGCTCGTCTTTTCGCCCGAGGTTGCCGCCGCGCAGGCGGCGGGTGCGCCCGTCGTCGCGCTGGAAAGCACCATCGTCACCCATGGCATGCCCTGGCCCCGCAACCTCGAAACCGCGCGCGCGGTCGAGGACGAACTGCGCGCAGGCGGCGCCGTGCCTGCCACCATCGCCGTGATGGGCGGCGCGATCCGGGTGGGGCTGGCCCCGGACGAGCTGGCCGGGCTGGCCCGCGCCGGGCAGGTGGCCAAGCTCAGCCGTGCCGATCTGGCCGTGGCGCTGGCCCGGGGGCAGACCGGGGCCACGACAGTTGCGGCAACCATGATCTGCGCCCATCTGGCCGGGATCGCGGTCTTCGCCACGGGCGGGATCGGCGGGGTGCATCGCGGCGCCGAGACCAGTTTCGACATCTCGGCCGACCTTCGCGAACTGGCCCTGACGCCCGTCACGGTCGTCGCCGCCGGGGCGAAGGCGATCCTTGATCTGCCCAAGACGCTTGAGGTGCTGGAAACACTGGGCGTGCCGGTGATCGGCTATCGCAGCGACGACTTCCCGGCCTTCTGGTCGCGCAGTTCCGGCCTGCGGGCGCCGCTGCGGATGGACAGCCCGGCCGAGATCGCCGCCGCCCACCGGATGCGCGCGCGGCTGGGCCTGCCCGGCGGGCAGCTTGTCGCCAACCCGATCCCCGAGGCCGACGAGATCCCGCTGGACGAGATTTCCCCCGTGATCGAGCGCGCCCTGGCCGACACCGCAAAGGTCTCGGCCAAGGCAGTGACGCCCGCATTGCTCGCCCGGATCGTGGAGTTGACCGGGGGCCGCTCGCTTGACGCGAATGTCGCGCTGGTGCGCAACAATGCCCGGCTGGCCGCCGCCATCGCCCGCGCCCTGGCCTGACCTCGCGCCGCCGATCCGGGCAGCACCCTGCCCCGCAAAGTGCCGGAAGGGCGCGACCGGCGCCTGAACGTGACAGGCGGCCGCCCCGGCTATTGCACAGCGACCGGCCCGCGCCTAGCTATGGGCATCAGCGGGGGCGCCAGCCATGTTCGAGAAAGACGACCAGCACCAGACGGATCCGCAGGACGAACATGGCCGCCATATCTGGCGGTCACTCTTCGCGCGGCTCAGGAACAACTTTCTCGCCGGTCTGGTGGTGATCGCCCCGGTCGGCCTGACCGTCTGGCTGATCTGGACGGTCACGGGCTGGATCGACGGGGTCGTGCTGCCGCTGGTGCCGAACCAGTTCAAGCCCGAACAGTATATCGGCATCGACATACGCGGCCTCGGGGTCATCTTCTTTCTTCTGTTCACCCTTTTTGTCGGCTGGACCGCCAAGGGTCTGATCGGGCGGTCCTTCATCGGCTGGGGCGAGCGGCTGGTGGGCCGGATGCCGATCGTCCGCTCGATCTATAACGGGCTCAAGCAGATCGCCGAGACGGTCTTTGCCCGGTCCGAGTCCAATTTCGACCGGGCGGTTCTGATCGAATACCCGCGCAGGGGCCTGTGGGCGGTGGCCTTCGTATCGACGCGCGCGCGGGGCGAGATCAACCGGCGTATCCCGCGGGACGAGCAGATGCTGGCCGTGTTCCTGCCCACCACGCCGAACCCGACCTCGGGCTTTCTGCTGTTCGTGCCGCAAAGCGATGCGATCGAACTGGACATGTCCGTGGAAGACGCCGCCAAGCTCATCATCTCGGCCGGGCTCGTCTCGCCCGAGGAACGCCCCCTGCCCGTTCCCGAACCGCTGCAGGAAATCGCGCGGCGCCAGAAGATCGGCGCGTGACCCCGCGTGAGCGGCGCCGCGCTGACCGGTTTCGCCACCTCGCTGTCGCTGATCCTCGCGATCGGGGCACAGAATGCCTTCGTGCTGCGCCAAGGGTTGATGCGGAGCCATGTCTTCGCGCTCTGCCTGTTCTGCGCGGCCTCGGATGCCGTGCTGATCGCGGCGGGGGTGGCGGGGTTCGGCAGGATGTCGGCCGCCGCGCCCTGGCTGCCGGTGGCGATGACGCTGGGCGGGGCGGCCTTCCTGGTGGCCTATGGCGCGCTTCGGCTGCGTGCGGCGATCCGCGGCGGGCATGCGCTGGCGGCCGCGGGCCGTGGCGGATCGGTCTGGGCGGTGCTGGCATCAGCTTGGTCGCTACGTTCAACTGCCGCATCAGCGCGTCGTCGGACACCATGTGGACGCGGATCTCCTTCATCGTGCCGCGTTCCAGCCGCCCCTGGTCGATCAGGTCACGCACCTGCTGGATCGCGCGCAACTCGCCCAGAAGCGAGGCGTTGAAGCTGATCTCGTTGATCCGGTTCTGTATCTGCTGCCCCGTGACCGGCACCCTGGCGCGTTCCAGCGGGTTGATCGAGACCACGACGACATCGCCGGGCAGATCGGGCGCGAGAAAGGGAAACAGCGCCGGATTGCCGGTATGGCCGCCATCCCAACAGGCATCCGTCTCGCCCGTCTCGGAGTCGGTCACCCGACCGCCTGGAACAGCGTGGGCAGGCAGGCCGAGGCGAGGATCGCGTCGGTGGTGATCGCGCGGCCCTCGAAGACCCGGATCTTGCCGGTGCGCACATTGGTCGCCCCGACGAAGAAGACGGGCGGCCGGGCGGCGCAGACGCGATCGAAGTCGAATCGCTCGACGATCCGGCGCAGCGGGTTGCGGTAGAACGGACCATAGGCACAGGGGCCGACCATGCGGCTGGCCATCCTGCGTCCAGAGCCAGTCGAGATTCTCGCGCGCCGCCCGCGGCCCGCCCGCCACCAGGCCGGCCTTCAGCGCGGCCCCGTTCAGCGCGCCCGCCGAACTGCCCGAGATCGCCGCGATCCCGATCCCCGGTTCGTCCAGCAGCCGGTCCAGCACGCCCCAGGTAAAGGCACCATGCGCGCCCCCGCCCTGCAAGGCCGGATTGATGCGCTGGGGCGTCATGGCCGCTGGCCCGTGCATCCGTTCACAGCGCGGTCCAGCCGCCATCGACGCTGATCGTCGTGCCGGTGATCTGCGCCGCCGCGTCCGAACACAGGAAGACCGTCGTCCCCCCGAGCTGCTCGACCGTGGCAAACTGCCTGGAGGGCTGGCGCGCCAGCATCACCTCACGGATAACGCGGTCACGGTCCATGCCATGCGCCTTCATCTGGTCGGGGATCTGCGCCTCGACCAGAGGGGTCAGCACATAACCCGGGCAGATCGCGTTGCAGGTGATCGCTTCCTCGGCGGTTTCCAGCGCGACGGTCTTGGTCAGCCCGACCACCCCATGCTTGGCCGCGACATAGGCGGATTTGTAGGAGCTGGCCGTCAGCCCATGCGCCGAGGCGATGTTGACGATCCGCCCCCAGCCCGCCGCGCGCATCATCGGCAGCGCGGCCGCCGTGGTGTGGAACGCGGAGGACAGGTTGATCGCGATGATCGCGTCCCATTTCTCGACCGGGAACTGATCCACCGGCGCGACATGCTGGATCCCGGCATTGTTCACCAGGATATCGCAGGCCCCTGCCTCGGCGATCAGACCGCGGCAGGCGTCGGCGCTGGACAGATCAGCCTTGATGTAGCGCACCCGGACCCCATGCTCCTGCGCCATGTCGCTGGCCAGCGCGTGATCCTCGGCGCGGTCGGTGAACGAGTTCAGCACCACATCCGCCCCGGCCCGGGCCAGTTCCTGCGCGATGCCAAGTCCGATCCCCGAATTGGAGCCGGTCACGATGGCGGTCTTTCCGGAAAGCGTCATTTGGGTCCCTCGCAATGTCCCGAAACGGTTGCGAAGGAGTCTACATTCCGCCGCGGCGCGGCGAAAGCGCCGCAGACGGGCGCGACCACGAAAAAAAGACGCCCGCACAAGGCGAGCGTCAAGTTGTTGAGGCAGGTTTCATACAGGCAAGAAACCTATCGAGCAGTAACCTCTGTATACGCAATCCCCCGCCGGTGGCCAAGCCAAAAGTTTGAAAAATCGGGTGCTCATCCCTAAGCTGACTCCCCAAGAATACAAGGCATCGGGCAGGAATGTTGCCGAGATGAGACAGAACAATCCCCTCCGCGCGCCGCTCGCGGTGGCTGCGGCGGTGCTGCTTGGCGCAGCCGGATTCGGGCAGGCCGAACCCGCCCATGGCATCGCTATGTATGGCCAGCCTGCGCTGCCACCGGATTTTGTGTCGCTGCCCTATGTGAACCCGGATGCGCCCCGGGGCGGGCGCATCGTGATGGGCGAGTTGGGCGGCTTTGACAGCCTCAATCCGTTCATCCTGAAGGGCAAAGCCCCCTGGGCGCTGCGCAGCCTCGGCTACGAGACGCTGATGGGCCGGTCCTGGGACGAACCCTTCACGCTTTACGGGCTTCTGGCCGAATCGGTCGAGACCGGCCCGGATCGTGACTGGGTCGAATTCACCCTGCGCGAGGGCGCACGCTTCTCGGATGGCAGCCCGGTCACGGTCGAGGATGTGCTGTGGTCGTTCAGGGCGCTGGGCGAACAGGGCCACCCGCGCTACCGCAGCGCCTGGGAAAAGGTCGCAACGGCCGAGGCGACGGGGCCGCGCAGCCTGCGCTTCACCTTCACCACCGCCGACCGCGAATTGCCGCTGATCCTGGGCCTGCGCCCGGTGCTGAAAAAGGCGCAATGGGAGGGGCGCGATTTCGCGCAAAGCGGGCTCGAGGCGCCGATCGGGTCCGGCCCCTATGTCATCGCCGGGTTCGAGCCGGGCCGCTTCGTGCTGTTGCGCCGGAATCCCGACTGGTGGGGGCGCGATCTGGCGCTGAACCGGGGCCAGCACAATCTCGACGAGATCCGCATCGAGTTCTACGCCGATGCGGGCGTTCTGTTCGAGGCGTTCCGCGGCGGCGCGGTCGACATCTATCGCGAATCGAGCGCGGCGCGCTGGCAAAGCGCCTATGACTTCCCCGCCATCGCCACGGGGCGGATCGTGAAATCCGAGATCCCGCATGCCCGCCCCACCGGCATCAGCGGGCTGGTGATGAATGGCCGCCGTCCGGTCTTTGCCGACTGGCGGGTGCGCGATGCGATGCTGCATGCCTTCGATTTCGAGTTCATCAATGGCGTGCTGACCGGCGGCACACAGCCGCGGATTGCGTCCTATTTCTCGAATTCCGAACTTGGCATGGGACCGGGTCCCGCCGAGGGTCGCGTGCGCGCGCTGCTGGCACCCTTTGCCGACGAGCTGCTGCCCGGCGCGCTGGAGGGCTATGCGCTGCCCGTCTCGGACGGGCGGCCCTCGAACCGGCAGAACCTGCGCATGGCCTTTGCCCGGCTGGAAGACGCCGGCTGGCACGTGGGCGATGACGGGGTGCTGCGCGATGCCAATGGCCGGCCCTTCACCTTCGAGATCCTCTTGCGCCAGGGCGCGGCCGAGAGCCAGAAGATCGTCGACATCTTCGCCGAGGGGCTGAAGCGGCTGGGCATCGCGGTGCGCATCAGCACGGTCGACAACGCGCAATATACCGAACGAACCGACGCCTATGATTTCGACATGGCCTTCTACACGGTCGGGCTGTCGCTGTCGCCCGGCAACGAACAGCGGCTTTACTGGGGAGCAGAGGGGGTCACGCGGCCCGGCACGCGCAACTGGATGGGGCTGGCCAGCCCCGCCGCCGAGGCCATGATCGAAGCGCTGCTGACCTCGGAAACGCATGAGGATTTCGTCGCGGCCACCCGCGCGCTGGACCGGGTGCTGACGACCGGGCGGCATGTGATCCCGGTCTGGTATGCGCCCAGTTCGCTGATTGCCCACCGCGCCACGCTGCGCTATCCGGAAACGATACCGATATACGGGGATTGGATCGGTTTTCTCCCCGATATCTGGTGGTCCGAGAGGGAGTGATCCATGACCCGAACGCTTCTGATGCTGGGCCTGCTGGCCCTTGCGGGCTGCGGAACCGTCGAAGGGATCGGCGAGGACATCTCGGCCGGGGCCCGCGCAGTGCGCAACGCGTTCTGATCCCGCCCGCCGTCGCGTTCCCCACCCTTGCAACCGCAAGGCGGCGGGGCTAGCACGCAGCCCATGCGAGCGATCTATGACGAGGGCGCCCCGCCGCCCTGTCCCACCCCGTTCAACCTGGCCGCCCATGTGCTGGCCCCGGCCGCCTGCACGCCCGATAAGGTCGCGCTGGCCGTGATCGGCCCCCATGGCGCCGAACGCTGGAGCTATGCCCGGCTCGAAGCCGCCGTGCGCGGGCTGGCGGCGGGGCTTGCCGGGATGGGGCTTGAGCCCGGCGCGCGGGTGCTTTTGCGGCTGGGCAACGGGGTCGAGTTTCCCATCGGTTTCCTGGGCGCAATCGCCGCGGGGCTGGTGCCGGTGCCGACCTCGGCGCTGCTGACCGTGCCCGAGATCACGAAACTCGCCGCCGAGGTCGAGCCCGCCGCGATCCTGGCCGGTCCGGGCGTTGCCCTGCCCGAGGACTGCGCCGCCCCCGTCCTCGACCTCGACGCGCAGCGCGCGCTCTATGAGGGCGCGGCCTCGGCCCATGTCCTCGGCGACCCGGACCGGCCGGCCTATATCGTCTATACCTCGGGCACCTCGGGCAATCCGCGCGGCGTGATCCATGCCCACCGCGCGGTCTGGGCGCGGCGGATGATGTGGGAAGGCTGGTATGGCCTGACGCCCGAGGACCGACTGCTGCATGCGGGCGCCTTCAACTGGACCTACACGCTGGGCACGGGCCTGCTGGACCCCTGGTCCATCGGCGCGACCGCGCTGATCCCCGCGCCCGGTGTGCGGCCCGCGCAATTGCCGCTGCTTCTGAAACGCTTCGACGCGACGATCTTTGCCGCCGCGCCCGGGGTCTATCGTCCGATGCTGCGCGAGCATCCCCACCTCGTGCTGCCCCGGCTGCGCCACGGCCTGTCCGCGGGCGAGAAGATGCCCGAGGCCACCCGCGCCGCCTGGACCGAGGCCACCGGCACCATGGTCTACGAGGCGCTGGGCATGTCGGAATGTTCCACCTTCGTCTCGGGCAGCCCCGCCCGCCCCGCGCCGCTGCCCTCCTCGGGCTATCCGCAGCCGGGCCGAAGGGTCGCGGTGCTGGGGCCGGACCTGGAACCCGTGCAGCGCGGCGAGCCCGGGCAACTGGCCGTTTCGCGCCGCGATCCGGGGCTGATGCTGGGCTATCTCAAGGCCGAGGCCGAAACCGCGGCGCGGTTCCATGGCGAATGGTTCCTGACCGGCGACATGGTCGAGATGGCCGCGGACGGTGCGATCACCTATCTGGGCCGCGCCGACGACATGCTGAACGCGGGCGGTGTGCGGGTCTCGCCGCTGGAGGTGGAACGCGTGCTGATGGCGCATCCCGGGGTCCACGAGGTCGCCGCGACCGAGATCGCGATCCGGGCCGATACGACCGTGATCGCGGCCTTCTACACCGGCGAGGCCCTGCCCGAGGACCAGCTTGCCGCCTTTGCCGCCGAACGGCTGGCCCGCTACAAGCAGCCGCGCCTTTACGTCCATGTGGACGAGTTGCCGAAGAACCCGAACGGCAAGCTGAACCGCCGCCAGATCCGCGCATCCTACGAGGCTGGCCATTGTCCGGCCTGACATCTTCGCCGATCCGATATGCCCCTGGTGCCTGATCGGCAAGCGGCTGCTGGATGCCGCGACGGACGCCCGGCCCGACCACCCGTTCGAGATCGTCTGGCAGCCCTTCCAGCTGAACCCCGGCATGCCGCGCGCGGGCATGGACCGGCGCGCCTATCTCGAAGCCAAGTTCGGCGGCCAGATCGAGACCGCCCGCGCTTGTGTCGAGATCGACGACAAGGCCCGCGCGGCGGGGATCGAACCGAACCTCGCGGCGATCACCCGCACACCCAACACGCTGGACGCGGCGTGAGCGGCGTGCCGACCTTCATCGTGGCAGACCGCCACGTTCTGGTGGGTTTGCAGCCCACAGCGCTGTGGGAACAGGTCATCGCGGAACTGGCGGGCGATCCGGCAAAAGCGCGGCTTCAGTAATCCTCGGCCTTCAGGATCGCCCTGCCCTCGTCAAGCGACACATGTTTCACCGCAAGCAGCGGCATCTCCTCGTCATGGGAGAAGACGAAGATGCCGGCGCCGTGATCTGTCTCGGCATGGCGGCAGAACGCCGCCCCGGGATCGAATTCCTGGGGACATTCGGAAAGATCCTCATGCGCCACGCTCATTTCGAAGACCTCGTAGGAAAGAACCCCCTTCTCGAGGTAGGAGATCCCGCTTCGCTGGGCGCCCGACACGCCGCTGGCAAGCGCCGAGCCTGCGCCGATTGCGCCAACAACGCCGGCCACCAGGGAAAGTGTGGGAAGAGGTGAAGTGACGATTCTCCTGCGTGAGTTCATTCCTGATAAAAATCAGTCTGGCTTTATCCGCTGGCGCAAGCGGGATTTCTGTCGCAAGACGGAACTGTCCCTGAAACCCCGCTCCCGAACAGGTCGAACCCATGCAGGAGAGTCGCCTCTCCCGTCCCGAATTCATCGCGATGATGGCGCTTCTGTTCGCGACGGTGGCGTTTTCCATCGACGCGATGCTGCCCGCCCTGCCCGAGATCGGCCGGGAACTTGCGCCGGCCAATCTCAACCATGCGCAATTCGTCGTGCTCGTCTTCGTCGCGGCAATGGGGATCGGCACGCTGGTTGTGGGGCCGTTGTCGGATTCGTTCGGCCGCAAGCCGGTGATCCTGGGCGGCGCGGTGCTGTTCATGCTGCTGACCTCGATCCAGCAGATCTTCGACATCCATTTCGGCCGCGGGGACAGCTTTCCGCTGTGGTTCGCCCTGATCGCGGTGATCGCGGGAAGCGCGAGTTTCACCAACGCGATGTTGGTGGGCCGTCTGGGCATGCGCTTTCTGGTGCGGGTCACGCTGAGTGCGCAGCTTGCGCTGTCGGTCGCGATGGCGGCGCTGTTCTGGAGCGGGATTCTGCCGCCGGGGGCCGAATTTGCGGCCTTCATGCTGTGGGCGATCACGCTGTTCGGGATGCTGGGCCTGACCATCGGCAACCTGAATGCATTGGCTATGGAGCCCTTGGGCCATGTTGCGGGCATGGCCGCCTCGATCATCGGCGCGCTGGCCACGGTGATGTCGGCGCTGCTGGCGGTGCCGGTCGGCCAGGCTTTCGACGGCACGCCGCGGCCGCTGGCAACCGGCGTCCTTCTGGCGGTTGCCGCGGCCTTCCTGCTGATCCGGAAATTCCCGGAACGCCCGGCGACGTAAGTCACTTACGCCGTGTTCTTCACCTTTTCGGCCAGATCCCGCGCGATGCCATAGGCGCCCTTGATCCGGTCGCTGTCCCTGGTCCAGTCGCGGCGGATGACGATCTTGTTGTCCTTGACCTTGGCCAGTCCGTTCTGGCCCTGGATGAAATCGACCAGCCCGGCGGGATTGGCGAACCTGTCGCCCCAGAACTGGACCGTCGCGCCCTTGGGCCCGGCATCCAGCCGGGATATCCCCGCCCGCTTGCACATCGCCTTGATCCGCACGATCAGAAGCAGCGTGTTGACCTCTTTCGGCAGCTTGCCGAACCGGTCGATCAGTTCGGCGGCGAAGCCTTCGAGTTCGACCTTGGTCGACAGCCCCGACAGCCGCCGGTAAAGCCCAAGCCGCACGTCCAGATCGGGCACGTAATGGTCGGGGATCATCACCGGAACCCCGAGGTTCAGCTGCGGCGACCAGTCGGTATCGGCATCGCTCAGCCCCTCGAGTTCGCCCGACTTGATCCGGGCGATCGCCTCTTCCAGCATCGACTGGTACAGCTCGAAGCCGACCTCGCGCACATGGCCCGACTGTTCCTCGCCGATCAGGTTGCCCGCACCGCGGATGTCCAGATCCTGAGAGGCCAGCGTGAAGCCCGCCCCCAGCGTGTCGAGGCTGCCCAGCACGCGCAGCCGCTTCTGCGCCTGGGGGGTGAGCGGCGCGCGCGGCTTGGTGGTCAGATAGGCATAGGCCCGCGTCTTCGACCGCCCCACCCGCCCGCGGATCTGGTAAAGCTGCGCCAGTCCGAACATGTCGGCGCGGTGGACGATCATCGTGTTGGCGGTCGGGATGTCGAGGCCCGATTCCACGATCGTTGTGGCCAGCAGCACGTCATACTTGCCGTCGTAAAAGGCGTTCATCCGGTCGTCGAGTTCGCCCGCGGCCATCTGGCCATGCGCCACCACGAACGACACTTCGGGGACGTGGTCGCGCAGGAACGCCTCCATCTCGGGCAGATCCGCGATCCGGGGCACGACGAAGAAGCTTTGCCCGCCGCGGTAATGCTCGCGCAGCAGCGCCTCGCGCACCGTCACCATGTCGAACTCGCTGACATAGGTGCGGATCGACAGCCGGTCGACCGGCGGCGTGCCGATGATCGACAGGTCGCGCACGCCCGTCAGGCTCATCTGCAGCGTGCGGGGAATGGGCGTCGCGGTCAGCGTCAGGACGTGGACGTCCGAGCGCAACTGCTTCAGCCGTTCCTTGTGGTTCACGCCGAAATGCTGCTCCTCGTCGATGATCAGCAGGCCGAGATTGCGAAACCGGATCCCCTTGGCCAGCAGCGCATGGGTGCCGATCACGATATCGACCGCCCCTTCGGCCAGCCCGGCGCGCGTCGCCGTGGCCTCTTTCGCGGGGACGAATCGCGACAATTGGCGCACCTCCAGCGGAAAGCCGCGGAAGCGTTCGGCAAAGCTTTTGGCATGCTGGCGCGCAAGCAACGTGGTGGGCGCGATCACCGCGACCTGCACGCCCGACATGGCCGCGACGAAGGCCGCGCGCATCGCGACCTCGGTCTTGCCAAATCCCACATCGCCGCAGATCAGCCGGTCCATCGGGGTGCCCGAGGCCATGTCGGTCAGCACGTCCGCAATGGCGGCCAGCTGGTCGTCGGTTTCCTGATAGGGAAAGCGGGCGCTGAACGCCTCCCACATGTGGTGGTTGGGTTCCAGGATTGGCGCATTCCTGAGGTGACGTTCGGCCGCCACCCGGATCAGCCGGTCGGCGATCTCGCGGATGCGGGCCTTCAGCTTGCCCTTCCTGGCCTGCCAGGCGCCGCCGCCCAGCCTGTCGAGCAGCCCTTCCTCGTGGCCGTAGCGGCTGAGAAGCTCGATGTTCTCGACCGGCAGGTAAAGCCGGTCGCCACCGGCATATTCCAGCGCCAGACATTCGTGCGGCGCGCCGGCGGCGGTGATGGTTTCCAGCCCCGTGTAGCGGCCCACACCATGATCGACATGCACCACCAGATCGCCCGGCGACAGCGCCTGGGCCTCGGTCAGGAAGTTCTCGGCCTTGCGGCGTTTCTTCGGCGCGCGGATCAGCCGGTCGCCCAGCACGTCCTGTTCCGAGATGACCGTCAGCCCGGGCCCCTCGAAACCGTGCTCCAGCGCCCAGACGGTCAGGAAAAGCCCCCGCCCCTCGGTCACGTCGCGGATGTCGGCGGCCAGGCGGGCATCCGCCACGCCCTCGTCCTCCAGCAATCCCTTCAGCCGCTCGCGCGCCCCTTCGGAATAGGAGGCAACCACCACGGCACCTTCCTCGCGTCTCGTCTGAACATGGTCCTTCAAAGCGCTGAAAAGGCTGACCTGTTCCAGCTTGCGTTCAGGCGCGAAGTTGCGCCCGATGCGCCCGCCCGCGTCGATCACGCCGGGGCCGGTGCCCTGCGGCAGCGGGTTCATCTGCACAACGCGATGCCCGGCCAGCGCCGCCTCCCAGGCGGCATCGTCAAGATACAGCAGCCCCGGCGGGCACGGCTTGTAGACCGTGTCGATCCGGCCTTTCTGGGCCATCGCCTCGCGGCGGGTCTCGTACTGGTCGGCGACCCCCTCCCACCGCACCAGCCGCGCGGGCGTCACCTGGTCGTCAACCCAGACGCTGGCGCCGGGCAGGTAGTCGAACAGCGTTTCCAGCCGTTCGTGGAAAAAGGGCAGCCAATGCTCCATCCCGGCATGCTTGCGCCCCGCGCTGACGGCCTCGTAAAGCGGATCGTCGGTGCCCGCCGCACCGAACTCGATCCGGTAGTTCTGCCGGAAGCGGGTGATCGCGGCCTCATCGAGGATCACCTCGGAGACCGGCGCAAGCTCGATCCTCTTCAGTTTTTTCGTGGTGCGCTGCGTCGCGGGGTCGAAGCGGCGCGCGCCGTCCAGCACGTCGCCGAACAGGTCAAGCCGCACCGGCCCCGGCTGGCCCGGCGGGTAGATGTCGATGATCCCGCCCCGGACCGCATAGTCGCCCGGCTCCATCACCGTCGGCGCCTGGGTGAAGCCCATGCGCACCAGAAAGGCCCTGAGCGCGGCCTCGTCCACCCGCGTGCCGACCAGCGCGGTAAAGGACGCATCGCGCAGCACGTCGCGGGCCGGGACGCGCTGGGTGATGGCGTTCAGCGTCGTCAGCAGGATGAACGGCCCCGGCAGGCCCTGGACCAGCGCCGCCAGCGTCGCCATGCGCGCCGCCTCGGCATCGGGATTGGGCGAGACCCGGTCATAGGGCAGACAGTCCCATGCGGGGAAATCCAGAACCACCGCCTCGGGCGCAAAGAACCCCAGCGCCGCGCGCATCGCCGCAAGCCGCCGGTCGTCGCGGGCGATATGGATCACCGGCTGGCCGGTCTTTTCCAGTTCGCGGGCCAGAAGTCGGGCGTCGAAGCCCTCGGGTGCGCCGCCAGCGGTGATGTGCAAGGGCTGTGACATGGCCGCCGGAATAAGCGCCGGGCGCGCGCTGTCAACCGCCCAGAACGCCGATCGTGAAGTTCTGCCACATTCCCCACATGGCGGTGACAAGGATCGACAGGATCCCCATGATCTGCACCCCCAGCCGGTGCCAGCGCAGCAGCCAGAAAAGCCGCTCGCCGCCGGGGTTGCGCTGTTCATAGGCGCGCGCGGTGCGCACCGTCCAGAGACCGACCAGACTCATCGGGGCCAGCAACAGGAACACCGCCTGCGAGAATTCGTTGCCATAGACGAAACCCAGCATCCCCAGCATGGTCAGCGCAAAGCTCACGAAGGCGCTGATCCACAGCCCCGAAACGCGCATGACGTAAAGGTAGCGCCGGGCATTGATCCGCACCAAATCGGCCACGTCCTCGGCCGCCTCGCCACCCTGGCGGCGCGCGCGCTGCACCAGATCATAGGGCACGCCCAGAACCCAGTGGCTGGCGGTCGACCACAGAACGGCAAGCGCGATCCAGTACCAGAGATTCGAGAATGACCGCATGTCGATCAGCTCGAAGACTTGCTGGGTGAAATTCACGGGGCCTTTGTCTCCGTTCCGGGCGCCTCGCCTGCCGGAGGTCCTGTCGTGACGAATCCCGCTCTTGAGGTGCGATCCGATCCGTGTAACCCAGTCACAGCCAATGTTGAAGGAGCTGTTGACCATGCGCCCCACCCTCGCCCCCTTCCCGATGACGCGCCTGCGCCGCACCCGCCGCACCGCCGCCCTGCGCGCGCTGACCTGCGAGACCGCGCTGGGCGTTGGCGACCTGATCTGGCCGATCTTCGTGCGCGACGGGACGGGCGTGGAAGAACCGATCCCCTCGATGCCCGGGGTGGTGCGCCGGTCGGTCGATCTTGTGGTCAGGGCGGCCGAGGAGGCGGCGGAACTCGGCATCCCCGCGATCTGCCTGTTCCCCTATACCGATCCCGCGCTCAAGTCCGAGCTGTGCGAGGAGGCCTGGAACCCCGGGAACCTGTCGAACCGTACGATCCGGGCGATCAAGGCGGCGGTGCCCGAGATCGCGGTGATGACCGATGTCGCGCTCGACCCCTACAATTCCAACGGCCATGACGGGATCGTGCGCGACGGGGTGATCGTCAACGACGAAACCATCGAGGCGCTGGTGAAGATGGCGCTTGCGCAGGCCGAGGCCGGGGCCGACATCCTGGGCCCGTCCGACATGATGGACGGCCGGATCGGCGCGATACGCCAGGCGCTGGAGGCGGCGGGCCATTGCGATGTCGCGATCATGTCCTATGCGGCGAAATATGCCTCTGCCTTCTACGGCCCGTTCCGCGATGCGGTCGGGGCCTCGGGCGCGCTGAAGGGCGACAAGAAGACCTACCAGATGGACCCGGCCAACAGCGACGAGGCGCTGCGCCTGATCGAGCGCGACCTGTCCGAAGGGGCCGACATGGTGATGGTGAAACCGGGCATGCCCTATCTCGACATCTGCTGCCGGGTAAAGAACGCCTTCGGCGCGCCGACCTATGCCTATCAGGTGTCGGGCGAATACGCGATGCTGATGGCCGCGGCGCAGAATGGCTGGCTCGACCGCCAGAAGGTGATGATGGAGAGCCTTCTGTCCTTCAAGCGCGCGGGCTGCGACGGGATCCTGACCTATTTCGCCCCCGAAGCGGCGCGGCTGCTGCGCGCGGGCTGACTGCGCACAGGCGGGGCCGCGCGCGGGGATTTGCCGCCTGTCACTCTGCAAGGGTGACAGGGCGCGGCAGGGCCTCTATAGTTTGTGTCAAAGGTCGGCAAGGCCACAACAAGAGGCACAGAGCGATGCAAGACAGCAAGAGCATGACCGGGCGTCTGTCGCGCCGCGGCTTCATCGGCGCGATGGGCGCGACGACGGCGCTGGCGGCCTGCGGCAATGGCGTGGGCAGCCAGGGGGGCGCGTCCCTCGACAACCGGGTGGACAGCACGCGGAACTTCCTGTTCAGCCGCTATCCCGGCACGCAGGAGCTTGAGGCCAAGTCGCATGGCGTGCTGTGGATGCCGCTGATCACCAAGGCGGGGCTGTGGGTGGGCGGGGCCTATGGCCGCGGCGCGCTGCGGATCAACAACGTCACGGTGGATTACTACTCGGCCACCAAGGCCAGTTTCGGCTTCCAGGTCGGCGCGCAGCAATATGCCCATGCGCTGTTCTTCATGACGCCCGACGCGTTGCGGATCTTCCGCTCGGGTCCGGGCTGGTCGGCGGGGGCGGATCTGGAATACGCCTTCCTCAACGACGCGGGCGCGGTCTCGGCCTCGACGCTGACCTCGCTCGACCCGGTGATCGCGCTGGTCTTCGGTCAGCAGGGCCTGATCGTGGGCGCCTCGCTCGAGGGCACGAAATACACCCGCATCATCCCCTGAACGCCGGGACAGATGACACCCGGCGTCAGGCATTCGCAGGGAAGTCCCGGCCACGCCCCTTTCCGGCGGGGTCCTTGCCCGTCTGGTGAAAGACCGCCTTTCGCCCGGGCCCGCCTCCCGTTGGTCAGGGTCCGGGCCGGTCGGAGGGAGGGTGCAGCCTGCCCGACCGCCAGCAACGATGCCCTCCCCCCCCGGCAATCCGGCACGCCGGTCCGCGGCAAGAGACCGCCGTATGGGCAAGGTCCGTGCGCTGCCATGCGACGCATGGGTCAGGGGCGGATGCCCGTTCTCAGCCTCCGGCAGAGCCGCTGTCGCGTTTCCAGACCGCCGCGGCGATCTCTTCGCGGCTCAGCCCCTTTTGCTCGAGCGACTTGATGTCCTTGAACATCTGTTCCGCCTCGAGGACGAGAGCGCGTTCTCGCACGGGGCGCCCGATTTCGAGCCGAACAGCCCCAGAACCTTTCCACATTCTCGACAGGTCGCCATATGTTCCATATTCCGGGATCGTATCTCAGCCTAGCCGCAAATCCTTAACGGAATCCTTCCCCGCCCTGGATATCCCGCTCCCGGCCGGATACGAAGGCGACCAGCGCGCGGGTCGACCCGTCCAGTTCCTCCCCCGGGCATTCACCGCACAGAACCGGCGCCAGCGCGGTCGCCAGTTCCTTGCCAAGCTCGACCCCCCACTGGTCGAAGGAATTGATGCCAAGGATCACGCCCTCGACGAACACCCGATGCTCGTAAAGCGCCACGATCGCTCCCAGCACCTGCGGGGTCAGTTGCGGATAGATCAGCGTGCTCGAGGGCCGGTTGCCCGGAAAGACGCGATGGCGGGCCTGGCGGTCCAGTTCCGCGCCGGTGAACCCCGCCCGCGCCGCGATGGCGCGCGCCTCGTCAAGGCTGCGCCCGCGCATCAGCGCGGCGGATTGCGCCAGCGCATTGGCCAGCAGCAGGCGATGATGATGCGCCAGTTCGGGTTCGTGCCCGCGCGCGGCGACAAGAAACTCGCAGGGCACGACCTGCATGCCCTGATGCAGCAACTGGTAAAACGCGTGCTGGCCGTTGGTGCCGGGCTCGCCCCAGACCACGGGGCCGGTGGGGCGCGGGGGGCTTGTGCCCTCCATCGTCACCCTCTTGCCGTTCGATTCCATCTCCAGCTGTTGCAGATAGGCGGGCAGCCGCGCCAGGCGCTGGTCATAGGGCAGCACCGCGCGGGTGGGATGGCCCAGCACCTGCGCATGCCAGATCCCGACCAGCGCCAGCAGGACGGGCAGGTTCCCGCCCGGCGGCGCGCTGCGGAAATGGGCATCCATCGCCGCGCCGCCCGACAGGAAATCGTCGAAGCGATCAGGCCCGATGGCCAGCATCAGCGACAGCCCGATCGGCCCCCAGACCGAATAGCGCCCGCCCACCCAATCCTCGAAGCCGAAGACCCGCTCGGCCGGGATGCCGAATGCCGCCGTCCGCTCCTGAGCCGAGGACAGCGCGACGAATTGCGCGGCTGGATCGGCGACACGGGCGGCCATCCAGTCCCGCGCGGTTGCGGCATTGGTCATCGTCTCGATGGTCGTGAAGGTCTTGGAGGCGACGATCACCAGCGTCGTTTCGGGGTTCAGCCCCTTCAGCGTGTCGGCGACATGCGCACCGTCCACGTTCGAGACGAAATGACAGCGCGGCCCGTCATGGTAGGGCGCAAGCGCCTGCACCGCCATGGCCGGGCCCAGATCGGACCCGCCGATGCCGATATTGACCACATCCGTGATCGCGCCGCCCTGCCCCGCGAATAGCCCTCCCCGGACCATTTCGGCAAAGTCCCGCATCCGCGCCCGCGTCGCGCGCAGCTCCGGCATCACGTCGCGCCCGTCCACCAGGACCGACCCGCCGGGGCTGCGCAGCGCCGTGTGCAGCACCGCCCGGCCTTCGGTCTCGTTGATCCTGGCGCCGGTGAACATCGCCTCGCGGCGCGCGGCGACATCGGCCGCCTCGGCAAGGCCCAGCAGCAGGTTCAGCGTCTCGGCGTCGATATTCGTCTTGGAATAGTCGAACAGCATGTCGCCGAATCGCGCCGAGAACGCGGCGGCGCGGCCGGGATCGTCGAACAGCGCCGAAATCGGCCGGTCGGCCACCGCGCGCGCCCTGGCGTCGAGCGCCTTCCAGATCCTGTCCATGTCCATCCCCGATTATCCCGCCCAGTGGATCGTGGCCGATCCCAGCACCGCGCAGACCGGGGCCAGCAGCGGATCGTCGATCTCGACCGCCCGTTCCAGCGCCGCGCGCTTCTCCGCCCCCGTGATTAGGACATGCACGACCGTCGCGCCGCGCAGCGCCGGGCCGGTCAGGCTCACCCGCGGCTCGGGCTGGCCCGGGGGGGTGATCTGCATCACCGGCGGCGCATCCGGGCGAAGCGCGTCCTCAAGCTCGGGCGCGCCCGGAAACAGCGAGGCCACATGCATGTCCGCCCCCATTCCCAGCACGAGAATATCCAGCGGCAGCGCGCGCCGCACCCGCTCGGTCAGACCGGCCATGCCGTCGGCACCGGGGCGCAACCCGATCAGCCGCGCCTCGGCCGCCGCCCCGGTCAGCAGGCGGGCGCGGATCATCCCCTCGTTCGAGCGGGCGTCGTCAGGGGCCACCAGCCGTTCATCGGTCGGCAGCACCCGCACCCGGTTCCAGTCCAGCGAACTGGCGCAGAGCGCGTCGTAAAGCGGCCCCGGCGTGGTGCCGCCCGGCACCGCGATGCTGGCCTGCTCGGCATTGAACAGAACGGTGTTCAACTCCCCGGCCAGCGTGTTGGCCAGGTCGATCATCATCATCTCGGAATCGGGATAGGTCATCAGTTTCATGGACGAATCTCCCGCCAGCGCCGCCCGTCGCGATGCATCAGCATCAACGCATCCTCGGGCCCCGAACTGCCCGGATCATAGGGCTGGGGCCGGTCGCCGCGCGCCTGCCAGGCGGCGATGACGGGATCGGTCCAGGCCCATGCGGCCTCGACCTCGTCGCCGCGCATGAACAGCGTCTGGTTGCCGCGAATCACGTCCATGACCAGCCGCTCATAGGCACCCGCGATATCCTCCGCCCCCGGTCCCAGCGCCTGGGCAAAGGACATGTCCAGCGGCACCTCGATCAGCCGCATGCCGCCCGGCCCGGGCTCCTTGATCGTCACCTTCAGCTTGATCCCCTCGTTCGGTTGCAGCCGGATCACCAGCACGTTCGATTTCTGTCCCTCCTGCTCGCCGAAGATCGAATGCGGCGGATCCTTGAAGGTGATCGCGATTTCCGAGGTGCGCGCGCGCAGCCGCTTGCCGGTGCGCAGATAGAACGGCGTGCCCTTCCAGCGCCAGTTCGACACATGCGCCTTGAGCGCGATGAAGCTCTCGGTCCGGCTGTCCGCGGTCCCGGCATCCTCGGCATAGCCGGCATGGCCGTTGCCCGCGATATATTGCCCGCGCACGATATCGCCCGGCTCGACCGCGTCGAGCGCGCGGATCACCTTGAGCTTCTCGTCCCGGACCGCGTCCGGTTCAAAGGCATAGGGCGGCTCCATCGCGATCAGGCACAGAAGCTGCATCATGTGGTTCTGCACCATGTCGCGCATGGCCCCGGCCTTGTCATAATAGCCCCCCCGCCCGGCCACGCCCACGGTTTCGGCCACGGTGATCTGGATGTGATCGACATATTGCGCATTCCACAAGGGCTCGAACAGCATGTTGCCAAAGCGCACGGCCATCAGGTTCTGGACCGTCTCCTTGCCGAGGTAATGGTCGATCCGGTAGATCTGCTGCTCGTCGAAATGGGCGGCCAGCGCGGCGTTCAGCGCCCGCGCGCTGGCAAGATCGTGGCCGAAGGGCTTTTCCACGACGATCCGGCAACCCTCGCGGTTCATGCCGTGGCGACGCAGGCCGCGCGCCAGATCGCCGAACAACCCCGGCCCGACCGAGAAATAATAGGCCTGCACCGCGACCGGGCGGACCCTCGCGGCCAGTTCCGACCAGCCGTCCTCGGCCGTGGCATCCAGCCGGACATGGCGGAGCCGCGCAAGGAAACGGTCAAGCGCCGGGCCGTCGATCCGGTCGGCGGGCACATGTTCCAGGATCGCGCGCCGGACCTCGGCCCGCCAGACCTCGTCATCCATCACCGAGCGCGCGGCCCCGATGATCCGCGCCGCATCCGGCAATTGCCCCGCCAGATCACGCCGGTAGAGCGCCGGAAGGATCTTGCGGGTGGCAAGATCGCCGGTTGCGCCGAAGATCACGAGATCGAAGGGATCGACCGGGATCACGCGTGAGACCATCTGAACCCTCGCCGGATCGGTGGCGGGGAGCCGCCCCACCCTACCCTGCCTAGACGTCCATTCACGACAGATCCATAGCTTTCACGGAAAAGGTCGTAAAGCCGCCGCTTGGTCCGACCCTGCCCCGCATCGGCCTTCGCCCTCCCGATCACGCCGCCGATGCGTCTGCGGTCCGGAACGGTTTTCCTTGCGCGGCCTGTCGGCCTGCGGACCGGGAATCGTATTCCCACCGTTTCACCCGGTCCGAAAAGGTCGTTCCGGGGATGCGGGCCGACAGCCTTTCGCGGTGGGTGCCCAGGATCCGCTCCACCGAACCGTGGAGCAAGACGGCCGGGCGGCCGCGCCTGTTTTCGAGAAACGACGCTGCCCGAAAACAGGCCCCTGCCCGCAAACGCGCCCCTGCCCGACGGCTTGCATGCTGACGCAGCGCCGCAAGCCCGCTCAGCGGCGGCGCAGCACCGCCGAGATAGGCGCCAGCGACACCTGGTCGGCCTCCGCCTCCAGCGCCCACGAATAGAGTGCCGTCACCGTGTCGGAATAGCTGTGCCCGACCATCACCACATGCCCTTCCTGGCGGGCCTTGAACACCGCGCGGTCCATGATGCGCCGGATCGTGGGGGCGTTCGGGCGGTCCTCGTCGAGCATGCGGAACACGGTCGCCTGCGGCACGCCAGCCTGGCCCGCCAGCCGCGCCGC
>Ga0209614_1000577_pt1 | contig 31415 bp, 22 predicted proteins | sample BlaSprsedimmetaG_FD_185484 | JGI IMG/M metagenome (GOLD analysis project Ga0209614, IMG submission 185484) | Hot spring sediment bacterial and archeal communities from California, USA to study Microbial Dark Matter (Phase II) - Blank Spring... ... | reverse complement strand
ACGAAATGTAACAATGTAACAGGATGTAACAAGAAAGAAAAAGAAGCAAAAAGAAAGAAGATGCTACTACTCCTGAATACTACCTTATCTACGTGAGATCCTGGTCCAAACAACCGGGAGTACCTCACTTGTGCACTTATGCACTTATGCACTTATCACTAATGCTCTTTCCAACAGGGAGGCGTCGTGGTTATACCGGCCTGGATATGGATTGTCTTTACATTCGCCTTCGGCTGCTCGATCGGCAGTTTCATTAACGTCGTGATCTACCGTCTGCCGCGAGACAGGTCGCTGGTCAGGCCCGGTTCGAGTTGCCCGGCCTGCGGCGATCCGATACGGTTCTACGACAACATACCGCTGCTGTCATGGCTTCTGCTGGCGGGCAAATGCCGCCGCTGCAAGGCCCCCATTTCCCCTCGCTACTTCATCGTGGAACTGATTGTCGGCGTCCTGTTCACCGGGCTGTACCTGGTGTATTTCCATACGGAGTTGCGCCGAGGCATCGGGCCGATGTTCGGTCGCGGGGCGTTTATTTACGTCGTTCATGTCGTGATGCTGGCGGCGCTCGTGGCGGCCTCGGGTATCGACCTGGAGCACTGGGTAATCCCGCTTTCGATCTGCTGGTTGATTACCGCCCTGGGGCTGGTTGCCTCCCTGGCCGGGCCCCTGGTTATCGATCCTCGCTATATCAAGTCCTACACATTATTGCCCTTTGCCTCGCCCGCCACGGCCGCACTGGCTGGCGGCGCCGCCGCCGGCCTGGCCATATCTTTGATTCTGCTGGCGACGAAAGTCCTCAAGCGAAGCTACGAAGGCCAGAGCGACGAGTACGACCTTGCCGCAGCCCCGGACCAGGCCGGCAGCACCGCCGCGACGGCGGTCGAACCCCAGTACAACGACCGGGCCGAGGTCCTGCGGGAGGTCCTGTTCCTGCTGCCGATCATCGCCGGTTCCGCGGGCCTGTGCTGGTTCCTCCGATGGCACCAGCCTGCCGGGCGCTGGTGGGCCGATTTCTCGCAAATCCCGGCCGTGGCTGGACTTCTGGGCGCCGTATGGGGCTACTTCGTCGGTTGTGCGGTCGTTTGGGGAACCCGGATATTCGGCACGTTGCTGTTCGGGCGGGAGGCGATGGGCCTGGGCGATGTTCACCTGATGGGCGCCGCCGGGGCCGTCGTCGGACCGATGTACATTGTCGTGGCTTTCTTCATCGCGCCGTTTTTCGGCCTGGCCTGGGCCCTGTGCCAGATGTTCTTCAAAAAAATCCGCCAAATTCCGTACGGTCCCTTCTTGTCATTGGGGATTCTCACCGTTATGATTTTCCACGATTGGATATGGGACCGGCTGTTGTTCTGGTTTCGACAATAGGCCGGTCGGAAATGGAATTTGAACTTTTAAGGAGGTGCTGAATGAGAGCTGCCAACCCCAGGACAATCGCCTTATGCCTTGCGTTGGCCGGCGTCATGTTGATGACGGGCTGTACGGACTGGAAGAAGAAGTACGAGGCCCTGAACGTCGAGCATCAGAACTTGCAGGGTCTGTTCGAACGAGAGCGCGCCGACAAGGGAAAACTCGCCGCCCAGACCGCGCAGGACCAGCAGACCATCGCCGATCTCCAAGCGCAGATCGAACAGCGCAAGCAGAGCCCGGCCGACGCCACCGGCTTCGGCGAGGGCTATGACGTGGCCTTCGACGCCACCGCCGGCACCGTCACCGTGACCCTCAACAACTCCATCCTCTTCGACTCCGGCAAGGCCACGCTCAAAAGGGCTAATATTACCGAGCTGGACCACATCTACTCGGTGATCAAGAGCAAGTACTCCGGCCGGCGGATCGACGTCGTGGGCCACACGGACACCGACCCCATCGCGAAGTCCAACTGGGCCGACAACTGGGAACTGTCCGCCGAGCGCGCCCTGACCGTCACCCGCTATCTGATCAAGAAGGGGATCGCTGAAGACAAGATCAAGGCCTCCGGATGCGGTGCAGCCCGACCCATTGCGTCGAATTCCAGCGCCTCCGGCAAGGCCAAGAACCGTCGCGTCGAGATTGTCGTCCACCTGCGGTGAGGCGACCGACCCCGGTTGTCATATTGCGACCTGCTGGTTTCGGGGTTTGCATGCGGACCTATCCGCGTGCAAACCCCGTTTTTGTTATCCGGCCTTCTCTATTGATCCGCACCGTCACCGCCCCGCGGTCGGCCGTGTGCATCAGCACCGTACCTTCCGGCGATACCCGCGGTTTCTCGAACGGGGCCCGTCCGCCGCTGCGGATGAAGACCGGCCCGCCCAGATGCTCCAGGAATCCCCCGCCGGATGCGAAGTCCGCCTTGTGATGCGGTGTGACCACGACGTCGGCCCGCAGGTCCGGATACAACTCGATGATACGCCTCTGCGCCGCCTCTTCGATATCCGAGCAGATCAGCACGCGCCTGCCCGCCGACTCGATCAGGCACACGAGGGAACGGTTATTCTCGCTGAGCGCGTTGGTGTCCTCATCCAGCGGCCACAGAATCGAAATGCGGCAGCGAGGATCTTCGTACAACCGGCGAGGCGCCGGCTCAATGGGGATCTTCATTCGGCCAAGCTGCTCCGTCAGATACATGGCGGCGCCCCATATCCCCGCCTTGTCCAAGAATTCCCGTCCCACGTAGACGCGGTCGATGGGGAATCGCTGGGCGACCTCCACCAGGCCGTTGAGATGGTCCACGTCGCTATGACTGACGACAGCCGCATCGAGCCGCGTAACGCCGAGGTAGTCCAAGGCCGGATTGACAATCTGCCCGCCGGGGTCGCCGCGATGCAGCGAACCGCCGTCAAACAGGATATTCGCCCGTCCGGGCGGTTGGATCAGGATCGCCTGCCCGTGAGCGACATCGAGACACGTCACCACCAGGTCCGACCGGAACGTGTTGCCGTACTTGACCAGACCGATCATCGCCACCAGCGATACCAGCAACACGGCGACGAGGGCGCGCTTCAAGACGGGTCTGAGGCGGGCAAAGCCGATTACCCCGATGCAGACGTATAACCACACAATGACCAGCCCCGGCACACGGCCCGTGCCAATGTCAAGGACGTCCACGGATGCGAACGCCTTGACAAACAGGATCATCAACCGCACCACTCCGTTGAGCACCGTCCCCAGCGCCATGGCGACCGTCGGCAGCAGCCCGGCCAGCAGCATCTTGATGAAGCCCCCGACCAGCGTGACGGCCACCAGCGGAAACACCAGCACCGTCCAGACCGCCATCAGTGGGGTAATGGCATGGAGGTGGTACAACATCACACCCACGCCGCCCAGCCACGCGGAGATGCCGACCGCCAGCAGCATCAGTGCCCGGGCGGTAAGCCCGCGAGCGAAGCGAACCGCCCACCGGCCGGCCCGGCTGTCATCCGGCCGCAGCCATTGTCCGACCGACCGATGCAGGGCGCCCCCAACTCGGTCGGCGAACAGCAATATCCCCAGCACGGTGGAAAACGACAACTGCCAGCCCGCCTCGTAGAGCTGCGAGGGCCGCACCAGCAACAGGATGATGGCCGCCAGAGCAAGCGTATTGAATGCGTCCGGACGCCGCCGGAACAGCATCGCCGAACAGAACACGGCGGCAATGACGGCCGCCCGCAGGGTCGGCGCCCGGGAAGGGACGACCATGACGAACAGCACAATAGCCGCCAGGCACACCACGGCCCGGCCCCGGTGCAGCAGCCCCGCCGTCTTGCACAGCCACCACACGGCCCCAATCACAACGGCCATGTGCAGCCCGGAGAGGCTCACAAAGTGCAGCAGTCCGGTCCGCCGGAACGCCTCATACGTCCGTCCGTCGATGTCGGCCCGGTAGCCCAGCAGCAGGGCCTGGAGCAGACCCACGGACGGGTTCTCCATGTCTTGATCGCCCAGCAGGGCATTGGCTGCCAGCCGCCGTAGCCGCCAACGGAATCGGAGGAACCCGCCCTGTCGCCCGGCGGGCAGCTTCTCGATGCCGTCGGCCGAGTCGATGCTTGCCGCGACATATACACCGCGGCGCGCCATATACGCCGCCGTATCGAACTGGCCCGGATTGCCCGGCGGCGAGAACCGCCCCAGGATGCAGTACGTCTGTATGCGGTCGCCCGCCCGGACATCCAGGGCCGCCTGAGACATCTGCACCCGGACCACCCCCGCAACGCTCGCCCAGCCGTCGCGGCCCTCGATCTCCGTTACGGCCAGATAGCAGCTTGCCGGCGGGCTGGTCGGCTTGAACCTCGAAAACGCCCAGTTCGGATAGCGATTGATCCGCGGCTCGGTAATCACCAGCCCCCGGATGCTGACCGGCATGGGCCTGTCGCCGACCAGACGGCTGATGTCAGTGCCCGGCGGCTGCTGGTGGCTCAAGTGCCGCACGGCCCCCAGGCCCGCGAATCCAATGCCGGCGATGCACGCCAGAATCAGCGGCCGCGGCGAACGTCTCTGCGCGATGAATACCGCCCCCGCCGCGACGGCCGCCGCCCCACAGACCCCCAGCCACACCCACAACGGCACGCTGGTTCGCTTCGCCAGGATAATCCCCGCGATCAGGCCGACCGCCGGCAGGACCAGCGGCGAGGACCCGGCCAGCCGCCCGCCGACGTCTGGCCCCGCCAGTTCGCGATCAATCTGCTCAAGTCTTTTCCTGATGTCGTCCACGGGCGCACAGAATACACCCGCGACGCGGTCACCTCAAGGCAAACATTGGACAGAAACGGCGTATTAGCCGGCTCTTGGCAATGCGGCCGTGACGGTGCGCTGGACGGGCGGCGAACGATCTACCCGGCCTGGTTCCACCACGCGAGGCAAGCCGTCTCATAGCCCTGACTCCCGTGCGCATACGGGGGATACGGCCGAACGGTCAATCGTCCAGTCGCAATCGCCGTTTGGAGGCGCCCGGGCCGCTCCACGAGATGTGGTTACTTGCATCACCCTTCGGATGGTAGTATTCGATACGGATCGAGTAGGGCCGATCGCGAATCAGTTCAATGTCACCCTGTACTTCTTCTCGCCGCGGATGGTCTTTCTGAATCACCGGTGCTTGATCCATCCATAGCCCCAGGACCCCGTCACAGTCGGCATAGAACGTATAGACCCCTGTGGTCGGCACAGTTCGTTTACCTGTCCACCGGATGGAGAAATGGTCCTTTGCGATGCCCGCCGAGGCGTCCGGGGAGCCATATCCGTGCTCATCGCCCAGATCGAAATCGATCAGCGGCGTAATGGAGGCCTTTTTCCTTTTGTGGAACCGGCCCTCAAAGTACTCCACCTGAAACATTCTCTCCTGGAGAGCGGCAAAGGCTTTTTCGCCCAGCATGGCCTGGATTTCTCTCATATCCCAGGGATGCCCGTCTGGATACACGACTCCGTGAAACGGGCTGACCGGCTCCTCGAATCCGTCGGGATGCCCCCAGGGATAACGGCAGTTGTCCCGGCCGACCATCAGTTCCCAAACGACAAAGCCATTTTGTTTTCCTCCAAACTCCCGCAGGCAATCCACAAGACTCGTATGGGGCCTGTTGAGTGTTTCCGTGCATAGATGTTCGGAACCGCCATCCGTATTCGGAAGAGGGTCTGTACCGTTGCCATAGGAATGGTAGGTGTAGAAATCAGAGTATTGGGGTCCGTAGAATCCTCCCCCTGTGGCCGTGACCGGTATGGGCGTCCCCGTTGCCTTGACCCACTCCCGCGTCCAGCCGAGAAGCCGGTTCAGATTGGCATCGGTCCGGCTGATACGGTACGTTTCTCTGGCTCCCATACCTTCATTGTAAAGCTGCCAGAATGCAATCCGATCATCGTCTCGGAAGCGTTGTGTCACATTCACGACGTAGTCCCTGAACCGCTCCTTATGCCCGGCCATTGCAAACTCACTGTCCCTGATGCGATGCGAAGGATTCGGCATCATCTGCGAGTTGTGGCGACCGGGCACGGGGTCGGCAAATACAAGATTCGGTTCGACATGTCCGCAATCGTCCCAGAATATCAGATTGGCCTTCAGGCCGTACGTTGAGACCCTTGTCAGCAAATCGTCGATTCGACGCAGGTATTCTTCGTTATGACGATCCCAGATAATCCAGTGCAAATAGACCTGGACCATATTGAATCCATAACAGGAGGCGTAGAAAAACTCTCGATCCAGGACGTCGGTGTGGTCCCAGTAATCATGCCACATCTGGACCGAATTGACGGCGTTGGATCGGACATACACGGCGCCCCGCACCCACGACCAGTCCGTACGCAGGGGCGAAGCGGGCACGGAATCTACGGTGGAAACCACGACGTTGTCAAACAGCCCGATTCCCCGATGGTCTTTCCACAATCCAAACAGGCCTGCCCTGACGTATTGCGGGTCATACTCTTTCAGGACAGGTTCGGACATGTCCTGGTAAAACACCCAGATGTCGGGGCCGTAACAGATGACCCGGAGTCGGCGAAGCAGCCCGGATCGGCAGTCCATGACCTTGGATTCCTGGAGGAGTTTCAAGCCATCGCCATCCATCCGGAACAGTTGCAGGACGGGCCGTTCCCAGGGTCCAAAACGGGGGTGTGTTCCCCTCTCAATCTCTCGTAAACAGACGGCGTAACCGGTGGAATCCTTCATGTCATAGCGAAAGACGAGCCCCGCCGCCGCATGGGATTCATTGTGAGAATACGCAACATCAGCAGCGGCCTCCAAGTCGCGCCGGCTTTCTTGTGGATACACCAGAAGCGAGAACGGGCCTTCTGCCGTGCAACGGCCCTCTCGAACCAGCCACTGCCCCCCTGCAACCTGCCAGGAATCGAGAAGGTCACCCTCAAAATCATCTTGAAGAATGACTTCGCCGGCAAATCCATGGTGCCATGCCAATAGGATGAGAAACAACAGAAACATCGACATAGCCGTGCTCCCCACTCATCAGCCGGTGATCCGTTCCTTGCCGCCCATGTAGGGGTGCAGGACCCGCGGGACTGTCACCGAGCCGTCGGCGTTCTGATAAAGCTCCAGCACCGGGATGAGGATCCGCGGGCTGGCGATGACCGTGTTGTTGAGGGTATGACAGAAGAAGTTGCGTTTGGTTGCCGGGTCCTTGTAGCGGAGATTCATCCGCCGCGCCTGGAACTCGAAGAACTTGCTGGCGCTGTGCGTCTCGCAGTAGCCCCCGCGCGACGGCATCCAGGCCTCGATGTCGTATTTCTTCGCCTGCCCCCGTCCGAGGTCGCCCGTGCAGACGCAGACCACGCGATACGGCAGTTCCAGGGCCTGCATCACGGCCTCGGCGTTGCCCAGGATCTCGTCATGGAAGCGCCGGCTCTGCTCGGCGTCGTTGGGCCCGATCACGACCTGCTCGACCTTCTCGAATTGGTGAATCCGGTACAGCCCGTAGGTGTCCTTGCCCGCGGCGCCGGCCTCGCGGCGAAAACAGCTCGACAGAGCCACGTATTTGAGCGGCAGGTCCGACCCATCGAGGATCTCGCCCATGCGATAGGCCGTCAGCGGCACCTCGGCCGTGCCCGCCAGGTTCAGCTCGTCCTTCTCCATGCGATAGGTCTGCTCTTCGGACCCCGGGTAATAGCCGGTTCCCCGCATCGCCTCGTCTTTCATCAACAGTGGCACGGACATCGGCGTATAGCCGCGGGAGACCATGAAATCCATCGCGTACCGCAGGATCGCCCAGTGCAGCAGGGCCCCGTCGCCCCTGAGGAAGTAGTTGCGGGCTCCGGCCAGCTTGACGCCGCGCTCCACATCCACGATCCCCAGCGACAGGCCCAGCGTCAGGTGGTCCTTCAGCTCAAAATCGAATTGCGGGGCCTCCCCGTGCCGGCGAAGTTCGACATTCTCGCTGTCGTCCTTGCCCAGCGGCACGTCGTTGTCGGCAGGCTGGGCCACCTCCAGCATCAGGGCATCGAACCGCGGTTGAAGCTGCTTGACCTGCTCCTGGTACGCCGCCTCATCCTGTTTGAGCTGCGCCAGTTGCGCCAGCGCGGCCTGTCTGTCCTGGCCGGTCAGCGTTGGGATGGACTTGCCGAGGCGGTTCTTGTCGGTGGCGATATCCTGCAGCTTCTGGCGGGCATCGCGCAGTCTGCCGTCGACGTCCATGAGGGCGTCGATGTCCGCGGCGATACGTTTGTCGGTCGCGGCTTTCTTGAAACGCTGGGGGTTGTCGCGTATTTCCTTGATATCGATCATAACACAGGCTCCCGACACCGGGCTCGGCTGTCAATCGCCCCTGTATTTGCGTATGATTACTACGTTATTCTGCCCGCCGAAGCCAAACGACTCGTTCAGCGCCACATTCACTTCCATCTTCCGCGGCTCGTTGGGCACATAGTCCAGGTCCAGCTCCGGGTCGGGATCATGCAGGTTGGCCGTCGGCGGCACCACTGCCTCGCGGATCGCCAGGACGCAGGTAATCAACTCCGCCGCCCCGGCCGCCCCGATCAGGTGGCCGAGCATACTCTTGACGCTGCTGGCGGGAATGCTCTTGGCCTTGTCCTTGAAGACCGCCTTGATTGCCTTGGTCTCGACGGAGTCGTTCTCGCTGGTGCTGGTGCCGTGTGTATTGATGTAGTCCACGTCTTGATAGCTGATCCCGGCGTCCCGCAGGGCCGCGATGATGGCCTGTGCCCCGCCACGCCCCTCCTCGTGCATATCCGTCACTCGAAAGGCATCGGCGCTGCTGCCGTAGCCGATGACCTCCGCCAGGACCGGCGCCCCGCGTTTCCTGGCCGACTCCAGCGATTCAAGGATCACAATGGCCGCGCCCTCGCCCAATACGAACCCGTCTCGGCCGGCGCTGAACGGCCGTGACGCCGTTTGCGGACTGTCATTGCGTGTCGACAGGGCGGTCAGGCGGTTGAACCCCATCACGCCGAGCGGATGGATCATCGAGTGGGCCCCGCCGGCGAGCATCACATCCGCATCACCCCGGCGGATCATCATGGTCGCCTCACCCACGGCTTGCGTGCTGGCCGCACATGCCGTCAGACAACTTCGCGTCGGGCCGCGGGCCCCGGTCAGCACGGCCAGATGCCCGGCCGGCATGTTGGGCTCCTGCTCCAGCTCCCGCACAGGGCTCATGCCGTCGAACGCCACCTGGGCCCACTTGCCCCAGTCCATTTGGTGTCGCTCGTTGTCCCATGCCTTTACGATGGCCGCCATAAACACATCGTTGTCCACGGATCCCTCGCCGGCGCCGAGATAGATGCCCATACGGGTCCGGTCGATGCCATCGGTTGGATGGTCCGTCTCGACATCGATGCCCGCTTGTCGGCACGCCTCGGCGGCCGCACCCACCACGAACGTGGAGCCGCGGTTGCCCTGGGCGTGAAACTCGGGATGCGAGGTGCGGGCGCTGACATCGTAGTCCTTGACCTCGGCGTCGAATGTCGTGGGGAAGGTCGAGGCGTCGAAAATCGTATTGTAGTTGGCCCCGCTCTTGCCGGCCATCAGGGCCTCCCAGAGCCCCTGCACATCGTGCGACAGCGGACAGACGATCCCCATCCCGGTAATCACAACGCGATGTTTGTACTGGCGTGCGGTCATTACTTTACACGGTTACGGGTTGGTATTCCTGAGCACCACGGCGGCGGTCTGGCCTCCGTAGGTGTAGCTGCAGCACAGCACGTGCCGCACCTTCGTCTCAATGGGTTCTCGCACGATGTTCAACCGGCATCCCTCGATCGGACGTTCGTAGTTTCTCGCCGCCGGGATGACGCCATCGGTAACCACCCGCGCCGCCGCGACGACATCCACCGCCCCGGCCGCGGCGCCGGTGTTGCTCACCATGCTCTTGGTGGGCCAGACGGGCACTTGCGATGTGGATGCCCCCAGGACGGCCTCGATGCCCCGCGCCTCGGCGAGGTCATCCTGCGGGATTCCGGTGCCGTGCGGAATCACCAGGTCCAGATCATCCGGCCCGATCCCGGCGTCGGCCAGGGCCTTCTCGATGGCGATACGGACCCCCGCGCCGTCGGGCTCCAGGTGCTCGTATACCGGGTTAAGGTTGGTACTCTGGCCCGAGCCGAGAATTTCGGCGTATATTCTGGCCCCGCGGCCTTCGGCGTGATCCAATCCCTCAATCAACACCATGGCGGCCGCTTCGCCGAAGGCCGCGCCGGTGGCCGCGGCGTCGAACGGACGACAGGCCGATTCTGGGTTGTCGTTGCCCCGGCTTGTGGCGCGGCCGACCAGGCACTGGCGGATCATCACCACGGGGTTGACCTTCGCCTCGACCCCTCCGCACAGGGCGATATCGCTGTCGCCCCGCTCGATGATCGCCGCCGCTTCGGCGATGGCGATATGCCCGGAGGCCTCGGCGCAGGTGACCGTGTTGCTGGGCCCCTGTATGTCGTGGATGATGCCGATATGGCAGGCCAGCATGTTGGGCAGGTACTTCAGCAGCCACAGCGGCGTCACCAGAGAAAGACCGTCGGCACCCCACTTGCGTATGTCAAACCGACCGTCACGAGCGCCGGCCGCCACAGCCGGGGCCAACTCCACCAGGTCGCAACTGATCAGGCCCGCTCCGAGATTGATGGCGAACCGCTCCGGGTCGATATTGATGCGTTCCGGATCGGTTCCGCGCGTTGCCACGGCGCCGTCCGCCAGGGCTTCGGCCGCGGCGATCACCGACAATTCGATATCCCGCGACATCAGCTTGGTCGCCTTGCGGTGACTCCTGGGCACATAGTCGCGTATATCGTACTGGCCGACCTGGCCGGCGATTTTGCATGTGAAGCCCACCGGATCGAAGGCTCGAATGAGGCCGATTCCGCATCGTCCCTCGCGCAGGCCCTCCCAGGTCCGCCCCGCCGACAACCCCAGCGGCGTAACCGCCCCCAGGCCCGTGATGACCACACGCCGACGGTCCATCAACGGTGCTCCGATTCGGCCGGGGCGCCGCCGGCGATAATATCCCGAACCAGCGACTCAAACATGCCGGTGAACACGAAGTTCTCCTTGGGAAACGTCTTGCCCGCCAGATTCTGGTCGATGTGACTGAACATCAGGTCTACCTCGGCGATGGGCTGCCCGTCGCGGGTGATACGGCCGGTCGTGCCAGCCGCCTCTTGTGTAATCGACTCGATCTGGGCGTCCAGCCGGATGGTGTCGCCCGGCCGTACGAAATCGTGGAAGACCGCCTTGCGAATCTTGGCCAGAATCACCTTCTCCTTGAAATCCATCGCCTGGCCCACGAGGATTCCCGCCGTCTGGGCCATCGCCTCGATCATCAGCGTCTCGGGCATCATCGGAAAACCCGGAAAGTGATCGTGCAGATGCTCCTCGGCAAGCGTTACGTTCTTGATCGCCGAGGCGCACTTGCCGCTGTCGAAGGCCACAAACTTGTCTATCCATATCCATCGCATGGCCGGCCGCAATGAAACAAAGCGGCAGGTCGTTTTTGCTCAAGCCTGCCGCCATAGGGTCCTTAAGAGTGGTGGACGCCGTCATCAGGCGGCGTTCAGCTTCGAATCGACGTAGTTTACAATCGCGCCGACCGTAAACAAGTCGCCCAGTTTGTTGATATCGGGGTCGTTCTGAAACTCCGTGATGTCCGTGTGCGGAACCTTCTCCCGCAGCTCCCGCAAGCCCAGTTCGGTCAGTTTGCCGTTCTTGACGAATTCCGGGTTGTTCATCATGCTCTCGGCCGGGAAGAGTTCCTCGCGTGGGATTTTAATCCCGAAGGCCTTCTCCAGCCGGAACACGATGTCCAGGAAGTCGATGCTCTCGGCGCCCAGGTCGCCCATCAAAGTCGCATCAAGCGTTACCTCATCGTCGTCAACGCCCAGTGCATCGACCAGAACTTCCTGAACCTCCTTGAAAACGTCGTCCCGACTCATTGCCATATCTGTTACCTCCGTAGGTACTCTGACGTGCGCCGCCGTCCTTCCGCGGCGCCTGATTGCGTTCAATCATTGCTCAGCAGCCGCCATCGCTGCCTCATGCTTTCAATTACGTTCTTGTCCACCCGCGCCATCGCCGGATCACGGTCGGCCAGGTTGAAATGTCGCAGGGCGAACCTGGCCTCGACGATACGCTCCCCATCCGCCTGGCCGTACCCGGAGAAGCTGCTGGCGTCCGCCTCCAGTGTCTTGGCCGTGACCGTATACTCGATCCGCGAGCCTGGAGCAAGGAAACTCTTGTATTTTACATTGCCGGCCTGTTTCAGCAATACCATACTGTGGGCGAAATCCGACGCCAGCCGCACCAGCCATGATGCGCTTTCGACCAGCCCTTCCAGCAGCAGCACGCCCGGAAGCACCGGAAACGTCGGAAAATGGTCCGCCAGATACTCTTCGGCCAGCGACAGGCTCTTGGCCGTTACAATGGCATTGCCCGGCTCCAGCGAAAGCACCTTGTCTATCAGTATGAATCTCATATCCTGTTTTACGACAGCGATCTACGGTCGGAAAATCGCCGCTATTGTAGCCCTGAGCCGTTGCATTGCCACCGTTTTTTTTGGCTTTTGTGCAGTTGTGCCGAGCGACAACGGCGAATATGGAATATGATTGGTGGAATGGCTCCGGCGGGTTATACTCGTGGGCATGACTCGAATTCGACCTGCGAAAGTCGCCGATGCCCGGGCCGTTCACGCCCTCATTAACGCTTACGCCGAGCGGGATCGTATGCTGTTCCGTTCGTTGGCCGACATCTATGAGAACCTCCAGACCTTTCTCGTGGCCGAAGTCGATACCACCGTGGTGGGTTGCTGTGCGCTGGAAGTCGTCTGGGCTGACCTGGCCGAGATCAAGTCCCTCGCGGTCGATCCCAGCCACCGCAACAAGGGTATCGGCAAGGCCCTTGTCGCCGCAGCGGTTGAACAGGCCCGCTGTCTCGGTGTGCCCCGCGTCTTTGCCCTGACCCTCGAAGAAGAGTTCTTCGTCCGGCTGGGTTTCGACACCGTAGACATGGAGAAGCTTCCCATGAAGGTCTGGAGCGATTGCGCCCGCTGCCCGAAACAGCAGAATTGCGACGAAATCGCGGTCCTCAAAAGCCTCTGATACCCACCAAGGCCATCTCGTAGCGTTAAAATGGGAAAGATGGGAAATATGGATAGGATTTCAGCCTACCTGTCGCCTTTGGAATAGTGCGATGGCCAGCGCCAGTATCCCAAGGGTATAGCACAGAGCATAGGCCCCACTGATGCCGATGTACTGCAGTGATACTTCACTACCCTCGTAGATCGCGTCGCTGATCCAGAAAACTTGCAGGTTGGGCACTACAAACCGTCCGATACGGGCCCACAGGTGTTCATCCGCGAAGCGCCCGAAGGCATAGTCGCTGATCAGGCCCAGCAGAAAGACGCCGATACACGCCGACAGGGTAACCACCATGTTGAAACGCGATGAGAGCGCCGTGGCCAGCGCCACGATGATCAGGGCCGCAAACAGCAGGAGCACCGAGCCAAAGATGTCCAGCGAATGGATCCCGTTTTCGGCGGGGTTGAACTGCCAGTTGCGGTCGATCAGGGCTAGAAACACGATGGCGATCGTAGCGAAAACCGCCATCAGAACGGATGCCGTTGAGAAGAATATCCAGTCGTAAACATAGTTAAAGAAAGCACTTAGAACGAAAACGGCCAACAGTCCGACCCCGGCGGCGGCGATCACCGTCCAGTCATGGGTATCCGAGGCGGTTTCCATCACTCCATGCCGAATCGCCATCAGCAGGGCGACGGTGCAGATATAGTGCGCCAAGGCCACGGCGGCACCTACGCCGAGGAACTTGGCAACGATGAATATCGGACGTTGCACGGGCTTGGTCAGGACGGTCAGGACGGTCTTGTTCTCGATCTCCTCGGCGACCGCGCCGCACGCCGCGAAGATCGCGATGAACAAGCTCGTCAGGAACAGCGTAGATAACCCCAATTCGCGCAGGAGCTTGTTGTCGTCGTCCATCGTGTACATGGTCAGCGAAGGACTCAGGATCAGCAACAGCAACGCCGCGAATATCAATATGGCGTAGATGGGCTGCCGCAGGGTCTCGACGAACGTGTTCCTTGCAATCGTAGTGAGCTTATACATCATTCTTGCCCGGCTCCGGCGGCAACACCCATCAACAAACGGCGTCGGCCTCATGCCGACGCCCCAAACGAAACTTTTTTTGGGCGAATGTCTCTATACGAACACAGCGGCCCTTGTTATAGTACGAGGCCCGTGGGCTGTAAAGAGTCATACTGCAAATACTGCGTTTGTCGTCATTTGTTCATACTGTTGACCCGGGACTGACCAAAGATGGCCGTATCCTCCAAACGCTCCGAAAATGTAGCTTGGGTGTCTCTGTTTCTAAGTCTCGTCCTCTTCGCCGTCGCGTTCTTCATGGGGCGATGGAGCGACTTCTTCGCGGTTTCGGCCGTGAGCTGGCTTGTCCTGTCGTCGGCCGGCATCTGGTTTGCGCTGGGTGTGCAGTTCCACCAGCGCCGGCTTGCCGAACAGGAGCAACTGGACATGGGACGTCTGGCCGGCGACGGCGGGGCCCCCAATATCTTCGCCGGCCGCAGCGAGCAGCAAGCCCTGTTCGCCGTCGCCCGCCGACGTCTGGAGGTGCTCGAGAAGTGGTTCCTTCCGATCTACGCGGTGCTGCTGGCGGTCTATCAGGCCGTCCTGGGCATTTATCTCTTGCGGAAGATCCAGGGCTTTGAGCCGGTCCGCACCGAGCAGCCTTTTCTGGTCTGCGCCGTGGCCATGACGGCCATTGCCTTCGTCAGCTTCCTCGTCTCTCGCTACGCCACCGGCATGTCCGCCCAGGTCCAGTGGAAGCCGCTCCGTGCCGCGGGCAGTTCCATGCTTGCGGTCGCCGCCGTCTGTTTCGTCCTGGCGATCGGACTGGCCGTCGCCCACCTTTTCCAGTTCTATGCCATCGTCCGCGTCGTGGACTACGCCGTCGGATTGCTTCTGATCGTGGTGGCTCTCGAGACCGCGATGAACGTCGTCCTGGACATCTACCGTCCCCGCATCAAGGGACAGTACAGTCGCGCCGCCTTCGACAGCCGCCTGTTGGGCGTCATCAACGAACCGGGGGGCATCTTTCGCAGCGCCGCCGACGCCATCGACTATCAGTTCGGCTTTCAGGTCTCGCAGACGTGGTTCTACAAGCTTCTGGAGAAGGCCGTCCTGCCTCTTTTCGTCTTTGGCGTTGTCACCCTCTACCTGATGAGTTGTATCGTCGTCGTGGCGCCGGATGAAGAGGCCATCGTTGAGCACTTCGGCAATCCCAGAGACGCTTCCGGCGAGGTCCGGCTTCTCGGCCCCGGACTGGCGTTCAAATGGCCCTGGCCCATCGACAAGGTCCGTGCCCATCCGACTCGACGGCTTCAGGAAATCTACGTCGGGTTCGAGCCGGAGATCGACAAGCAAACGGGCGAAGTCGTCCAGGAGAAGGAACTGCTCTGGGGAAAGAAGCACTACAAAGAAGAATATCCGTTGTTGGTGGCGACACATTACTCGGGCGATGACGCCGCCGGGGGCGTCCCCGTGGGGCTCATCAACGCCAATGTCCCTGTTCAGTATCGCGTCAAGGACCTCTACGCCTATATCTACAACCACCGAGACCCCGAACCCCTGTTGTCGGCCATCTGCCACAATGAACTGGCCCGTTTCGCCGCCGGCTCCACCGTCGATATTGAAGAGCGGCAGGGGACCGAGGACCTGAGCCTGCTCGGTGGCGGCCGGACCCGCGCCAGACAGGTCCTGACCGAAGCCATTCAAACCGCCGCCGACGCCAAGGGCCTCGGCATCGAGATCGTCTTCCTCGGTCTGCAGGGCCTCCACCCCACCGTGGAGGTCGCCAAGGATTACCAGGCCGTTGTCGGCGCCGTCCAGGAAGAGCAGGCCTTGATTCTCAACGCCCAGGCGCAGAGAAACAGCACCCTTTCGTCGGTCGCCGGTTCCGTGGGAGATGCCGACGCGCTTTATGAACTGGCCGCCCGCTATCAACGGGCGCAGGCCGATGAGCAGCAGCTTCAGGTCCTCGCGCCGCAACTGGATCGGGCCTTTGCCGAGGCGCGCGGTGACATCTTTCAGACGCTGCGGCAGGCCCAGAGTTACGCCTTTGAGAAGTCCGTGCTGGCGGCCGCCACCGGGCGTCGATTCGCCAGTCAGGTCCAGGCCCACGAGGCCGCCCCCCGCATCTATCGCCAGGAACAGCGTCTCAGGGCCCTCATCGAGGCGCTTCGCGACGTACGCAAATATGTGGTCGTCCCGGGGCGGGACAACAGCCAGATCTTCCGCATCGATCTGAAAGAGAAACTCACCCCGGATCTGTATGATTTCGGCAATATTCAGGAGATTTCCGGACAATGAAAAACGCAGGGATTGTCCTCATCGTCTTTGTGATTATCGCCACGCTGGCGCTGGTGCTTGTCTCCTTCCAGGTCCGTCAGACCGAGTCGGCGCTGGTGACGAGATTCAACAAGCCCATCCGCGAAATCACGGAACCCGGCTGGTACTTCAAGTGGCCCCGGCCGATCGACCGGGTCCACAAGTTCGACTCGCGGATGCGCGTTTTTGAAGCGGATCTGGGCGAGACGACCACCCGCGGCGCCGTGCCGATTATTGTGAACACGTACGTGGTCTGGCGGATCACCGAGCCGCTGACATTTTTCACGTCGGTCCGAACCGCCTCGGCCGCCGAGACCAAGCTCATCGGCCAGATCCGCGACACGCAGACCCGCGTGATCGGCCGCCATACGTTCGGCGAATTCGTCAACAGCGATCCGACGAAGATCCAGTTCCGCAACATCGAGCAGGAAATGCAGGACGATCTGGCCAAGTCCGCCCGAGAGGTCTACGGCATCACGATCGAGGCGCTCGGCATCAAACGCCTGATGGTCAGCGAGGACGTCAGCAAGAAGGTCTTCGAACGAATGACCGCCGAGCGGACGCGCCGCACCCTTGCCACCATTGCCCGGGGCAAGGCCCAGGCCGTCCGGATCCGCTCTGACGCCGACTACAAGACCAAGGAACTGCTGGCCGCCGCCGAGGCCCGAGCCAAGGCCATTCGCGCCGAGGGCGACGCCGAGGCCGCGCGGTTCTACAAGATGCTGGAGCAGGATCCTGAACTGGCTATGTTCCTGCGCGACACGGAGGTGCTCAAGGAGATCCTGCGCGAGCGTTCGACCATCGTGATCCCGGCCGACGCCGAGCCCTTCAGCCTCCTGAAGGCCGCCCCCGACCTCAAAGTCGCCGACCCGAACATGAACTGATGGGAGCAGACACACGGCCATGACCCACGACCCTCACAACCCGCACGACGCTTCTCGAGAATCCGGCCACGAGCCCCAAGCCGTCCCGGAGCCGTCGGACGCACAGACGCCCCCGGCACACGGATTTGGCGAGGACGATATCGCCGCCACCTATCTGTCGCGGGCCCTCAAACACAGCTTCATCATCCTCAAGATCATCATGCTCGTTCTGGTCCTGGTCTTCGTCGGACTGGGATTTCGCACCGTGGAGACCGGCGAGCGGGCCCTTGTGCTTCGATTCGGGCGCATCCGGGGCGGCCCCGAGGACCGCGTCCTGAGGCCGCGAACCTGGCCTTACTGGGTGATGCCCTATCCCATTGACGAGATGGTCCGCATCCCCGTGGACCAGACCGTCGAACTGAGCATCCGCTCTTTCTGGTACTACGAGACCGCCGAAGAGATGCTCCGGGGCCCGCTGCGAAGGAGCCAGCGGCCTCCCGAAATCCTTGATCCCACGAAGGACGGCTATTGCATCACGCGCAGCGATCCGGACGGCTCGACCGGCGATTCCGAGGGCAGTGACTACAACATCGTCCACACCCGCTGGCAACTGGTTTATCGCATCGCCGAGCCCGAGTTGTTCTTCCAGAACGTCTACGTCGAGAACGTCAAGCCCGGCCAGGTATACTTCAACGTCATCACCCAAAGCCTCAAACCGCTGCTCGAAAACCTCTTTGAGGACGCCGTGGTGACCGCCACCGTGGACTACGGCATTGACGATGTTCTCTATGAGCGCCTCGGCAGCCTTGCGGCCCAGGTGCAGCAATTGCTCCAGGAGAAGCTCGACACCATCGAATCCGGCATCAAGGTCGTCCAGGTCCAACTGACCGAGAGCACCTGGCCCCGGCAGGTGAACGAGGCGTTTGAGGCCGCCCACAGCGCCAGCCAGGTTGCCGAGCAGGCTGTCAGCGAGGCACGGACCTACGCCGAAAACAAACTCAACGAGGCCGGCGGGGCCGTCGCGGGCGAACTCGTGTTGGCACTGCGGGACCCAGCGGTCGCCGAAGAGCACAAGGAACAACTCTGGTCCCAGTTGGGAGGCTCGGCCAGCGAAAGGATCGCCGACGCCCGGACCTACAAGACCGACATCATCGAGTCGGCCCGCGCCAACGCCGATTACCTTCAGGCCCTGCTGCCCGAATACCGCAAGCGCCCGGAGCTTGTCAAACGCAGGATCTACCAGGATACGATGGCTGAAATCCTTGCCGGCGTCGATGAGAAGATCATCATCCAGCCCGGCCGTGACATCTCCAACGCGGAGATATGGATAGACCTCAGCCGCGATGCTTCCCTCAAGCCCAGGGAACGAGCCGGGACCGATGCACAACGGAAATGATCGGCGACGTCGAACGCGACGAAGAAACCGACACCGAAGGACAACCGACTATGGCCCACGAGCACCTACACTTGAAAGACCCTAATCACGGCGAGTACACCCACGGCAAGCAGATGGGCGTCAGTCTTGCTCTGCTCGGCACGCTCGGCGGCGGCGTCCTGCTCATCAACAGCGGCATCGCCAAGTACGTCTACGGCGAGGGCAGCTTCAACACCGACTTCCTTGCGATGGCCGCGGCCGTCCTGCTGGGCGCGCCCATCGTCATTCATGCCGTCGGCAGCCTCATACGCCGCGAGTCCCACATGGATGAGCTGGTGGCCCTGGCCATTGTCGCGGCCCTGGCCACCGGCGAATACGTCGCCGCGGGCGTCGTGGCCTTTTTCATGCTCCTGAGCGAGCTGGTCGAGACGCGCACCGCGATGGGCGCCAGGGCCTCCATCGAGTCCCTGATCCGTCTAACCCCGACCCGCGCCAATCTGCTCTCGGCCGACGGCTCTGAAACCGAAGTCAAGGTCAGCACCCTTAAGGCCGGCGACCGCATTCGTGTCCGGCCGGGCGACAACATCCCCGCCGACGGCGAGGTCGTTGATGGTCTGAGCGCCGTCAACGAAGCGACCATCACGGGCGAATCGCTGCCGGTTGACAGACTCCCCGGCCAGCAGGTCTTCGCCGGAACCAGCAACCTCACCGGCATGCTCGACATCAAGGTCACCAAAGCCGGCGGCGACACCACTCTGGGCAAGGTCCAGTCGCTCATCATGCAAGCCGAACAGACCAAGATCCCCATCATGCGGATCATCGATCAGTACGTGAAGTGGTACACGCCCACCATCCTCATGGTCGCCGCCATCGTCTGGTTCTTCACCCACGACATCAGCCGCGCCATCACCATCCTCGTGATTTCCTGCCCGTGCGCTTTGATCCTGGCCACGCCGACGGCCATGGTCGCCGCCATCTCCGCCTCGGCGAGACTGGGCATCCTCATCAAGAACGTCGCCGACCTCGAGATCGCCGGCAAAATAACGGCGCTGGTCTTCGACAAGACCGGCACGGTCACCACCGGACGGCTCTATGTCACCAAACTGACGCCCGCCGGCGGTACGGAGCCGGGCCAACTGCTGGCCGCCGCCGCGGCCGCCGAGCAGATGAGCAAGCACCCGGCCGCTCGTGCCCTGCACGAGGTCGCCCGCGACGCCCGTCTGACCCTGCCGACCGCTCAGGAATTTCATGAGGCCCCCGGCAAAGGCGTAACCGCCGTGGTCGACGGCGCGACGGTGCGGGTCGGCCGCGACAGCTTCCTGCGGGAACATGGGATCGACCTGGCCGGCGTGCCCGACCCGGCCCTGCATGAAGAGCAGGGCTTCAGCACGCTTTATGTCTCCAGGGACAACCGGTGCATCGGCTGGATCGGCATGCAGGACAAGACTCGTCCCGAAGCCCGCCACGCCGTCGACGAACTGTTGCAACTGGGCGTCAAACGTATGACCATGCTCACCGGCGACCGCGACGAGGTTGCCAATCGCGTCGCCGCCGAACTCGGCTGCACCGACGTCAAGGCCAACTGTCTGCCCACCGACAAGCTGGACATCGTCGAGCACATCAAACGCCAGGGACACACCGTCGCCGTCGTCGGGGACGGCATCAACGACGCGCCCGCGCTGGCCGCCGGGGACCTGGGCATCGCCATGGGCGCCGCCGGCAGCGATGTCGCCATCAACTCGGCCTCCATTGCCCTTATGAGCGATGACCTCAAACGTCTGCCCTTCCTCGTCCGCCTTTCCAGGAAAACCCGTTCGGTGATCATGGCCAATCTCTTCTTCGGCGTGCTTTTCATCGTGCTCGGCATCGTCGCCGCCTCGGCGGCATGGGTCTCGGCCGTTGTCGCCGCCGTCCTGCACTTTATGGGTAGTCTGATTGTCGTGTTTAACAGTGCTCGGCTCGTCCGCTACGGCGAAGAACTGGACGTGGACGCCCGGCACGCGGTAGCCGGGAGGCCAGATGCAGTACGCCGTTGAGACGTTTTCGCTGACCAAGATATTCAACGACTGGTGGGGTCGGTCCAAGGTCTTCGCCGTCGAGGACCTTCACCTGAAGATCCGCCGCAATGAGGTGTTCGGGCTGCTCGGGCCCAACGGATCGGGCAAGACCACGACCATCAAGATGTTGCTGGGGTTGCTCCATCCGACCCGCGGCCGGGCCGTCGTCCTCGGCGGCGACAGCACCAGCCCGAAAATCAGCACCCGGATCGGCTTTTGCCCCGAAGAATCCTACCTCTACCGATTTCTCAGCGCCCGCGAGACCCTTGATTTCTATGGCAAGTTGTTCTCGCTGCCGGCCGAGGTCCGCCGTATGCGCACGGAGTCGCTGCTCGACATGGTCGGCCTGCGGGCCGTCGCCAACCGCCCCGTCGGCACCTACAGCAAGGGCATGGCCCGACGCATCGGCCTGGCCCAGGCCCTTATCAACGACCCCGATCTGCTGATCCTCGACGAACCCACCACGGGTCTCGACCCCATCGGCACACGACAGATCAAGGACCTCATCCTGAAGCTCGCCGAACGCGGCAAGACCATCCTCCTGTGCAGCCATCTACTCGCCGATGTCGAAGACGTCTGCGATCGGATCGCCATCCTCTACGGCGGCAAGGTCCGCGCCGAAGGGAAGGTCGATGAACTGCTCCGCCGCAGCACCGGCAAACAGATTAATACAGGTCCGATCGGCGACGATACCCTCGCCCAGATCCGTCGCCTCATCGAATCCGAAGACGTTGAGTGTGAAATCACCTCGCCGATGGACCGCCTCGAGGCCTTCTTCATCAGGACCGTCGCCGAGGCCCAGCAACAGGACCAGCCCACCAGCGGCGCCGTCAGCACCACCCGGCTCGGCGATTTCCTCACCCGTTCCGACACGACCGAAGCGGTGCTCGACCGACTCGTCGACGCCTCGGTGGACAACGTGCCGGACACGACGGAACCGGCCACCGAACCGGTCGCTCCGGCCGCCAGCCCGCCTCCCAAGGCCGACCAGGACTTCCTCAAACGCCTTACCCAGGCCGCCAAACCTGTTGAGACCACGCCCGTCGCCCCGGTCCAGCCCGCCGAACCGACCCCGCCCGACGAGATTGACATCCATATCCTTGACCGTCTTGCGCGGGGCGATGAGGCCCCGGAACCTCCCCAACCCCGTCCGGAGAAGAATGATGCGTAGAATCTGGGCCGTCGCCATCACTACGGTTCGCCAGGCCCTGAGGATGCGGATCGCCGTCGTCTTCACCGTCCTGCTGCTGGTCCTGCTGCCGGTTATGGCCGGCTCTATGTCCGGTGACGGAACCCACAAGGGCCGCTGCCAGACCTTCGTCAGCTATGGTCTGTCGCTGACCAGCCTGTTGTTGTGCCTGCTGACGATCGTTGTGTCCGTTTTCACCGTCACCAGCGATATTCGAAACCACCAGATATTCACGGTCATCACCAAGCCGTTGCGCCGCCACGAATTCATTTTGGGCAAGCTGCTCGGCGTTCTGGTTCTCGATGCGCTGCTGTTGACTTTTTTTTGCGGGGGCATCTACGGCATCGTCCGGTATCTACCGACCCATTACGGCGCCGATCCCATCGCCCGCCAGCAACTCAACCGCGAGTTCTTCACCGCCCGGGCCTCGCTCAAGCCCATGAATCCCGACGTGACCGCCGAAGCACGCGAGACCTTCGAAAAACTCCGCAAGCAGGATGAGATCCCCCCGGAGGTCTTCGCCAACGAGCTGCGCCGCCGGCAGGTCATGGACTGGATCATCAAGCAGAAGCGACTGGAGAAGCGAGCCGCCGGCGTCGGCGAGCGGATTCTCTGGGAATTCCACAACGTCAGGCCCGTCGATCCAACCGAAAACCTGTTCATCCGCTTCAAATACGATGCGCTGCCCGGTTCCAAGACCGAGATGTGGGGCCGCTGGGCCGTTGGGCCCTACGACGTCTTCGCCTACGGGGCCAAACCCGACCGCCCCATCTACGACCAGGTGCTCCGGCATTCCGCCGGCAACTTCCACGAGATCCAGATTCCCGCCGTCGTCGTTCCCGCCGACGGACACATCGCCCTCGGATTCCAGAACGTCCCGCCCAACGACACCGCCATTGTGTTCCCTCTTGATGACGGCGTCGAGTTGCTCTACCAGGCGGATACCTTCGGGGCCAATTTCGTGCGAGCGGCCGTCATGATCTTCGTCCGACTCGTCTTCCTCGCCTGTCTCGGCATCCTGGCCTCGACCTTCGTCTCGTTCCCCGTCGCCATCATGTTTTGCCTGGTCATCTTCTTTGTCGCCACATTCAGCACCTTTGTCGTCGATTCGTTCAATTACCTCGGCGACAGCATCGGCGGCGTCTACAACTACACGGTCAAGCCGATCGTGCGAATGTTGCCGGAGTTTGACAAGTTCAATCCCGCCCAGTATCTCGTCCCGGCCCGCCTTATCGACTTGTCGGTGCTGGCCAAAGCCGCCGGCAGGATGATCGGCGTCGAAGCCCCCATCCTGCTGCTGTTGGCGATATGGATTTTCAGCCGCCGTGAGTTGGCCCGTGTGACCGTTTAACCGCACTATGCGTGACACTCTCATAACCGTGGTATGTATCATCCTCACCGGGGCCCTGCTGGCCGCCGCCGGCATGCAGCTCGACTACATCAACGCCCAGCGCCGCGACATGAGGCTCACCATCGCCGACCCGATCAAAGGGGCCCCGCCGTCACTGGCCTTCGCCACGGCCGCCATGGGCGCCTTCCGAGGGCTCATCGTGGACATCCTCTGGATCCGGGCCGACCAGCTCAAGGAACAGGGCCAGTTCTTCGACGCCCGCCAGCTCGCCGAATGGATCACCACCCTTCAGCCGCGTTTTGCCTCCGTCTGGGTCTTTCACGCCTGGAACATGGCGTACAATATCTCCGTCGCCATTCCCGCCACTCAGCCCGAACAACGCTGGAAATGGGTCCGAAACGGCTATGAACTGCTCCGGGACCAGGGCATCCCGCTGAACCCGGGTAATCTCGAACTCTACCGGGAGCTGGCCCGTATCTTCCAGCAGAAGATCGGCGGCATCACCGACGACTGCCACAAGTATTACAAGATACAGCTCGCCCGCGAGATGGAGCCGCTCGTCGGGGGGCGGGACTTCGCCTATTTCGAGGCCCTTGCCGCCACGCCGGCCACGTGGGACCGCTTCCTCCAGGATCCCAATGTGACCGCCGTTGACCCCAATATCCACGATGTGCTGGCCGCCCTCCAGACCGCCGACCCCACCTTTGCCGACCGGGATCGGTTTGTCGTCAACTACCTCGCCCTTCGGCAGAATGCGTCGCGTTTTCCGCCCGCGGCCGGCCAGGCCATCGACGCCTTTCGGGGCACGCAGATCCTCGACCGGTTCGACCTGTTCGCCCGCGCCTACGCCCTGCGGACGATCTGGAAGATGGAGCCGGCCGTCATGGCCGACCTCAACAAACGCTACGGCCCAACCCACTTCGCCGATCCCAACATGCGGCTGCCGCTCGACTGGCGACACTCCGCCTGCCACGCCATGTACTGGGGCATCACCGGCCTGCGCGAAGTCGCCAAACGCCAGGACCGCGAGCTCGAAAACCACGAAGTCAACACCGACCGCATCATGGGCCACTGCATCCAGGACCTTTTTCGAAGCGGCAAGTTCCATCTCTACGAAGAGATGGTGGACGTTGTCGACGACCAGACCGGCCAGACCGTTCAGGCGCTGGCGGCCCAGGTCTTCACGCGCCCCGACCTTCGCATGTTCGATCCCTACAATAGAATTCTCCACGAGGTCATCGACAAGTACACGGGCGAAGGTCTCGATCAAGGCTCCCTCGTATCCCTCCAGGACGGCCACCGCAATATGCTGCGAAACGCGGTCCTTCTGTTTTACCAGTCCGGCCACGAAGCCAAGGCCGGTGAGATCCTCGCGGAGCTGCGGCAGCGATACCCGCGGGAGGAATTCGATGTACCGCTAGTGGAATACTGCCGAAACCGCATGAAGGCGGAGTTCGACAGCATCGGTATCTATGACGCCAAAGAGCAGGTCATCGCCATGCTCCGGGAGGCCTACTTCCGCTATGCCATTCGGGACGATGACGCCGCCTTCGGCCGAGAGAAACTCGCCCGCCAGGTCTACGATTTCTACCAGTTTCAGCACGGCGATGAATACCGCATCGATCTGCCGGACTTCGGCCGTATGAAGCTCACCGCCCTGCAGGACTTCTTCGCCGACGAACAATACCCGCCCAAGTTCCGCCAGAACCTGATTGCCCGCATCAAGATCGAACGCCCGGACCTCGCCGAACAACTTGCCCAACAGGAACGCCTCTGGCTCCAGGAGTCTCAGACGCCCCTCCAGCCCATTCCTTGACAGCCCCGCACGAGCCGCCATGACTTCAAACGACGCCGCGCAATGCCGCCTGACCTCATCCCAACAGAAAGCCGTATCCCACATCGACGGCCCGCTTCTCGTGCTGGCCGGTCCCGGCAGCGGCAAGACCCGGGTTATCACCTTCCGCATCGCCGCCCTCATTGACCACGGCGTCCCTCCGCGCAACATCTGCGCCATTACGTTCACCAACAAGGCCGCCGAGCAGATGCGCCAGCGTGCCGCCGCCCTCGGCGCTTCGGCAGGCGCCCATATCAGCACCTTCCACTCCCTGTGTGTCCGTCTGCTGCGACGTTACGGCGCCGCCGCCGGCATCAAGCCGAACTTCAGCATCTATGACGACGCCGACCAGTCCAAGTGCATCAAGGCCGCCGTCAGGGACTGTCAACTGGACACGGCCAATTTCCCGCCGTCCCGCATGTTGGCCGCCGTCTCCACCCTCAAGAACAAGCTCATCGCCCCCGAAGCCTTCAAGAGCCGGACCAACGATTTCTTCGGCGAGGCCCTCGCCCGCGTCTACGCCCGCTATCAGCGGATCCTCGCCGACCTCAACGCCCTCGACTTTGACGACCTGCTCATGAAGGCCGCTTTCATGCTCGAGGAGAACCCCAACATCGCCGCCCAACTGGCCGACCGTTTCCGTTACCTCCTGATCGACGAATACCAGGACACCAATCACGCCCAGTACCGAATCGCCCGCTCCCTGGCCGCGGCGCACCACAACATCTGCGCCACCGGCGATCCGGACCAATCCATCTACCGCTGGCGGGGCGCCGACATCCGCAACATCCTGGCCTTCGAAGAAGACTACCCCGATGCGCTCATCGTCAAGCTCGAAGAGAACTTCCGCAGCACCCCCAACATCCTCGAGATCGCCGACAACCTCATCGCCCACAACAAGCACCGCAAGCCCAAGCGTCTCGTCCCGACCCTCCCGAACGGCCACGCCGTCGCCGTCACCGCCTTTGAAGACGAGTACGAGGAGGCCCGCGGCCTGGCCCGCACCATCAGCGACCTCATCGACGCCGGCGTCGCCCCGACGGACATCGCCGTTTTCTACCGCGTCAACGCCATGAGCCGCATCGTGGAAGAGGCCTTCATCCGCGCCCGCATCCCCTATCAGATCGTCCGGGGCGTCGAGTTCTACAACCGCAAGGAGATCCGCGACGTCCTGGCCTACCTCAAGCTCATCGCCAACCCCGCCGATGAGGTGGCCCTGCTGCGAATCATTAACACCCCCGCCCGCGGCATCGGCAAGACCACCCTTGACCGGCTGGCCAACTATGCCTCCCGCCACGGCATCCCCCTGCACAACGCCGTCGCCCGCGCCGCCGAAATCGAGGCCCTGCCCAAGGCCGCCGCCCTCAAGGTCGCCACCTTTGCCGCCCTCATCGACAAGTTCCGCGCATCGGCCGAAGGCCCGGTTGGCCCGCTGGTCGAACTCGTCTTCAACGAATCCGGTCTCTACGACAGCCTCCGGGCACTGGGCCCCGACGGCCGCGACGCCATCGAAAACGTCGAAGAACTCGCCAACTCCGCCGCCGGTTACGATGGCCGCACCGAAGAACCCTCCCTCGTCGACTTCCTTCAGCAGATCGCCTTGTTCAGCGACGCCGACGCCTACGATCCATCCAAAGGCCAGGTCGCCCTCATGACGCTCCACGCGGCCAAGGGCCTGGAATTCGACAACGCCTTCATCATCGGCCTTGAAGAGGGCCTGCTGCCGCACGAGCGGACCGACGCCGACGACGAGCACGACCTCGAAGAGGAGCGCCGCCTGCTGTTCGTCGGCATCACCCGCGCCAAATCGCGGCTGCACATCAGCTACGCTCGCTACCGCACCATCCGCGGCCAGATGCTCCGCAGCGTCCCCTCCCAGTTTCTCTTCGAGCTGGGCATCCCCGAATCGGCCTTGCCATCCGACGACGATGATGATGATGACTTCGATGCGGACTCGTTCGATACAACACGGGGCCGCGGGGCAGGCTCAAACGCCCGCCGCGACAAGGCCGCCGGCCTGTCTGAGGGGTTTTCCGGTCCCATCACCCGCGGCGGCGAGCAACCGAGCGACGTGGCCCCATTTACCCCCGGCCGAAAGGTCCGCCACCCTCACTTCGGCCATGGGACCATCAGGAAACTCATCAATCTCGGTCCCGACAGCATCATCGAGGTCCGCTTCAACACCGGCCAGACCAAGTCCCTCCTGCTCAAATACGCCCACCTCGAACCCCTTTAGGTGTACGAACCGAAAAGGATCACCTTCTCGGCCTCGAATACCCCCTACGGCAACCACCAGAAAACCGGTCTCAACCCCTCTTGCCGCTCGACGTGCCCAACGAAGGGCCCCGCAACAACTGATCCATGACCACGCTGCGCATAAGGCTGGGGTCGGCGGGTTGGGCGGTGAAAAGGCGGAACTGGGCAAGGGCCTGGTTGACGAACATGGTTACACCGTCGATTGTGCGGGCGCCGGCGGCGTTGGCATGTTTAAGCAGTTGGGTCTGAACGGGGTTGTAGACCGTGTCGAAGACCACCATGTCGGGCCGGATGCACTGCGGCGGGATGGGACAGGCGTCTATGTTGGGGTGCATGCCGATGCTGGTGCCGTTGATGATGAGATGGGCGTCGAGCCGGCCCAGGGCATCAAGACCCGCGTAGTCGCAGCCAAATTCACCGGCAAGCGCCGCGGCCTTCTCGACAGTGCGGTTATAGATGGTTACGCGGGCCCCGGCGTCGCGTAGGCCCGCAACGATGGATCGCGACACCCCTCCGGCCCCGATAACCGCCACCGGCAAGGCGGCCAAGCCCGTTCGGTCAATGCCCAGTGTGTCCGTGATGGCGTCCAGAACGGCGGCGTAGTCCGTGTTGCAGGCCGACAACCGCTCGTCTTTTTCGATGATCAACGTGTTGACGGCCCCGATTCGCTCGGCCAGCGGCTCAATCCGGCCGCCCTTGGCCCGGACGTATTGCAGGGCCGCCGCCTTGTGCGGAATCGTCACGCTAAATCCTCGAAAGCCCAGCCACGGCCGTGCCGCCACCGCATCCATGAAGGCGTCGAATCCCACCTGCCCACCTTGAACCAGCAGCGGAAGATACAGCCGGTTCATGTCCGCCGCGGCGAAGCAGGCGTTATGTATCGCCGGGCTCATGGAGTGCGCCACCGGGTCCGCAATAACGCCGAACAACTCCGTCTGCGGGTCAATTCGGACGTATCTATAGAGATTGCGAAACTGGTCCACCGTCAGTTGGCCCGGGGCCGTGGCGGTCTCAGACGTCAGGCCCGCGAATGTAACGAAACCGCCGATTTTTGGGGCAAGGATGCGGCTGATTAGGCCCGGCTGGCCCATGCACAGGACGATCAGGTCCTCGTCGGGGTGCTCACCAAGCAGATCGAAGGCATCGAAACAGTCGGTGATGTGGCCGGCGGTGTAGACAATCTTGGGTATGACAGCCGAGCCGACCGATGCAAGCCGCTTGTATAAGTCCTTAATACTACTGAACTTACCAGTGAAATCGTGGGCCGATAGAACAAGTCGGGTACGGGGGTGCGCCCGCAGAATGTCTTGGATCGTGGCTGTCGCGCGGCGGTAGGTTGCATACTCCACGTCGACGAAGTCGGCGCCGCACCCAATGGCGGCCTGGAGGGCATCGAGCCTTATGGATAGGTGCCAGTCATGCGACCCGCCCTCGGCCTTGTCGCGGCAGGTGGCGATGATGGGCGGACGGTTGATGCACTGGGCGGTAATCTCAGCGAAAACGGCCGTTACGGCATCAGGCGTGAGGTCCTTGAGGTAATCCAGTCGCAATTCCAGCATCTCGGCGCCGGCGTTCTGTGCGGCCAGGGCCTGCCGTCCGGCCTCGGCCGGAGTCGCGGCTGCGATAGGAACGGCCAGTCTTGTCATAGCAAAATGGTATAGCATCGGGGGTATACGATGGCAAGAGCAATTCAGCGCACACGAACCAGCCTTGCTGCCGTCCGGCAGCGGGATCATCCGGATAGCCTTGGAGGATCGACGCCAGCCTTGGAGGGCGTAGTTGCGAGCCATTTGCCGATAACGGTAGGAGAACTGCGCTTTGCGCGGATTTTTGTTGTCGAATTGTTATAAGACCCTGTAAAATCTAGTATTTACCACGTGTACCACCTTGACGTCCGGGGCCCAAAATGGTACAATAGAGGCAGTGGTTGTGATGGTTTTTATCTGGTGAAGGGTGTTGAAAAACTGGGGTTTTCCGTAGCAACTCCTATCTGGCCTGCCTCAGGCTTCCTTCACCCGCTCTGAACATACGCTCTAAGGAGAAGGAGCCTGCCATTAAGTCCACGGGCCGCCTGCTGATAGTTGCTGCAATGATCGGGCAGTTGTGGTGCGCGCCCGGGTGGGGGCGGCCGGTGGGCAAGGGTGAGGCGCGCAGGGCCGTAACGGGATGGCTCAGGACCAACGCCCGTCCGCTGGAGACGCCTCTTGGGCGGCAGGTAACAGCCGTGGAGGCCGTCATGGATGGGCAGAATCAGACAGTATGCTATTGGGTGAAGCTGCAGCCGATGGGATGGGTGCTGGCATCCGCCGATGACGAAATTGAACCGATTATCGCCTTCTCGGCCAGCGAGGACCCGGACCTATCGGAAGCTACCCCCCTGGGCAACCTCGTCAGGCGAGACGTTCGGCGGCGTCTGGCGCATCGGTTTGAGCCCGGCGAACGGGGACCTCCCTCGGTCTTGCCCGGGCGAACAACCCGGGAGAAATGGGACCATCTGAGCATTCGCAGCGAGGGTGACGAGAGCACGGCGACGCTCATGGGGGCGTCAACGGTGTCGGACATTCGCATACCGCCCCTGCTGGCGCTTCGCTGGGGTCAGGGCGATGTCTGCGGCCAACCATGTTTCAACTACTACACCCCCAACCAGTACCGTGCGGGCTGTGTGGCGACAGCTATGGCCCAGGTGATGCGGCACTATCAGTATCCCACGGCCGGAATTGGCCGTCGCAGCTTCGAGATACGGATCGATGGCCAGGCCTGGATGGGTGTAACCATTGGCGGCGACGGGTCGGGCGGGCCCTATCTGTGGTCGCTGATGAGTGAAATCCCCGACTGCACGACGACGGTTCAGCAGCGTCAGGCCATTGGGGCACTGTGTTACGACGCCGGGGTCTCGGTGGGGATGAAGTACACCGCGGCCGACTCGACGACCGACACCCTGAAGGCCTCGGACGCGTTGACGGGGACTTTCGGCTTTGCCCGCGCCGTCAGGGGCTACAACGGCGGCTCGGACATCGGCGCGGGGCTCGTGATGATGCTGAACCCGAACCTGGACGCCGGCGCGCCGGTCATCCTGGGGGTCGTCGGGGCCGGCGGACATGCGGTGGTTTGTGATGGTTACGGCTACAGTGAAGGAACGCTGTACCACCATCTGAATATGGGCTGGAACGGCTGGCGGGATGCCTGGTACAACCTGCCCAACATCGACTCCGCACCATCCTACAGTTCCGTGCACAAGGTTGTCTACAACATTCATACCAGCGCCAGCGGAGAAATCGTCAGCGGGCGGGTGCTGGACGCCGGCGGCCAGCCCCTGGCCGGTGCGCAGGTCTACGCAAGCCCGGCGCTAAAAGGCGGCGGCACACCGATGACGGCGACGACGGACGCCAGAGGCATCTACGCCTTCGCCGCACTGAAGTCCGGGACGTCTTATTCCATAACGCCGTTTGTGGACGGATACCAGTTCGGCAGCGCCGCCGTGAAGACCGGCACGAGCCTGAACGACCGGCCGGTATCCGGGAATTACTGGGGTCTGGATTTCCCGGGCAATCCTTTGACGATCACTGCGATAACGCCTTCGTCAGGACCGAGCCATTCGTCGGTTCGGATTCAGGGGGTCAACTTCGGCACATCGGCGGGAGCGGTTCACTTTCTCGGCGGCGGCACGGCCGAGATCATCAGCTGGAGCAATACAGCGATCTACTGCCGCGTCCCGGCGGGAACCGTCAGCGGAAATGTCCAGGTCGAAACGATGCAACTCCACCGCAGCAACGGCAAGTACTTCCGCGTGACGGCCCCCGGCTATCTTGTCGTGGAGGCCGACGGCGGGTTTGCGAACATGGAGAACGGGACGGCTCTCTATCCGTTCAGGACGGTCCAGCAGGCCATTGACGCCACCGGTGACGGCAATTTCGTACTGGTCGCACCGGGCATCTATCGAGAGAACATCCGTTTTCGCGGCCGCAATATCATCGTTCGCAGCCTGGAGCCCGAAAGCCAAACGTATGTCTCAACGACAATCCTCGACGGAGGCGGAACCGGGCCGGTAGTCACATTTGACAGCGGCGAAGGCGTCGACTGCCAACTCTCAGGTTTCACGATTACCGGCGGCAGCGCGGCCAACGGCGGCGGTGTACTATGTGTGGGCGCCGGGCCGACCATCACCCGCTGCGTGATTGCACAGAATAC
>Ga0209614_1000576_pt1 | contig 31441 bp, 28 predicted proteins | sample BlaSprsedimmetaG_FD_185484 | JGI IMG/M metagenome (GOLD analysis project Ga0209614, IMG submission 185484) | Hot spring sediment bacterial and archeal communities from California, USA to study Microbial Dark Matter (Phase II) - Blank Spring... ... | reverse complement strand
GACGAGGTCAAGGCATGGGAGTCGACAAGAAACGGAATGAAGGCCGGGGTTAACTGGCAGTTCACTGCTGAAGATGCCCGGATCAAACTGAACCGTCTTTATCCAACATTAGAGATGTGACAGGACAGTAGTATCCGGGCGCTTGTTTGACGGACTTCCAGGATTCCGGATCGTGGCCTGTCACGATGTTCACGCCCAGGGCATCCTGCAGATGGCGCATCCGCTGGACGCTCTTGACGGTTTCCCCGGCGCTCCACATCAGGCCGGGCAGCACGCCGTCCTTCAGGTTGGCCACGGTGTAGCAGGAATCTGCAGCAAAAAACATCGGACCGCTGTTGGGCAGGTCCACCAGCAGGGATTGATGGCCCGGAGTATGCCCTGGAGTGAACAGGATCTTGAGCGCACCGTCCCCGAACAGATCAAACCCGTCATGGTCCCAGCCTTCAAGAATCATCCAGTCCACATCCTTGTCGAAATCCTTGCGGATATAGGCGGCCTTCATGTACGGATCCGGCACAAAGGCAAAGTGCAGTTCGTCGCGTTGGACCACATATCGTGCGTTGGGGAAGTGGCCCACGGCGCCGGCATGGTCCAGATGCAGGTGGGAGAGGACGACGTAGCTGATGTCCTCCGGAGCGCAACCCACCTTCTTGATTGCATTCACGCACCACTGTTCCTCGGTCATCACCGGATCATAGGCGGCCAGAACCCCGCCCCAATGGTTCTGCTTATCATGCACCACTTCCAGGGCGTTGCCCGTATCAAACAGAACCTTGCCCTTGGGGTGGTCGATCAGGCAGAATGGCACAGGCACGTCAAATGCCTGTCCAAATCCCTGGTTCAGTGTAAAGAACTGCTGTTGACTCTTCAGGATTCCCGCCTCGAACATGTACAGTCGCATCATGCACCTCCGTGGTTTAGATGGTCGCGGTGATGTCTTCCGGGTCAACGATCAAGACTTCTCCCCGGGAACGCCGTCCTCTCCTTTCCAGCCTCGCGCCGCATAATACTCGTCGACCATGGCGTCGACCTCCTGGGCGCTGATGGCATACCCTGTTTCCGGCAGCGGTCGGCTCGTCAAATGCACGGGCAGCCTATCGTCCTCGCGGCACAGGCCTTCGCGGATGTTGAATCGTCGCGTGTCATCGGCAACATTGGACGCCATGCGGATCATTTCGTCCACATCCAAAAATCGACCCGTGGTTGCCTGGCAGATGGCCCGCAGCTCTTCCCATTGGTACATGTCCCGATAAAACCGGCACAGGATGAGCATGTCAAAAAAGGTCAGTCGGTCTTCCCAGACCCGGAAGACAGCGCCCTTGCCCGTGCTGTTACGCGGATCAACCATGCCGGCGAGCTCGGGCTTGTAGAAGGTGGCCCGCAGATGACAGGCGCCCCGGTCCGAAGTGGCATAAGCCAATCCCATGCCTTTCAACGCTCGGGGATCGTAGCCGGCCGGTTCCAGCCCCTTGACGTGCACGACCACGTCCTCCATTTCCCAGACCCGGGCGGCGTGCTTCACCCCGAGGCCCAACACGGCACCGTGGCCGCGCATTGCAGCGATATCCGTCAGCAGCTCCGCCACCCCCTGAACGTCTCCATAGTCCAGTTGCAACGGGATACGCGAGCGCCGAGAGGCCTCGATGGCCAGCCCGGCCAGATTGCCCGCGCTAATGGTGTCCATGCCCAGCCGGTCGCAAAGATCATTGAGATAGACAATATCCTCGATGTCTTGAATCTCGCAAAGTCCGCCAAAGGCAAAGATGGTCTCGTACTCCGGCCCTTCAACGGTCAGGCCGGCATGGGGGCCGTGAAGCACCGTGGCCAACCGGCCGCAGGCCATCAGGCATTTAGCGCAAGCATGGGGTTTGACCTCGCAGCGGGAATGCAACGCCGCGCAATTGATCCCATCCCGATGGGCGACCCGACCGGTCTGCCAATAGCGAGAGGGAAATCCTCCGACCTCGTTGAGAAGATCCACAAGCTGCGAGGTTCCGCATTTCTTGTAGTTCTGGACACCCTTGTCTTCTTTGGCCTTTCTGGCGATGGCGGCGGCGAATTGCTTCAACTGATCAGGATCAGCGATGGACCGTTTTTGGTTGCCCCAAAAGGCCATGGCCTTGACCCTTTTCGACCCCATGACCGTACCTACGCCGGTCCTGCCGGCGCTACGCCAATAGTCGTTCTCGATCACGGCAAAACGAACGAGATTCTCGCCCGCCGGCCCGATGACCACCACACCGGAATCTTGGTCCCTGGCTGCCCGCACCTTGGCCTTGACCGCATCCTCCGTGGCGTAGCTGTCCAGCCCCCACAGGTCATCAGCCGGATGAAACCAGACCTGATCGTCGCTGATCTCGATCCACACGGGAGATTGTGCAACGCCGGTCAACAATACCGCGTCGTATCCGGCGGAGCTGATGTATTCAGGGGCCTTGCCGCCGCTGTAGGACTCGGAATAAAAGCCGGTCTGAGGGGATTTGGTGAACACGCCATAGCGCGAAGAGCCCCAGATTGCCGACCCGGTGACCGGACCAGTGGTAAAAATCAGGCAATTCTCAGGACCGAGGGGGTCCAGGCCGGCCGGCGTTTCCTCCAGCAGAAGCCGCGTGGCCAACCCCTTGCCGCCCCACGTCTCGCCAAGCAGCGCCTCGTCCAGGGCGAAGGTCTCGCTGGTTTGGCTGGAAAGATCGATGCGCAGACCGCGCTGATAGAATCCATGCATGGTCTCTGTCTCCTCCAGGACGCCTTAAAAGAACGCCTCGTGCGTGTTTCGTGAAGCCATCTTGCGCGTGTTCCTCGCCAACCGCCGTTGATTACGGCATTCGGTGGTCAGCGGACTTACAAAACACTACGGTAAATGGCCTCGGCGTCGCTCTGCTCCAGTTTGCGCGGATTGTTTGCCAACAGCCGGGTCACCTTCATCACGCCCTGGGCCAGATCGGGCAGATGCTCTTCCCGGACCCCAAATTCGCTTAACCTGCGCGGCACCCGCAGGTCCTCGGCCAGTTCAATCAAGGCATCCACACAGGACTGGGCCGCCTGCCTCGGACTGGATCCCTGCACGGGCTGCTGAAAAATTTCAGCGATTTCACCAAACCGCTTCAGATTACCTATCATGTTGAACTGGATTACCGGAACGAGCATGATCGTATTGGCCACTCCGTGCGGAATATGAAATTCCGCGCCAATGGGATAGGCAAAGGCATGCACCGCGGTCACCCCGGCATTGGCAAAAGCCATCCCGGCCAGCATGCTCCCGCGGAGCATGGCCGTACGGGCAGCCAAATTCTCGCCGTCGCAATAGGCCGTCCGGATATTGGCGAAAAGCAGGCCCATGGCCTCTCTGGCCAGCAGGTCGGACATGGGTGAGGCGTTGCGGGAGGTAAAGGCTTCGACGGCATGAATCAAGGCGTCCATGCCTGTGGCCGCAGTCACCTTCGGAGGCAGGCCGATGGTCAATTCAGGATCAAGCAAAGCGCAATCCGGATAGAGATAGGGACTGACCACTCCCTTTTTCAGTTTTTCATGATGGTCCGAGAGAATCACGATGGGCGTCACTTCGCTGCCCGTACCGGCTGTCGTGGGCACGAGAATGAGCGGCAGGCCGGGGTTCTTGATCAAGCCGATTCCGAACATGGCCGAAACAGGTTCCTCATTGGTCGCCAAAACGCTGACGATCTTGGCGATGTCCAGGGAAGACCCCCCGCCAATGCCCAAGATGATATCCGCTCCTTGATCGCGCAACTGGTCTAGAACTTCTGAAGCCAGCTCGTAGCGCGGATCAGCCTCCACCTTGTCGAACCGGGAAAAGGCAATGCCGGCCGCGGTCAGAACATCCTCCAGCGCACCGACCACGCCGGCGGCAACCACGCCCGGATCAGTGACCACCAACGCTCGCGCGCCCTTAAGGCGTTTGATCTCGTCCACAATGGAACGCAGGGCGCCTGGCCCCAGGACAATACGTTGGGTCGTGCTGAAAATCTCTTGCCTGTACATGGCTGTCCCTCCTCGCTCTGGGTATCCCTCCGGGCGTGTTGGGCCGAAGGCGGTTAGCAGGTAATGCCAATGCCCTGTTCAAGATCAATGCCTGAACAGCGCGGCGAGAATGTGCACACTTCAAAAAAACTTTGCGCAGAATTTTCAGCAAGAAATGCAGTGGATTACCGTTGCATGACGAGCCTGTTTCGCACGGTCGTCCGATGCATAGTCAGGACGGCCTTTTGATGCGTTTACGCATCAAAAATATTGGCAATCATAACAATGGGCAGAAACAAGGAGATTTGGCTAACGATGAATATATTGTGATTATGCCTCGGGAACAAAAATGTGCATGTGAAGGGATTTCAACAATAATGCGATGCATTTTTACATCAGCCGATGCATCTCTGCGTCTGCAAGAAAAACGTAAAATCATGATAAAAAAATACATTATTTTCGGATAAATATTATCCAAAACGTCCGGTGATATAGTCTTCCGTGGCCTTTTGTCTGGGCTTGGTGAACAGGGTCACGGTGTCCATGAATTCCACCAGGTCTCCGAGATACATGTACGCGGTGTAGTCGGAAACCCGGGCGGCCTGTTGCATGTTGTGGGTGACTATGATGATGGTATATTTTTTCTTGAGCGTGAAGATCAGTTCCTCCACTTTGGCCGTGGAAATGGGGTCCAGGGCGGAACAGGGTTCGTCCAGGAGAATGACTTCCGGCTCAATGGCCACGGCCCTGGCAATCACCAAGCGCTGCTGCTGGCCGCCGGACAAGCCGAAAGCATTTTCCTGCAGCCTGTCCTTGACCTCGTCCCAGAGGGCCGCGCCGCGCAGGGCCTGTTCCACGACCTGATCCAGTGTTTTTCTGTTGTTCACTCCCTGCAACCGCAGGCCGTAGGCCACGTTTTCATATATGGACTTGGGAAAGGGGTTGGGCTTCTGGAAGACCATGCCCACCTTGCGCCGCAGCTCGGCCACGTCCACACAACGGTCGTAGATATTCCGGCCGTCCAGGGTGATACGTCCCTCCACTCGACAGATGTCGATCAGGTCGTTCATACGGTTGAAGCACCGCAAAAGCGTGGACTTGCCGCATCCGCTGGGTCCGATGAACGCGGTGACGCGGCGGGTGGGAATCTTCATGTTGATGTTCTTCAGCGCGTGGTCCTTGCCGTAGTAAAGCTGCAGGTCCTCCACCTCCAGCGAGAAGGTTTCCTTGCTGAGATCCATTTTCTCACGCGAACCGTCGTTGAAAAAACCTGCTGTCACGCCATGGGTCAGTGAGGTTTCTGCTTCAGTCATATCGCCTTTCCGAATAATGGTGGTTACGAATGCATCGCATTGCGTCGACAAGGGGGAAAAAGCTTGATCCGCCCGCGGGCGTCGGTTCAATCGCCCTCGCTGCGGTACTTTTCCCGCAAATAGTTGCGGATGGTGATGGCCGTCAAATTCAGGACAATGATGATCAGCACCAGGGTCAAGGCCGTGGCGTAGACCAGGGGCCTGGACGCCTCCACATTGGGGCTCTGGAAGCCCACGTCGTAGATGTGGAAGCCCAGGTGCATGAATTTGCGCTCCAGGTGCAGGTACGGAAAATAGCCGTCCACGGGCAGGTTCGGGGCCAGCTTGACCACGCCCACGAGCATCAAGGGCGCCACTTCACCGGCTGCCCGGGCCACGGCCAGAATCAGGCCGGTCATCATGGCCGGCGTGGCCAGGGGAATAACAGTGCGCCACAACGTCTCGGCCTTGGTGGCCCCCAGGGCCAGGCTGCCGTGGCGGATGGTGCTGGGGATGCGGGCCAGGCCTTCCTCGGTGGAGACGATGACCACGGGCAGGGTCAGCAGGGCCAGGGTCAAAGAGGACCAAAGCAGCCCGGGCGTTCCAAAGGTCGGCGCGGGCAGGGATTCCGGGTACAGCCACCGGTCCAGGTTGCCGCCGATGAAATAGACGAAAAAGGCCAAGCCGAATACGCCGAACACGATGGACGGCACCCCGGCCAGGTTGTTAACGGAGATGCGCACCAGCCGGACCAGCGGACCCTGTCTGGCGTATTCCCTAAGATAGATCGCGGCCAGAACTCCCAAGGGAGTAACCACGATGGACATGAGCATGACCATCAGCACCGTGCCGAAAATAGCCGGAAAAATGCCGCCCTCGGTGTTAGCCTCCCGGGGGAAGCCGCTCAGGAAATTCCAGATCGTACGCACGTAATGGCCCATCTTTTCCGTCAGGCTCATGCTGTTGGGCCAAAAGGCATGGACCACGTTGGCCAGAGGGATCTCCACCAGCCGGCCGTCCATGGCCTCGGCCACCAGGCTGTCGCGGCGCATCTGTGCGGCCAGATCCAGCCGTCTGGTGTTGATCACCTCATACTGGCGATCAAGTTCCGCCCGTTGTTCCTGAAGATCTGTCAGTTGCTGCTCACGGACCTGATCCTCCAGATCGCGGTCCAGTTCCAAGCGGCGCTCCGTCAAGCGGATGCGCTCAATGCTACGGTTCAAATCGCCGATCTCGTATCGCTCGATGCGATTGATGGTGGTGAACAGCTCGTTGGCCCGCTCCACCCTGCGTAGCAGTTCTTCCCGGACTTCGAACCCTTCGCCCACGACCAGCCCCTCTTCCTTGACCTGCCGCAGGAAGCCATAGAAATCTCCCCATTCCCGGCGTTCCAGGATCATTGCTTCCAAGGGCGTTGTCCACTGGCCTGTCAGATCTTCAGGGTACCAGATGAAGTCTCGACCGGTCAGGTCGCGGTTGCCCTGTTTGATCAGATTCCTGCGAGCCAGCTCGACGTTTTCCGGGATGACGTAGCCGGCCTCGCGCAAGGTGAGTCCCGGAACAGTTTCCGAACGCACCGGGCTGCCCAGCACGGAAACAACCTGGCCCGGGCCTTGCTCGTACTCGAACGCCACCACTTGCGGCGGCCAGAAATGGCCGAGCCCGCGCACGGCAATAAGCATCAACAGGCCGAAAACCATGATCATGCTCAGACTGACCATGCCCGCGGTCAGCCAGATCCACGGCGAACCGCTGTCAAACCAGGCGCGTATTTTCATACTGAATCCTCGGATCCTAGAGCGAACTGTATTTCCTGCGCAGATGCTGACGAACCATTTCCGCGGCAGTGTTCACGATAAAGGTCAGGGCGAAAAGCACCAGCGCGGCCAAAAACAGAATCCTGTAGTGGGTGCTGCCCACCGCGGTTTCCGGCAGCTCCACGGCGATGTTCGCGGACAGGGTGCGCATGCCCTCGAATATGTTGAAATTCATCACCGGACTGTTGCCCGTGGCCATGAGCACGATCATGGTCTCGCCCACGGCCCGACCGAACCCGATCATGATCGCCGAAAAGATGCCCGGACTGGCCGTGAGCAGGACCACGCGGGTCACGGTCTGCCAGGGCGTGGCTCCCAGTGCCAGAGACCCCTGGGTAAGGTGCTTGGGCACGTTGAAAATGGCGTCCTCGGCAATGGAGAAAATGGTCGGAATGACCGCGAACCCCATGGCCAAGCCGACCACCAGAGCATTGCGCTGGTCGTAGGTGATGCCCACATCCGTCAGCCACTGTCGGGCACTGCCGTGGAAAAACCAAATTTCGAGAAACGGACTGATGGAGATGCAGGCCCATCCCAGGACAAGCAGCATGGGCACGAGCAGAACCGCCTCCCAGCCGTCCGGAACGAACAGACGAACACTTTTCGGCAGTCTGCTCCAGATGAACGCGGTGATGACTATCATCGGCGGCATCAGCAGGATGATGGAAAAGACCGCAGGGAGGTTGTTCTCCATGAACGGCGCCAGCCAGAGCCCGGCCAGGAATCCCAGAATAACCGTGGGCAGGGCTTCCATGACCTCGATGGACGGCTTGACAATGGCCCGCAGCCTGGGGCTCATGAAATAGGCCGCGTAGATGGCACCCAGGATGGCCAAGGGTATGGCCATGAGCATGGCATAGAGTGAGGCCTTGAGCGTGCCCAGGGTCAAAGGCATCTGGCTGTACTTGGACTCGAATTCATCCGAGGCCGAGGAAGACTGCCACACGTAGTCCGGGCCGGCGCGCCCCTCGTACCAGACCTTTTGCCACAGGGCCTTGAAGGATGCTTCCGGGTGCGGATTGAATACGTCCAGAAGACGGACCTGACTGGCCCCGTCCTGGAGCAGCAGGGCCGTGTTCGTGGGCGAAAAAGCCAGGGTCTCGATGGGTCGATCCACGACTTTTTTCAGCAACAGGGTCCGCGATGAGGTGGGGTAGTGCAGCCCGACCATGCCGGAGGCGTCCGCCGCGGCAAATCCCTTGCGGGTGTATTCCGTGGCCAGGGCCGTGATCGCCGCGTGGTGGCGCTCAAAGTCCCGGACATGGGTGATGAAGTAGTTGTTGTTTTCGTCGCGGACCAGAAAATACTGGCTCAGGGAGCCGTCCGAACGGCCCAGGGCAATGGAGACCGTGCCCAAGAGAAAGTCCATGGCCGTGATCGAGACCGAACTGTCCGAAACGACTTTCAGGGAGTGGGCCAGCCGGGTCTTTTTGGGCTGCATGATATCGTAATAATGGAGGGTACCGCCCTGGTCCGACAGAAAAAGATTGCTCCAGTTGGAGGAGATCAGGATGTTCACCACGTCGCCGGGGGCCTGCCCCAGATCGTACCGGGCAGCATCAACCACGGTCTCTCCGGTCATGAAGGAAACCTGCGCTGAAAGCAGGGATAAAAGCAGACGGTTGTCCTCGGTCACGGCGGCCAAGGCCGTTCCGCCGGCCCCCTGCTGCACGGCCAAATGACTGAGCAGTCCGTGCCGGTCGTCCACGGCAACGGGTTCGGCGCCAAAAGGGAATTCCAGCTTGGGCAGGACGGTCCGGATATCGTCCGTCCAGTCCAGGTCAAAATCGTGGCGAACCAGCATGACCGAACCGTCGGACAGCCCCAGGGCCACAAGATTGGAACGGGGTTCGCCATGGGCGTGCGAGGTGATGCGCGTGCCCTCGGGCAGAGGAATGGCTACCTGTTCAAGGGGATCGCCCGAGGCCAGGTCGAAAAAGACGACCATGCCGTCCTTGCGATAGCGCACCCCCACCTCCTGGTAGCGGTCCATATCCAGGAGCAGGGTCTGCTGGTCGACTCCCCCGGGAACAATATAGGTCGTGCTCACGTCGACCTCGGCCGGGGCAAAGATAGGCGCCAACTCGGCGAAAAGAAAAATGAAAATCAGGGCCAAAGCCAGAACCACGCCAAGACCGCTGGAGCTGACGAAATATTTTGCCCCAACATCCTTGACCGCCCGGAATTTTCGCAGCGACTCGCGGGCTTTCGCATCGGGCATGGCTCCGAAAAGGCGGTCCAAGGCGGTTGAGGAATCGCTCGGCAAAGGCTGAACACCGTTGTTATTCATGGTCTGAGGCTTCCTATGCCGCACACAGACAGAGCGGATGGCATTTGCTGGTGGGTGACGAACGGAGAAAAAACCGCTCCATGCCGGGGGCATGGAGCGGCGCCTCCCGATTGCTGCCCGGCCGAATTACAGGCCCAGTTCCTGACGGATCTTGGCGGCAAAGGATTCAGGCAGCGGAATGTAGCCGTCACGGACAACCACTTCCTGGCCCTGCTTGGAAAGGACCAGCTTGAAGAATTCCCGTTCAACCGGCGGCAGAGGCTGGTTGGGATTCTTGTTCACGTAGACATACAGCAGCCGGGACAGCGGATAGTTGCCCGTGGCCGCGTTCTCGGCATTTGGTTCGTAGCAGGCACCGCCGGTTTCCTTGCTCAGGGCGATGGCCTTGACGCCTGAAGTGATGTACCCGATGCCGGAATAGCCGATGCCGTTGATGGATTCGGTCACGCCCTGGACCACCGAGGCCGAACCGGGCTGCTCGTTGATAGTCGGCTTGTAGTCGCCTTTGCACAGGGCGTTGTCCTTGAAAAAGCCGTAGGTGCCGGACACGGCGTTACGGCTATAGATGGTGAAGTCCCGGTTGGCCCAGGCCCCGGTCATGCCCAGCTGGCCCCAGCGGGTGATATCCTCGGGATGGCCGCACCGACGGGTGGCCGAGAACACGGCGTCCACCTGGGGGATGGACATGCAATCCAGGGGATTGTCCTTGTTCAGGTATACGGCGATGGTGTCCACGGAAGTGCCCACGGCCGTGGGCTTGTAGCCGTACTTCTTTTCGAAATCCTCGATTTCCTTGGCCTTCATCGGACGGCTCATGGGGCCGAGATTGGCCGTGGCCTCGATCAGGGCCGGAGGCGCCGTGGAGGAACCCGCGCCCTGGATCTGGATGTTCACGTTGGGGTAGAAGCCCTTGAAGGCTTCAGCCCACAAAGTCATCAGGTTGTTCAGGGTATCCGAACCGATGCTGGACAGGTTGCCGGAAATACCGCTGACCGGTTTGTACTCCGGCAGCTCGGGATCCACTCCGGTCTGGGCCGAGACGTTGCCCGCGAGCAGCAGTCCCGCGAGCATGATCAACAATGCAAACCTCTTCATTCCAAAATCCTCCAGTTGATGGTGTTGGTGAACCTTGCCGGAAAGGGCAAGGCAGGTGATGCCCAAGCCAGGCTCGGAGGCTAGGGGGAAATTGTTACATTACGATGACGAAAACATGACATTTACTTGAGGAATACGGGACCATCTCATTATGAGACCATGATCAAGAAAAGACGATCACTATCGGAGGCAAATGGGGCCGATTGACGTTACATTTCACTTAATTGTAACAAAGACTGCACAAAACCGTCACCCAAGAACTGTATCAAGCTCAAACGCATGTATTTACAAAGCTGAAAAGGACACCGATTATGTCCCAAGAGAAAATATTGGTCGTGGAAGACGAGGAGGACATCCTGAATCTGCTGGAATATCACCTGCGCACGGCCGGTTTCCAAGTCTTCACCGCTACCACCGGACTGGACGCCGTAAAGGCGGCCGGCAAGCACCATCCCGATCTGGTGCTGCTGGACCTGATGCTGCCCGGCATGGACGGCTTGGAAGTCTGCCGGGAGTTGAAACGGGAACGGCAAACCAGCGACATCGGCGTGATCATGCTCACGGCCCGGGGCGAGGAAATGGATCGCGTCGTAGGTTTGGAATTGGGCGCGGACGATTACGTCACCAAGCCCTTCAGCCCGCGGGAGTTGATTCTCAGAGTCAAGGCCGTCCTGCGCCGCCTGCATGCCGAACCCGAACCGCTTTCGCTCTGGGAGCGGGACGGGCTGCGGGTGGAGGAGGAAAGCCACCGCGTCCTGGTGGACGGCCGAGACACGGAGCTCACGGCCACGGAGTTCAAGCTGCTCTCGGAACTGGTTCGCAACGAAGGCAAGGTGCTCAGCCGCGACCAGCTCCTGAACAATGTCTGGGGATATCAGTTCAGCGGCTACTCCAGGACCGTGGACACGCATATCCGGCGGCTGCGCAGCAAGCTCGGCCCCTATGCCGCATGGGTGGAAACCATTCGCGGCGTGGGGTACCGCTTCCATTCCTGATGCACATCAGCCGGAATCCGATACGTCTGACCCGCCTGACATCCCGCTGTTGAACAATGAAATCCGCGAGAACACGCAATGACCTCATTTTTTCTGAAACGACTTGAACAACTGAAGACATCCGCGCTGAACATGGCGGCCTTGTGTGAAAAGGCCCTGGAAAAAGCCCAGCGGGCCTATTTCGAAAGGGATACGACCCTGGCCAAGGAGGTCATGACCGGCGACAACCTGATCAACCAACTGGAGCTGGAACTGGACCATCGCGCCCTGACGCTTTTGGCTCTGGACCAGCCCATGGCCCATGATTTGCGGACCATCGTCGGAACCTTGAACATCGGGCTGGACCTGGAACGGATCGGCGACGAGGCTTACAACATCGCCCGCCGCTCCCTTTTTCTGAACTCGCGTCCCCCCCTGCCCTATTTTCCGGCCATGGAAAACCTGGCAAAAGTCGCTGCGGAAATGTTTTCCGGGGCCGTAACCGCGTTCTTGAATGAAAACGCGGATCTGGCTCTGGAAATCCGCGAAATGGACGACACCGCGGACACCCAGAACATCAAGGTGGCCAAGGCCGTGATCGATTACATGATCAACGAGGCCCCGGCCATTGAACGCGGCGTGCACACCATCTTCATTTCCCGCTCCCTGGAACGCATCGCCGATCTGTCCTCGAACATCGCGGACTCCGTGATCTTCATCGCCAAGGGTGCAAACATCAAGACCACCAGCGCCAGCTGAGCGAGAAACCGTCTGACATCACCCGGAGACATCCCCATGACAACACGGCAACCGTTTCGCGTTGAACTGGAAAGAATGCGCGAGTTTATCCTGCGCCTGGCAGCCATAACGGAACACAACCTGGAAAACGCCGCCAAGGCCATCCTTGGACGGGACATGGATCTCGCCGAGGAGGTCATCGCCCGGGACAGGGAAATCAACAGGCTGGAAAGCGAAATCAATACCATGGCCTTGCACCTGCTTGCCCTGTCCCAGCCCGTTGCCAGGGACCTGCGGTTCATCATCGGAGGCAACTGGATCGCCCGGAACATCGAGCGCATCGGCGACCAGGCCGCGAACATCGCCGAGCGCGGCATTCTGCTGGCCAGCAGGCCGCCTCTGCCCGATGCGGACATGCTCGGGCGTATCGCAGAGGTGAGCATTGACATGTACAAGACCTCCATCGAGGCCTTTCGCGGCCACGACGAGGAAAAGGCCCGCTACGTCTGCGTCTCGGACGAGGAGGTGGACGAGCTGGACGTGCTCATCCTGCGGAAGCTTATCGACCACATGATCCACGAAACCCCGGCGGTGGAACGCTCCGTGCATACCATGATCGCCTCGCACTGCTTTGAACGGGTCGCGGATCTGGCCGTGAACATTTCGGAAAGCGTTGTTTTCATCGACAAGGGCGAGAATATCAAACACAGTTGCCAGAAGCTCTGACAAAGAGAAGCATTGCCTCCCTGCTAAGACTACCTCGCGATCATGGCCCGGAGCATGTCCGCGCAGTTTTCCGCGTTGTGACTCATTTCGTGCATATGCTCGAAAAAATGCAGAAGCTGAAAAATCGATTTGAAATCGCTGTCTAGGCTGAAAAGTTCCCTGAAGATTTGCGACTTGATTCTGCGTACGACCTTGTGCTGGGCCCTGACCGCACGATAGCTCTCCTTGACTGCCTGACGGTCCGCAATGTCCGTATGCACCAGCTTGATGGTTCCTTCCAGGGCCGGCTTGAGCAGCTCCACGGTGCGCACGGCTTCCTCCACCAGGGACACTCCGCTGCCCTTGAATTCCTCGGACACCTTTGAATCATAGATATGCAACCAGTCCAGGGCATCCTGGGCCGCGTCCAGAATATTGTCCTGGGCCCGGGTGTAGTTGATGAACAGGGTCTTGCTAACGGCCATGAACAGCCCGCGCGGCAGGTGATTGCGGATGTTGCGCTTGATCTTGTCCGCTGCTTCCTCGTGATCGTCCAGTTCCCGCTTCAAGGACAAAAAATCCTTGCAGGACGAACCACCCCCGATGTAGCACAAAAGCGACTCTTGGATCAGAACCATGGCCGCTTCGATCTGGCCGTAATGCTCCAGCAGCCCATCCATGGGAGAACGCCCGCCAATCAAGCTTAGAAGAGGAATACGCATCACAAACCTCGCTTTTGCATCCGCATCAACAGCCTACAGCACAAACCAGCGGAGCAATTGGAAAATAATGATGGAAGTGAATGCCGCAATGGGAACGGTCAATAGCCAGTACATCACGATCTTGCCCAAAACCCGAAAATCCACGGCAGCAAAACCCCGCGCTAATCCCACGCCAACCACCGACCCCACAGTTGCATGGGTAGTGGAAACGGGCATGCCCAAATTGGATGCGACCAGCACGGTCGTGGCCGCGCCAAATTCCACGGAAAATCCCCGTGTGTTCGTCAAAAGCGTAATTCTCTCACCCACCGTGGACATCACCCTGCGTCCCAAAACCGCAATGCCCACGGCTATGCCGAAACCTCCAACCACAAGCAGCGCAATCGGAACCTCAGCGCTTGCAGAAAGTCCTCCGGTATGGGCGATCATCCAGATCGCCGCCACCGGCCCCACGGCATTGGCCACGTCATTGGCGCCCAGGGACAAGGCCATGTAGCAGGCCGTGCCCACCTGCATCCGGCGAAACAGGTCTTCCATGGATTCCGGCCCATGCTTCAGCCCCTTCAAGAGGCGCCCGACAATCCGGTAGCCAACGATCCAGACCAGGAGGGCAAGACATGCGGTGACTCCCAGGGCGCCGAAAACACCTAAACCCAGGGACCGGCCATAGGGCATTTTCAATAAAAACGAGAGCAGTACCAGGGTCACGGTCATGGCAACCCAGAATGGCGCCCAATACCTTGCTTTTTCAAAAAAATGCCGGGCGGTGAGGATATGACGGCGGATGTGGGTGAAGACGAAAAAGGCAATAACAGCGCCAAAAAAAGGCGAAATTAACCACGAAAGCACGATCCCGACCATGGTTCCCCACCGGACCACGTCCGGACCGCCGACAACCAGGCCGAAACCCAGGATGCTGCCCACAATGGAATGGGTGGTGGACACGGGAAAACCGCTGATTGTCGCTACAAGCACCCATACCCCCGCGGAAAGGAGGGAGGCCAGCATACCCAGCATGAGCAGTTCCTGATCAACGATCCTCTCAGGATTGATGATTCCGCGAGAAATGGTTGCGGCTACGTTGGCCCCTAAAAAAACAGCTCCAAGAAAAGCCAGAATCCCGGCAATGGTCACGGCTTGCCGAACGGTGATGGCCCTGGAGCCTACGGAAGAGGCCATGGCATTGGCCGCATCATTGGCGCCAATGCTGAAGGCCATGAGCAGCCCGCCGAGAACGGCGAGGACCAGAACGGTTGTGGCGATGTCCATGCGGGTTAAGAACCTGGAGTGACCGTTGGTAACGGCGAGATTGCGTCCGGGTGGGCGCAGGAGTACAAAAAGTCCTTCCCGCTGTCAAAAGAATGTAACATTCCCGTGATGCTTTTGGTATTTCTTTGCACTAGAATTGTCTTTTCCTGAAAAACAAATATCAAAGGTTCATCAACCCTATGGCTCCTTCTTCCCTGCGCATGCGCATTCTGTTCTGGTTCTGGGGACTGCTTCTGCTCGTCTTCATCCCCTTGTACATCTTTCTGGCACATACGGTGAAAAACGACCTGCTGGCCCACGGCCAGGACCGGGCGGAACATCTCCTGGAGGCCGCCTGCTGGCTCTTTTCCAGCCAGGCTGATGGCACAAACCATACTTTTATGCAGAACTGGATCACTGAATTCGGCTCCCGCCTCGAAACCCGCCTGACGTATGTTTCAGCCGGTCGGGTTCTCGCGGACAGTCATGTGCATGAACAACGTCTCGATCACGTGGAGGACCACGGCAACCGGCCGGAAATTCTCGCGGCCCTGCAGGGCCGGACCGGCTTCGACATCCGCCGCAGCGCCACCATTGACCGGGGATTGATCTACGCCGCCCGATTGTGTCCCGTGGACGCCTTCCCCCAGGGGATTTACAGGGTGGCCCTGCCGCTCTCGGAGCTTTATGGTCGCCTGGACACCTTGAAAACACGATTTCTGTCCATCCTTGTCGCGTGCCTGTTGGCTTCAGCGGCTGCAAGCTTCCTGGTCACCCGCAACATTCTTACCTCCCTCAAGAACATGGTCGGTCTGGTCTCCGAGGTGGGCAAAGGGGCGTATGACCGCCGCGTACATGTGGAACAAGGCAGTGAATTCGCACCTCTGGCTGAAGCGGTGAACGCCATGGCCGCCGCCATATCCTCCCACGTCAAGGCCATGAGGGAACAAAAGGCCCAGTTGGAGGCGCTCTTCAACGGCCTAAGCGAAGGCGTGCTCACCGTGGATCAACAGGGACGCATTCTCTCGGTCAATCCCGCGTTCATGCGATTTTTCCCGATGGTCCAGCACATGGAGGGCAAAACCATCATCGAGGCCACCCTTGAACCTGATCTGGCCGCCGCAGTCCAACGCATCCTGGAAAGCCGATCCCAGCAGGAGGAGTCACTTCTGCTCAGTCGTCCCGGAGGCCGGGAGCTGGAAGCCAAAATCAACATCTACCGAGATCCATCCGAAAATCTGCGTTGCGTCGTGGTGGTCCAGGACGTCAGCCTGCCCAGGCGCATGGAAAAAATCCGCCGGGACTTCGTGGCCAATGTTTCCCACGAGCTGCGCACGCCGCTGACCTCCATCAAGGGCTACACCGAAACCCTGCTGGGCGACCCGCCGCCCGAACCGGAAACAGCCCGCACGTTTCTGAACGTCATCCACAAAAACGCCGGTCACATGGCCAGCATGGTCACGGACCTGCTCAAACTGGCCAAACTGGAATCCGAAGCCCCCCTTGGTCCGCTCCAGATTGTTGATGCGCATATATCCCTGGAAGAAGCCCTGGACATCTGCTCCCCCTTGGCTGACGCCAAGTCCGTCCTGCTTGAAAAACAGCTTGACCAACAAAAAATCAATGTTTTCGGAGACAAAAATCAGTTAACCCAGGTTTTTCAAAATATTGTCGAGAATGCGATCCGCTTCAGCCCGGCACGAGGAAAGATCACAATAGCAGTCCGTCCCCAGGGGGAATTCGTTGTCTTTTCCATTACGGATCAAGGACCCGGCATCCCCAGGGAGCATCAGGATCGTCTGTTCGAGCGCTTCTACCGCCAGGACTCGGCCCGCAGCGAAGGCAACGGCGGGACCGGCCTGGGGCTGGCCATCTGCAAGCACATCATCCGCAATCACGAAGGCAGGATCTGGGTGGAGAGCGTTCCCGGCGAAGGCGCCACGTTCCTGTTCACGCTCAAGATCGCGCCGGCAACAAGGTAAGCGTGTCCAGTTCGGAAAGCTTCACCTGCTTGTAGAATGAACCGTGTTTTCGGCCCGCGCGGGACTTGACTCCATGGGCGCAAAACGCAGGGCCATGCGCTGCAGGTCGTCCAGATAGTCCCGCCATCGTCCCAGGTAAAAAGCCAGGGCCGTGGAAAAATTCTTGCCCACCAGGCCATCCAGAAAAAGTTGCGAAATCTCTCGTTCCTGTTGCAGCACATACTGGGACAAAAGAAAGACTTTGCGTTCCTCGGTGTTCATCCCCAGCAGCAATTGTTGCAGCGCATGCCTGGCCCTGGGTTGATACATCCAAAAATACATCAAATCCAAGGCGTTGACAAAAGCCGCCATGTTCTGGCTTTCCTCCTCGCGGTTCACGGCGCAGACAAACCGTTCCGGACATTCCAGCAGGTGCAGCACCTGTTCCTCGGGATGCTGCAGTTCAAGCCGGGCATAGATGTCGAACAACTGTTTCAATTTGGCTTCATAGTCCAGGAATCGTTCCCGGAAGTTGACTGTTCGATCCGCGAACCCCTCAATGAAACCGGCGACAATGTCCGAAGCCAGCTTGGAAATAATGGCCGCCCAGTTCTGCAAGATCGAGCCGACGGCCGGGACCCCGGACGCAGCGAGCATTGCTCCGAGCATGAAGTTGAACAGCAAGGCCAAGGGGATGGAAAGCACGGTCCGAAATACATTGCCCATGGCCGCGGCCCTGGGCAGGCCCCGAAACAGATTATGCCCCGCAAGATACAGGGCGTTGACCAGGGCGATGGTCGCGTACAAGACAAAAGGACTGTTCTGGGCCGTCACCCCCAAACCTTGTTCAAGAAACAACGATTTGACCAGATAGTCCAACAAGGGAACGGAAAACCCGGTATACATCAAGGAGTCGGCTATCCGGTTCCACTTTACGTATTCACTCCAGCGCAGCAGCGGTGAACGGCGCAAACCGCCGACTCCCAGCACGGATTGAATGATATTGCGCAGCCCGGTGATGCCGAACCAGATGAACGCCCCAAAATACGCCAGGAGCCACCAGTCCCTGGTCAGGGCAAACGTGGCAAAGGCGGGCACGAGCCCGACCAATATTTTCAAACAATTTTTGATGTTCGTGTTCACATAACGCAGACCGGGCAGGGCCTTTCTTCGGGGCTGCCGGGTGCAGTCCAGATGCAGGTTGTTGCCCTGGTCACCGGAATACCCTCCCAGAATACGGATATTGCTTTGCTCCACAGGCACGTTCTGATACCCCCGGACAACCCAATCATCCTCATATAAACAAAAACGCGATATTTTGCCCAAAAAGGGTCTTCTACGCAGCCCGGACCACTTCTTGCGCTTATGGGGGGGCGCCCCTTGCCACGCCGTGCCGTAGGTCCTCCTGCGCACCACTTCAATGCGCACGGGGATGTGCGGTTCTGCCGTGATCACCCGTTTCAACTGCCTGCGGCATTTCCCGGGCAGCGTGTCCACGACCACCAGGCCCATGCCCGGCACCCGGGCGGACTGTCCGGTGGAATCCGTGCCGATGCGTGATTTCAGGGTTGTGCTTCGGTAATACCCGCGCAAGGTTTCCAGGTCGCGCAAAATGGCCTGCAAATGCTCCACCCGGGATTGGTCGGCGTCAGGCTTTTGGGTGTATTCCTGGATGATCGACTGCACGCAGCGCTTGAGCCGCAGGGCGTTCCCGGAATTCAAGGCGGCCTGAAGATCCAGGATCCGCGGATTGTCCGGACACCGGTCAAAGGCAAAGTCCTTGAAATTGAACGTTTCCAGCCTGGAGATCCGGCCGCGGCATTCATAGAGAATTTCCAGGACATCCTCGGCCCGCAATCCGCTCAAACTCAAGGTAATCCGATACCTGACAAACAGGCGTTCCAAACGCTGCAGCAGCCCGTGGGGGGTATGGTGCAGCAAATCAGGGACCTCGTCACTTTCCGAGGGGATAAAAGGATTGTGGATATCCGGATTGTTTGCAGGGCGTAAATAGCCGTCGATGATTGCATCTATGTCCAAGGCGTTCATTCGCTCAATCAGTTCATGACCGACTTGGCGCTGCCGCGCATCCCCGCGAGTGCAACACTCACGCAGCTCTTCCAGGCGATCCTGCAAATGGGGCAGGAGATGATCATGGATCAATTTGCCCAAATGGTGCAGGGAGGGCTGTCCGGTCCCGACCAGGGCAAGCAGATCGGATCGGCTCAATGGCTCCAATTGAATGGAAAATTCCTGATTTATTGCCAAGCGGTGTACTTTGTTGAATGCTTCCAGGGCCTTGAAAATATAAGCCTGTTGGTACTCGGATACGGCGCGCCCTTCAGCCATGAAGGCTTGCAGCTCCGGTTGGGAGATGAACTCCAGAAAATCCTTGGTGTCCGAGAAGCCGCGCGGGGTCCAGATATATCGGATGTAACGGTCCCTGAACCGGGTGCTGAATTCAAGACCCACGCGAACATTCACGCCCATGATTTCCGCGGCCTTCATCAACTCCTCAGCGACCTCGGGCACCAGATAATTATAGTAGATGACCCGCAAACGCCGGATACCCTTGATCCAGGCGTCCATGATCAGATGCGTGGCGGATTTCCGGCCCTTGGTGTTGGCATCGTGCACATGGTCGTCAAAGGCGATTTGATTCCACTGCTCGGGCATTTCCACCAGATGATACTTGCGCAGCTGGCGGGCGATGGTTCTGGGACGACCCATGGCCGCGTCGCGAAAATCATGGGCCAGTCGCAGTTTGCGTTCCTCGTCTTCGCCCCGCACCAATTCCTTCATGATCTGCAGCAGCACCCGGGCCGTATTTTTGCGGGAAACCGTGCCGGAAGAGGAAAATACCTCGTCACGAAGCGCCCGCAACGTGCGCAGACGGTCGCCGGCATTATTCCGCTCCAGGGAACGAAAAAGCTTGATCACGGCATAGGCGATGCGCAGACCGGTGGAAGCCGCCATCTCCTTGATCCCGTGGGGATGCAGAAAAGGAATCAACAGGCTTTTCAGGCTCCGTGGATCCTCTTCCTTGAGCACATCGTTGACGATGCGCAGCAGTTCATAATCCTTGCGATCAAAAAAAAGCCGATCCCGAAAGCTCTGGAGATTCATGGTTCCCCTTTTTCGATCCTTTGTTGCATCCCATGCCTGTAACAATCCTGTAACAATAGAGTGCCCAAACTCACAAACGCGAGATTGGACCAAGTGTCAAGACGTTGCTGTTTGTTCAACAGAATGAATTTATATTCGCTTTGACCCTCATTTGTTGCTCCTTTTGCGCGGCCGATTTGCCCTGCTTCGGCTGCCTCGATCTCCGCCTGGTTCATCATCTGTCTTGTGTCTTATGCCCTCGATATTTGCGGTACAATCCCCGGAATTGATGGTAACTCAACCCCAAGTGTTCTGCGGCTTTACGTTGGTTGTACTTTGTCAACTGCAAGGCACGGGTCAACAAATCGCGCTCCAAGGCAGCCACGGCTTCGGGCAGTGTTTGTTTCTGCATGAACATGCACGCTTCTTTTTCCATGGGGTCATTCTTTTCCTGAGTGCCATGGCCGCCAACCACCAACTCAAAAGCATGTTTTGATGCATCGCCAGGCGGGCCATAGGGGCTTGCGAAGGGATCCAGGACCACATCCCTGACAACATCGTTGTGAGCGCGGAACACGGCCCGTTCCACGACGTTTTTCAATTCCCGGATATTCCCCGGCCAGTCATGGCCTTCTAATTTGCGTAACGCCTGGTCAGCAAAACGCGGCGAATTCTTGCGGCCAAGCTCCAGTCCCATGCGTGCGGCAAAATGGTCCGCTAAAAATACCACGTCGCCACCTCTGGCTCTGAGCGGGGGCACATGCAACACTTCAAAACACAGTCTATCCAGAAGGTCGGGTTTAAAGCGCCCCCGTGCAGACAAGTGGCGCAAATCAACATTGGTGGCGGCAATAATCCGCACATCCGCATACATGCTCATGGATGCGCCCACACGCTCAAAAACCTTGTATTCCACAGCTCGCAGAAGCTTTTCCTGGACCGTCAAAGGCATGCCCCCGAGCTCGTCCAGGAACAGCGTACCCTCGTGAGCGGTCTCCAACCTGCCCCGCCGAAGCCGTGAAGCCCCTGTGAACGCCCCGGGCTCGTGCCCGAACAGCTCGGACTCCAAAAGAGTCTCGGCCAATGCAGAACAATTCAAAGCCACAAAGGGCCCCTGCCAGCGCTTTGAATGATAGTGCAAACGCGCCGCGGCCAGTTCCTTGCCAGTGCCCCGCTCTCCCACCAACAACACCGGCCGGTCCACAACGGCCACTGCAGCGAGCTGTTCCTGAAAGGATAAAAATGCATCGGATTGCCCGAGCGCCTCGGTCAACCCGGGAATAAGTTTGGCATTATTAACCATAATATATGCATTATAACCAAAATTAGGATAAATTTGTCAATAGATATGAGGCTATCCAATCCAACTACCTTAAAACAAAATCATTTTTTCTTGGCGCAAAACATGCAAAAAATCATGCAGAAACTTGACCTTTTCAAGGAGGATCCCATGGGCATCTTTACACGATTTCGCGACATCATCTCTTCCAACATCAATGCCATGCTGGACAAGGCCGAGGATCCGGAAAAGCTGCTCCGCCTGATGATCCAGGAAATGGAGGAGACCCTGGTGGAACTGAAGGCCGCCTGCGCCGCGGCCATGGCCTCGACCCTCAAGGTCCGCCGGGAATGGGAGCAGATCGCGGCCAAAGCCGAATCCTGGCATGCTAAAGCCGGGATCGCCGTGGCCAAGGGGCGCGAGGATCTCGCCCGGGAAGCTTTGCTTGAAAAACGCGCCCTGAACGCGAAAGCGCAGCGCCTGGCCGAGGAACTGCATGAAAACGAAGGCATTATCGAAGGTTACAAGACTGATATCGAGACTCTGGAGGAGAAACTGAATGCAGCCAGGGAAAAACAACGTTTGCTCGTTCAGCGGCACCGGCGGGCCCAGGGCAAAAAGCGCGCCCAGGGGGATCTGCGCCGGGTCCAGGCCAATAGCGCGATGCTGCGCTTTGACGAGTTCGAGCAGCGCATCGACCGCCTGGAGGCCGAGGCGGATCTGGCCGGCCCCTGGCCGCGTACCGACGCGGATCGATCTGAGCGGGAGCCGCCCTTTACCTTGGAAGAAAAGTTCGCCATGCTGGAGGTTGACGAAGGTATCGAGCAGGAACTCGAGGCCCTGCGCCGGCAAACTGCCCCTGCTTCGCATCAGCCTGGATCCATGCCCCGCGAACAGGATGGAGGGGAGCATTAGAAGTTTGTCCCGAGCAGGATGGGTCTTGCTTTTCAGCGCTGTTGCACTGTCTGACCGAGCCAGGATTCGTCAGTTCAAATGATTGCCGGGCGCATCCATCGATGGTTCTGTTTCCATTGAGCAATCGTTTGAACATACGAAGCCGGCGAAGGAGTTTGCGACAGCGCTGAAAAGCAAGGCCCATCCTGCGATCAAATGGAATGGGGACAACGGGACAAATTCCTAATGCACCCGGATGGAGAGCGGAAACAACCGTGGGACGCACGATGACGATATGCCGATTGTAAAGAAAAAAGGGACAAACCAATGATGGGATTTCTTACCGCCGTGGTCGTTGCCGGTTCCGCGCTGATCGGCCTGATCATTCTCGGCGCGATACTCTTGATGGGGCTGCGTCTTTTACGCCCCAAATCCGGCGCCGCCGCGTCCGGCTTTGACCGCAACGAGGCCCAATTGATGCAGGAACTGTATCAAGGGCTGGAAAAACTCGACGCCCGCATTGAAAACCTGGAATCCATCCTGCTCCACAAGGATGGCAAAGGCGGTCAATCATGAGACACTACGAACAATTACGATGGGACAGGCTCTACCGCTCCCGGGACGGCATGATCCTCGGCGTCTGCAAGGGGTTGGCCCAGTTTCTGGACATTTCCGTATTCTGGACACGCTTTGCCGCTGTCCTGCTCTTGTTCTTCACCGGACTCTGGCCCCTGGTCGGAATCTACCTGCTGGCCGGGTTCCTGCTCAAACCGGAACCGGTCCTGCCCTTGTTCACGGACGAGGAAAGCGACTTCTACCAGGTCTATACGCAATCCAGAAAACAAGGTCTGTCCCGGGTCAAAACCAAGTTCGACCGCCTGGAAAAGCGCATCCGTCGATTGGAGGACGTGATCACCTCTCGGGAGTTTGACTGGGATCAGCGCTTGCGCAAATAGCATGATTGTGTTTACTTTTTTGAAAAACATAAAAAAAAGGGGCCTTGGCCCCTTTTTTTGTTTTGGTGACGTCTCGCGCCTAGATCTTGCGCACCGAGATAAAATGTTCCTGCATGGCAATGGCCCCGCCGGCCGGGTCCCATTTCTCAATGCCGCCGGGCATGAGCATGTGGTCGGCCACGCCCTTGCCCCGGGCCCGGCTTTCCACGGGCAGGGTATGGCCGAAACCGTGCACCATAAACACGGCCTCGGGATGGATGAATTCCGTCACAAAGGCCTTGATCCTGCCGGAATACCCGTTCGCCGAGACCTCCACCAAATCGCCCTGGGCAATGCCCATCTTGGTGGCTACGGCCTCATTCATCCAGAGGATGTTTTCCGGCATCTGTTTGGATAGCAGGGAGTTGTTCACCGTGTGCCCTTGGGTATGCACGCCGCACCGGCCGAAAGTTATCCTGAACCGGCCATCACCCGGTCTGTCCGGGCTGACATAAGGCTTCAGGGAAGGCAGCCCCTGGGATTCCCATTTTTGATTGATCAATTCGATCTTCCCGGAAGGTGTCTTGAAAACAAATTCATCCGGTGTGAAATATTTGGGCTTGTCCGCCAGGGAAACCGACCCTTTGGCTTTGAAATCCTCCAGGGTCACGCCCGTGCCTTCCAACTGATAGGCCCAGATGTCTTCAATGGAGTCAAAGGCCAACTTGTCCATGCCCAGGCGTTTGGCCAGGCCGCAGAGGATCTCCCATTCCGCCTTGCTTTCATAGCGCGGTTGCACCGCCCGGTTCCGGATGAAAAAGGACGGCTTCAGCCCGTTCTTGCCGGCCAGGATGGATTCGCGCTCCAGGTAGGTGGACAAGGGCAGCACTACGTCCGCGTACCAGGCCGTATCCGACCAGCTGAAGGTGGTGGAGACCAGCAGGTCCAGCTTGTCGAAAACCTTTTTCAGGGCTTCCGGATCCGGATACGCCATGAGCGGATCATGCCGATGACAGATATAAGCCCTGATGGGATACGGCTCGCCGGTCTCAATGGCCTTAAACGCCAAGTGCAGCAGTCCGGGTCCGGCATCGAACTGTGGATGTTTCCAGCCCACGCCGTCGGCCCGTTTTTCCTCCGGCTTGGGGAAAAGATCCGCCAGCTTTTTTAAACCTTTGCGCCCGACATCCTTGGGCGTGGCAGCCATGGGCAGACCTCCTTTGGCGCCGATGGCCCCCAGCAGGGAGTTGATGATATAAATCGTCCGGGACATGTAAAAGGAATCCGAATATCGAGCATTCATCCACCCGGGATGCCAGAGCACGCTGGGGCTTGCCTGGGCAAGTTCCTGGACGAACGCTCGCAAATCCTTTGCGGAAACGCCCGTCTCTTCTGCGGCCCATTCCGGTGAGTATGGGGCGACAAAGGCTTTCAGCGCATCCAGATCCTGGATAAACCGGCTTGCATACTCCACGTCATAAAGCCGCTTGGTCAACAACTCGTGGATTACGCCCAGATTGAAGGCGTAGTCCGTGCCCGGGCGGATCATAAAAAAACGAGTGGCCTTGCTTGCGGAAATATTGGCCCGGATGTCAATAACGGTCAGTTTGCAGCCATTGCCTAAGGCATCCAATGTATCGTTGACTTCCTTGACATTGATGGCCTCGAACAAATTACGCGTCTGCAAAACAATGTGTTTGGCGTTCTTGTAATCGTAGATGACCCCCTTGCGTCCGAAGCCGAACAGGGATTGAGCCGCGTGTTGCACGTTGCGCGCACAGGCCGAGTCGTGATTGCAGTAGTTCGGGGAACCGAGACCGCGCATAAAGGCTTGATGCAAATCCGGAAACGGCCCGCCACGGTCGGACCAGAGCACGCTGCGCCCGCCGTGCTTGTCCATGACGGCTTTGAGCTTCTCCGATACATAGTCCAAAGCCTCGTCCCAGCTGACCCGCTTCCACTTGCCCTCTCCTCGCGCTCCTTCGCGGATCATCGGAAACTGTGGCCGTTCATCATCGTTGAGCAGGGCCAAACCCGCGGCGCCCCGGGCGCACAAGGCGCCCTGCAGGCCCGGGGCATAAGGATTGCCTTGAATATAGACAACTTCATCGTTTTCAACGTCGACCTGGATCGGGCAACGCACCGTGCACATTCCGCACACGCTGAAAATGCTTTCCTTGGCCATTGAATCCTCCCTCGAATCAAGATGGATGGTGTTGCCGCCAGCCAAGCCTGGCACGTATGAACACAAACGGTTTCCTTTTCATGAATGCAAAAGTGGAGCAGGCCGAAATTTCCTCATTTTTTTAAATGGAATAAACCCGCGCCCTGTTTTCCGTCGGATCAAAAATAGATCACTCAATATTTGACTGCATGCGCCATGCCAGAACGCCAACCATGTACTCATCAAAAATATTAGGATGTTACTTCTGCAATTGGGATGCGATGCAGGATCTTGTGCGGGTCATGCAAAGACACGTTTACATATTTTTGCATACTTTAATTTACGATTCCTCGGGACACAGAAAACCCGCGAAAACTCGTTGGACATGACTGCAAGGACCAGCTCTTCGTAGGTGTCATGTCGAGCATGGTAAAACTATCCTGCGTTGCTCACGATGCCACCAGCATCCCGGTTCGCTGAACTGAAAGCGCCCCGTGCTGCTCGATAATCCCCGGCGTTCAGCTGCATCCGGCGAATGATCTTCTGCATGGCCACCCGGCTCAGACCGGCCATTCTGGCGGCCTTGGAGACATTGCCGGCAGTGACGCCAAGAAGGTTATGCACATATTTCTTGGTGAACTGCTCCATGATCCGGTTGCGCGCCTGGATATAGGGTTCCGTTGTCGTATCGCCGGGCTGCTGTTCGACTTGCGCTTTCGAGACCGCTTCAGGCTTTTCCACGTCACGAATGTGCTCCGGTGTAATCTCCTCTTCCTGACAAAAAATAAGCGTACGCCGCACAAAATTCTGCAATTCACGGATATTGCCGGGCCAGTTGCGGAGCATGAGCTCTTCCATTGCGTCCATGGAGTAACGTTTCCTTGGAACGCCCAGCTCTGCAGCGAATTTTTTATTGTAATGGTCCACCAGCAAGGGAATGTCTTCCCGTATTTCTCGCAGACTCGGGGTTTGGATCCTGACCACATTCAAACGATAGAACAAATCCTCTCGAAACTTACGTTCGCGGATTCTTTGCTCCAGATCCTGATTGGTACTGGTCAAAATGCGGACATTAATCTTCTTGTTCTTGCTGCCGCCCAATGGACGCAATTCCTGCTCCTGCAAGACACGCAAAAGCTTTGTCTGGAGGGATACCGGCATGTCGCCGATCTCGTCCAGTAACAGGGTTGACCCGTCCGCCTCTTCGAACAACCCGACATGGTCCGTGGTCGCGCCCGTGAAGGCACCCTTTTTGTGGCCGAAAAGTTCGCTTTCCAGAAGCTGCTCCGGGATGGCCGAACAATTTACAGCCAGAAAAGGCCGGGCCTTGCGCCTGCTCAAATCATGAATGGCCCTGGCCACCAGCTCCTTGCCGGTTCCGCTCTGGCCGTTGATGAGTACGGGAAAGTCGGTGTGGGCCAATGCCTGGATCGTGTCGTAGAGCTTGAGCATCGGTTGGCTTTGACCGATAAAGCTTTCAAAAGTACTTTTTCGGGATATCCTGGATCGCAGATTGAGGTTTTCACGAATCAGCTGGTTGCGTTCCAAGCCTTTTTTCAGGATACGCAAAAAATCGGGAATTTCAAAGGGTTTGGTCACAAAGTCATAAGCGCCGAGTTTGATGGCTTCCACTGCGGTTTCTATGCTGCCAAAAGCGGTCATCATGATGATGGTCACATAGGGATCGACCTTGCGGATCTTCGTAAGCAGATCCATTCCATCCATCTCCGGCATCCGGATATCCATAAGAATGAGTGCATGATCGCCCCGGCGGACCATTTCCAGGGCCTTTTTCGGATTCGGCGTGACGGATACCTTGACTTTCTCCAATTCATGGGACAGCAGTCGTTTCAATCCATCGAGCAAGTCCACCTTATCGTCGATGATCAGCACGTGTTGTTCATGCATAGCAATTTGGGCTGTAGATTGTGAAAAGACATGGCCCGTCTGGCCGGCAACCACTCCGATCCTGGAGACAGGTAAAATAAAACCGTCAGGGCATCAGGCTTTCGTTTTTTTGGCGCACGCCTGCAACTCCGTGGCAATTCGCTTGCAATTGCGGGCATGCTTTTCAATGACGGCCACGTCCTGGGCGATGGGATCGCCGGTCGGGATCTCCTTGAGCAGCAGTTGGGCATAGCAAAGAACAATTCCCAGGGAATTGTTGATTTCATGGATCGCGCCAGCGGCCTGGCAAATCGATTCCGCAAGCTCTTCGGCATCCCGGCTCGTGTGATCACCCCGCTTCCCGGGTGGAGTATTTGGGACATAACTGAGCCCACTGCCAACTTTTCCCTGGTCTTCCAAGGCTGGACCGGAGTGGGCCGGAGAAGGTCCGGCGCGAAAAACATCGACCATGGCTTTCCAGGCCTTGGCCTTCCAACGGGAGATCGTGGCCGGATGTACGCCGTGTTTTTCCGCGAGCCGCATTGTCGTCTTTCTTCCAGCCAAGACATCCAAGGCGGCCTCGGCCTTGACCTCGGCGAATAAAGTCTTCCTCTTCATGGCGTTTCCTTGGGCATGCGGACACCTGCGGTCGATTTGAATCCTCTCCAGCTTGGGACATACTTTTGATGTTTTTAATGCTGTAACTTGTCATTGCTATGCCAATCACCGTCACATTGCAACCTTATGTTAGCACCAAGATGCTAAAGACTGTTCGCATTAAATGCGAATCCGCTACTTCAAGAAAGTAGCATGCAAAGACCGACACTGCTTCCATCTGGTTGATATCCATGGCCATTAAGAACACAACTCCATATGCATTTCTTTTGGTTCATTTTTTGCTTTATTTACAAGAGACACGCATGATCACAGGTTGTTTTTTCTGGCAACAAGGGTATATATAACCCAATTAGGAGTCGAAACTTTCGCCCGGGATTTTGATTGGCAAAATTCGGCGAGAACTGCCCTCTTTCATTGATCTAAACGTCAATATCCGGTTAAATCCTTGGATCCCTTTAAGGATCAGGCAACAATCGTTCACAATTTCATCAAAAAACAGGAGCAAAGTTTTGGGCAAATACTACATCAAAACCAATCAGGAGCGATGCGTCAGTTGCAATGCCTGCGAGGTTCATTGTCAATCCAAAAACAACCTGCCGGAAGACATCCGTTTTGGGAAATTAACGACCCTTGGACCGTTCAAAAAAAAAGGATTGCCTCGCATATTGAGCATGTTCATTCCTTGCTTTCATTGCGATCCGGCCTGGTGCGTCCAGTCCTGTCCCACTGGCGCCATGACCAAAAGGACTGAAGACGGCATTGTCTACGTGCAAACAAAATTATGCGTGGGATGCAAGGCGTGCATTCAGGCCTGTCCATGGAATGTGCCGGTCATGAACAAGGTTACCAAAAAAGTTTTCAAGTGCGATTTCTGCATGGATCGCTTGGATCAAGGTCTCAAGCCGGCTTGCGTGAACGGATGTACGGCTCATGCCTTGGATTTCCTGGAGACGGACAGTGTCTCCTACGGCAAGCGGGAAGCACCCGCACTGGGATTGTTGTTGCAAAAACACAGGGAGCTCCAGAGATAGCCGTGAACCTTCAACTGCTTGCAACTCTTTTATTTTTCCTAAAGATGAGCCACGGATCAATGTCTGCTGCCGGGCACAAATCTCTTTTTTGCTCCCGGCTCATGACCGGGACCTATAAAAAATTTTAACCTGAATGGGAGGAAAAGGTATGCACAAAAGAGCATTCTTGGTCATCGCCATCCTGCTTGCCTTGGGAGCAGCGACCATGGTGGCCGACTCAGGATGGGCCCAGGTGTCCAATCTGGAGCAGGCCATTGCTGAAGCGCCCAGAGGTACGGAACCGGGTCAAATCAACGAGGATGTTCCCAAGGGATACCTGGGCATCCCGGGCGGACCGCAAATCAATATGATCCTGGCTTTCTTCTGGGCCGTGTGGGTGGGGTGGATCTTTTCCACGGTGGGCGCCTTCGGCGGGGTCATGGCCGGTGTCGGGCACATTACCATCTATGGCCTGGGGAACTACGCCGGCACCTTTCGACAAACCGCACCGACCATCAACAAGGCGGTCACGGACTCCATCCGCGTTTCCAACCAGTTTCTCGTGGGCACCAGCGCCCTGATCTCATCCATCAATTACTATAAATTGGGTCGACTCGTGTTGCCCGTGGCCGTGGCTCTGGCCATCGGTTCCATTGCCGGTAGCTATCTTGTGCCATGGCTTACAGCTGGCAAAGTTTCTTTTCGCGACTATGTCGGCTATTTCGGAATCTTTGTTCTGGCTCTTGGTCTGTGGATGCTTTACGAGACCACACCGCGCGGAGCGGCCGGAAAGAAAAAGGCGAAACAGGCCGCGGACGCCTTTGAAGCGACCATGAAGAAGAAACGTTCCGGCGAAAAAATTGACACCAGCGAATTGGGCGTGAAAATGACCAATTTTTCCTTGGGCCGCATTGCATTTACCTTTTATGGGGTTGAATTCTCCTTTAATCCGCTATTCTCCATATTTGGCGGCTTCATCATTGCGGCCATCGCATCGTTCTTGGGTGTTGGCGGCGGCTTCATGCTCGTACCCTTTTTGACCAGCGTGACCGGCCTGCCCATGTACCTGTCCGCCGGCACGTCGGCTTTAGCCGTGCTCATCGGCATGATCACCAGCATTTTGAGCTATCTGCAACAGGGCGTGCTCGTGCATTGGCCGCTGATCGGTACCCAGTTGGTGGGCATATTCGTCGGCTCCATGGTCGGCCCGTACACCTCGCAGTACATTCCTGACAAATGGCTGAAACGGGTCTTCATCATCGTGGCTTTCTACGTTGGCTTGAACTACATGGCCCGCGGTTTTATCGGCAAGGACATCATGGCGTTGCTTTTCGGGTAACAAGTATTTCAGTCCGTTAAGCTCTGGGGCCGGCGCAATGCCGGCCCTTTTTTTTTACCGCCGAATACGGTAGGAAACAATCAATGAATGAATTCATGCTCCAGGCCTATCACTGGCTGGATTTACTACTTATCTCGCCTTACCGAACGCTGGCCAATCCAGTAAGCGGATTTTTTTTCGGAACATTCGTGCTCTGTCTCTGGGCGACCTTGGTCGGCGAATTGACATCCTTGGGCGTGGGTCGAGTGAATCGAACGTATCTCAAAAAATTGGAGCAAGAGTCCATTCGTTTGCACAATCTATCGGTCAAGGCCATTGTACACAAGGACAAGGAAAGTTACAGGGCGTGCAATAAAATGGCCAACGAGGCCTGGGGCAAATACTTTTTCGCCACCATTGCCCAGGGAGCGGCATCTCTTTGGCCCGTTCCCTTTGCCTTGGCCTGGATGGCCGCGCGGTTTCAGGCCGTTGAATTCGAACTGGCCGTGCCCATCCCCCTGCTTCCGGACACTGTGGGCTACCCGGCCGTTTTCTTGCCCATGTACATTTTGGTTCGGATCTGCTTTTCCAAACTCAAGCCATGGTTGCCGCTGTTTCATGGCGATGATGCGCCAAGGTTGCGCCGACCAGGCCATGAAGAGGAAAAAATGATCACATGGGCTGATGTGGACAAACACAAGGGCCTGCCCGGTTAATTCAAGACCTGTTGATCATTGAAAAGGACAAACCATGCACGAAAGCAGCCTGGGACAAGTTTTTCAGGATTATCTGACCGGCGAGCAGGTGGTGGAGACCACATACGAGGATCTGCGCCAGGCCCTGGCCCGGATGCTGGTCGAGGAAAAAGGTTACCCTAAAGACAAACTCAAACCCAAAGTGCCGATTACATTTGAAATCGACGGAAAAACCTTCACCCGCCGGGTGGATGTCGTGGCCTATGACGACCACGACGCGCCGCTCATGGCCCTGGTTTTTTGTTCCGGCACGCCGGAGACCTATACGCGGGAAGCGACCTATGCCGGCCGTTTGCTGCCCGATGGACCGGCGCCGCTGGTCATTGTCACGGACAACAAGGACGCCCGGTTATTGCGCACCCGGGACGGCAAACAGCTGGCCGAAGGCTTTTCCAGCATCCCTACTTGGGAAAAATTGCTGGAGCTGGCAGCCAAACACCCGGCGCCGACCCTTGATCCCCAACGCCTTCTCAAGGAACAACGCGTCTTTTACATGTACAGCGGATTTCTGGAAGGGTGCTGAGACAACAAGACGTGCCCGGCAGGTGCCGGAATATAGTAATGCCCTGTTGACGACGAAGATCCCCACGAACGCGCAGAGCCCGCTTTGATGAGCGGGCTCTGTGGGTTTGGCGGCGTGGTTTTGCAAAAAAAAG
>Ga0209614_1000574_pt1 | contig 31534 bp, 26 predicted proteins | sample BlaSprsedimmetaG_FD_185484 | JGI IMG/M metagenome (GOLD analysis project Ga0209614, IMG submission 185484) | Hot spring sediment bacterial and archeal communities from California, USA to study Microbial Dark Matter (Phase II) - Blank Spring... ... | reverse complement strand
CTGTAGAAGAAAAGTTAAATTTCTTGTTGATGACGCTGAGGTTTGCTATATGAACTACATTAAAATTTTCCCTTTCGCTCATCAATGCACATGATTTTTCTGGGGGACGGCATGGGGTTACTATCGGGTGCGGCATCGTTCATGCGTTTCACGGTTGAGGGGCAGCTTCCCGAGCCGTTCTGGGAGGAAGTGGCTGAACGGGTCCGGGCCCATTCCTTCAAGGACATTGACGACATCCTGGAGGAATTTTCCATTGGGTGGGTATCGGTCGGCGGCATGTTTGACGCTGATTTTGCCCGGGCGCCGCTGGCCGCCGGGGATTATGTCGTCCTTTCCATGCGGATTGATGAACGGAAAGTATCGCCGTCGGTGTTGAAGAAGTGCGCCCTCAAGGAGGAAGAGCGGATCAAGCGGGAACGGCAGGTCCCGCGGCTGGCCAGGAGCACCGTGACGGAAATCAAGGAACGGGTGCGCAGCGAGCTGGTACGAAAGTCGGTGCCGGTTCCCGGGGTGTATGATCTGGCCTGGAATCTTTCCGACAATACGGTCCTCTTTTTTTCAACCAGTAAAAAAGCCCTGGTCCACGTTGAAGAACTGTTCAAGGCCACCTTCGACCTGTCATTGATCCTGCAGATTCCCTGGACCGCGGCCGAACATCTCGGCGATGAAGCAAGTCTTGCCGGGATGTCCAAACTGCGGCCGGAGATCCTGGTTTAGCAGGGGAGGAAGAGCAGGTGCTCCAGGGCAGCGTATTCCGGCAGGAAAATCTCGTAAGCGGGGAGGAGAGGAAATGACCGCTGGGATTGTCATAATTGTCATACTCGTCATTATCACGCTCATTATCCTGCTTTATTCCTGGCAGCGCAAGGGAGGGCCGCAACATGGCCGCAATGGGCGGGAAGGAGCGGAGTCCGCCGGGGCCGAAGGGGAAGCAGCTTCGGCGGCAGGGGAACCCGGACCATCCCCCTCCGGAACGGGCGGCAAGCAAGACCTGGCGCCGGAAGAGGAAGAACTGGAGCTTTCCTTTGAAACGGCTGCAAGCCGAGCTGGTTCGGGCTCCGGCCGGCAGCCTGCCGTGGGCCGGGCAGACGCCGAAGAAGAGGAGTTGGACCTGGCGTTTGACAAAGTGGCAGAGATCGCCGCCGGGGAAACCTCGGCGGCGGCCGTTGCGGAGGACGCTGAGGGACGGCCGCCGGCGCTCTGGGGCAGCGGAACCCAGGCCGGCCCGGAGGAGGAGAGGATTCCCTTTATCCTCGAAGGGGAAGAGGGATTGGAGGAAAAATCAGGGGAGGATGTGATTCCGGCCCTGGACGGCGTTGCCCGGGAAGCCGGCCGGATTGTCGAGGAGACGCCGGAAGCCCTGGAGGAGCGGCTCGACCTGTTCTTTGCCGTGGACGAGGAAGAAGAACCCGAAAGGGAAGAAATCTCCAAAGCCAGGGAGATGCCTTTGAAAGGTGGTCCGGAGGGAGACAGCGGAGACCGCTCCCCGGAAGGATATGCAGCCGGACTGCGGGAACTGGAGACGGTTCTGCGCCGGGAACTCAGTGCTGCCGTCGAAAACAGGAAAACCTCCAAGCTGAAAGTGCTGGAAAGGAAACTGTCAATCGTTTGCGCCCGGTTGGCCGACAGCCGGAACGGCTTCAAAGACCTGCAAAAACTGTTTGATGATATTGAGGAAGCACTTCCCGACCTGCAGAAAGTTCTGCCCGGCTTTCTGGCCGATCCGGTTCGGAGCCGTCTGCGGCAGGGAGATGCTGCGGAGGTACGGGTCCTTTTGGATGAGGCGGTTTCGCAGCTGGATGAGACCTCGCCGCTTGGGGCCCGGCTCCTGTCTCTCAACGGATGCCTTGCCGAGCACCAGATTGATTTCGCTTCCGCCTTGACCCTGTACCGGCGGGCCGGGGCCGCGGTGGCCGGTAATCCGCGCTGCCTGTACGATGCCGGCCGCATGGCCCGCCTCCTTGGTAAGGAGGAGGAGGCCATCAGCCTGCTGGAACAACTCCTTGGCGGCGGTCGGCTGCAGGACGGCGTTCTTGAGGCCATGGCGCAGCATGAACTGGCACGGGTTTATGCCGGGGCAGGTGACAGGGCAAAAGCGGAACCCCTGTTGCATGCGGCGCTGGCAGGCATGGAAACGAGCCGGGGAGCCGATCACCCTCTGCTCGGTCCCGTGCTCCATGATCTGGCCGTCCTCTATGAAGGCTCAGGGAGGTATGAGGAGGCCGAACCCCTGTACCGGCGGGCCCTTGCCGTGCGGGTAGACCGGTTGGGAGAAAACCATCCGGATCTCGCCCCCACCTACGCCAGGCTGGCCGGTCTGTATGAAGAGATGGAGCTCGAGGAAAAGTCCGGGCCGTTGTATGAAAAGGCCCTGCAGATACAGATAGGGGTCCTGGGCCAGGAGCATCCCGAGGTCGGCACCCTGCTCAATCATCTGGCCAACCTGCTCAGGCGGCAGGGCAGGCACCAGCAGGCCGAGCCGATGTTCCGCCGTTCCCTGCAGATCCTGGAAAAGGCCCTGGGGCCGGATCACCCGAACCTTGCCGTTGTCCTCAACAACCTGGCCGAACTGTACGGCGAAATGGGCGATGAAGAAAAAGCCGGATCCTATCAGGAGAGGGCTTTTGCCCTCTTTCAGCTCCCCGGCGGCAGCGATGATTTTGTCGAAATGGAAAAAGACTACGATATTGACATGAACGAAGAAAAAGAACGGACAATCGCGGGCGGCTGATGGACCTTGTTGATCTGATACAGGAAAAACGTTTTGTGGGGCAGGAATTCCTGGCCTGGCTCTGGTACAAGAGCGAGGAGCGCGGCGGTTCAGTCGCGCTGCCGGGAACCGGAGACATCCTGGTCGTTTTCGAGAAGCATATGCTGCTGGAATTCGGCGAGGGTGAATCAAACGAAAAGGTAATCTGCCGCGGCCTGCAGACCGAACTGAAAGAGGCCCGGGCGGGGCTGCTGATGGGGAAGAAACCCGAACAGGCCCGGATCCGCCTGGCGCGGGGGGACTATGAATACTCCGTGACCCTGACCGCCGCGACCCTGGAGTTCCGCAATGTCCGGGTGCCCAAAACCGTCGCCGCCGCCGATGAAGGTGATGATCCGGAATCTCTCGAGGGCAGGATTCTGGAACGGCTGGCGCTGTTCGAGGACCTGAGCGGCCTGGTCAACGATCTGTTCAGAATGTTCATCCAGATCCGGACCTCGGACGACTGGCTGGCGGAACTGGAGAAGGTCCGCCGGTGGATCCATCACAACATTGCGTGACAACCCTGGCCGCCATGGAATGACAATGGAATTTGAAACGGTGATCGGGCTGGAAATCCATGCCCAGATGAAGACAAAAAGCAAGATTTTCTGCGGCTGCGCCACCGATTTCGGAGCGCCGCCGAACACCCAGGTCTGTCCGGTCTGTCTGGGCATGCCGGGAGTCCTGCCGGTGCTGAACAGGAAGGTGGTTGAAAATGCCATCCGTTTTGCCCTGGCGACGGACGCGCACATCAACCGCGAAAACCGTTTTGCCCGCAAGAATTATTTTTATCCTGATCTGCCCAAGGGCTACCAGATTTCCCAGTATGAGCTGCCCATAGCCGAACACGGTCGGGTGGAGATCGAGGCGGGCGGCGTCCGGAAAATTATCGGCATCACCAGGGCGCACATGGAGGAGGATGCCGGCAAACTGGTGCACGATGACCGGGAGCCGAAAAGCTATGTCGACCTGAATCGCACCGGGACCCCCCTGCTGGAGATCGTCAGCGAGCCGGATATCCGCTCCCCGGAAGAGGCGGTGGCCTATCTGAAAAAGATCCATGCCATTGTCCGTTATCTGGATATCAGCGACGGCAACATGCAGGAAGGCAGTTTCCGCTGCGACGCCAATATATCCCTGCGGCCGGCGGGCAGAGAGGAGTTCGGCACCAGGACGGAACTCAAGAACATGAATTCCTTCCGCAACGTGCAGCTGGCCCTCGAGTACGAAGAACGCCGGCAGCGGGACATTCTCCTGGAGGGCGGTGCCGTAGTCCAGGAAACCCTGCTGTGGAACCCGGACCGCGGATGCACCGAATCCATGCGGGGCAAGGAAGAGGCCCACGATTACCGCTATTTCCCTGATCCGGACCTGGTGCCGGTGCACATCGACGAGGAATGGATCCGGCGGGTCAGGGAAGAGCTGCCGGAACTGCCCGACCAACGGCGGCAGCGCTTTATCAGCCGGTACGGGCTGTCGGAGTACGACAGCGACCTCCTCACCTCGGCCCGTGAGCTGGCCGATTATTTCGAGGCGGCCTGCGCCGGGTACGCCAACCCCAAGAAACTGTGCAACTGGATCGGCACCGAGATGCTCCGCGAATTCGGGGCCGAGGAAATCGGCCGCTGCCCCGTTGCCCCGGAGCAGCTGGCCCGTCTGCTGACCATGATGGATGAAGGGATCATCTCCGGCAAAATCGCCAAGACGGTCTTTGCCGAAATGCTTGCTTCCGGGGGCGATCCGGATGACATCGCCCGGGAGCGGAACCTGGTCCAGATGAGCGATGCGGGAGAACTGGTCCGGCTGGTCCGGGAAATAGTAGCCGCCAACCCCGAGCAGGTCCGGCAGTATCGGGACGGCAAGACCAAGGTGATGGGATTTTTTGTCGGCCAGCTCATGAAAAAAACACGGGGGCAGGCGAACCCGCAGCTGGCCAACGAGCTGTTCCGAAAAGAGCTGGGAGGATAGCGGCGGAGGGGACGGCCGGAGAGACCGTGGACAAAAGCGAATGGCAGAACAGGGGCACCGGTCATCGGCAGCGCTTGCGCGACAAGTTCCTGGATCAGGGCATTGACGCCTTTACCGATGCCGAGATCATCGAACTGCTGCTGACTTTCGGCACTCCCCGCAGCGACTGCAAACAGGCGGCCCGGACCGCCCTCCAGGAATTCGGCTCCCTGGCGGGTGTTCTTGACGCTCCCGCGGCGAAACTGCGCGGCATCAGGGGAATCGGACCGAAAAACGTTTTCGCCCTCCGGTTCATCCAGGGAGTGGCCCGCCGCTACCTGCGCTGCAGGCTGACCGGCAAGCACTACATTTCCTCCTCGGCCGACGTGGCCGATTATCTGATTCATCTCCTGCGGGGGATGAAGCGCGAGGCGTTCGCCGTTCTGTATCTCGACGCCTCCCACGCGATCATCGACTCCGAAGTCCTGACCGAGGGAACGATAACGGTCAACACCGTCTATCCTCGCGAGGTCGTCCTTGCCGCCCTGGCGCGCAATGCCGCCGCCCTGGTCATCTCCCACAACCACCCTTCCGGCAGGCTCGATCCTTCGCCCCAGGACGAACATCTGACCCGCACCCTCCACCTCGTCTGCTCCTTCATGCACATTACCCTGCTGGACCATCTTATTGTCGGTGACGGCGAAAAGGTGTTCAGTTTCGCCGATCACGGGCTCATGTCGCGGATACGCGATGACTGCCATGTCCTGCTCGAATCCATCCGCTGATATCCGTCCCCGCGCAGGCACGGAACAGGGCCTGTACCTGCATGTGCCCTTTTGCCTGCGCAAGTGCCCCTACTGCGCTTTTTTTTCGGTCACGGCGGGGCCCGGATTGATGGGGCGGTACGCGGCGGCCCTCATCCTCCAGCTTGGCCGGATGGCGGCGGGAGCGGCAGGGGAGCGGCCGGTGGCGACCGTTTTTTTCGGCGGCGGCACCCCGTCTCTGCTTCCGACCCGGGAATTGGCCGGACTGCTCCGGGAATGCAGGGCACGTTTCCGGGTTGCCGCCGACAGCGAAATCTCCATCGAGGTCAATCCGGCAACGGTCGCCGCCGCCGACCTGCACCTGCTGCGCCGGGCCGGGTTCAACCGGTTGTCCGTCGGCGTCCAGTCCTTTAACGATGGGGAGTTGGCCCGTATCGGCCGGCCGCATACCGCGGCCGCCGCCGGGGCTGTTATCCGCGCCGCCCGCGACGCGGGATTCGACAACATCAACATCGATCTGATGTTCGGTCTGCCGGCCCAGACGGCGGCGGATTTTCGCCATACCCTGCGCGCCGGCCTGGAGTTTTCCCCGGAGCATCTCGCCGTCTATGAGCTGACGGTTGAAGAGGGCACGCCTTTTGCCGGTCTCGCCGCCCGGGGGCGGCTGGATCTGCCCCCGGAAGAAGTTGTGCTGGAGATGATGGCGGCGGCGGAAGAGGAAACGGGCCGGGCCGGCATGCGCCGCTATGAAATTTCCAACTATGCCCGGCCGGGCCGGGAGTGCCGGCACAACATCAATTACTGGCGCAATGGCTTGTACGTCGGCCTGGGCGCCGGGGCGGTTTCCCATATCGGAGGGCGCCGCTATGCGGCGGTCCGGGATGTCGAGGGGTATTGCCGGAGGGTGGAAGCCGGTCAGGAACCCTGGGACGAGGTGGAAGAGCTTGATCCGGAGGCCCGCTTCAGGGAAACGGTGATCATGGGGCTGCGGATGACCGCCGGGGTCCCGGTGTGCGACCTTGAGCGGCGGTTCGGGCTCAATCCGGTGTCCTATTACGGCCCGACCCTGCGGCGCCTGGCGGAACAGGAACTGATCATCGCCGAAGACGGTTTTCTCCGGCTCACTCCGCTCGGGCTGCGGGTGGCGAACCGGGTGATGGCCGATCTCGTCTGATTGCTGCGCATCCGGCCTTGGCGGTTCGGGGTTTTTGCGGAGCCGGCAAGTTTCTGCGGAAAAAAATTCCGATTAATGCTATTTTCGAAGCGTCAGGGTGTATCCTGTCCGCGGTAGCGGACGTTTTCATATGGAACAAGGTCAGGAACATGGGAAAAACAGTCACCCGGCTTTACCGCCGGATAGATGCGGGCAAGGAATACTGCTTCAATATCGAAACGGACCGGGTGCTCACGGACAGTGAACTGCACCATCTGCATTTGGTCCTGGCGGAGGGCCTGCTGGCGGAAACCGTTGCCGGAATTCCGCACCTTACCGGCCCCCGGGTGGTGGAACTCGGCCCCCGCCTGAACTTCGCCACCGCCTGGTCATCCAACATGGTGTCCATCTGCCGCGCCATCGGCCTTGAAGGGGTGAGTCGGATCGAGCGGTCGCGCCGCTCCATCGTCCCGGCCGACCAGGATTTGGAGGAATTCATCGCCGCCAATCATGACCGGATGACCGAATGTCCGTATCCTGAGCCGTTGACCACCTTTGAGACCGGTGTCGTGCCCGAGCCGGTCTACGAGATCGACCTCAAGGGCCGCGGGCCCGATGCCCTGCTGGAAATTCCCGGGATCTCGATGGATGAGTGGGACCGCCGTTTTTATTACGACTATTTCGTCAACCGACAGGACCGCAACCCCACCATTGTTGAGATCATGGATCTCAACAATGCCAACAGCGAACATTCGCGGCACGGCTATTTCCGGGGCCGGCAGATCATAGACGGCGTCGAGCAGGAGAAAACCCTCTTCCAGCTGGTGACCGACACCATGACGGCCAATCCCAAGGGAAGCGTCATCGCCTTCCGGGACAACTCGAGCGGAATCAAGGGACGGGAGATCAGCACCATTCTGCCCGAAACCCCGGGCGAGCCGTCAAAGTTTACGGCCGCCTCGGCCGAATATCACATCATTTTCACCGCCGAAACCCATAATTTCCCCACCGGGGTCGCCCCCTTCCCCGGGGCGGAAACGGGAACCGGGGGGCGGATCAGGGATATCCAGGCCACCGGGCGGGGCGGTCTGGTCGTGGCCGGCACGGCCGGATACTGCGTGGGCAACCTCAATATTCCCGGCTATCGGCTCAAATGGGAAAACCGGTTCGCCATTCCCGACAACCTGGCCTCGCCCCTGGAGATTGAAATAGAGGCCAGCAACGGCGCGTCCGATTACGGCAACAAATTCGGCGAGCCGCTCATCCAGGGCTTTACCCGCTCGTTTGACATGCGCCTGGACAACGGCGAGCGCTGGGGTTTTCTCAAGCCGATCATGTTCACCGGCGGCATCGGCCAGATCGACAGCCGTCATGTGGTCAAGGGGGACGCGCTCAAGGGCATGAAGATCGTCCAGATCGGGGGACCGGCCTATCGGGTCGGCTTCGGCGGCGGGGCGGCCTCCTCCATGCTCCAGGGCGAAAACGTCTCGGAGCTCGACTTCGACGCAGTGCAGCGCGGCGACGCGGAGATGGAGCAGAAGATGAACCGGGTCATCCGGGCCTGCGTCGAGATGGGGGGCAAAACCCTCATCGATGTGATCCATGACCAGGGGGCCGGAGGACCGGCCAATGTGCTCAAGGAACTGGTGGAGCGGGCCGGGGGGTGGATCGAGATCCGCAACATCCGGGTGGGCGATCCCACCATGTCGGTGCTGGAGATTTACGTGGCCGAATACCAGGAGCGCAACGGTCTGCTCATCCGGCCCGAACACATCGATCACTTTCAGAAGATCTGCGAGCGGGAAAAGGTGGCCTGCGAGGTCCTGGGCGAGGTGACCGGCGATCTCCGTTTCGTGGTCCATGATGATCTGGACGGCTCGACGCCGGTTGATCTGGAACTCGCCGAGGTCCTGGGAGACATCCCGCAGAAGACCTTTACCGACAACCGGGTCGCCATGGCGGCAGCGCCTCTGGCGCTGCCCGGCAATCTCAGCGTCCGCGAGGCGTTGCGTGACGTCCTGCGCCTGGTGTCGGTGGGCTCCAAACGGTTCCTGACCAGCAAGGTGGACAGGGCGGTGACCGGCCTTGTCGCCCGCCAGCAGTGCTGCGGGCCGCTGCAGCTCACCGTCGGCGATATGGCCGTCATCGCCCAGAGTCATTTCGGCAGAAGCGGGGCGGCCACGGCCATCGGCGAACAGCCCGTCAAGATGCTGGTCAACCCGGCGGCCGGGGCCAGGATGGCCGTCGGCGAATCGCTGACCAATCTGGTCTGGGCCAGGATCGACGATCTGGATCAGGTCAAGTGCTCGGCCAACTGGATGTGGGCTCCGAAGCTGCCGGGCGAGGGAGCTGCCCTGTACGACGCGGCCCGGGCCATGCGCGACGCCATGATCGCCGTCGGCATGGCGGTGGACGGCGGCAAGGACAGCCTGTCCATGGCCACCCGGGTCGGCGACGAGACCGTCAAGTCGCCGCGGCAGCTGGTCATTTCCGCCTATGCCGCCATGGGCGATGTCACCAGAGTGGTGACCCCGGACCTGAAGCATCCGGGCGCCAGCAATCTCATTTTCATCGACCTCGCCTACGGCCGGAACAGGCTTGGCGGCACGGCGCTGGCCCACGTCCTCGGCCGGCTGGGCAACGAATCACCCGACCTCGATGACCCGGTTCTGCTCCGCAAGACCTTTCTGGCCGTGCAGGAGCTCATCGACCGCGGCCTGATCTCCGCCGGTCATGACCGCAGCGACGGCGGCCTCATCACCACGCTCCTGGAAATGGCCTTCAGCGGCAACTGCGGTTTTGACCTCTATATCGACGGCGACGATTCGGCCCTGGAGGTTCTGTTCTCCGAGGAACTCGGCCTGGTGGTCGAGTGCCTGGAGCGGGACGCGCAGCAGGTGATGCAGGTTCTCCGGGAAGCAGGGATACCCTACCAGAATATCGGCCTGACGATCCCGGAGCCGCACATAACGATACGGTTCAACAGTGAAACGGTCCTGGACGAGGATATGCGTCTCCTGCGCCAGTGGTGGGAGGAGACCTCCTATCAGCTTGAGCGGCTGCAGATGAACCCGGACTGCGCCGATGAGGAACGCGGCAACATCTATGACCGCAGGGGGCCGGCCTACCATCTGAGCTTCACACCCACGCTGCCGCCGGTGGAACGCCTCTCCCGGCCGGACAAACCCAAAGTCGCCATCCTGCGCGACGAGGGGTCCAATTCCGACCGCGAGATGACCTCCGCCTTTTACATGGCCGGCTTCGAGCCCTGGGACGTGACCATGACCGATCTGCTGGCGGGCAGGATCGATCTGGGAATGTTCCGCGGTCTGGCCGCGGTGGGAGGTTTTTCCTATGCCGACGTTCCCGAGTCGGCCAAGGGCTGGGCCGCCACCATCCTGTTCAACGACCGGCTGAAGGGGATGTTCCAGGAGTTTTATGACCGGTCCGACACCTTTACCCTGGGGATCTGCAACGGCTGCCAGCTCTTCGGTCTGCTGGGCTGGGTGCCGTGGCAGGGTATCGGGGCGGACAGGCAGCCCCGCTTCGTGCGGAACACCTCAGGCCGTTTTGAATCGCGCTGGGTAACCCTCAGGGTCCTGGAGAGCGGGGCGGTACTGCTCAGGGGCATGGAGGGCCTGGTCTTCGGCATCCATGTCGACCACGGCGAGGGCAGACTCCATTTTCCCGATCCGGCGATCAGGGACGAGGTCACGGCAAAGGGGCTGGCGCCGGTGGTCTATGTCGATGACGGAGGCAGTCCCACCGAGGCCTACCCCTTCAACCCCAACGGGTCCCCGGGAGGTCTGGCGGGCTTGTGCTCCGAAGACGGGCGTCATCTGGCCATGATGCCCCATCCGGAAAGGGTTTTTCTCCCGTGGCAGGCGCACTGGCTGCCCGGGACGATGAGCGATCTGGAAGTTTCCCCCTGGCTGCAAATGTTCTGCAATGCCTACGACTGGTGCATGGAAAACGAATAGCGGTCAAGGTCCGGAACCGGTAAACCGGACCTTGACCGCGGGGTCCCAGGTCGGATACCCTGCCCCTTTCCAGGCGAAAATGCCGCCGGGATGGCGCAGGACGTTATTGTACCCGAATTTTTTGGCCCATAGTGCTTCCCAAGGTGAATGATGCGTGTCGATGATGCCGGAATGCAGACAATTCCAATCAATTCCCGGGATTCGTCCGCTGGCGGTGCAGGACCGCCTTTGCCTCGCGGTTGGAGCCAAGGAGCAGGGCGAACCATCTTGTTTTTTCGTCGCTCTGGAGGCCGATTTTCACGATCATGGTCAACGGCACCGACAGCAGCATGCCCACCGGCCCGAGAATCCAGCCCCAGAAGGCCATGGAAATGAAGATCACCAGGGGGGAAAGGCCGACGCCCGTGCCCATGATCCTCGGTTCCAGGATATTGCTGATCACCAGGTTGATGATCAGGTAGCAGATGACGGTGGTCAGGGCCGGTCCCGGGCCCAGCTGCACCAGCGCCACCAGCACGGCCGGGATGGCCGCCAGGATCGAGCCGATGGTCGGCACAAAATTGAAGATGAAGGCAACCAGGCCCCACATGCCGGCGAAATCGACGCCGATGAAGCGCAGGGCGACAGCCACCAGAATTCCGGTTACCATGCTGGTGGCTGTTTTGATGACCAGGTAGCGGTTGATGCCCCTGGTCATGGCGGCGTAGTCCTCAAGGGAGGCGTTCCGGTCCCCGGCGATGGCCCGCAGTTTATCCGGAAAGCCGGCGGCTTCGAGCAGGATGAAGACCAGGGTCACGATGATCATGAAGGCATTGGTCAGCAGGGCCCCCATGCGGTTGAGGGTGTTGGCGGCAAGACCCATTATTTTCCCCGGATCGAACTGGCTGACGAGAACATCGTCCGTCACTTCAATGCCACGCTCCTGCAGCCAGAAGATTCCTCCCGCCAGAATTTCCTTGAGGCGCGATTGGTACAGGGGAAGGTTCCTGGAAAAATCGGCCAGGGATGAACCGATCAGCCGGGCGACGATCATCTCCACCGCAATCAGCACCAGGACAAGCAGGATGATGGTCAGCAGCGGCGGCACCCCCCTGGTGCGCAGCCAGTACAGGGGAGGACCGCAGATAACGGCCAGAAATGCGGCCAGCAGAAACGGGATGATCAGCGATTTGGCCGACATAATCCCGGCCACGATAACGACAAAGGCGGCGGCTTTCAGGAGCATGACTGGTTCTCTCGGCGGAGGATGATCGAATCAGGGATTGATTTGTTCTACCATTATGCCGTATTCCGGTCAAATCGTCCATGCCTTCCGGCAGTGCGATGGAAGGTGAACGGACCGCATCTCCTGCGGCCATTCTTTTGTTGTCCTGGGCAAGAATACGGATTATTCTTACCGGACCGGAAGGAAAGCACCATCCGGAGCACCTGGATCAAATCAGCCGGAGACCGATAGGATGGACAAGGACGTATTAATTTGCGCCATGGTAATGGCAGCGCTTATGACCATGACGGGATGCGGTTCCCATGAAGCAGTGTACCGGGGGAAGGAATATCCGCCCACGGAAAAGGTGGAGACGGTCTTCCTGAAAAGTCAGATCCCTGATCCGTGCCGGGTTTTCGCCCACCTGTTCGCCACCATGCCGGCGGGCTCCAGGGGCAGCGATTTTGCCGCCGCCGTGGCCGAGGAGGCCCGCATCAGAGGAGCGGATATGATGCTGGTCGGCCAGTCCCGGCAATGCACGACCGGAGACTCCCTTGCCTTTGATTACTACGGGCCGGATCGGGAGTACAGGGTCCGCGACTGGCCCGGCTGGACGTACGGTTTCGATGACTGGGCCAGGCAGGGAGACTGGACCGGCATCGGCTACAATGAATGGGGCAACCCCGACATCTACTACGATTACCCCATCGTCATGCAGGTCGTTTTGCTTCGCTGTCAGCCGGAGGAACTGCACGGGTCCATCGGCCGCTGAGGGGCCTGGTCGCTACCAGACAGCCCGCAGGCCGTGCGTTTTTCTGACGGCGTCAACCTTTCGTTCCAGCTCCACCCGCCACCGGGCATGGATGCGTGCCGCCGAAGGGGCGATCAATTCCGGCAGGCCGTACACCAGCCTGTCCGCAGCCCTGCTGGCCTCGATGACCGCTTCGATGGAGCGGGCCCCGAACTTGTAGTCGGCGAGCAGCAGCCGCAGCAACAGGCCTGACGTTTTGCGGGCGGCCGTCCGCCAGTGGGTCTGCATCTGGTGGGCGATGATAAAGGCCCGCTTCAGCAGGATGCGGCGCAATTCCTCCAGGTCGTCGCCGGAGGAGGACGCCCTGATCAGCTGGTCATCGATTTCAATCCCGTCGATATCAAGAACCACCCGCAGACGACTCATAAAATCAGGAATTTTCAAGGTTTTTATCAACTGCAGTTTTTCCGGATCCTCCTCCCGCAGGAGCGTCTCCATCCCTTCGTAGCTGGACTTGACCCCGCCGGCAAAAATAAATATGGCCCGGCCGATGTGATAGGGGATGCCGTGGACATATGTCACCCCGTCCTGCATGGCCGGCAGGAAATACCGCAGGTAGCCGAATTCGTCGTCATTGTAGCGGCAGTCGAATTCATCCCAGAAGGCGACGGGAACCTTTCCCCGGGCCACGGAGGCGCGGACCGGGTCGATGGCCGAATTGATCTCCTCCGGCCGGGCGAACTGGGTCAGGTTGAACTCAAAGAAGTCAAAGGGGTTGCCGTCGTATTTCCTGGCTATCTGGCCGGCGACCTGCTTGACCGCGAAGGATTTGCCCGAACCCGGGGGGCCGAAGACGCCGATGCACAGGGGACGCAGTACGCTCTCTTTGGAAACGTACGAATCCATGACGTTGTGCAGGGTAATGACCGGGTAGATTTCGGCCGGATCGGTGGTGCGCAGGTGGCCGACCTGGAATACGGGCAGATGGGCGAAGCCGGAGCCCCGGTTGACCTCCTCCTTGAGAATATGCAGGACGCCGATGATGATATCGACGGCGCTGCCTTCTTTCCCTCCATATACGGCCGGGGCGGGGAAAAAGGAGCGCATGGCCTTTTTCTTGGCGCAGTTCCACTCCTGCCCGGCGACCAGCTCCAGGGTGGCATCAAAGGCCGGGGAAAAAGAGGGCAGGATGATGAAAGAGGGGTCGGGCGTTGCTATGTCGATGAACGAGCAGGGCGAACCGTTGGGGAACGTGGAGGAGAAGTCGAGATTGGGAAATTCCAGGCCGTCATTGAAGAAGTAGCCGTTTTCGTTCAGAATCTGCCAATTGAGGAGCACCCGCTTGGAAAAATCATAGAAATAGTTCCGGCAGAACTGGAAGCCGTTGAAACGCATGGCGTCGATGGCCAGCATGGAGGTGACCATGGTGTCGTAGCAGGGCACCGAACCGCGCTGCCGGGCGGCGCTTTTTTCCGGCAGATGGTTCTGGCGGTAGCGGAAACAGGTGCCGTCCGGCCCGACATACAGCAGGCCGTGGGGAAACATCTCCACGACGACATGGCAGAGAAACCTGTTGCCCCCCCTGTCCCAGATGCCGACCTCATCGCTGCGCAGGGCCCGGAGGCACATGGCGACAATGGTTTCCCAGTTCACCGAGGCGTCCATTTCCATGCGGGTGGTTTCCAGGTCGGAAAGGCGGCAGAACAGGGTGAAGCGTTCCCCGAGGATGGCGGCCCATTTGTTCCAGTATGCCACCGAGATGCCGAGGGCGATGCACCAGAGATCGGGGTTGAGCCGGACCATGTCCTCGCAGATTTGCGGCGGCACCCCGGAATCGTCGATGAGCAGCATGCCGTTGTTGTTGCTGATGATCCGCAGGTTGTTGTCGGCAATGACAAAGGGGGCGTTTTCGCTGCCCCGGCCGGAGGAAGGCAGGAACTGTTTGACCATGAACCAGCCGTGATCCCCCCGGGCGGCCCGGGTGCTCCTGCGCTTGCGGAAGATCTGGTAAACCTCTTTTTCTTCGCCGTAGGTCAGGGTGTTGAGCCGCGGGGTCAGTTCGGACTCGGCAAGGTAGGAGGCAAGCCAGGTGAGGCACTGGTCCAGACGACCGTTTTCGGTGTTGACCCGGCCGGCCAGCAGATCGATATTGTCGCCGGGATTGTAGCCGTAGGCCGGCAGGCTGCCCTCAGCGAGGAGGCTGACCTCCTTGACCGGGACATTCCTGATGATCACGTTCGAACCGAGCAGCAGGATCTTGGGACTCAACGTCTCCACGGCAGGCCTCCCTGTGGATGGAACAGGAAGGGAGGGGGCACGCCCCCTCCCGAAGTTGATGCAAGGATTGCTTCTGTTCAGAGCAGGTTCATTTTATCAAGCAGCAGGACCGATCCCTTGTACGAAACAATAATGAGGGCGATCCAGCTGATGAGCAGAAAAGCAGTCATGATGAACTCCTGTATGATATAAGGTTTGTGCATTCGCCGCAACTCAGTACGAACCGTAGCGCGTGGCCTCCTCGGACGTCAGCTTCCGGCTGTCCATTGCCCGCCAGACATAGAATATATAGGCCAGGACAAAGGGAATGGTCAGGGCCACGTAGGTCATGGCCGTCAGGGTATAGTGGCTGCTCGAGGCGTTATAGATGGACAGGCTCGATTGCAGGTCCGCCTTGGACGGGTAGAAAGGAGTGTTATTGTAGCCGGCGGTGAAAAAAATCGCCAGGCCGACCAGCACCGTCCCCAGTCCGCCGAACCAGATGCCGCCGGTGGCGGTTGACCGGGCGGTTCGCAGTACCGCCAGGATGACCAGCGCCAGGCCGGCCAGCAGCAGCCCTGGAATCCAGGGCAGGGCCAGCAGGTTGGTCAGATACTTGCGGGCAACAATGGAGACCACGCCCTGTTCGTCAACTCCGAAGCCCTGCATGAGCACAAGGCCGACCAGGACATAGAGGAGAAAGGGCAGGGAGCAGATAAAGCTGGTCATGACCGCCTTGCGCAGCCGCTCTTCCAGTTCGGGCTGTCCGGCGAAATGGAGGTTGTTGACCAGGTACATGGCGCCCAGGGTGCGGGCGTTGAAGACCAGAAACAGGCCCAGCGACAGGTTGAACAGGCTGAACGCGGCTTCAAGGCCCCGCAGGGGATTGGTCCAGGTAACCAGGTTATACTCGCTGAGAACAAAGTTCGACCCGCTGAAAAAGGTGCCGACCGCGGCGCCGAGGAGCAGAATGCCGACGGAGCCGTTGATGAACAGGAACAGTTCGAAGGTCCGGGCTCCCAGCAGGTTTGCCGGCTTGCTCCGATATTCGAAGCTGACCGCCTGCAGGACAAAGGTCAACAGGATCAGGATCCAGACCCAGTAGGCGCCGCCGAACGAGGTGGCGTAGAATTTCGGAAACGCCGCGAACAGCGCCCCGCCGAACAGCACCAGGGTGGTAAAGGTCAACTCCCACTTGCGGCCCAGCGAGTTGATGACCATGGCTTTTTCGGTATCGGTTTTGGCCACCTGCCACAGCAGGCTCTGTCCGCCCTGGATAAAGGTCAGGAACAGGAACAGGGAGCCGACCACGGAGCAGAGCAGCCACCAGAGCTGCTGCAGGGTTGTCAAATCAAGGCTGCCGATCATTTTGAATCCTCCTCCGGTCCGATGGATATCTGTTTGAGCATGATTTTGATTTCAGCCAGCAGCAGGGTGGTGAACAGGATGAGAAACATGATGAACGTCGCCATCACCGTCCCCGCCGTCAGGTTGGACCGGGCAACGGTCACGGGCAGCAGTCCCTGGATGGCCCAGGGCTGCCGGCCGATCTCGGCGACGGTCCACCCGGCCTGCGAGGCGACAAAGGCCAGAAAGAACATGGTGGTGCCGAGCCCGAGCAGCCAGTGCTTTGCGGCCAGGGTGTTTGTATAGGCAAAGTAGAGAAAGGCCAGGCAGACCAGGGGAAACAGGCCCCCCAGGATAACCATGATATGAAAGCTGTAGAAGGTGAGGCCGACGGGCGGAACCGCTTCCTCCGGTTTGTCAAGGTAGCCGTAGCCGAGATACTCCCTGTGGTCGTTGAAAGCGGCCAGGGCTGCGGCCGCATCCTGGCCGTTCCTGTTTTTTCTGGCCTGCTTGTACAGGGCCAGCTGCTCGACGGCCACCCGGCCCCGCTCGATTTTCTGGGCCGCGCCCATGATGTTTTCCGCCGCGTTGCCGTACACCAGGTCATTGATTCCCGGGACAAAGGTGCCGGCGGAACGGTTGGCCAGCAGGGACAGCATGCCTGGAATCGGAACCTTGACGGCAAAAGCAAAGGGGTCCAGGTTGTCGCCGGGCTGCTTGGCGTGGTTGAGGATGCCGAAGGCCACGAGATCCGCTCCCCTCTCCCCGTCGTATAACCCCTCGAAGGCAGCCAGCTTCATGGGCTGGTAGCGGGCATTCGAGTAGGCGTGCTCATCTCCCGTCAAGGCTGTCAGCCCCGAGGAGAGCAGGCCGAAGACAGCGGCCACGACGATGGAGCGGGTCGCCATCCTGATGTACCGTTTTTTGAGCAGGAACCAGGAGGCCACCGAGATGACGAACAGGGACGAGAGCAGCATCGAGGAACTGGTGGCATGGGTAAATTTGGATATGGCGACCGGCGACAGGATGACTTCCATGATGTTCTGCATCTCGAAGCGGGCCGAGTCGGGGTTGAAGGCCTGACCAACCGGATACTGCATCCAGCCGTTGGCCACCAGGATCCACAGGGCGGAGAGGTTGGAGCCCACGGCGACCATCCAGGTCGAAAACAGGTGGAATCCCTTGGAAACCCGCTCCCAGCCGAAGAACATGACGGCAAAGAAGGTCGCTTCCAGGAAAAAGGCGATGATGCCTTCAATGGCCAGCGGGGCGCCGAAGATGTCGCCGACCATCCAGGAGTAGTTGGACCAGTTGGTGCCGAATTCAAATTCGAGGATGATGCCGGTGGCCACGCCGATGGCGAAGTTGATCCCGAAGAGCTTCATCCAGAACTTGGCCAGCCTTTTCCACTCTTCGTTGCCGGTTTTGACATAAATCGTTTCGTAAAAGGCGCACAGCCAGCTCAGGCCGAGCGTCAAGGGGACAAATATCCAGTGATACATGGCGGTCAGGGCGAACAGGGCCCTGGCCCAGTTGACCATGGTCAGGTCCACATTTTCAATCATAAGCTTTCACCTCCAGTTGTAGTGGTTGTCTCCTTGGCCGCTGAAGTGATCTGTTGCAGAACATGATCGGCCCTTTCCGCATCCGTTGCAAATTGCGTATTGAGAAAGTCGGGGAAGAAAAACAGCTTCAGAACCCCGAACATGATGATCAGCTTGATGAGAATGATTTTCCAGAGGGTCCGGCCCAGGGTCATGTTCCGAAATCCTTCATAGTAGAAACTGAAGATCCGGACGGGAAGAGATGGTTGTCTGCTGCCGTTCGATTCCATGGCGGTGAGTTGTATCAAATGATTAATGCTTCGTGAGCAGGTCTTTGATTTCGGTTCCGTTTTCCTGCCGGCCGTTGGTGATCCGGATGCACAACCGGTCGCGGATCAGCGTGTCGAATGTCGCCCGGCGCAGGGTCTCGCGCAGCTGGTTGCGGGCATGGAGCCATACCCGGTGCACCCCGCAGGCCTCCATGGCATTGCAGGAGCTCGGCCGGGCCACGCAATCGTTGAGATAAATTTCGCCGATCATTGTTTCCACCACCTCGAGCAGGGTTATCTCTTTGGGGTCCTTGAGCAGGACAAATCCGCCCTTCGCCCCCTGCCGGATTTCAATCAGGCCGGCCCGGGCCAGATCCTGGGCGATTTTGGCCAGAAAAGGCGGAGGGATTTCCGCATGCTCGGCAATTTCCTTCCTGCTGGCCAGTCTTCCCGGCCCTAATTGAGTCAGATATAAGACGCAGCGGATAGCGTATTCCGCCGCCCGTGTCAGCCGCATAAGGTCCCTATAAAGGATAAATAAGATTTTTATTGTCTTATATGTGGGGGCAATGAAAATGTCAAGGAAAAAATCTGCATCAACAGGGTCAAAATGCACGTTTTGCCGGAGATGGTTTCCTGTTTCGTTGCCCCGTGCACGGGAAGACGGTTTTGGGAGGGCAGGCACAGGCAGACTCAATGCGGAAACGGAAGGAATATGCTGCTGACCGTGAGGATTTCGACCGTCTGTGTCTGCCTGCGATACTGCCTGTTCTGAAACCGCCCTGCAAAGACTGGATGGCTGCCCTTGCGGGCAAACCGGTGCTATTGCAGGCTGTTGAGACCGACGAAGCTGCCGCCGTTCTCCTCGGCCAGGCGGCGCATGAGAGCGGCAAAGCGGGCGACGTTCATTCCCGCCGCCGGCTGGTTGAAGAGGACCGGAAAGCCGACCGCATGGATGCGCACCCGCCGCCGTCCGTCCTCCTGCGACCCGTTGTATCGGCTCACTTCATCCAGGACCTCCTGGATGGTGCCGCGGGAAAAATCATCTCCCAGCACATAGAGGCTGATGTTGTGGTCCGGGGAATGGAACCGGCGGATGGCGCTGGTTACTCCCTCCACCGGGCTGGAATTGGAAAAGGGGGCCCAGGAGGCCAGCCGCTGCAGGATTGAGCGGCGGCGGGCCGGGCTGTCGGGGATCCAGCGGCCGGCATACTGGGAAAACATGTAGTCGCCCATGTCGTTCATGACCTGCAGCCCCTGCACCCGCGGATAAATTTCAAGAATCTCAGCCATCTTGCGCCGTACAAGCGGCCAGGCAAAACGCTGCATGGAGCCGGAGGTGTCGATGATGAAAATGATGTATTCGCTGTCCACCGGCACTCCGCCGATGGCGCTGTCGGTCTCCGGCGCCCGGTAATCGATCTGCTCCTGCAGCCGCTTCATCTCCTCGGTGAGTGACTGCCGGGCTGTTTCCAGCTGGCGTTCGATGGCGGTCTGGGCCTCGAGTTCCGTCCGGGCCGCCTGGAACTCGCCGCGCAGGCGGGAAAGGTCTCCCTGCAGCCGGGCGATATGTTCCTCCTCTCCGGCAAGCTGCTCCTGCCGGGTCTTCAACTCACGGTTCAGGATCAGCGTCTCCCCACGTATTTCATGGAGCTGGCGTTCCATGGCAGCCGCCAGACCGGAGAGGTCGCGGCTCATTTTTTCCACGACCAGCGGTTCGGCGAATTTGGAGATGACCAGCAGCAGGATGATTGCCCCGAAGCCGCAGGAGACGACGTCGAGGAAAGAGAGGCTGAAGACCTGTATTTCCCGCCGTTGTTTTTTCATGGCCAGTCCCTGGTCGGGGTAAGAAAGGAGCCGTTGGTCTCAACCGCCAGCCGCCAGAAAAGGACGGCGGCCATCGGGTCTCCTTCCATGGGAAAAAGGATGGTATTCACCGGGATGCCCCGGGGCAGTGTCTTGACAGCCTGTTCAAAAAGCTGGATCCGCTTTTCTCCGGAAACGGTGGTGCTCGAGGTTTGCCGGGCGCCCTGGGTCGGCAGACCGTCGGTGATGAGCAGCACGTTGTCCGGGGGCGGATTGAGGTTCCGGATCAGGGCGAGGCCGTTTTCCAGGCTGGTGCCGCCGGCCGGGGTGGTTGCCCTGAGGGCGGTGATCATCCCGCCCACCGCCTCGGCATCGGTGACCGGGACCCAGGTCCCGGTCCCGCCCTGGCCGGCGGCCAGGGGAACGACCCCGGTGCCGAATGTGTAGGCCTGGAGAGAAGATTCGGGGGGCAGGTTGGCGATCAGCCATTCCGCGGTCTGCACGGCCCGGCGCCATTTGGGGGCCCGCCTTTTGGAGGCGTCATCCAGATTGCGGCGGCGGATGACGTTGACAATGGTTTCATCCAGCATCGAAGCGGAGGCGTCGACCAGCAGCAGGACCCGTCGGCCCCCCAGCTTCAGGCCGGTGAGGTACTGGCGGTTGCCTTCCCCTTCAAACCGGCGGACTTTCCGGCCCCTGTCAAGGTCGGCCGCCTGTTCGGCGCCAAGCCGCCGGTGTTCGCTGTCCATGTTTTTCAGGTCGGCCTGGAGGGCGTTGACATGATCCCTGGCGGCCAGGGTCTGCCGCCGCAGGTCAGCCAGCTCCTCCCCGGCAGCGATGATCGCCGCCTCCGCTTCCGCGGACCGGCCGCGCGCCCGGTTCACTTCCCGCTCGGTTTCCTCCAGGCTGTTTTTCAGGGTTGCCAGGTGTTCCCGGCCCGCCTTGACTTCGAGTTCAAGGCGCATGGCTTCGGCCCGCCGGTCCTGGTGCTTCTCCCTGCGGAGGCTGACCGTATTGGCGTTGATAATCAGAACAAGCAGCACCACGGCCCCGAAACCGCAGAACATGATGTCGAGGAAGGAGAGGTTGAAGGGGGTAATGGGGGTGCGGCGGCGCATGGGGGTTCTCCTCAGGGAAAGGGACGGACCCGGAGCCGGCTGATCAGGTTGGCGTCGCACCAGGAACGGGCGTCAAGGACAAGCCGTTCCTGCATCAATTGCAGCTGGTGGATGAAAAACATCAGGACAATGGAGATGACCAGGGCGATAAACGTCGAGTTGAACGCCACCCCCAGATTCTGGGTCACGCCGGTGATATCGCCTTCCACGGCCCGGTTGGCCAGGGAAAGGGCGGCGCCGATCCCCCTGACCGTGCCGATGAAGCCGATCGAGGGGATGGCCCAGGCAATGTAGCGGATGATGGAAAGCTCCGATTCGAGGCGGTCGTCTTCGGCCTCGCAGACCTCGCGGACGGCGGTGGCCGCATCCTGGACATTCCGGGTGGCGGCGAAACGGCGGATCGCCGTGAGCAGGGCGCGGGGCAGGATGAAATTCCTGCGGCCGGGCCCGAGCTCATCGATCCGCCGGCTCAACTCCCGGGTGTCTTCCGGTCCGATGGGCAGGTCGGGCGGCAGCTGGAGGAGATCCTGATCCAGCAGCCCGCGCTGCCGCCAGGCGGCGACCCCCTTGAACCCGAGAATGGCCGCGGCCCAGAACATCAGGATAAAGCAGGCTTCCTGTTCGTAATCCTTGACGACCACGTAAAAATTCAGCTGCGGAACATGGTGCGGATCATCGGCCAGAGTCGCCTGCTCGGCGGCCAGGAAAACATCGGCCTGGGGGCGGATAACGGTGACATAGGCACCGTGCACGAGGATGAAGGCGATGAGCAGGGCGAAGACCTGGAATATCAGTTCATAGGGGAGCTGTCTGGGCATGCGCTGTCCTCCGTCATATATCGGCCGGAAAGGAAACCGCCGAATCTGCGTTGATTTTTTCCGTCGGCACGAACGGTCTGGGCCAGACCCCGGGGTCGACCGCCTCCTGCTCCGGAATTTCAGGGGCATGGGGCACGGACCTTTGTTCTCCGGGCACGGCGTCCCGCCCGGCTGCCTGGGCACCTCCGTCCCGGTTTTCAGCCGGCGGCGCCGGGGCAAGGGTTGCGGCCGCGACAAGGACCGCCATGGTCAGTTCCGTCCATTTCATGGGGCGGACCGGGCGATGCGAAAACCGATGAAGTCTCTGCCCCGGTCGCTGTAGGTCCGGTAGCTCAGGCGGAGCTCGGTGATGGAGCCGTCCCGCCAGCTTGATCCCCTGACCACGTGGTGGGTGCCCGTCGCGGGCCCGGTGGGATCGATTTCGGTCTGCTCGGACAGGCCGGCATAGGGGCTGTAATAGTCATGGCACCATTCGGACACGTTTCCCCCCGCGTCAAAGAGGCCGCCCGGATCACGGGGAAAGCTGGCCACCGGGGCGGTGGCGGGAAAAGAGTCGTTATAGCCCTGAATGACGATGGGCAGCAGCCCCCGAGCCGATTCATCGGCAAAGTTGCCGCTCTTCGGCGGCGGCGGAAAAGTGCCGCTCCACGGATAACGGGACGCAGTGCTTCTGCCGGCCTGCCGGGCGGCAAAAGACCATTCGGCCTCAAAGGGCAGGCGGTAGCCCGTGGTCGGCGGCTCGGCCGGAATCATGGCGCCGTTCTTCTCGGCGTAAAACGGCGCCAGCCCCTCCTGGAGGCTGAGCCAGTTGAGGTAACGGACCGCATCCTCCCAGCTGACGTTGACCACGGGCTGGTTGTCATGATCGAGGGAAACACCGCCGATTCCTCCGGAAGAATGGTCGGGCTTGAAGCGGCGGAAATCGCCGTTGGTCACTTCATGAACGCCGATGTAAAACGCACGGGTGATCTGCACCCGGTGCAGTCGTTCATTGGCCCGCCGCCCGGGATCGCGGCGGGAAGCGCCCATCTCGAAGACCGCCGGCTCCATGCGGACAAGCTGCCGGCCGTCCCGGGTGCTGAGTTCTTTCGGTCCGGCGGCGGCGAGGGCGGGTTCCTCCGGCTCCAGCCGTATTTCGAGCTGCCGGCTGTAGCCCGCTGCCGGGGTGATTTCCTGGTTGAGGGGTTTGTACCCTTCGGCCTGGAATTCCAGAATATGGGTGCGGGCCGGGAGGACAAGGCGGCCGGTGGCCGGACCGTGCAGCTTGCCATCAATGTACAGTTCGGCGTCGGGCGGATGGGTCGTCAGAAAGATCGTGCCGGACTCGGGCGGCAGTATCAGCGACAGGCTGCCGTTTTCGCCCGGGGCCAGGCGAACGGTCCGGACGATGTTGGCATGGCCCTGTCTGCTCAGGGTCAGGGTATGCTCCTCGTCGGGGCTGAGCTCCAGCTCCAGGGGGGTCGTGCCCTGGAAGGCTCCGTCAACGGTCACCGTCGCCCCGGAGGGGGAACTGTCCAGGCTGAGCAGGGCGGGAGCGGGGCGGAGCACTGGGGCAGGCGGGGCTAGGCTTCCTCCGGCCGGGACGTCGAGTTCCACTGCCAGCGGCGCGTAGCCTTCCCTGCGGTATTCGATCCGATGGGCGCCGGCCGGAAGCTCCACGGTAACGGGTGTGTCCCCCTTTTCCTCGCCGTCGATCAGTACCGTGGCCCCTTCGGGCGAAGTGGTCAGCGAGACTGCCGACCAGTTCGGGGTCAGGGCAAAATCAAAGCGCTGTTCGCGGGCCAGCCCCTCCACCGTAATCGTCGTTTCCAAATCGACATAGCGGTCCTTGCGGATCAGGAGGCGGTGTTCGCCTGCCGGCACGCGGATCCGGTGCAACGGGGTCCGGCCGGCGGCGGCGCCGTCGATGAAGACCTCGGCCTCTTCCACCGGTCCGGTATGCAGATCGATCCGCCCGGGGAGCCTGGTCAGGACGAAGGCATAGGCGTTGGTGGTCCGGCCGGCGATGACTATCTCCTCCTCCAGGTCCTCGTATCCCTGTTTGGAGGCCTTCACGGTGTAGCGGCCCTTGAGTCCCAGATAGCGCTGCCCGATCTTGATGACCGGCGGGAAGCGGGAAATGGAGATGGAGTCGGGTTCCGGCTGAATGGAAACGACGAGGGGCCGGGCAGCCAGCATGAAGACGGCCGTCAGCAGCAGCAGGACAAGAAGCGCCGCCGCGCCCCTGAGCACTCTGCTCCGGGCAGGCTGGACAGAGGCAGTCCCGGTTACCCGGGGCAGCGGCCGGGCGGCGGTCGGATCCGGAGGCGCGGCCGGGGGAGCGATCGCTTTGGAAACCGCTGCCGAAAGCCGGATTTCAATCCGGTCGCCGGAAATCGTAAAAGACAGGACCTGATCCCCGATCATGGTCATGTCGCCCGATTTGATCCAGACCGACTCGTCGACCAGGGCGTCGTTATGGAAGAGAGGTGAGGAGTCCGCGGCCGGCTGCAAAAAAAGATGCCCCCGGGCAATGCCGATATACGCTTCGGTTTCCCGGCCGGCGGGGAGGAGGATATCGGATTTTTCCCCGGCGCCGATGACCAGCGGCAGGTCCCGGTCCGACAGCTTCCTGCTGCCGCGCCCGTCATGTATTTCCACCACCCGGTTCATATCGGCTCCCTGCTGATGACGGTAAAGATCGGCAGGGTGCCGGCCTGCTCGGCGGTAACGGTCAAGGTCTGCCGGGTATCGCGGAAACCTGGACGCCGCCCGACAACGGTATAGGAGCCGGGCCGAAGAGCCAGGCGCAATTCCCGGAACGGTTGAAAACGGCCGACATGGTAAATTTCGATCATGGTCATGTTGTCCGAGCGGATAAGTACCTCGATTTTCATGGAAGCCCTGTCGACCAGCGCCGACAGTTCGGCAATCTGCGAAGAAAGAAGCGGGCCCGGCGCGGTGATGTTTTCAGCGCCGGCCAGGATCTGCCTCGCTTCCTGCAGAGGACCGTCCTCCTGCAGCCGCTGCGGTGCGGCAAGCACCTCTCTGATGGACCGGTCAAGCCTGACGCGGAGTTCGGCCCGGGCTTTGCCCGCAGCGGCAAAGGCCGCCTGGGGGTCGACTTCAAGGACACGGGCAAAGAGGTCCAGGGCGGCGGCCCAGTTTTCCGCCTTCTCCTCCTGTTCCGCTTTCCGCCGCAGCTCCAGCAGTTGCACGCTTTTTTTGAGTTCCTTAAGCCGCCGGGAGGCATCAATGGCGGCCGGGTCGCCGGGCCGGAGCCGGAGTGCCTCGCCAAAACCCTTTTCCGCTGCATCGGGGTCCCGCCGCGCCAGGGCTGCCAGGGCCATGCTCATTGCTTCCCTGTACTGCCGGGCCGCCAGCCGCGCCTCGATATCGGCGAGCGCCTCAACCGCCGGCGCCAGTTCGTTGTCCAGGTCCAGGGCCTCCCGCAGAAGAGCGGCGGCCGGATCCAGGTCATCGGCCTGTTCATGCCGGAGGGCTTCATGATAGAGGGCGAGGACCCGCTCCAGGTTCCGGGCCCGCTGCGCTCCCCGCTGTGCGGTTGCATTGCCCGGATCGATGGCCAGCGCCCTGGCAAAGTCGCTGCGGGCGGTCTCGCCGTCCAGCAGCTCCAGGGCCTGGGCGCCCTGTTCGAGAGCCCGCTGCAGCAGATCGCCCCGGGCGCCGAGGAGCTCCTCAAGTCCGGCGGCGGCCTGCCGGTATTTATCCTGGGCCTCGGTGAACCGCTTCCGCCCCATCAGCCTGTCCGCTTCCGCGGCGGTGCCGAGAATTGTCCCATAGGCGTCTCCGCCCCAGGCGCGGATATGTTCCGCCTCGGCCCGGGCCTGATGCCGGAGCCATTCCCCGAGCAGCCGCTCCGCTTTTCCGGCGCCGGGATCGAGGGAGGGAGCCGGGGTTTGCCTGGCGCTCCGGACGGGCGCCTCGGTCCGGTCCGGGGCGGGGGCATTGGGCTGATGGTGGGGCAGATACCAGACTACCGCGGCCGCCAGCAGGAGAAGAACGAGGAGGCCGGCAACACAGACGGTGAGCAGGAAAAATCGGTTTGGCCGGGGGGGCGGGGCACCCCCGGGCGGCCTGAGAACGACCGGCGGCCTGTCTGACGAACTGTCCGCTGGCGGCTGGGTGGTGTTCATCCGGTCATTGCCAGATATCGGCCGCAGGGAAGCTACTCCCCGTCGGCAGGCGGGACATATTCCGTCAGACCGCTTTCCCTGGCATAGAGTTCCTTGAGCAGGGTGCGCCAGCGTTCATACTGCTGCTCCGCCGAACCGGTCAGCCGGACGGTTTCCCCCTCGACCTCCATGACCAGCGGCTCGGCCTCGGAAGTGAACGAGTTCCCCAGTTCCTCTATGGCTTCCTTGTTGATGGCGGTTTCCTTGTTTTTCTGCACGCCGCTGTAAATGGAGTAGGCGCCGCCGGCAAGCATGACATCCTGCAGGGTTCCGGTACGGAGCCGGGTATCGCTGTCGCTGCTGGCGCCGAGGGCGATGGCGCCGACAATGGCCGCCACTCCGAGAACCTGCCGGCCGAGGGCTTCCCGTTCCAGCTGCCGCAGGACCGTGACTTCGTCGGTCCTGAATTTTCGCCAGTTGGCGTAGGGCAGCCAGAGATCGCGATAATAGGTCTCGTAATAGCCGTTGATGGCGTCAACCAGCATTTCATCCCTGGTCCGGATGCTCCTGACCCGCTCCATCATGGGGTCATCCGCCGCCGGCAGATGGGTGACGGAGAACCTGCCCTGCCTGTCCACGGCCAGGTATCTGGAGTAGACGTCGGGGACCATTTCCGCGGCAAAACGGAGTTCGGCGATCCGCCTGATTTCCTCGATTTCCCGGGGATGCAGCCGGCCGCGGTGGATAACCAGGTCGTTGGCAATTGTATTGAACAGGTCCTGAAAAGTGTCTGATTTTTCCGGTTCGATGGCAACATGCTCATCGGGCCTGGTGGTCTGGGCATACGTTTTGCGAAACCAGAGAACGTTGCGGCTGTCGATCGCCTCGACCGTCACGGCGGTGCTCTCTCCATCGGAATATTCAATTTTGCCCCTGACCAGGACTTCCGATCCGTTGTCTTCGTTGGGCACCACCCGCACCGCTCCCCAGAAGCCGGTGCGCTGCATGGTGTATTTGAGATGGACCGGCACGAAACGGGCCTCTGCTTCGCGGATTTCCGGGGACAGTCCCCGGCGCCGGCCGGGATCTTCGGGCAGCCGGCCCGGATCGAAGACCATGATGGAGACATTGAGCAGTTCGCTTTCCGGCAGTTCCTGTCCGGCCATGAACGGCACCACCCGGTGCGGGACCTGGGTGCCGGGAACGGCCGGGCCGCAGCCAGCCAGCAGGCCGACGACCATGAATTGTAACAGGAGTATCAACCCGAGATGCATAGTGCGCCTCCCCGGACGGTTCAAAGCAGGAGGACAGATCGACCCCATACCATTTCCTCTCAGCGTATGCCTTCCGTGTACCTGCGGTATTCTTCCCAGAGTTTCTCCTTCAGCTCCGGATCGGTTTCCTTTTCCGCCGCTTCACGGAGCTGGCGGGCAACGATATCATCGTAGCCCGATTGGATGGGCGGCATGGATCCGCCCCAGTCGCCGGACTTCACCGTCCGGTCGTTTCCGGGTCCCTCGCCGCCGCCGGAAGCGCCTCCATCCTGTCCGGTCCGGGAAGCGCCGGATTGCTCCCGGCCGGCAGGGGTTGTTCCTCCAGCGTCCCTGTCTGCCGTACCGCCGGGGTCCAGGCTTCCCTGCTGAGCACCCGCCCCGTCCCCGGTCTCCTCGCCTTCCGGGCCCGGCGCAGTACCCGCGCCTCCTCCGGCGGCTGAACCGCCGCCGTATCGACCGCTGCCGTCGTCCCCGCCGGTTTCCCGCTGGCGTGGACTGCGGGAGGCGATCCGCTGCTCCTCCTTGAGCAGCATTTCGTCGAATTCGCCGAGGGCCTGGGCGAAGGAATCGTCCAGCCGGGCAATCTGTTCGGCGGTCGTCGGCGCAGCGGCGGCCGGGGGCCCCATCCCCGGGGACCCGCCGTCCGGGCAGGGCAGATCAAGAACCGCGGAAGACCCGCCAAGAGTGATCAGATCCCGGCAATACTGTTGAATTCTGTCGCTGAGAAAGGCAATGAATCTGGCATAATCACTGCGCTCGGCTTCTCCGAGGACGCCGGCCTGCTTTTTCTGCTCGAGATCATTCCGGGCCCGGTTCCAGGCACTGTCCAGGGCCAGGACACTCTGGCGCAGACCGGCCGCATCCCGGGGTGGCGTCGAGGCGCACGGGGCGGTTGACCCGACCAGCAGGATCATTATCAGCGGGATGAAGAGAGCCCATCGTTTATCGAACATAAAAAAATTGTACCATTGGTCTTCACCCACTGTCAATATGGTGCCGGCCGCAACGGAAAAACCGACGGTCGGCAGGGGCATGATTCGAGGGCCGCGGTGACCGTGGATTCGCCCGGTCCGGGAGAACAGGAGGAAGCATGAGAAAAGGCATGAGTTCCAGGCGGCTGGCCGTTTTGTGTCTCACCGCCTGGGACGGGGAGAGGCGGGCCGTCCAGCCCCACGTCGAGACCCTGATTTACCGGTCATCTCTGGCTGCCAATGATCGCCACCTGGCGGTGATGCTGGTTAACGGGGTACTGCGGCGGATGCAGGACCTCGATGCGGTCATCGCCCGCTATTCCAGTTTTCCCCTGGCGAAGATGAAATCACTGACGCTCATGGCCCTCCGGGTGGGGGTTTATCAGCTGCTTTTTTTCGACCGCGTGCCTGAATCGGCGGCCGTCAATGAAACCGTGCAGGTACTGAAGGAGGAGCATCAGCCCCGCTGGCTCATCAATTTCGTCAACGGGATCCTGCGCACCGTTGCCGGGAACCGGGCCGCTCTATCACAGGCGGCCCGGGAGGACACGATCCTCAACCATCCGGAGTGGCTCGTCAGCCGGTGGCGGGCTGCCTTCGGACCGCAAACGGCCCGGGAGATCTGCCGACGCAACAACCGGGAGCCGCCGCTTACCCTGCGGGTCAACACCCTGAGGGCCGAGGCGGCCGGGCTTGCGGCCATGCTGAGGGAGAAGGGATACGCGGTGCGGCCGGGCGCGTACGCGCCGCAGGCATTGGTGGTCGAATCATGTTCAGGTCCTGTTGCCGAGCTGCCCGGTTACGCGGAGGGCCTGTTTCATGTGCAGGATGAGGCGGCACAGCTGGTGCCTCTGCTGCTGGCTCCTTTTGACAGACAGGCCGGGCACCTGGACGCCTGCGCCGGGCCGGGGGGGAAAACCTGTCAGCTTGCCCAGCTGCTTGGGGAACAGGGGGAACTGACCGCCGTGGAACCCAACAGGCATCGTTTCCGGCTGCTGGAGGAGAATATCCGGCGATTGCGCCTGACTGAACGGGTCAGATTGTTTCATGGCGGGCTGGAGGATTTCGCCGAAACCGGGCCGCCGCCGTTTCACCGGATCGTGGTGGATGCGCCCTGCTCAGGCACCGGGGTCATAGGGCGCCACCCGGATATACGCTGGAACAGGCAGCCCGCGGACCTGCCGGTATTGCAGAAACAGCAGATGAACCTCCTGCGCCGGGCCGCGTCGCTGCTGCTGCCCGGGGGAATCCTGGTCTATGCGACCTGCAGCCTGGAAGAGGAGGAAAATCAACAGGTGGTCGAAACGTTTGTCCGGGACAATCCCGGGTTTTACGCCACTGACTGCGGCGATGCCGTTCCCGCGCCGGCCCGGAAACTCGTCGACGCCTCGGGATATTTCCGGTCGACCCCGGCGGACGGTCTGGACGGTTTTTTCGCCGCCCGACTCGTTCGCCGACACTGACCGGCCCGTTTTCCGTCCTTGTCGGAATGGGACTTTTTTTGTAGAGTCCCTGACGTTGCATATCATCGAACACGGGAGAGAGACAAATGGCTGAAATCAAAAGCACCATGGACCTGGTCATGGAACGGGCGGCCAGGATCGGCAAGGCCTCCAGGGAGGATTTGCGCCGGGAAGAAATGAAAAAAAAGGGGGCGCTCCTCGCCGTTGATTTTCTTGAAGGCAGGCTGGACAACCTGCGGGAGGCGGTCGGGGGGCACGACCGGGAGGACCAGGCCGCGCTCCGTCAGGGGGCCGCGGAAAGCATTTTCCGCAATATTTTTCTTCCCCGTGACGAGATCCAGCGCCAACGGGCCGCCCAGGCCCTGCAGGGGGTCGTCGATCTGAGCGGCGGCGCCGGCGACGTGGCATCCATCTGCCGGGAATTGCAGACGGTTATCGACGGCTATGGCCGCCAGCGGGAACAGATTCGCGGCCAGCTCGAGGAGCAGATCCGCCTGCAGTACGAGCAGCTGCTGGCCAGGCAGGCGGGGGGCAGGCCCGAGGGGGTCAAGATCGATCCGACCCTGCAGCCCAAATTCCAGGAAGAGTGGAGCAGGATCGAAGGGGAACTGGGCAGGCAGTACAACGCGGCCCTGGATCAGCTGAAAATGGAGCTGCAGCAGCGGCTGGGATTGTAAATCATGGCGACCCCGCACTATCCTGAACGGCTGGCGAAACTGCAGGCGCTTCTCAAACGCAGGAACATCAGCGTCTTTCTTGTCACCCACCCGGCCAACCGCCGGTATTTGAGCGGCTACACGGCGGCCGACCACGACATCCAGGAAAGTTCGGGCGTGCTGCTCATTCCCTCCCGCGGTACTCCGTATCTGCTGACCGATTCCCGCTTCACCCTGCAGGCGGAGGAGGAGGCGGCAGGGTTCACGGTCAGGGAGTATGGTGCCGGCCTCATGGCCCTGCTGCGCAAGCTGCTGCCCGAGCTTGGGGCAGCCCGCCTCGGTTTTGAAAGCCACTACGTCCTCCATGCAACGGCCGGAAAACTGGCCGGCCTGGCGGAGAAGCTCGGCGTGGAGCTCCTCCCCCAGACAGGCATGGTCGAAGGGCTGCGAACAGTCAAGTCGGAGGAGGAGATCGACAAAGTACGGGCCGCCGTCCGTCTGAACGAGGAGGCGTTTGCCCGGGTCCATCCGACCATCAAGCCCGGCATGAGCGAAACCGCCGTCGCCATGGCCCTGGAGACAGCGATGCGCGAGATGGGCGCGGAATCGCCGAGCTTCGAGACCATCGTCGCTTTCGGGGCCAATGCGGCCAAGCCCCACGCGGTTCCTTCATCGGCGACCCTGAACCGGGGCGATCTGGTGCTGGTCGATATGGGACTGGTGCTTGACGGCTACTGTTCGGATATGTCCCGGACCTTTGTCGCCGGCCGGCCGGACCCGGTTTTCACCGAGAGGCACCGCGTCGTCCGCCGTGCCCAGCTCGCGGCCATGGAGGTGATCCGCGCCGGCATCACCTGCCGGGAGGTCGATCTGGCCGCCCGAAGGGTTATCCGGGAGGCCGGCTACGGCGATTATTTCGGCCATGCCCTTGGTCACGGGGTGGGCATCAACGTCCATGAGGCGCCGCGCCTTTCCTCCCGCAGCCGCCGGAAATTGCGGGCCGGCATGATCGTGACCGTGGAGCCGGGGATCTACCTGCCGGGGTGGGGCGGCATTCGCCTGGAAAACATGGTGGTGGTCCGGGAAACGGGCTGCGAGATCCTGAACCGGGATGCCACGTTCCTCGACCTGTAACGGGCCGTATTTCCATCCGCCCCGCCGGGGAGCACGGCGGATGCCGGTCCAACCATGACCGAATATTATGTTCTCGGCGCCAACGTGCTGCTGCCTAACGAATAAGGTTAGATTGTGTGAGGAACGAACCACAATCTGAACCGTTTGTTGGACGAGCCCGGTGGTCATATATAGAAAAGAGCTTTTGAGTTCCAGAGGGGTCGGATCAGGCG
>Ga0209614_1000571_pt1 | contig 31724 bp, 42 predicted proteins | sample BlaSprsedimmetaG_FD_185484 | JGI IMG/M metagenome (GOLD analysis project Ga0209614, IMG submission 185484) | Hot spring sediment bacterial and archeal communities from California, USA to study Microbial Dark Matter (Phase II) - Blank Spring... ... | reverse complement strand
GGGGCGGTACCGTTGTGTCCGCCCGGGGATGACACAATATAGCAGTTTCTTGTCTAAGGACATGGGGAAAGAAAGCTCTCAGGGGGTAGCCTCTGAGGGTTAAAGAGGCGAGTGAAACTTACTTCGCTTCCAGAACGGCACCGGAGCTTGCATTGGTTACAAGCGCTCTGTACTGTTTGAGCCATTTGCTTGTGAGAGGCTTGATGATCGGCTTGAATCGCTCTCTTCTCTCTGCGATCTCTTCGGGAGTCAGTTTTGCTTCGAGGATGTAGTTGTCCACATCGATGAAGATCTCATCCCCATCTTCTAGCAGGCCGATCAGTCCGCCTTCTGCTGCTTCGGGGCTCACGTGACCGATGCTCGCACCTCTGGTCGCTCCCGAGAATCTACCGTCGGTGATCAGTGCGACCTTGTCGCCCAGACCCATACCCATGATTAGGCTGGTGGGGCTTAGCATCTCCTGCATCCCCGGGCCTCCTTTTGGCCCTTCATAACGGATGACTACGACATTCCCAGCTTTGACTTTGCCATTGATGATCCCCTTGATCGCTTCTTCTTGAGAGTTGAAACAGACTGCTGTTCCGGTGAAGACACGATCCCCTGTGATGCCCGCGGTTTTGATCACAGCACCCTGTTCTGCCAGGTTCCCGTAAAGGATCGCAAGACCGCCGACCTTGGAGTAGGGGTTGTCGATCGTATGGATGATGTTGGTATCCAGGATCTTTGCATCTTTGATCTTTTCATAGAGTGTCTCTCCTCCGATACAAAGGTTGTCAAACAGGATATCTTCTCCGCGTTTTTGCATCTCATGCATGACGGCATTCACACCGCCGGCTTTGTTGATATCCTCCATATGCACCGTTGAGAGTGAGGGAGAGATCTTGGCGATGTGTGAAACTTTTTTGGAGATTGTGTTGATATCTTTTAGGTTGAAGTCCACTTCTGCCTCTTTTGCGATCGCCAGCATATGTAGCACTGTGTTGGAGCTTCCACCCATTGCCATATCTACTGCAAAGGCATTGCGTACGGCATTTTCATTGAGGATATTTCTTAGCTTGAACTTTTCTTGCTCAGCCTGTTCCATCTTGGCGATCTCACAGATACGGCGTGCAGCCTTCTTGTAGAGTGCTGTTCTCTCAGGTGTAAGCGCAAGGATCGTACCGTTGCCAGGTAGCGCGATACCCATTGCTTCCATCAATGTGTTCATGGAGTTCGCTGTGAACATTCCCGAACAGCTTCCTCCGCTGGGACAGGCATTGCACTCGATATCGTAAAGATCTTCATCGCTGATCTCTCCTGTCTCATGTTTCCCAACAGCTTCAAATGCAGTAGCGAGGTCGATGGGTGTGCCGTCTTTTGTGTGGCCTTTTTGCATCGGCCCTCCAGAGACAAAGAGCGTTGGCACGTTGACGCGCAGCGCCCCCATGATCATCCCCGGTACGATTTTGTCACAGTTGGGGATGGCGATCATCGCATCGAGTTTGTGTGCATTCATCACCGTCTCTACCGAGTTGGCGATGATCTCGCGGCTTGGCAGGGAGTAGAGCATCCCATCATGCCCCATAGCGATACCGTCATCCACACCGATCGTGTTGAACTCAAAGGGGACACATCCGTTTGCCCGGATCTCCTCTTTGATCACTTCCGATACTTTGTTGAGGAAAAAGTGCCCGGGGATGATCTCGATAAAGGAGTTGGCCACACCGATGAACGGCTTATCAAAATCTTCGTCCTTCACACCTGTGGCACGAAGCAAACTTCTGTGCGGAGCTCTGCTGAACCCCTGTTTTATCTCATCACTTCTCATCATTAGATTCTCCTTCTTGACAGGCTGGGCCCGTCAATAACTCCAGTGAACCAAAGCGTTGCCCGAGAGCAAAGAGCGGTTTAGGTTCAAGGAGTTATAGTGTTGTTAGATTTAGAGAGATTATAACACTTTGCATCTCAAAAAATGCAAAAAGTTATCATAAAGAGCTTTTTTGAAAAAAATCCGGGTTTTTCTTTACATTAAAAAAGTTTTTAGCTATAATTGCACTCCATTTTAGGATATTTCCGAAAATTGGTTTGGAGTGCGGGCGTAGCTCAGGGGTAGAGCATAACCTTGCCAAGGTTAGGGTCGACGGTTCGAATCCGTTCGCCCGCTCCATTGATTTATGTCTTCTTAAAATGAATCAATTTCATTTTTAATTCATCTCATTGAAACTTTACCTATCGGTTCAGAAGATCAAAAGAGCTGAAGAGACAAGAATTTAAAATTTGCATTTAAAAATTTGGTGTCCGATTCGGCCCGGGTGGTGAAATCGGTAGACACAGGGGACTTAAAATCCCCCGGTCATTGCGACCGTGCCGGTTCGAGTCCGGCCCCGGGCACCATGAAATAGACCGATAAACGTCTGTAGAGTGACTGTCTCTTATAAAAAAGTTGCCATTGAGGCAAATTGGTTTATATAGAGATTGCTAATGCTAAGTTTGCTTCAGCGGAAGGCTTGCACAACTAGTCGCTTTAAAATGAGCTATAAGTACGTGTGGTGCCATCGCCAAGCGGTAAGGCCGCAGCCTGCAAAGCTGCTATCCCCGGTTCAAATCCGGGTGGCACCTCCAGTGATCACTTTCTTTTGGATCTAAGTAAAGATTTCAAGGAAAATGGTTCAATGATAAACCAGGCTTTATCTTTTTAAGGTAAAATGCTCTTCTTTATATCTGTCGGGAGATGTCAGAGCGGTTGAATGTGCCGGTCTTGAAAACCGGTGAGGGTAACACCTCCGGGGGTTCGAATCCCCCTCTCCCGGCCACTTCATTAGAATGTATTTGATATTACGTATATCCGAGTATAACTACTCTCTTCATAACTTCTTGATAGCTAAATCTGAGTGAAATCAATGCACACTTTTTGTATTATGTGACCAACGCAGAACAGCGTGATAGCTCGTTGGGCCCATCACCTAAAGGTTGATGGTTTCAAACCATCTCCCATAACCAATCACATTGCCAGTAGGAGTAAAAATGAGTGAACATATCGCAAAACTGATACTAAGGATCATGGTAGGAGGAGCGATGCTCTTTCATGGTATCCATAAAGTCGTGCACGGGATAGTGGGCATTAAGGGGATGCTGAAGCTTCAGGGTATCCCTGAGGTATGGGCGTATGGTGTCTATGTGGGAGAGATCCTCGCACCACTCTTTTTGATCATCGGGTGGAGGAGTCGGCTATGGGCTGCGGTTATTGCACTAAATATGGCAGTCGCGCTCTATCTGGTGCATGCAGGCGACTTCTTTAAGCTTGGGGCGCATGGCGCGTGGGCAGTAGAGCTGCCAATGTTCTATCTTTTGAGCGCAGTAGCGATCATGTTGCTTGGTTCAGGAAACTATGCACTCATCAGGGATTAGTAGAAAAGAGGGATAAAAGAAAAAAATTCTATGGATGCGTGTGTTGCATCATGTATTATATTGTCTGCAAAACCTCTGTGCTTATACTGTAGTGTAGAGAGAGAAGGTATTGGTGTATCCGCAGCTGTTGCACGCAAAGGTGACCATCTTCGGGCCGCAGCATCCGCTGGAACGCTGGTCGGTGATCTCAATAGTGTTCTGTCGGCAGGAGGGACAAAACCCCCGTTTGATCGCATCAAGCTGTGCTTTTTTCTCTTTGAGATAGTAGAGATAGCCCATGACCGATCCGGTCAGAATGATAAGCATAAAAAGTACGACATAGAAAGTATCCATCCTGGCTCCTTTATCGATAGGTTTTGAGTGTGGCGATATGCGCCTTGTACTCCGGCAGGTGTGCGGCTACTAGCTCCCAAAAGGGTCTTTGGTGGTGCTTGTATGCGATATGCGCCAGTTCGTGAACGATGATGTATTCTATCACACTTTGGGGCAGTTTCATCATCATGGTATTGAAGGAGAGGGCATTTTGGGCCGAACAGCTTCCCCATTGGCGTTTCGTTTTGCGAAAGCTGATCTTTTTGGGGAAAAGCTGCATCCTCTCAGCCCACTTTTCCACAAGAGGAGGAATCACTTTTTGTGCTTCTTCTTTATAAAAACGGTTGATATGCTCCTCGAACAGTGTTTCGTCGTAGGCGTGATAGTCTAGCGTGAAGCGCTCCTCTTTAAAGTGCAGCGTTGTCCTTTTGCGCTCACAAGAGCGAAGGTCCAGAGGGTAGGGTCTGCCAAAGTAGTAAAGCTGACTATGCTCTGAAAAATCTATACCTTTGGCTTTCTGTGACGCTATCTTCTCTCGAGAGCGGTTGATCCATGCCGCTTTTTTGAGTAGGATCTTTTCTATAGACTGCTGGGATACCCCGGGAGATTTGATAACGAGATTCCCCGCATCGTCAAATCTGAGGTAGATATGTTTCAGTCTGGGATTGATGATGTGGGTGTATTGGGGCAGGAGCGGAAACATCAGTCTCTATCGTGTGATTTTTCCGTGTGTAAAGTGCTTTTTTTCAAAAACAGAGCCGTCGGCATTGTACTTTGTCGCCGGTCCATGTCTCACCCCTTTGAGATAGGTAATAGTCATCATCGGCGAACCGTTCTCATAGTAGGCGGTGGCGAGCCCATCGAGACGTCCATTTACATAGGGTTTTATAAGACGGACACGCTTCTTCTCATCGTAGAGCGTTTCGTTCCCGTGCTTCACTCCGTTTCGGATCTCCACATGTGATACCAACGTACCTTCGAGCCCATACTGTTTGCGCAAACCGTTCATGCCACTCTTGTCATACATAAGAAACTCAGAGCGCAGCATCCCTCCAGTATAGTACTCTTTTTTGACCTCTACCACTCTTTTTTTTGGGTTTGGCCCACCTGTTGTGCTGTGGCATCCGTTTGAGAGAAAAACAAGAAGAAATAAGAGTAAAAACGATAACTTTTTCATGTGATCCACCTTGTTATTTCGTGATATATAGGGGAAGTATACAATAATTCATTTTGGGTTTGCTTTGAAAGTAAATAAACTTTTAAGAGGGGTGCGGATTGTTGACAATGAGTCAGCCAGACGGGTATAATGCACCAATTTTAGCGCAAAAGGATCAATGATGCTGAAGATCATAGAGTACTTTCTACATAACAAAAGGCTCAATTATGTATTGCTCTTTTTTCTTCTTTTTTTGGGTATGAATGCCTATTGGAGTATCCCCAAAGAGCTCTTTCCTGAGATCGCACTAGATAAGATCTCCATCAGTGGTGCCTACAGCGGGGCAAGTGCCGAAAACCTTGATAGGATGGCGGTACGGGATATCGAGGATAAACTGGCCAATATCAACGGGGTAGAGAGTATCGAGACGGTTATACGTCCGGGAAATTTCTCAATCATACTCAATCTGGAGAGCGGTGCAGACAAGGGTGATGCGCTGGATAAAGCCAAAGACGCGATCGCCAGAAGCCGGCAATACCTTCCCTCGGACATGGTGGAGCCTATTGCCCAGATCATCAACCGCAACCGCCCGATGCTAAGCCTGTCACTCTCTAGTGATAGACTCAGCAAGGGTGAACTGATCGAGCGAGCTAAAGAGATCAAATCCAAAATCGCAAGGCTGCAGTATATCAGTGAAGTGAGTATCTACGGGGATGCGGATCAGGAGGTCTCTATCCGGCTGCGAAAAGATCAGATAAGTGGCTATGGACTTGATCCCACAGCCGTTATTACTGCGGTTTCCAACCTCTCCTATATCTATCCGATTGGTGATATCAAAGAGAGCGGGAACTACATCTTTGTCTCTACGGTGCATGGCAAAGAGGGAGAGGATGCATGGGAATCTACGCTGATCAAGGTGGGAGAGCACCAGGTGAGGCTGGGGGATATCGCTGATATTGAGATCACCTATGCGCAGGATAAGACGCTCTCGACGTTCAATGGCCGAAGTAATATGACGCTGGTGATCTCCAAGGGGCCCGAGGGCAATGCGATCGAACTTTCCAAAACACTGAGAGCCTTTGCCGAAGAGAAGTTATCTGTGGAGTACCCTGAGATCTATTTTGATTTCTACCAGGATACCTCAAAGCCGGTCAAAGACAGGCTCAATGTCGTGATCTCAAACCTACTCTTTGGACTGATCTTGGTGTTTGCTTCGATGGCGTTGCTGATCAATGTCCGCATTGCTACTGTGGTGGCGATGGGGATCCCCATCTCGTTTGCCGTGGGGCTGATCTTTATCTATTTTATGGGATATTCGATCAATATTGTTTCGTTGCTTGGGGGGTTGATAGTGATCGGAATCGTGGTAGATGATGCGATCGTTGTCGGCGAAAATATCCAACGATACATTAATGACGGTGTCGAGAAAAGAGAAGCCGTGATACGCGGGGTCAAAGAGCTGCTCCTTCCCGTCTCTCTGGCTACGCTGACGACGATCGCTGCATTTTTGCCGCTCTTTATGATGACAGGTGAGATTAAGAACTTCATTATCCTTATCCCCATCGCCGTGATTTTGATCCTGATCGGCTCACTGATCGAAAGTTTTTTATTTTTGCCGCTGCATGCCGAGGAGATACTGAAAAAAAAGAAGAATGCGATAGACTGGACAAGGTTTCAGGATTGGTATGAGGCACTCCTCCATAAGGTGATACACTACAAGTATACTTTTTTGTTCACTTTTGTTGTGCTAATCCCGATTTTGACTATTTTGAGTGTCAGAATGCTCAATTTCCAGTTCATGCCAAGTTTTGACGGAAATTATCTCTATATCTCAGGGAAGGCAAACATCAACACGCCGATCGAAGAGACACAAAAGATCACCAAAGAGATCGAAGAGTTTTTGATCAGGAACAAAGAGAAGTATGCGCTCAAGGCCACCTCTACCGTCACCGGAAGCAGGGTGGCACTTTCGGGCGAGAGCGAGCAAGGAGAGAACCACTTTTATATCACACTCGAACTCTACGATATGGAGCCGCAGAACTTTATCGATGCGTTCGTCAATCCCATTTTGACCTTTGAGTTCAACTTCAACGATCCTGAGCTCATCAGAGAGCATCGAACTTATGAGATCGCACAGATGCTCAAGGAGGAGATAAAGCCACTCCAGGAGAAGTATGGACTTGAAGAGCTGGGGGTCAATGAGCAGAGGTCGGGATTGATTAAGAGTGATATCAAGATCAATCTCAGCAGTAAAGATAGCCAAAAGATCGCTGAGGCGATCCGCAGGATCGAAGACCAACTTTTGACTCTGCCGCATGTGAAGGATGTCACAGACAATGCGCAGATGGGTAAAAAAGAGTATAAGCTGCGCATTAACAGTTACGGAGAACAGCTGGGTCTGAGTGAGCGTATGGTCGCACAGACTTTGGCGGGGTATTTTCTGGACAGTCGCAAGGCGATGACCTTTGGAGAGTCCGGGGTGATGGAGATACGTACGCGCGCACTAGACAAGGACTCGGAGGAGACCCTGATGAACTTCATGATCCCTACGCCAAAGGGGTCGTTCGTAAAACTTACGGAGATCGCCCAGATTGAGAAGATCAGAGCCTATGAGAAGATCGAAAAGTATAACGGGAACAGTGTCAAGTCGATCTTCGCCAATGTAAACAAGAAGCAGACCACACCGCTAGAAGTACTCAAAGAGGTGGAGCCGCTGCTTGAGGAGATCAAAAAAGAGGGAATCGTCGTGACTCTGCAGGGAGAAAGCGAAAAGAACGAGCAGTTGAAGAACGATATGAAAAAAGCGGTGATAGTCGCACTCTTTTTGATCCTGATCACGCTGCTTTTTATCTTTCCGCGTATCCGTTATGCGCTGATGGTCATGTCGGTGATCCCCTTCTCGCTGCTGGGGGCGCTGGTGGGGCATCTGATCCTCGATATCAACCTCTCTATGCCTTCGGTGATAGGTATGCTCGGGCTTGCTGGGGTCGTTATCAATGACGGGATCATTATGCTGGATTTCCTGCACGGGACACAGAATGCCGAAACTTTCTATGAGCGGGCGAAACTGAGGCTTAGGCCGATCCTGATCACCTCCATCACGACCTTCCTGGGGCTCTTTACGCTGATCTTCTATGCAACAGGCCAGGCGGTGATCCTCCAGCCGATCGCTATATCTATCGGGTTTGGACTCATTTGGGGTACGATACTGAACCTAGTCTACCTTCCGGCACTGTATGCCGTGGTCAATAAGATCAAACCGACAAGAGGATAACATAGTAAAAAAGAAGGAGGCGGATATTGTTTTGGTATTTTTCTTATGATACACGCAGTTTGGCATAGTATCAAGAAGAGATCGAGTCGATACTCTCGCGCAACCTCTTGGAGTACTTTTACGAACTGGAGCATGAGGAGATAGAGAGAATAAGGAGTGCGGAGTGCGGAATTTTGGAATGCTTTTCTTTGAAAAGCTTTTAGTGAAAAATGTAAATGATTTTCATAGCACTTGACACGATAAAGGGAGTATGCAATCCTTCCGAAGAAGCATTAAGCACTAGCTTGCAAAGATGTGCTTTATGATCTCCTGCATCTGCTGTATCTGTTCGGGTGTCAGCTGTGGGATCTTATTTTTGTTTTCTTCTCCATCAAAGATCAAGTTTTTAGAAGGACGCTTCATAGGAAAATCTGGCAGTTTGAGGTCATGCTCTGATATGGAGATATCGAGAGTGACTTTTGTAGCGATCGTGGATAGTGGTCGTTTTACCCTAAAGAGTCCTCTTTTTAAAATGATCATCATTCAAATAGAGATCTTGTGTAGCTTACCTATAAATAAAAAATGATTTTACCGGTTTTAAGCACCTTTTAGTGGTTTAGCAGGGTGTTTGATGATACTATTTCTGCCGACTTTACTTGAGAGAATGGGAGCATGAGAGTATTTTGTAATGGGTAGTGTTAGATAGCAACCAAATGAAGGGAGTGAGTGAAAAAGGAGGAGTTCACATGAAAGTGGGTTTCAGGCTCTTGGTTGCTATGTGAGTATCTTACAGGATCTACACTAACGGTATGTAAACACAGAGAGTGACAGTAAAGCAGTCGGTCGAATTTTTGTTAGTTTGTATGAGGAGAGTGAAGTTCTGGCAGACAGGAAGGGATTCGAACCCTCGATAGCGTTAACTATACACGCGTTCCAGGCGTGCGCCTTCAACCGCTCGGCCACCTGTCTACTTATGAAAGCTTCTTGAAAAGAAGTTGGGAAAGTGAGCATCTATAATGCGACCAGTCACATGAGCCAACTGCTGAAGTTTGCTTTTTGGGCTTTGCTCAAAAGTATCCTATCGATCAAACCTCTCCCCAGATACCTGCGGCACACAGTAAAGGAAGGTGGGCTGCTATGTTCCCATCCTGACCCGCTGTCTCCCAGTTCCGTTGCACAGGTCTGAAAAGAGGCACACAAATTATAGCAGAGAAATACTTAGGGATCAAGGGAGTAGTTTAGATAGATAGTAGGTAGCAGGTGAGGTAGGTTTGTGTCAATAAAGGCCGAAAAAAGTATCATCATACACAATTTCCCGTGCTCTGCTCCCTGCTCTTTACTCTTCGACTGGCTCAGGGCGAACGGTAAAAAAATAAAAATTCCTACTTTCTACTCTCTCACTCCTCTTCTTCATAGAGCAGTACGGTCCACTCATAGAAGGGGAGAGCTTCGAAGTGGAGTTTTTCGATGTCGTATTCGTAAGTGTTTGCAACAGTGACAACAGTGATCTTCTGGATCCCGTATTGTTTATAGAGAGAGAACTTGGTTTGGGATTTGACCCAGAGACGCTCTTCGCTTTCAAAGGGGGCAGGGATGATCAGCTCATCTTCTTTGGTGATATAGCCATGTATCCCGAGTGTTTCAAATGCAACACCGTGCTTCAAGAGTGCCAGAGCGATCATCGTGTCGAACTGGGTAATGAAGGGCTGACCGGTGGTAAGGTACTTGGCAAAAGCGAAGTCAAAAAGGATCATCTTTTTGCCACCTTTCTGGTAGCGATCATTGATAAAAAAGAGAAGCTTTTCCTCTGTGAATGCATGGATCGTCCTATAGAGCCAGTCTTTAGAAACCCTGAAGCGCTCTTTTGCAAAAGTATAGATCTGGTGGATGGTAAGGTGTTTGGTATGGTGCTGTGCTAGTATCAGCAGAAGCTGTTGTTCATTGGGCGTGAAGTGACTCTGCCAGAACTGTTTCATCGGCAGAACAGTCGAACGGTAGGATTTTGCCATGGCAGGAAGCGTTCCGCATTTGAGAAAATGGTTAAAGGCATTGGTCGCTGAGATGGAGTGTTCAAACGCCAGAAACTCCTCATAGTCCAGCGGGAAGAGTTCTACCAGAATGTATACCTCGTCCCCCAATGGTATCCTGGAGATCACAATGAGGTTATCAACGTTTGGCAGCTGTTCAAGGTGGCATTCTTCATAGTGATCAAGTATGAGTAGGGTGATCTCATTGTGGTCGATATAGTGCTGCAATGTTGCTGTATCGAGTGTGCCAAAGATGAGGTTGGGGTCCTCAAAGTCGATATAGAGGTACGTCTCCTCATCGATCTCCTCCAGTAGGGCCAAAACCATGGAGCTTTTGCCTGCACCTCGCACACCGAAGAGATTGATAGCGCCTGATTGGGGCAGTTGCAGTTTTCTGGGGATGTATTTCTCGCTGCTGAAGTGCTGTGAGTGAAAATATTCGAGCAGTTCCATCTTATAAAGCCCCTATCATTCCTTATAAAAAGGAAATAATTTTTTAAATTGTACCGATTTTTGGCTGAAAAGTATTGAGAGTCTCAAAAAATTTGGATATAATTCGCGTTCCTAATATAGGTTAGGGGACAAATCGTCCTGTGTTTAGGCACCCGGCAATCGCTAGGCTAACGAGTTCTTTATAAAGGTAAAAAATGGAAAAAATCAGATTGAAGCTCAAAGCTTACGATCACAGAGTACTGGATAGATCAGTTGCTGCTATCGTTGATGCAGTGAAACGTACAGGTGCTGAGATTAGAGGGCCGATCCCGATGCCAACTAAACTTAAGCGTTATACCGTTCTTAAATCACCACACGTAAACAAAGATTCACGTGAGCAGTTTGAGATCAGAATTCACGGAAGAATGATTGATATCGTTTCAGCGACTTCAGAGACTGTAGATTCACTCATGAAATTGGATCTTGCACCTGAAATCGAAGTTGAAATCAGATCAATGGACAAGTAAGAGGAGTAGAACATGGAATTTATTGTTGAAAAAATTGGTATGAGCAGAACTGTTGATGTACCAAGTGTTCCTGTAACACTTCTTAAAGTTGTCGAAGCAAAAGTCTGTGAAGTCAGGGAAGACGGAAAAGCACTGGTGGCGTATAACTCCAGCAAAAAGCTCAACAAAAGTATCGAAGGCCAGCAGGCTAAGTACGGTGTGAGCAAAGAGTTTAACAAGTTCATGACGATTGCTGTAGCAGAAGGTACAGAAGCTGGTGAGCTTAACCCGGCAGCACTTGCTCAAGCAGCAGTGGTAAAAACATCACTCAATACAAAAGGGCGTGGTTTCCAGGGTGCGGTGAAACGTCACGGATTTGGCGGCGGACCAGCATCACACGGACACAGATTCGGCAGAAGAGTCGGTTCGATCGGTATGTGTGAATGGCCAGGTCGTGTACAACCCGGACAAAAGATGCCAGGTCAGTACGGAAACACTAAAGTAACAGTAAAGAATGATGTGATCTCATTTGATGCAGAGAGCAAAATTCTAGTATTAAAAGGTTCAATCCCAGGAGCCAATGGTTCACGCGGATTGGTAAGGATTGTGAAATAATGAGTACGACAGTAATTAAAACAAGTGATTTACCACAGGCGTTTTTGGAAGTGCATCCGCACAACCTTTACCTTTACTGTAAAGCATATGCTTCTGGTCTAAGAGCAAATACAGCTTCTGTTAAGAATAGATCAGAAGTAAGCGGTGGCGGGAAAAAACCATTTGCACAAAAAGGTGGCGGTAGAGCAAGACAAGGTTCTATCAGAGCGCCTCACTTCAGAGGTGGTGGCGTTGTATTTGGTCCAAATACAAACAGAAACTATGAGCTTAAAGTGAATAAAAAACAAAAAAGACTTGCTTTGATGCATGCGATCGCAGAACTCGCCGCAAACGAGAAGCTTTTTGTGATTGATGCTGTAAATATCGAATCCGGTAAGACAAAAGATGCAGTAGCATTTGTAAACGGTCTTGGACAGAGAGATGTACTGGTAGTAAAAGAGATGATCGATGACAAGACTTTCTTGGCATTCAGAAATCTTCAAAACGCTTACCTCATCGAAGCAAATGAGCTTAATGCTTACCTTGCGGCAGCATACCACTCAATGGTAATCGAAAAAGCCGTATTTGATAAATTGACAAAAGAGGCTTAAGATGGCAGATATTACAGATATTAAAGCAATCATGTATACAGAGAAGACTTTAGGTCTTCAAGAAGACGGTGTCATCGTAGTACAGACAAGTCCTAGAATGACTAAAAACGGTCTTAAAGAAGTATTTAGAGAGTTCTTCGGGATCAATCCACTTAGAGTGAACTCTATGAGAGTAAACGGAAAAGTGAAGAGATTTAGAGGTATCGAAGGAAAAAGAGCAGATCTTAAAAAGTTTTATGTGAAGCTTCCTGAAGATGCAAAAATCGAAAGCCTAGCGGTATAAGGAGTAGAAGATGGCAATGAAAACCTATAGACCAACAACTCCGGCTAGAAGATGGATGACAAACCTTGACAGTAGCGACATCACTGCAAAAGCAAGCGTAAGAAGTCTACTCAAGAAACTTCCAGCAAGTGCAGGTAGAAACTCATACGGTAGAATCACCTCCAGACACAAAGAAGCTGGTGCGAAAAAACTCTACAGAATCATCGATTTCAAAAGAAACAAATTCGGTGTAGAAGGTACAGTCTCAACGGTTGAGTACGATCCGTACAGAAACTGTAGAATCTGTCTTGTAAAGTATGTTGACGGTGACAGAAGATACATCCTTCAGCCAAAAGGTTTGATGGTCGGTGATAAAGTCATGGCAGCAGAATCCGGACTTGACATCAAGACTGGTAACGCGATGAAACTGAAGGCTATCCCTGTTGGTACCATCGTACACAACATCGAGATCAATCCAGGTCAAGGTGGTGCAATGGCAAGAAGTGCCGGTACATATGCACAGATCATGGGTAGAGATGGTAAGTATGTTTCTCTAAGACTTCCTTCCGGAGAGATGAGATATGTACTTGGTGAGTGTATGGCAACAGTCGGTACGATCGGTAACGAAGAGATCGCGAACGAAGTCGTTGGTAAAGCTGGTAGAAACAGACACAGAGGTATCAGACCGCAAACCAGAGGTTCTGCAATGAACCCGGTCGATCACCCGCACGGTGGTGGTGAAGGTAAAACAGGTTCTGGACGTCACCCGGTATCTCCTTGGGGTATGCCAACGAAGGGTTACAAGACTCGTAAGAAAAAAGCTAGTGATAAACTTATCATCAGCAAGAGAAAGAAATAAGGGGCTAAGAGATGGCAAGATCGACAAAAAAAGGTCCATTTATCGATGGTCACCTAATGAAAAAAGTGCTTAAAGCAAAAGAAGAAGGGTCAAACAAACCCATCAAAACTTGGTCAAGAAGATCAGTGATCTTCCCTGAGTTTATCGGTTTGACGATCAATGTACACAACGGTAGACAATTCGTACCGGTATTTGTAACTGAAAACCATGTGGGTTATAAACTAGGTGAATTTGCACCAACTAGAACATTCAAGGGCCACAAAGGTTCTGTACAGAAGAAGGTAGGTTAAGATGAGTAGAGCACTATTAAAATACGTGAGAGTTTCACCTACAAAAGCAAGACTTATCGCTAGAGAAGTACAAGGAATGAACGCAGAACGTGCGCTTGCAGCACTGGATTTTATGCCTAACAAAGCAGCAGGCATCATCTCAAAAGTGATCGCTTCAGCGGTTGCAAACGGTGACTATGAGCCAGAAGAGGTAGTGATCACTTCTTGTAGAGTAGATAAAGCAGCTGTGATGAAAAGATGGAGACCTAGAGCAAGGGGTACTGCAACAAGAATCATCAAGCCAACATCACACATTCTTGTAGAAGTTGGTACAGCAACGAACGGAAAGGAAGCATAAGATGGGTCAAAAAGTTAATCCTATAGGTCTTAGAGTGGGAATCAACAGAAACTGGGAGTCAAGATGGTTCCCAGCAAAAGGAAGAGCAACTGATTTTATCGCTGAAGATTACAAAATCAGAAAATTCCTTAAAAAAGAGCTTTTTTATGCGGGTGTTTCCAATATCATTATCGAAAGAACAGCAAAAAAACTAAGAGTAAACATCATTACAGCACGTCCTGGTATCATTATTGGTAAAAAAGGTGCAGATATCGAGAAGCTAAAAGCGACACTTTCAAGCATGCTTCATAAAGATGTTGCACTGAACATCAAAGAAGAAAAACGTCCACAAGCTTCAGCGCAACTTGCGGCTGAAAATGTAGCAACACAGCTTGAAAGACGTGTTGCATTCAGACGTGCAATGAAAAAAGTGATCCAGGGTGCACTCAAATCAGGTGCAAAAGGGATCAAGATCTCTGTATCGGGTAGACTTGGTGGTGCTGAGATGGCAAGAACTGAGTGGTATCTCGAAGGTAGAGTGCCTCTGCATACACTCAGAGCGAAGATCGACTACGGTTTTGCAGAAGCACACACGACTTACGGAATCATCGGTATCAAAGTTTGGATCTTCAAAGGTGAAGTACTTCAAAAAGGTATCCAGGCTGAGCCAGCAGAAGAGAAAAAAGGTGGTAAAAGATCATCTAGAAACTCAAACAATAGAAACAGAGGTGAATAACTATGTTGATGCCTAAAAGAACCAAATGGAGAAAGCAGATGAAAGGCCGCAACCGCGGTAAAGCTTTCAGAGGTAATAAGATCGAGTTCGGTGACATCGCAATCAAAGCAGTCGAAGCTGGAAGAATCAACTCCAGACAAATCGAAGCTGCGCGTATTACAATGACTAGACACATCAAAAGAAGTGGTAAAACCTGGATCAGAGTGTTCCCTGATAAGCCTTTGACAAAAAGACCACTTGAAGTGAGAATGGGTAAAGGTAAAGGTCCAGTTGAAGAGTGGGTCATGAACATTAGACCTGGTAGAGTGATCATAGAGATGGCTGGTGTTGAAGAGACTCTTGCAAGAGAAGCATTGACACTTGCCATTCATAAGTTGCCATTCAAGTGTAAAATTGTCGCTTTAAAGGATACAAATGAACTATATTGATTTGAAAGAAAAAAGCGAAGCAGAGCTTTTGGAAATGATAAAAGAGAAGAAGCTTGAGCTTTTTACGCTTAAAGCAAAGCAAAGAACCATGCAGCTTACAAACACAAGCGAGCTAAGAGTAGCGAAGAAAGATATCGCAAGAATCCAGACAGCATTGACTGCTGCTAGAGCGAAGTAAGGATCTGATATGCCAAAAAGACAAATAACAGGTACTGTGATCAAAAAAGCTGGAGAGAAGACTGCCACTCTACTCGTAGAGAGAAAGGTGCTTCACCCAAGATATCACAAGACAGTAAAAAGATTTAAAAAATATCTTATTCACGATGAAAGAAACGAGATCAATGTTGGAGACACGATAACTGCAATCGAGTGTAGACCACTGTCTAAAACAAAGTCATTCAGACTTCTTGAAATTGTGAAGAGAAGGGAAGTAGTATGATCCAAAGTTTTACAAGATTGAATGTAGCAGACAACTCTGGTGCAAAAGAGATTATGTGTATTAAGGTACTTGGTGGATCGAAAAGAAGATATGCATCTGTAGGTGATGTGATCGTTGCTTCTGTAAAGAAGGCACTTCCAACAGGTAAGGTTAAAAAAGGTAAAGTTGTTAAAGCAGTGATCGTAAGAACACACAAAGAGATCCAGAGAGAAAACGGATCACTGATCAGATTTGACGACAATGCAGCAGTGATCATTGACGACAAGAACAACCCGATCGGTACTCGTATCTTTGGACCTGTAGCAAGAGAAACGAGATATGCAGGATTTATGAAGATCGTATCACTCGCACCGGAGGTATGGTAATGGCAACAAAATTGAAGATCAAAAAAGGTGACCAGGTCATAGTAATCGCTGGCGATGACAAAGGTAAAACAGGAGAGGTGCTCCGTGTTATACCAAAAAAAGAAGCAGTGATCGTTGCTGGTTGCAAAATAGCTAAGAAAGCTGTAAAGCCTAGTGAACAGAACAAAGAGGGTGGATTTGAGACCAAAGAGCGACCCATCCACATCTCAAACGTAAAAAAAGTAGAGGCATAATCTTATGAGTAGAATGAAGCAAAAGTACAATGACATCGTGCCTGCACTTCGTGAAGAGTGTGGGATCAAAAATGCGATGCAGACTCCGAAGCTTGAGAAGATTGTCATCTCTGTCGGTGCAGGTGAAGAGGGAAAAGACTCTAAACTCATCGAAAACATGAGAGAGACCATCTCACTCATCGCTGGTCAAAAAGCGGTGATTGTGAATGCAAAAAAATCAGTTGCTGGTTTTAAAGCAAGAGAGGGTTCACCATCTGGCATTAGAGTCACTCTAAGAGGCGAGAATATGTACAACTTCTTTGATAAGTTAATATCCATCGCACTCCCAAGGGTAAAGGACTTCAGAGGTACACCAAGAAAAGGTTTTGATGGTAGAGGTAACTACAACTTCGGTCTTCAGGAGCAGTTGATGTTCCCCGAAGTTGTGTTTGACAACATTATTAAAACACATGGTATGAACATCACTATCGTTACAACCACTGAAGATGATAAAGAAGCATTCACGCTTTTGGAAAAGCTTGGTATGCCTTTCGCTAAAGGGAGAAACTAATGGCTAAAAAATCTATGATTGCAAAACAGAAGAGAAAAGCAAAGTTCTCAACACAGGCCTATACAAGATGTACTATTTGTGGGAGACCCCACTCAGTATACCAAGATTTTGGCATTTGTCGTGTGTGTTTAAGAAAAATGGGTAACGAAGGATTGATTCCTGGTTTACGTAAAGCTAGCTGGTAAGGAGTAGAAATGATGACAGATATCATGGCAGATTCTCTGACTCGTATCAGAAATGCTGCACAAAGAAGACTAGTTGCAACAACCCTTCTTCATTCAAAAATGGTTGAAGCAACTATAGCAATCTTGGTGGACAAAGGTTACCTTGAAAGCTTTACAGTAAAAGAAGATGGCAACAAAAAAACCATTGATGTGGTGTTGAAGTATGATGACAAAGAAAAAAGTGTTATCAACGAAATCAAAAAAATCTCTAAGCCTGGACGTCGTGTCCATAAAGGAAAAGAAGAGATCAAAACATTTAAAAACGGTTACGGAACCTTGGTTGTATCGACAAGCCAGGGTGTACTTGCCAACGATGAAGCGTACAAACGTGGTATCGGCGGCGAAGTAATCTGTAGTATTTGGTAAGGAGTTGAGATGTCAAGAGTAGGAAAAAAACCAGTAACGGTTCCAAGCGGTATCAATGTGGCGCTTGACGGTACTTGTGTCGTAGCGAAAAAAGGCAATCTTGAAAAGAGACTTGAGACTTACGGAAGAGTGAATGTGAGCATTGACGGTGCCGACGTTGTGTTTGAAAGAGTAGGTGAAGATAAACAATCTTCTGCTTACTGGGGTACTTACAGATCACTCTTTAACAACATGATCGTTGGACTTGATCAAGGGTACACAAAGCAGCTTGAGATCAACGGTGTAGGGTACAGAGCTTCTGTTTCAGGTAAGGTATTGAACCTTCAACTAGGGTACTCTCATCCGATCGATTTTGCGATCCCTGAAGGTCTTGAGATCACTGTAGAGAAGAACACTATTACCGTGAAAGGAACAGACAAGCAAGCAGTTGGTCAAGCGGCTGCTGAGATCAGAGAATTCAGACCACCAGAACCATACAAAGGTAAGGGTGTGAAGTATGCTGATGAGACGATCATCAGAAAAGCTGGTAAGTCGGCTAAGAAGTAAGGAGCGGTAGATGTTAAAAAGTATTCAAAAAAGAAAAAATAAACTACGTGCTCAAAGAAAAGCAAGAGTAAGAGGTAAGATCTTCGGCACGGCAGAGCTTCCAAGACTTACAGTCTTTAAGTCAAACAAGCACTTCTATGCGCAAGCTATCGATGATAATGTAGGTGCAACATTGGCAGCTGCTGATGGTAAAAAAATGGGACTCAAAGCAAATCAGGAAGATGTGAAGCAGGTAGCAGCAGAAATGGCCAAAGCGCTGGCAGCGAAAAACATCGATACGGTTGTTTTTGATAGAAATGGTTACCTTTACCACGGTGTTGTTGCGTCATTTGCAGATGCACTCAGAGAAGCCGGAATTAAGTTTTAAGGATAAGCGATGCAACAAGAAACTGTAGAAAAAGAATTTGAAGAAGTAATCGTTAACATTGGACGTGTTGTTAAGGTTGTCAAGGGTGGTAGAAGATTTAGATTTACTGCTCTTGTAGTAATCGGTGACAAAAACGGTACAGTTGGATATGGATTTGGGAAGGCAAAAGAAGTGCCTGATGCGATCAAGAAAGCTGTCGATGATGCACACAAAAACCTTGTCAAAGTAAACATCAAGGGAACAACGATTGCTCACGATATCGAGCATAAGTTCAATGCAAGTAGAATCTTGCTTAAGCCAGCGAGCGAAGGTACAGGTGTCATTGCCGGTGGTGCAGCCAGACCAGTACTTGAACTTGCAGGATACAAAGATATCTTGACGAAATCGATCGGGTCTAACAACCCTAACAACTTGGTAAGAGCGACTGTAGAAGCACTTACTAGAATCAAAGCGTAAGGGGTAAAGTATGGGTCTACATAATTTACAACCAGCACCAGGCTCTACGCGTAACAGAAAAAGAATTGGACGTGGTCAGGGTTCTGGTACGGGTAAAACAGCGGGTAAAGGTAATAAAGGTCAAAAAGCAAGATCTGGTTACAATGAGAAAAGAAACTTTGAGGGTGGACAGCAACCACTAGCAAGAAGACTTCCAAAAGTTGGATTTACTTCAAGAGTTGTCAAGCCACACGTGATCAACATAGTCAAGAGTACAAAAGTGGCTGAACTTGAGGAGATCACAATGGAGAGTATTAAATCAGTATACAGACTTCCAAAGTCAGCAACCAAAGTAAAGCTTATCGGTACAGGTGCGAAAGATCTTGCAGCTAAGATCAAAGATGACGCTGTAATAACAAGCGGAAAATAATCATGGGCAACGCTTTAACTCAAAAAATCCTCATCACTTTAGGATTTCTTTTTGCGTACAGAGTTTTAGCCTATGTTCCTACACCTGGGGTTGATCTTGGCGTGATCAAAGAGTTCTTTGACGCCAATACCAACAACGGGATTGGAATGTTAAGTATGTTCTCCGGTGGTGCGGTTGAACGATTAAGTATTATCTCTCTAGGTATCATGCCTTATATCACTGCCTCTATCGTAATGGAACTGCTCGCAGCTACTTTCCCTACACTTGGACAGATGAAAAAAGAGCGTGACGGTATGCAAAAGTATATGCAGATCATTCGTTATTTCACTATTTTTATCACTGTTGTTCAAGCGATCGGCGTATCTATAGGACTACAGAATATGACAGGACGCTCAGGTCAGAGTGCGATCATGATCGATCCGACGGTCTTTATGGTATTGACGACATTCTCTATGTTGGCGGGGACGATGCTCTTGATGTGGTTTGGTGAACAGATCACTCAAAAAGGCATCGGTAATGGTATATCATTGATCATCTTTGCAGGTATCGTATCTGGACTTCCATCAGGCATTGGAAATACCATAAGAGCAGTCAACGCAGGTGAGATGAACTTCCTTACAGTGCTTGGGATCCTTGCGATCATGATCATCACAATCCTTGCGATCATCTATGTTGAGCTTGGAGAGAGAAGGGTTCCTATCTCCTATTCAAGAAAGACGATCATGCAGAACCAATCAAAGAGAGTGATGAACTATATTCCTGTCAAAGTGAACCTTTCAGGAGTGATTCCTCCGATCTTTGCTTCGGCTGTATTGATGTTTCCTTTGACCATGTTGCAGTCAGGTACCTCCTCGATCGCTACAACGATCGCTGATGCATTGGCACCGGGGGGTTTGATCTTTAACATTGCCACGTTCCTGCTGGTCATGTTCTTTGCATTTTTCTATGCATCGATCGCATTCAGCGCAAAAGATATTGCTGATAACCTTAAAAGACAGGGTGGATTCATCCCGGGTGTAAGACCGGGCGAACATACCAAAGAGTTTCTCAACGAGGTTGCAAGCAGATTGACCGGTTCGGGCTCTGTCTATTTGGCCATCGTTTCAACGGTACCTTTTGCCATCGTGTCTGGTATGGGTGCTAGCTTCTACTTTGGTGGGGTTGCCGTCTTGATCATTGTACAGGTCGCACTCGATACAATGAGAAAGATCGAAGCACAAAGAACCATGAACCAATACAATACTTTGGGCAATGTGGGTCTATAATGGCTATCACACTAAGAAAAACAGATGAGATCGCCAAACTTAGAAAAGCTGGCGAGATCGTCGGGAAAACACTTCAATATCTTCAAGAAATTATCAAACCCGGTATGACGCTAAAGCAGATCGATGAGATGGGAGAAAAGTTCATCCGTGAACATGGAGCTGTTCCTTCTTTTAAGGGGCTCTATGGATTTACAGGATCTGTATGTACCTCTTTGAATGAAGTGTGCATCCATGGTGTACCTGATGATCGGGTCATTAAAGAGGGCGATATCCTTGGTTTGGATATAGGTACAAAGCTTGATGGCTACTATGGTGATGCAGCGATCACGATGCCTGTTGGCAAAGTGAGCGTTGAAGATGAAGCACTGATCGCTTGCTCGAAAGATGCGCTCTACCATGCAATCGAGCGTATAAGGGAAGGAATGCGCTTCAAGGAGCTGTCGAAGATCCTTGAGGATTTTATTACCGGGCAAGGATATGTCCCGCTCAGAGACTACTGTGGCCATGGTATCGGCACCAAGCCGCATGATGAGCCCAATATCCCTAACTATCTTGAAGGTAAGACAAACCAGGGTCCAAAGATCAAAAACGGTATGGTATTCTGCATTGAACCAATGGTCTGTCACAAATCTGGAACACCACTCATCCTTCAGGATAAGTGGTCTGTAGTGAGTGAGGACGGTCTGCGTACAAGCCATTATGAACACCAGGTAGCGGTTGTTGAGGGTAAAGCGGTGATACTTACTGAGGCGTAAGGTTTTGATTTGATATGAGACTTATGGAATAAAGTCCTATAAGTTTCGTTAACACTGGGTTTCCCTCATCGGGATGCCTTCGCACCCATGGTGCTTTTTAGCAGAGAAGTAAAGGAATACAATGGCTAAAGATGACGTAATTGAGATTGACGGTAAGGTGGTTGAAGCGTTACCAAATGCTACCTTCAAGGTAGAGCTTGATAACGGCCACGTGATCCTTTGTCATATCGCAGGAAAGATGAGAATGCACTATATCAAAATCCTTCCCGGTGACAAAGTAAAAGTTGAACTCACACCCTATAGTCTCGACAAAGGTCGCATCACGTTCAGATACAAATAATAGTCACCGTGCAGGCTAACTTGCTGCACGGTAAAGTCACATCGCTTTCCCTTTTCCCACATAGGAATAAGACATAAGATAAGATTAATATTTTTTAGGATATAATCCTTCTCCCTATTATCATGAGGAAGATAGGTAACTGCGTGAAGAATTTTTGGCTAATTTGCACCGATTACTCAAGAATTGGATTATACTACTTCAATAATCCACGCAATATAAAGGGTGCACAAGGCACTCCAGGTGCAACACAAACGACAACACAAGAGGAGTTCAGGACCTGAACTCTTTGGATAAAACGTCGTACTTATATAGAAACAGGAGTAACCAAATGAAGGTTAGACCATCGGTTAAGAAAATGTGCGATGATTGCAAAGTGATCAAGCGCAAAGGTATTGTACGCGTGATTTGTAAAAATCCAAAACATAAACAGAGACAAGGATAAACATGGCACGTATTGCAGGTGTTGATTTGCCACAGAAGAAAAGAATGGAGTATGCTCTTACTTACGTTTTCGGTATCGGTTTGACAACGTCAAGACAGATCCTTGATGCCACACAGATCGATTATGATAAAAGAGTTCACGAGTTGACAGATGCTGAAGCCGCAACTATCCGTAACTACATTCAAGATAACGTGATGGTAGAGGGGGATCTTAGAAAAAAAGTGGCTATGGATATCAAATCATTGATGGACCTAGGGAACTATAGAGGATTGAGACACAGAAGAGGACTGCCTGTGCGTGGTCAAAAAACAAAGACAAATGCGCGTACTAGAAAAGGTAAACGCAAAACTGTCGGTTCAGCGTAAGGAGTAGCAGAGTATGGCTAAGAAAAAAGCAAAAAAGAATATTGCTAAAGGTGTAGTATACGTAGCAGCTACATTTAACAATACAGTCATCACAGTGACTGACGAGATGGGAAATGTGATCTCTTGGAGTTCTGCAGGAGCACTAGGTTTTAAAGGTTCTAAAAAGTCTACTCCATTTGCTGCGACTGAAGCAGTGGCAGACGCTATGAGTAAAGCAATGGAAAATGGTATCAAAGAAGTAGGGATCAAAGTTCAGGGTCCTGGTTCAGGCAGAGATACTGCAGTCAAAGCAATTGGTGCAACAGAAGGTATTCGTGTAACTTCACTCAAAGATATTACACCACTACCACACAACGGGTGTAGACCACCTAAGAAACGTAGAGTATAAGAGGTATAGAGATGGCTAGATATAGAGGTCCGGTAGAAAGATTAGAGAGAAGACTTGGTGTTGATCTTGGTTTGAAGGGCGAAAGAAGACTTGCTGGCAAGTCTGCACTTGAAAAAAGACCATACGCACCGGGACAACATGGACAAAGAAGAACAAAGATCAGTGAATACGGTCTTCAGCTTCAAGAGAAACAAAAAGCAAAGTTTATGTACGGAACTAGCGAAAAGCAATTTAGAGCACTGTACAAAGAGGCAAACAGAAAAGAAGGAAATACAGGGAATGTTCTTGTTCAACTGCTAGAACAAAGACTTGACAATGTCGTTTACAGAATGGGCTTTGCAACAACAAGAGCGTCTGCTAGACAATTTGTAAACCACGGTCATGTCCTTGTTGACGGGAAAAGGGTAGACATTCCCTCATTTAGAGTAAAAGCAGGCCAAAAGATTGAAATTAGAGAAAAAAGCAAGAATAATGCTCAAATCCTTAGAGCGATCGAACTGACTCATCAGACTGGTATGGTCGAGTGGGTAGACGTAGATAAAGAAAAACTCTTCGGTATCTTCACGAGAGTACCTGAAAGAGATGAGATCTCAATTCCAGTTGAAGAGCGTTTAATCGTCGAGCTATATTCTAAATAATCTGAGTAAAGGCTAGCTAATGAGAAAAATTAAAGTTGCACCATTTATGCCAACTGAGGTAGAGGTAAACAAGATCAGTGAAAATAGAGCACAGATCACTGCCTATCCTTTTGAGAGCGGATATGCAGTAACACTGGCACACCCTCTTAGAAGACTGATTCTTGGCTCTTCTATTGGATATGCACCAATCTCTGTAAAGATCGAAGGTGCGGCACATGAGTTTGACAATATTAGAGGTATGCACGAAGATGTAGCGGTCTTTATCATCAATCTTAAAAATATCCGTTTCAAAATCAAAGATGAGAGCGACAGAGTAGAAGTAAACTACTCTTTTTCCGGACATAAAGAAGTCACAGCGCAAGATTTGAATAACGACCTCGTAGAGGTGGTAAACGGTGATCTTCCACTGGCAACACTGAACGAGGATGCAGAGCTCAACTTTACAGTGGTGATCGCTAAAGGTATAGGATATGTGCCGAGTGAGAACCTAAGAGATGAAGTGGCGAACGATACGATTGCCTTGGATGCATTCTTTACACCGGTAAGAAAAGCAAACTATGTGATCGAGCCTGTACTCGTAGAGGATAATCCAAGCTTTGAGAAGATCACATTCGACATCGTTACCGATGCACAGATTGGCCCGGTTGAAGCATTTACTAATGCGCTTGAAGTGATGCATAAACAACTCTCTATCTTTAATGGTGTACTTGATGTAAATATCTCAACAGCTCCGATCAAAAAAGGTAGTGATGAGAGCGAACTGAAGCCTTTTCTTCAAGTAGTGGATTCGTTGGGGTTAAGTGCAAGATCGTTCAACTCACTGGATAGAGCAGGTATCAAATACCTTGGTGAACTGGTACTGATGAGTGAAAACGAGATCAAAAACATTAAAAACCTTGGTAAAAAGTCTCTTGATGAGATCAATGAGTGTCTGGTAGAGCATGGATTTGGCGAAGATTATGATCTTTCAGATGTTACAAGAGCACATCTTGTTAAAAAATTAGAACAATTAAAACATTAAAGGATTCCCATGAGACATAAGCATGGTTACCGTAAACTAAGCAGAACATCTGCACACAGAGCGGCACTTCTTAAGAATCTTTCTATTGCTTTGACAAGGGAAGGTCGTATCGAAACGACGCTTCCAAAAGCAAAAGAGCTGAGAAGTTACTACGAAAAATTGATCACGAAAGCATCTGTTGGCGATTTCAATGCACATAGAGCAGTATTTGCTATGCTTCAGGACAAAGAAGCAACAAACAAACTGGTAACAGAGATTGCACCGCAGTATAAAGAGAGAAACGGTGGGTATACACGTATCATAAAAACGCGTATAAGAAAAGGTGACGCGGCACCTATGGCGATTATCGAACTCGTATAATCGTGCACTGTACTACAACATATCAAGGCGATGCCTTGAATGTTATCCTTCAATCATTCCTGAAATAGTATAAACCCATTGACCTATTCAATCTTTTAGTGTATCACACTCAAGGTAAACAAAATGGTGAATGTTTTTGCTATAATATCAATCAAATACATAGAGATAAAGCGAGTATGAAAGGAAAAAAATGATCCCTTTTACCGATGAAGAACTTGAACCAGCAGTAAACAATGTGATGAATAAAGTCAGACCCGCTATTCAGATGGATGGTGGGGATATCAAGTTGATTGCGATTAAAGATGGTGTGGTCTATGTACAGCTCCAAGGAGCTTGTGTAGGCTGTGCAAGCAGTGGTACGACACTGAAGTTTGGTGTGGAAAAGCAGATGAAGACACTGATCCACCCTGAGATGACTGTTGTGAACGTCCCTATTGGGTATGAAGACAAATTAGAGCAGTTGAGATAAGATGGCGAAAGTAAATAAAAATCTATTATTGCAGCGTGCTGAAGGAGAATTCCTTAGCGGTGAGTTCGGCAGCGCATTAAGGGATTATGCTATTTTACTAAAAGACTATCCGACACTTGATGAAGCAAAAGTCGGTGCTTATCTGAGTGATCTAGGTATCGAAAGTAGCGAAGAGGCACAGGCACTGTTTGATTATTACCAGGCGATCAAAGATGAGAAAGAGAATGCGGCTGAGATCATCGATAGTCTGATCCGTACACTTGACCACTCGAAAGATGCATTGAAAAAACTGCTTGTTGATCCGATCGAGGAGCAGGTTGAGTACAGTGACGGAGTACGCTACAGTACTTTTTTGGAACTGGTCGAACTTCGAGGATCTTTTAAAAGGGCCTTTGAGGATATCATGTTCTCTACTAAGATCATTATCACAAACAAAGAGGAGTTTATCGATTTTGTCAAAAAATTGACAGCTGAAGGATTTAACGAGACGGCGCTTAACTATCTTGATGCATCAAGTGCGCTTTTTGGGAATGATCAAGAGGTTCTAGTACTCTACAATTTGGTAGTGGAGCGCAATCAGTGAAAATAGCATCTATGCTGCATGGGTACCCCTTCTTGAGCGACGATACTAACGCACTGGATACCGATACACTCTTTTTAAGCACGTCACAAAATAGGCGATACTACGAGCAGCTGAACCCAAAACCCGAATCCATCAGTGTCGAAGAGCTTATTGGGCTTTGGGGGCTTGAAACACTCAGAGTGGTAGGTGTGACTGGCACGAACGGTAAGACAACCACAACCGCTGCGATCTACTCCTTCCTGCTGGATCTAGGTGAGCAGCCAGCTCTTCAGGGTACACGCGGCCTCTTTGCAGGAGATCGTCGTATCGAAGAGAAGAGCATGACGACCCCTTCGATCCTGGAAACCCTCTATAATATGAAACGAGCGCTCGATCTAGGATGCAACTATTTCATCATGGAGGTGAGTTCACATGCGATCGATCAGAAACGTATCGAGGGGATAACATTTGCGCTCAAAGTGCATACCAATGTCACAAGCGATCATCTGGATTATCATGGTACCATCGAAGAGTACCGGCGCATCAAAAGTCTTTTCTTTGCTGATGAGACACCAAAACTGCTCAATAAAGATGATATTCGCTCCATCACTTACAATCGAGTGAATGCTCAAAGTTACGGCGTAGACGAACCGGCGACGTTTAAGGTGCAGGCCTATTCGCTGTCACATGGTATTACCGCGGGGATCAAGCACCTAAAGGAGGAAGCGACTTTCCATTCTCCGATGGTTGGCCTTTTTAACCTCTTCAACCTTATGGCAGCTGTAGGCGCAGTCCAACTCTTGACACAAAAGTCTCTACAGGAGGTATGCGATGTCGTTGAGTACTTTGCAGGAGTTGCTGGGCGTATGGAAGTGGTCAGCCGTAATCCGCTCGTGATCGTGGATTTTGCGCATACGGATGATGGTATACACCAGGTGCTTGACTCGATCAAGGACAGGGACATCTCCGTAGTTTTTGGAGCAGGCGGCAATAGGGACAAAAGCAAACGTCCACGTATGGGTGCCGTGGCAGGAAAATTTGCCAAAAAGATCTATGTGACCAGCGATAACCCGCGCAACGAAGCCCCTGAACACATACTAGAAGATATCTTAGTGGGACTGATCGGCAAGGAGCATGTCGTGGCTACGCCTGATAGACGTTTGGCGATAAAAATGGCACTAGATGAGCTAGAAGACAATGAAGTGCTGCTTATCCTTGGCAAGGGAGATGAGGAGTACCAGGAGATCCAAGGGGTCAAACACCCATTTGATGATAGACAGGTGGCCAGAGAACTGCTTGAGGAGAAAATGAACCCTCCAAAAAATACGTGACCTGAACCCTCCAAAGAGGGAGTGTACTATGTGTAGAGTATACCCTCACTAGTGTTATGCGTTTGCTCTCATACTTTTTCAACTCCTCATCAACTTCACAATCCACCTCCAGATCTTCTTATGAAACATTTTTTTGCTAAGCTATGGAGCCTGAGTATCCACTAGAAGTGGTACTCATCGCAATAAAAAATATCCTTGACTACTGGTGTATTTCAATAAGGAGGAAAATCAATTTTGGCGACAGCCGTGTGTGTTTTTTTTGGATTCGTTTTCTTTTTTTGCGCATGAAAAAGCCTAACACACCAAAAAATCAAATGTGTAAACTAAGTAAAGTGCGACAAACTGTCATCGGACTATAGATCCTCTGGGTATGCCAGAGGATGACTGGAAGCAGGGAAAAGTGATTACTTCTTCAGGGGAGTGACGTACATGTTGATATAGCGTCCCTCCTGGTGTGCGTCCTTTTCCAGTACTGCAACATCCTCTAGCAACGGCCAGACACGCTGGAGTACTTCGATCCCCCATTCTGGGTGTGCCATCTCGCGCCCTTTGAGAAAGACCCTGAGTTTTACGTGTTTCCCTTTTTCTAGGAACTCTCTGGCATGTTTGACTTTAAAATTGATGTCATTCTCGGCGATCTTGCAGGAGAATTTCACCTCTTTGACTTCGACATTCTTCTGGTTCTTACGTGCCTCTTTTTTCTTCTTTTCCAGCTCGTATTTGTGTTTGCCGTAGTCCATGACTTTTGCAACAGGGGGTTTTGCATTTGGTGACATCAATACAAGGTCTAACCCCTTCGCTTCTGCGATCTGGAGTGCTTCATCTTTTGTGATGATACCGAACTGCTCTCCATCTTCCCCAACTACTCTCAGTTCCATGGCTCTGATAGCATCGTTCATGATCGTATCATCAGCCTTCTTTCTTCCCCTATTTTTGTCGGTTTGTCTACTCAAATTTTACCTTTTTGTAATTCTTGTCTTAATTCTACCATAAATTCGTCTTGTGTAAGATTATACTGTTCTTTTCTTCTTCTGTTGCGGATCGCTACTGTTCTGTTGGCCACCTCTTCATCTCCGATGATCACAACATACGGCACCCTCTGCTTTTCTGCGTTACGGATACGTTTGTTTAGTGAGTCGTTCTTGTCGTATACCTCTGTATCGATCCCTTCACCCATCAGCGTTTTCTTTAGCGCGTTTGCGTAAGCGACGTGCTGCTCTGCGATCGGTACGAAGATCACCTGTGTCGGAGCGATAAAGAAAGGGAACTCTCCGGCGTAGTGTTCGGTCAGGATCGCGATAAAGCGTTCAAAGGATCCAAGGATCGCTCTGTGAAGCATCACTGGCTGTTTGCGTGTGTTATCTTCAGCTACATACTCCACCTCAAAACGCTGAGGCAGGTTGAAGTCCACCTGGATCGTCCCACACTGCCATTTACGCCCAAGCGCATCGGTGATCTTCACATCGATCTTCGGCCCATAGAAGGCACCGCCGCCCTCATCGATCGTATAGGGTAGGTTGTTCTGTGTGAGTGCATCTTTGAGCCCCTGTGTCGCCAGCTCCCATACCGCATCCTCACCGATCGCCTTCTGGGGCTTTGTTGCGACCTCCATCGTATACTCAAACCCGAAGAGCTGCATCACGCTGTCGACAAACTCGACAACCTCGATCACCTCCGATGCAATCTGCTCAGGCGTACAGAAGATATGGGCATCATCCTGGGTGAACTCTCTTACACGAAGCAGCCCGTGGAGCACCCCTGACTTCTCATGTCTGTGCACCACGCCGTATTCATAGAAACGAAGCGGCAGGTCACGATAGCTCTTTTGTGTCTGCTTGAAGATCTGGATATGCCCGATACAGTTCATCGGCTTGATCCCGTACTCCTGCTCATCGATCTTGGTAAGGTACATGTTTTCACCATAGCAGGCATAATGCCCCGAGGTTCTCCACATATCCGACTTGAGGATTTCAGGCCCGCGTACAGGCTCATACCCCCTGATGCGGTGTGCCTTGTGAAGGATCTCTTCGAGCTTTGCACGCAGTTTCGCCCCTTTGGGCATCCAGAACGGCAGTCCAGATCCTGCCGATTCGCTGAACATAAAGAGCTCCATCTCTGTGCCGATTTTGCGGTGGTCGCGCTTCTTCGCCTCTTCAAGCATATCCAAGTGTGCCTTGAGCGACTCCTTGTCCGCAAAGGCGATCCCGTAGATGCGTGTCAGCATCTCGGCATTCTCGTCACCTCCGAGGTAAGCGCCTGCCACACGCGTCAGCTTGAAGTTGTTTAAAAAGCGCAGTGCCGGTACGTGAGGCCCGCGGCAGAGGTCTTCAAACTCACCTTGTTTGTAGATCGAAAGGGTATCATCAGGGATTCTACTCATCACTGCCTGTTTGAGGTCGTCGTGCGCGAACTTTTTCATCGCTTCGTCTTTGCTGATCTCATACTTTTCGATCTTGTACTTCTTCTTGATGAGCGCTTTCATCTTCTTTTCGATCGTTTTGAGATCATCCTCGCCGATCTTCTCATCGACTCTGAAGTCATAGTAAAATCCCTCATCCACTACCGGCCCCACGAAGAACTGGGAGTGGGGGTAGAGTTCGGTAATCGCCTGCGCCATCAGGTGTGCGGTCGAGTGGCGGATGATCTCCAGCGCTTTCTCACTGTTGTCATACTCAATCGGTGTCAATCCCGCCGTATCCACAGCACTCTGTGTATCGATGATAGTGTTGTTCTTATCTAGATATCCAATGATGTTTTCGCTCAAAATATACCCTTCACTATAGTATGAAATACGTTATTACGTTAAAAATGGGGTAATTATATCCAAAATTTGCTCAAAGCCTCTGAAGTTTCAGCTTGAGAGACTCTTTTGTCTTGGGGGAGATCAGCCTGTTATCCCCGGCGTACCTTTTATCCTTTTATCATAGGCTTGGTAGCCATGGAATTGCTTTTTGGTTGATGATAACTGATATGACAATTTGAGACAAATCTATCTCTTGCTTATATTGGTATGGTAAAATCAAAGCACCCTTACGTTTAGGAGAAAGAGTCATGACTCACACAACCATCAAATGCCCAAACTGTGGCACACAGATCGATATCGATGAGATCTTCTACCACCAGATCGAAGAGAAGTTCAAACAGCAGCATCTTCTGGAGCAAAAAAAGCTTCGAGACGAGATTGAGGCGAAGCGCAGAGAGTATAAAACGCATTTTGATCAACTCAAAGCCAAAGAGGAGGCGCTGATCGAGGAGAAAGAACAGTTTGATGAGCAGCTACGCAAAGCAACCAATGCGCTGCTGAAGCAGGAGCGGAGCAAGCTCTATACGGAGATCAAAAAAGAGCTTACTCTGGAGCAGAGCGAGTCTGTTGCACTGCTACAAAAGGAGATCGAGGAGAAATCCCGCCAGGTGCAGGAGCTCAATGCAGCAAAAACCATGATCGAACAACTTAAGCGCGAGAAAGAGGAGTCTGCATCTCTAGCTCAACTTGAGGCACAAAAGCTACTCAATGAGGAGCTCAAAAAAGAGAAAGAGAGGCTTGATAAGCGGGTCCTGGAAGAGAGGGAGCGTATCGCCAAACAGGTAGCCCAAGAGCACGAACTGAAACTGAAAGCCAAGGATGAGCAGATGGAGCAGCTCAAACGCAGCCTAGAAGATGCTAAACGCAAAGTGGAGCAGGGAAGCATGCAGATACAGGGCGAAGCACTGGAGCTGACGATCGAGCATTGGCTCTCTTCGCAGTTTCCCTTCGATCACATAGAAGAGGTGAAGAAAGGTGCCTTCGGTGCAGACTGTATACAGACAGTGCATACCAGAGCGCTCCAAAACTGCGGGGTAATCTGCTATGAGAGCAAGAATGCTAAGGCGTGGAGCGAGGGGTGGATCGTGAAGCTTAAGCAGGATATGCTGAAAGCCAATGCCGATATCGGCGTACTTGTCACCTCAGTCTATCCTGGTGGTATGGAGCGCATGGGATTTGTGGAGGGCATCTGGGTCTGTAGTCTTGAGGAGTTCAGAGGCTCGGCCTCGCTGCTTCGCGAAAGTTTGATCAGGGTGCATACAACCATTCAGAAAGAGGAAAACAAAAGCGACAAGATGGCACTGCTTTACAGCTATCTCACCGGGAAAGAGTTCAATATGCAGCTCAAATCGATCGTCGATGGTTTTATGCACATGCAATCAGAGCTTGACAGAGAGAGGCGTTCTCTGATGGCAAGCTGGAAACGTCGCCAGAAGCTTATAGATGGGGTGCTGCAGAATACTACGCAGATGTATGGTTCATTGCAAGGGATAGCGGGACATGCGGCACTGGGACATATTGATGCGCTTGAATTGTATGAGGATGAAAATCTACTGGAAGAGTAGGCGAAATGTAGAGGATCAATTTGATGCTGACAGACATCAAATAAGCTGAAGATTTGAAGCAATGTTGGACACCTATGGTGCCTTTAGGAAAAAAGGAGAGACTAAAGAGAGTTCCATAAACGCCTCATCTTGCTTGTTGAAAAAAGTCATACTAGAGTTGAAAAACTTGTAAGTGGAGGAGTGTAGAATGATAGATGGATCTATCCTATCTGGCAACCCGGCTATCTGCATGAGGCCCGCGGCTTTAAGTCTTTGCTTCACAACACGTCTGGCACTACAATCATACCGATTTTTAA
>Ga0209614_1000570_pt1 | contig 31742 bp, 28 predicted proteins | sample BlaSprsedimmetaG_FD_185484 | JGI IMG/M metagenome (GOLD analysis project Ga0209614, IMG submission 185484) | Hot spring sediment bacterial and archeal communities from California, USA to study Microbial Dark Matter (Phase II) - Blank Spring... ... | reverse complement strand
TAACCTGTACAATGTGCCCAGAAAGATCCTAATCCTTAATCCTTAAACCTTAATCCTTAATCCTTAATCCTTAATCCTTAAACCTTAATCCTTAATCCTTAATCCTTAATCCTTAATCCTTAAACCTTAAACCAATCCCTTTTGTTGTAAGCTCAACTTGAAATCGTGTGGATTCTCAGCGGTACTCAAAGCATTTTCTAAAGTGATTTTGCCATCTTGATAAAGTTTCTCTAAGCTTTGTTCAAAAGTCATCATACCATAATAGTCCCCATCAGCAATCGCCTGTTTGATTTTTGAGGTCTCAGCTTCATTTAAAACATATTCCCTTGTAGTGGAAGTGGCAACCATCACTTCGGTAGCTGGAACTCTGTCTCCGCCCACCTTAGGCAAAAGACGAAGAGAAACGATACCTTTTAAGGTGGCACCGAGCATTGTCCTTATCTGTTTTTGTTGATACGGAGGGAAGAAATCTATTATTCGATTTATTGTCTCCGTAGCATCGATAGTATGAAGTGTAGATAGAACTAAGTGTCCTATTTCCGCTGCACTTAGAGCTACCCTAACGGTCTCATGATCTCTCATCTCTCCAATTAAAATTACGTTAGGGTCCTGTCTTACCACTCTCTTTAATGCTTCCTGGTATGATTCTGTATCGATTCCTACCTCACGCTGATTTATAAAACTCATATTATCCTCATGTAAAACCTCAATTGGATCTTCAATTGTAACTATGTGAGTTTTTCTTGTTTTATTTATATGGTTTATCATGGCTGCCAACGTTGTGGTCTTTCCACTACCAGCCGTTCCTGTAACCAAAACAAGCCCTCTCGGCTCACCGGCCAATTTTTTTAATACAGGGGGGAGACCCAGTTTTTCGATGTCTAAACACTCTCCGGCAACAACTCTTCTTATGGCTATGGCAATGCTTCCTTTTTGAAAAGAAACATTGACCCTGAAACGCCCTATATCAACAAGACTGAAGGCAAAATCAGCTTCTTTAATCTCTTTTAATTTTGAAAAGCGTTCCTCTCCCATCAATTTAAGAGCCATTTTCTCAGCATCCGAAGCAGATAAAGAAGAGCCATCGTGTTGAACAAGACCACCTTGTATCCGAAAACAAGGGGGACTTCCCATTTTCAAGTGGAGATCGGAAGCATCTTTTTTTGCCATTTCCTTCAACAAATCTGTAATTTCCAACATTTTCTCCTCCGTAATCGGATTTTAAAAAATCGCCATTAAATTTTCCAAAATTCTTTCTGAACTTTTTTAATTTTATCGATAATGCCTGCGTCCATCTGGCCCGGAGTTGTAGGTGAACCATATGGATCTTCGATTTGTAGACCCAAATTGCCCATCTCGCTCAATGTGGAGGCCACCGCATACGAAAGCGCCTTTAATTCATACCCGCCTTCCAAAGAAACCACAAGCTTGCCGCCACAAATATCCTTCGCAATGTCGACAACTCTCTTGGTTAGTTTCGCATAACCTGAAACGGTTAAATTTAACGTCGCAAGCGGATCCGCAAAATGCCCATCGTAGCCCGCGGCAACCATTATAAGCTCTGGCTCAAATTGAGAAATTATTGGAGTTATAAACTCATCAAAAATTTTTAGATAAAGCTCATCCCCCGCCCCTTCTTTTAAGGGAAAGTTGACCGTAAACCCCTTACCTTTTCCTTCCCCCACCTGATCAAGATAACCTGAGCCGGGATAATGCGGGTATTGGTGTAGTGAAATGTAAAGCACTTCGGAATCAGCATAAAATATATCCTGAATGCCGTTACCGTGATGAACATCCCAATCCAAAATCAAAATACGTGACAACCCGCGGCTTTGAGCGTGTCTGGCGCCGGCCGCAAGATTATTAAAAATGCAGAAACCCATCCCCCTCGAGGCAGTCGCATGATGACCTGGAGGTCTTACCAAACAAAATGCATTATCTATCTCTTTCTTAAGCAATCCATCCACCGCCGTTACAACAGCGCCAGCGGCAAACAAAGCGGCCTCGTAAGAATCCTTAGAGACAACTGTATCCGAATCAAGAAATCCACCGCCATTAGCAGATAAATTTTTCACTTTCTCAATATAAGAAATTGGATGAACAGTCGATAAATCATTTGAAGATGCCTTTCGAGGTTTAATCCTAACGAGTTTGGGCAAAATCCCCGCCTCCTCCAACATGGATAGAGTTATTGTAAGCCGCTCCGGTTTTTCAGGGTGACCAAAACCCGTAATATGTTTGAGATAAATTGAATCATAAATTAAAGCCGTTTTATTCTCCAACTATCCTGACCATAACCTTTCTGGACCTGGGTCCATCCAATTCCACAAAGAAAATGCTCTGCCACGTTCCCAAAACTAAACTACCCTTGCCAACAATCAAATTCAAGCTGTTTCCCAGAAATGCGCCCACGATGTGAGAAGGAGCATTATTGTCTATTGCATTATGAGCATAATTTTTATTCCAAGGGATCAAACTCTTGACGGCGTTTTCCATATCCTTAACGAGGCCATGCTCGTTTTCATTGCATACAAGCGCCGTGGTTGTGTGAGGAGAAAAAATTAGAATTGTGCCTTCTTGAATGTTGCTTTCTTGAACTAAACGGGAGATATCCGAAGTGATATTCGTGAACTCGACAGGTTTATTGGTATGAATTCTAAGAACCTCATCGAATAATTTCATTATGATTTACCTAGGGCCGACAGGCCCCCACGTAATTCCTTCTGTTACTCAAACTATCAACCGATACAACGTCTCCTCGATGGGGAGCGTGTATGAAATTTCCTCCACCCACATAAATACCTACGTGATGGATGGGACTGCCGAAAAATACCAGGTCGCCCGGCTGAAGCTGATCTCTGCTTACCCGCGCCCCACAACCATATTGTCTCTTGCTTGAATGGGGAAGCCCAACGCCAACTTGAGCGTAAACAAACATGGTAAATCCCGAACAATCAAAAGCGCTTGGCCCAGCTGCGCCCCAATGGTAAGGACAACCTAAATAACGCATCGCGATATCCACCACCCCGCCATTTGGAGCCCCGGGCGCTCGTGACACGGAGGCGCCACCGCCCCCCCGTACACTTTGCGCTAATCGGGCGCGACGGGCAGCTTCTTGCCCCTCTAAATTAGCAATCTGACCCTTAACTTGGCTATATAAGTCATCTCTTTCAGCAATTTCCTTCTCTAGCTTAGACTTGTTGGACTTTAATTCCGCTGTGAATTTTACCTGCTTGGCTTCCTTTTTTTTAAGCCCGCATTTATTTTTTTCAATTTCAGCTTTCTTTATGGTAACCACTTCAACAAGCTCGGCATCGTTTTGCCCTATCCTTTTCAAGATGTCAAGTTGCGCAATAAAATCCTCAAAACTTTTCGTATTAAACAGAACTTCAACAAAATCCACTTCACCATGTTTATAAATGCCTTCTACGCGGGAATTTAAAGCCAAATTAAAAGCCGCCAAATCTTTAGTTGCCTTATCTAAATTAGCTTGATTGGTCTTTATCTCTTTTTTTGTCTTGTTAAGCAAATAACAAGCCTCGTTGTAGTTTTCTGTGGCCATGCTTAGCTTCTCATCCATCTCATCAAGATCTTTCTTTAATTCCTCCGCTTCTTTGCGTTTGCCGCTTAGACTGCTTGGGGTTCCAAAAACAGATGGAGTTAAAATAAGAGAGATAAGGATAAAGCAAATTGTTAAAAACAAGATTTTCTTTTGGGATATAAAACTATTTAAAATTATAATCTCCTCCCAGAGAACCAATAACCAAAATTTAAGGAATAATAACACAGAAATTAGTTTTTAGCAATCTTGGGTATTGATTCCAAGAAACGTCTTAAGCCCATCAAAGACAGCTATCGCTATCTTTTGACAAAAACTTTCGTCCTTAAGAAGGCCTTCCTCATATGGGTTGGTTATAAAAACCGGCTCAATCAAAACGGCGGTCATCCTCGTTTCTCTTAAAACCGCGAAATTTTTTCCGTGTACGCGATCATCCTGTCTTTGCAAAGAGGACAATAATTCCTCATGAATATCTTGTGCTAGTCTCTTGCCCTCCTTGGAAAACTGATCGCCGCCAGCAAAATAGTATGTGCTGGTTCCCTCGGCCTTAGGGTTTGAAGATCCGTTAAGATGGAAACTGACAAAAACATCTGCGCCGATTTTATTTGCCAGGTTGGCACGTTCAGATAAACCAACAAATTGCCCCCGCTCTCTGGCGTAAACCACCCTGGCCCCCAGTAACTCCAAAAGGTTTCCGAAACGAAGTCCCAAATCCTCGCAAATCTCACTTTCTTTAAGTCCTGAGGGGCCTATGGCTCCGGGGTCGGGGGGATACCCATGACCAAAATCGACGACAACTTTAAGGTCTTTAAAGGCAGCGATAGAAGATGTGAGCTCCACCTTCTCCTCCCATGGAAAAGCAACCTTAAAATCCGCGTGTAAAATTTTCCTTAAATTATGAAAGGCATCTAATGTAGTTGGGCCAAGCATTCCATCGGAATCGAGGCCAACGTTTTTCTGAAAATCCATTAAAGCTCTCTCGGTGGTTGGGCCGAATATGCCATCTACGGCGCCGGTAGAAAAACCCAACCTGTTGAGCCATTTTTGAAGTTGGCTCACATCATCACCGCGTAGATAGGGAACTTTTAGATAGAGGAGCCGGTCCCCCAATCTGTAGGTCGCTTCAACGAGCTCGCGCCAGGTATCTTCACCCACTGTTCCGTCGACTATCAACCCTCTATCCTGTTGAAACTTTCTTACAGCCACATCAGTATAGTCGCCAAATATCCCGTCTACCCCCGCTTGCCCAAGATTATATTCCAACGCAGAAAGCTTTGCCTGAATATCCTCGACTTCTTTTCCCTTGTTACCTTTCTTGAATAACTCCATGTTTTTTCCTTTAACAGTTTTCTTAAAAGTATAACAAATCAGCCGTCAGCTATCAGCTTCCAGCTACCAGAAAAATCAAAAATAAAAGCTTTTTATTGATTTTGGTTTTTAAACCCGGGTGAGTTGTTTGAGGGCGACCCACCTCGAGACTCCATCGGGCAGGCATATGAGAGTGCTTTTTATTTAATCGCCATATCATTTTTAGGCGGAGAAATAGGCTAACAAACCAGTCAAAAATCATTAGCTTTTGCTTTACAAAACATCCGTGGGTCGGGTAGACAGCGATATATGAACACGCCATTAAGCGAAGAAGATTCGAACATCTGCGGCAAATTGCGTGTCCTTTAGGACAAATAGCAATTTCGCAATGAGAGAATCGACTGAGTAGGCGCGCGCAATCAGGAGCTGTACCCGACCCATAAAAAAAATAAATTGCGAAAACAAAGCAATAAAAAATATAGGGGTCATAGGGGGTCAGGCTTGACAAACTTGAAAAACTCCAAACTAATAAAAATTATTCAATTTATTCAAGCCTGACCCCTTCTTTTATTTGGTCAGACCAGTTCCTGGTAGTTAAAAACCTCGCCGTTACGGGGTCGCCGTGCCTACCGTCAGGCGGGTTTTCTTAGGCGAGTAAGAAAATGAAGAGTTATAGCTTCCCCTTCCACCTTCCCTCTAAAAAATGATTAAGGACGAAGAAACTTATGAGCCCAACCTGTAAAAATATAATGAGCCAAACCCTAACCTCGGCAAAGCTCCAGTGGATGAGATGCTCAAATTCATGAGAGACGGTTTCTAAAAAATCATTTGTCGAGGCCTTGGCGGGATTAATATCCAAGTATAAAATCTCCGCTTCATTCCCGGTTTTGCTTCTAAAATTTGGGATTAAATTTTCTCCCCAGAAATATCCAGCGATGTAGCTCTCCCCTTTCTTTTCGGGGCTCCATTCGTCTTTAATATCCAAAAGAAGTAAGGTAATTCTACCTTCATTATCAAACGTTGATGTGAATCTGTTCTTAATTTTCTCTTTGTTGGCTATTTCTTCATCAAATTTTGTCTTTAACTTATCTATCCAGACGCTATCAACTTCTTGACCCTCCTCAAGAAAGATGTAGCAGAATTCTCCTACTGCTTTACAGACAGCGGTTAATTCATATTCATCACCCTTTATGCCAGTCGAAAATTTTCTAGAAGAAAAGGATTTTTTGTCTCCCGCCTTATAAGGAGAACTTGACTTCGGATTGACCACCCCACCAGCCAAAATAACGGACTCAGAAGAAGACTTGGAGACGGCCTCCGGTTTAGCGTAACTAAAAAGGTCAAAAATTATCTCCGGCAGAAAAATGGAACTCACCAAAACCAAGGAGAGCAAAAATATGAGGGTTGGAATATCCAAAGAGATATTAAATCTTGGAAAACGGGCGCCCTTTATCAGGGACTTCAGAAAAAATATTCGTTTCTTCAGGCACTCTTTAAACCTGGTGGATTTATTGCGAACATCGAACACATTGAGGCCCCCTTAAACGACAACCCTCATCACCTCTTCAAGAGAGGTTATGCCTTTTTTTACTTTCTCTAAACCGTCATCTTTCAATGTCTGCATTCCCTCTTCTATCGCAACTTTGCGAATATCTTCTGCCGATCTCTTTTCAACACAAAGTCCGGCGATAGTGTCGGTTACGGGCATTACCTCATAAATACCTGCTCTTCCCTTATAACCAGTGTTTAAGCACTTCTTGCACCCTTTTGCACGATAGAAGGTCATTTTTTTATCCTTAAAACCGAGCTCGGCCAGTGATTTATCCGACAACTGATATTCCTCTTTGCAATGCTTGCAGAGCCGCCTTGCCAATCTTTGAGCCAGCACACAGTCTATCGAAGAGGAAACCAGAAACGGTTCGAGACCCATCTCGATGAGCCGAGTCAAAGCAGAAGGAGCATCATTTGTGTGAAGAGTAGAAAGCACAAGATGACCGGTTAAGGCAGATTCCACAGCAATTTTAGCCGTCTCTAAATCCCGTATCTCGCCCACCATAATTATATCGGGGTCACACCTGACAATTGATCTCAACCCCGTGGCAAACGTTAGCCCAGCTATGGGATTTACTTGAGTCTGAATGATTCCGGGCAAGCGATATTCAACGGGGTCCTCAACCGTAATTATCTTCTTCTCTGGAGAATTTAAAATATTTAAGGTGGCATAGAGAGTTGTAGATTTGCCCGAGCCGGTTGGTCCCGTTACCAACAAAGCCCCATAAGCTTGAGAATAAGCTTTCTTAAATTTTTCAAGGGTGTCCGGCAAGAACCCCAAGTCTTCGAGGTTTAATAAGGCCTGGCTTTTATCCAAAATTCTTAAAGTTACATTTTCACCATAGACGGTTGGCAGCATTGCAACCCTTAAATCAATCTGTTTGCTTCCTACTTTTACGCTAAAACGACCATCCTGCGGAATTCTGTGCTCAGCGATGTTAATATCGCTCATTATCTTAAAACGAGAAACGAGTCCCGCCTGGACCTTTTTTGGAACCGACATTATGTCATGAAGCACCCCGTCGACCCTGAATCTAACATGAAAGTCCTTTTCTTGAGGTTCAATGTGAATATCGCTGGCGTCTTGATTAACCGCGTCGGCAATTATTTGATTGGCAAGATTTACAACGGGCGCATCGTGAGCAATGGTCTTTAATTCTCGTTCCTTCGGCTCCTCTTTAACCTCAACAACCGCTTCCACGGCCTCTTCAACCGATGAGCTTCGCACCAAAAATTTGTTAATCGCATTGTTGATATCCGAGCGAGTGCAAACAACCGGCTTTATTTCATAACCGGTCATAACTCTTAAGTCATCGATTGCGTGAATATCAAGCGGGTTTGCCATGGCCAGAACGAGCTTTCCGTCCTCATAACCAATGGGTAAACCCATATGCCTACGAGCAATCCGTTCTGATATAAGACCGGCTGCGTGAGCGTTAACCTCATACTCTTCCAGATTGACCACCGGCAAATTCTTCTGTTTGGCCAGAGCGTTGGCTATATCTTCCTCGCTTATTATTTCAAGCTCGACCAAAATTTCCCCTAGCGGCTTACCGCTTTTCCTTTGAGCATCCAGCGCCTCCATAAGCTGCTGGGGAGTAATTAAATTTTTCTTTACAAGAATATCTCCTATCCTCTCATGAATCCAACTCACAAAGCCCCTCCTTGCTTACGCGCCCGTTTTAGATACAGACACAAAAGCACATACCTTGTTTCTTTTGGCCCGTTTCGCTTTATATAACGCAGCATCAGCTTTTTTAATCAAATCATCAACAGAAACCGCATCAGTTGGAAAGGAGGCCACTCCCAAACTCATGGTGACACTTTTATAAGCTTCTTCACTTCCAAAAAAGCTCTCTACGACTTCGACTCTGATCCTCTCCGCCATTTCAACGGCCCGCTCTTTATCGGTTTCGGGAGAAATTATGACAAATTCATCGCCCCCATAACGAGCCACAAAATCCATCTCCCTTGTATATCTCTTGAGCAAATCAGAGATATCTTTCAACAAAACATCGCCCTCAAAATGACCATATATGTCATTATACTTTTTAAAACAATCTATATCCATCATTGTAAGAGAAAGTGGATGGTGATATCGATCTGCCCTTATAATTTCATTTTCAAGGGTTTCACGAAAATGCCTGTGGTTAAAGACCTTTGTTAAGCCATCAGTGATTGCCAACTCTTTCGTCTTCTCGTGAAGTTGCGCATTGTTTACCGCGACCGCCGCTTGAGTTGCAAAAAGTGAGACCAACCGCACCTCGCTTTTGGTAAAATTCCGCGGTTTAAAATCATCAACATAGATGATCCCGACCACCCTGTCCTCGGTGAACAAAGGAACTGCTATCAGCGATTTTATACCTTCCTTTATTGCCACCGGATTTTTAAATAATTCCGATTTTGAAGTATCTCCAATAACAAATGGTTTGCCCTCTTTCAAAATCATATCCGTCATCCCACCTTTTCTAATCTTCCAGCTGGAAGTCTTGTTTAAGAATGGCTTACTAAATCCTCTGGCCACCCTCAGGGTAAGTTCATCTTTTTTTTCATCGAAAAGAACTACACTGCCAGCTGTGGTCCTCGTTTCAGAAACCGCCGTGTCCAAAATTATATTCAGTATCGTATCAAGTTTTAAAGTGGAGCCCAGAAGCTTCCCTATCTTCAAGAGCCGGGAAAGCTCCTTGATTCCTTCTTGCTTCTCGCGAAGAAGACCAGCTAGATAATTAGTGAGGTAAGCTGTTAAAAATAACATAGCAGTTAACTCTAAAATCGTTATTGCCACAACTCTTCCTTCGAGGTAAAAACCATAGGGATTTGGTCTCAATATCGTCAAATTCCAGTGCGGCAGGAAACGAAGATATTCACCAATCAAAATGAAACTGCACAAAGATGTTGCAAGACCTGCTTGAAGATAACTTGATTTAGTTGAAAGCAAAATACTGGCCGTAATCATGTGAAAAACAAAGAAGGAGATAAACGGGCTTTCCGCCCCTCCTGAAAGATATACAAAGTAGGTAAGAACCGTTAAGTCTAAAGAAACTTGCAAATTCGCAAATTTTGTGGCTTTTTTCTCATCATAATTTAAACTTAGTGACTCCGCATAAAGTGAGAATGCCAAATTGTAGCAGGCAATCAACACCGCGCCAAGACAATACGGCATAATAAAAAATCCAGATGATGTTAGCGCCTCGGCTACGCAAATGGCAACAAAGGTGCCCGTCACCGCCACCCATCTCAGCTTAATAAGCCATTGAACCCTTTCGAGAGTTTCGGGTTTATCCTGGTAATAACTCATATAACCGCCTCTCCCCTACTAGTTTTCGTATCGGCATAAATAAGATGGGACTAAAGAGCAAAATCGCGATTTTCTAAATATTTTTTCCTAATGCTCAAATAAAATTCAGGAAAAACTTTTCGTATCTTACCGAGTCTTGCTCCGTTTTAAGCATTGGAAGGAAAATGACGATAAAACCAGAAAAGGAGGAAAAAATGAAAAAATTTATCGCTTTAGTTATTGTCTTTATGCTTTTGCTTCCGACATTAGCGCTCGCGGTAGAAACAACCGCCACTTCTCCGGCTGAAAATGTCATTGAAGAACCGGCCGAAGGTAACCCTTATACCCTCACAATTTTTGGATACACAATGGTTATCGTTCCTGCTGATCCTGAGGTTGAAGGAGACACCACGACTGTGGGAATCTTTAAGACAGGTGAAGATGGAGAACTCGGTGAGGAAATTGCCACTTACAATATTGGCAACATCCTTGGGAAAGCAGTTTGTGCGGTTGCCAAGGGTGTGGACTCTGGTCCTGAACACGGAAAAACCGTAAGCGCTTTCGTAAAACAATGCGTTCAAGAAAGAAGGGCGGAGCATAAGGCAAAAATGGAACAGAAAAAAGAGGAAGTAAGAATGAGGGTGCAAGAAAAGAAAGAAGAAAAGCTTCAAAAAATGCAGGAGAAGAAAGAAAAAATTAAAAATCAAGTCCAGGAACATATAAACAACAAAGGGAATAAAGATAACGAGAATGAAGAAGCAGGCGAAATCGAGAATGAAGAAGCAGGCGAAGTGGACGCAGCCACCTCAAGCAAAAAATCAAGAGGCATGAATTAAGCAAAAACTAAAAACCCCGCTTAAAAAGCGGGGTTTTTAGTTTCCAAACTTAGTCGCAAATTTTAACCTTCAGTTAAGTAGCTACATATCTGATTTCTGCCAGCTTCTTTGGCCTGATACAAAGCAACATCTGCTTTCATTACCAGATCCTCAGATTCCTTAGTATCATCTGGATAGGTTGCTATTCCCAAGCTAACCGTCAACTTCGAGCCGATCCCCATTTCTTCCTTATCAAAGTCATTCTCTTCCACAGAGTGTCTTATTCTCTCGGCAACCTCCATGGCCGCCCCTTTATCAGTTTCGGGCAAGATTAAACAAAATTCTTCACCGCCATATCTTGCAACAATATCAATTTTTTCTCTGACGTTCTCCTCCAATAATATTGCCAAACACTTGAGGGCAAGATTGCCAGCCCAGTGACCGTAGGAGTCATTGTATTTCTTAAAATCGTCAATGTCCAAGATGATTAGGGATAAAGGTCTATGGTACCGATCAGCCCTTCTCAATTCGCTCCTTAGCTGTTCCTGAAAATGCCTGTAATTAGAAATACCTGTGAGGTCATCAGTTATCGTCAATAGCTTTGTCTCTTTATGGAGTTGAGCATTTTCTATAGCCACAGCCACCCTGTCTGCAACGGTAGAAAGCATATTTATTTCTTCCTCTCCATAGTGGCGGCTCTCCATATTGGCCAGATAAAGAACTCCCATTATCTCGCCTTCAGTAATAAGCGGCAGAGTAATATGGGTTTTTGGAATGATTACCTCCTCATCAAACTCAAGATTTGATTCTTTTAATTTTTTAAAGTTGGGATCTTGAACTTTATGCAAATTTTTAAGAATCTTAAAATCCATTCTCCTTAGATTATTTAAATATATTTTAACCAAATCAAAGTTATCAGAGATGTCTCTTACTTCTTCAAAAACTGGCCGACTCTTCAAAATGGCCTCCCCCCAAAAACTTTCCCCAATTCTCACGCAAAAATTGTTCTCAACTCTCTTGCTCAACCCACGAGAAACAATTGGTTTTAGCTCCAAGTTCCTAAAAACTTCACATTTTATACAACGTTTCATTTTTCTTTTTAAATCAATTGTTTGCAAAGAACTTGAATCAGGGGACAACATGCTCCAACACTTAAAATTGCTCGATTTGAAGGCGGGACAATTTTTGTTTCCACAGCCCCTCTTCTCCCAGCACTTTGAAAATCCCTCAAAATCCAGAAGCAAAATAGCTCCGATATCTGCTTCAATTATAGGTATTGTCATTTCTAAAACCTTTTTTAAGAGCATTTTCATATCCATTGTAGAAGAGGTCTCTTTGCTAATTTTATAAAGGGTAAAGAGCTCCTCTGTTTTCGCTTGAATCCTTTCCTCCAGCACTTTGCCCCAATCTTTAAGTTCTTCGCCAGATTTCGCCAATTGGTTTTTTATCTTATCCAAACGCACAAACAATTTCTTTCTTTCTTCGCCGAATAGTCCGCTCAACAATCCAATCACCACAAATATTAAAAATCTTTCAAGAACTGCGGAATCAGAAATTGAAACTGAAGCGCTTAAAAACCCTCTCAATAAATAAATCAGCCCAAAGAACAAACCAGTTATAAGACCGCCGCTTAAACCCCACCAAAAAGCGGCAAGGATGATGGGAATAAAAAATAAATCAGAATTAAAGACGCTTGTTTTTAAAATGAAATAGAAATAATATTCCAGAAAACAACATAGAAGAACGATAACCCCAAATAAAATCGCTTTTGTCTTGTTTGATTTAATACATGGCTCCTCACCTAAAAACATATAAGCCCCCTCTTAATATTTTATTTAATGGTTATTGTTATCATTATCAGATAAATTTATCTTTTTTTAAAATAAATAATTGACAAGAAGGAATATTTCGTTTGAAGCAGAAGTTAAATTATAATATTACTCTAAAGTATGAATTATATTCATTTTGAGTGGAGGGGTTTTAATTGGGGAAAGATAAATGGGATAATATTCCAATCTGCGCGGTAATCCACAAATGTTCAATGGGGGTCATGGAGGTGTGCCCCGCTTTCAACGTCTCAAAACCATGCTGGGAAACGGAAGGGACAGCATGTAGCTCAAAACATGAGCAAGAATATTGCACTGACTGCAAAGTCTATAAGCTGTTCGTCAAAAAAGAAAAGTGTTGGGAAGCCAGAGAGTGTAAAGACAGATTCCGCAAAGATTGTGAGGCCTACAATAAAAATAAAAACTGTTTCGAGCTAAATGAGAATTGCCCGATTCACCACCCAAAAAGGTCAATCGTCTGCAACAGTTGTGAAGTTTGTCAATATTACCATTATCAGAAAGATGAATGCATCAAGTCCTGGGAAAGACAGAAAAAATAATTAAAATTAAAATCGAGAACTTGCCCCAAGAAATATGGCGGGGGCGTGTGGGAATCGAACCCACCCGGGACGCTCTTAACGCCCCACCATGGTTTTGAAGACCAGGCAACCCACCAGGACCAATCCGCCCCCATAATCAGCTGCCAGCTACCAGTTTCCAGCCATTCATTGGCCATAGTTGACAGATGAAAATATTGGTTAGATAGTTAGTTTATTGGCTTGTTGGTTATTTTTCAATTTTCAATCTTTCTACAACTTATGCTCTCTGCCCCAAACTATGACTAGTTGGGGCATAACTTCCAAAACAAAGATATCTGTTGCAACTATTTTGTTGGTTTCCCTTGTTTCCTCAGTTCCATGCCCGAATTTTTAATCTTACTGAGAGCTGGGGGCTGACGGCTGGAAGCTACCTGAGAACTCTGTCACTTCCGACCCTTCGAGTTATCTTTTGTGAATCGAAATACTCGAGAAGAGGAAGAGCGTATTTGCGAGTTACTCCCAGAAGGTCCTTAAACTCTACGGGACTTATTTTCTCATTTTTCTCAAGAAAATCAACCAATTTGGTCTTGGCTTCAGTAAAAGCGCCTGTATGATAGAATAAATCGTACCTTACTCTTGTAATATCACCCTTCAAGGTCAGTTTTCTTAAATATTCCCTCAGCTCATCGGCGGAAATATCCACCTTGTCTTCCAGCTCATTCAGGGTTAAGGGGGCGAACATTCCCTCCTTTAATATCGCCAGGATCCTTTCGAGTTTATCTCTCTGCTCCCTACTAAGCTCAGTTTTAGCTTTTGCGTGACGAATCACATCTCCTTCCAACACAATAAACTTGGAAGTATTTAGTTTCGCAAGAAGGGCATCGGTTTGTCTTGAAGAAAGATGGGACATTATTTGAGCCCTCATAACATCTTTCTTTGCCCCCGGGCTCAACGGATTTTCTTTATGATAACGCTCCAGATAATCAAGTATCGCCTTTTTTAAGTTCTCGTACCCCTCTTTGTGCAAATAAAAATCGCTCTCGGTTTCAGTTGCTCCAACGGACAGCACCTCTCCTTTTTCAACTAGCGACTTAAATATCGCATTTAATTTGTCATCGGGAAGCTCGTAGTGCGTAACTATATCTTCCTTAGTAATAAGGGAATCAAAGAACTCTTTGAAGATAATCCTCACAATTTCTTCGGACTTACCACCTTCCAATATTTTTAGCCGAGAAATTACTTCAGGCTTAAAACGCTTGTGTTTGTGTGGGTGCCCATCAATAATTTTTCCGCCTCCTATGGTAAGCATCGGAGAATATCGCCGAACCACATATCTATCTCCATATTTCGGGATTATCGGAGCTTCCAGACGGAACTGCACAAAATCACTTTCTCCTGGATTTAATTCCTCTTTATTAAGAAGAATCACCCTACCTAAAATCTCGTGCGTAGCATGGTAAATTCTAACCCTTGCTCTATTCTTAAGCGATTTTGGCGCATCGGGCAGAAGGTGAAGTCTTGCGTCGAACATATATGTCGGTTTAAGATAATTTGGAGGAAGCATAACATCGCCCCTCTTAACGTCCTCCAAGTTTATGCCGGCCAGATTAATCGCAACACGTTGACCAGCATAAGCTGTTTCAACCGATTCATCGTGTACCTGCAAACTTCTGACTCTAGCATCTATCCCTTTAGGTAAAATAACGACCTGTTCCTCCACAGATATCTTTCCCGACCAGAGAGTCCCAGTAACTACGGTGCCAATCCCTTTTAACGTAAAAACTCTGTCCACGGGGAGACGGTAAGGGGCTTGCAAATCCTTCTCGGTCACTTCTTTTGCAACCGTATCTATCTCTTCGATAAGTTCCTTAAAACCGATACCTTTAACTGAAGAAACGGATATTATCGGGCTTGATTCAAAACTGGTCCCCTTCAACATTCCCTTAATATCATCGATCACCAACTCGAGCCAACTTTTTTCGACCAAATCAACCTTGGTTACCACCACCACGGCCTTCTCTACACCCAAAAGATTGGCGATAGCCAGATGTTCTTTGGTTTGGGGCATCACCCCATCATCCGCAGCCACAACCAAAAGAACCAAATCCATACCAGTTGCTCCGGCAAGCATGTTCTTAACGAATCTCTCGTGACCTGGCACATCAACAATTCCAACTCTGTTGCCACTGGGGAGTTTAAACTGAGCAAAACCGAGATCTATCGAGATCCCTCTCTCTTTTTCCTCTATTAATCTATCAGTGTCGGTGCTGGTCAAAGCCTTGATTAAAGTGGTTTTTCCGTGATCGATATGACCCGCTGTTCCGATAATAATATTTTTCAAAAGAGCACCTCAAAAACCAAAGTTTAAAAACCACAACCATAGAACCCGACATAGAGGTCTGTGGTAATCCCTGCCATACCCAAATCGGCAACATCGTGAACAAAAAACACTCATCCACTACTAAAACCGCAGAACTACATGTCGGAGGATAGCATCGCTAAAGCGCCGACAATCTCTCCTATTTCCTCAAGCTGAATGGTTCTTACGTCCAAAAGGACCCTGTCCTCATGCACTCTAACTATAATCGGAGGATCTGACTTACGAAGTTTATTCTCAAACTCAGATGCCGACAAACCTTTGGGAGATAAAACTACAACCGCCGTGGGAAGTTCCTCAAGCGGTAAGGCGCCGCCGCCAACTCGCGATATATCTTCTGCAACCCCCACTTCAAATTTACCTCTCGTTTTTTCTTTAATCTTTTTTGCGAGCCGTTCCGCTTTTCTCTTAAGCTCTGCTTGCGGGACTAAAATCATATTAAGCGTAGGTATCTTCTCAACCGCTTTTGCAGGGTCAAGGTATAATCTCAAAGTTTCCTCCAGTCCCGCAAGCGTCATTTTATCTACACGTAGAGCCCTCGCCAACGGATGCTTCTTCATCGCATCGATAAGTTCTTTTTTGCCAACAATTATACCCGCCTGGGGCGCACCCAAAAGTTTATCCCCGCTAAAAGTCACCACATCGGCTCCCGATTTAACGGACTCATATACCGTCGGCTCATGTGAGAGACCATACTTTGATAAATCAACCAAAACGCCGCTTCCCAAATCTTCCATGACATATAAATCATTCTCTTTGCCCAGCTTAACTAGGTCATGCAGCAAAACTTCCGCGGAAAAACCTACGACTCTAAAATTGCTTGTATGCACCTTCAAAAGAAGGGCCGTCTCTTCGTTTATCGCATTACGATAATCCTCAAGATACGTTTTGTTGGTCGTGCCCACCTCCCGCAAGATTGCCCCGCTTTGACGCATAACATCGGGTATTCTAAAGGAGCCGCCAATTTCTACAAGTTGCCCTCTGGAAATAATAACCTCTTTGCCTTCGGCAATCGTGCTTAAAGCCAAAAGAACCGCGGCTGCATTGTTGTTCACCACCATGGCTGCCTCAGTGCCGGTCAAACTGCAGAGTAAATTCTCAACGTGAATATGCCTGCTTCCCCGCATGCCTTCAACCAAGTTAAATTCCAAATTTGAATAATTGCCCGCCGCGCCGAGCACGGCATCAACGGCCGATGACGCCAGGATTGAACGTCCAAGGTTGGTATGAACCACAACCCCGGTCGCATTTATAACCCTTTTTAAACTCGGAGACATAATCTCTTTTACTAACTCGCGCACAAGGGGAACTAGATCATCTGGCTCAAGCGATATATTCCGCAATTCATCCTCTTTTTTTGTAGCCAAAATCGTCTCTCTTAGCTTGTTGATGACGGAACGAACCGCGCTTACCACCACCGCTCGAGGATATCTTGGAGTTAAATCTTTTATGGCGGGAAGTTCCATAACCTCATCAACAGGGGAAAGCTGCCTTAAATATTTCTCTTTCATCGTTGCCTTGCGCCTCCTGTTTCTCTTCCAAAAGGATGATCAACTTTTTGGGCAACCTTTTCTGTCAATTACCCAAAGAAATGATAAAATTGAATATATCATAAGTTAGCGCTTATTGCATGAACACTCATCTGAAACCAATGATCTGAGATAATGGGTAAAAGATTAGATAATTTGAAACTAAACCAAAAAAAACGAAAAAAAACAAAACTGATTGTATTCTCAGTTATTTTGTTTTTTCTTTGTGTTCTCTTTATCTTCTATCAAAATAATCTTAAAAATTCAATTTCAAAACAGACGACCGCAAAAACAAATGAAGCAATCATCAAAAAAGAGGAAAACCCCCCACCTAAAAACCATTCCGATGAAACTTCAAAACCGGATGCGGCCATCTCCGTCCCAAAGGAACTTACAGTAATTGCCGTTGGTGATGTGCTTTTGGATAGACAAGTCGGGGAGATGATTAAAAAATACGGCATCGATGAGCCCTTTTCCGATGTGACCAAGATATTAACAAGCGCCGATGTCACGATTGCAAATCTCGAATGCGCCCTTTCAACAAGGGGCACGAAAGCCGATAAAGAGTACACCTTCAGAGGGCACCCCTCATGGGCAATAGGTATAAAAAATGCGGGCATCGATGCCGTATCGTTGGCAAACAACCATTCCCTCGATTTTGGGACAGAAGCCTTGAGGGACACTATAAATATTCTCGATGAATACGGAATTTATCATGCAGGAGCCGGAATGAACTCATCGAAAGCTCTCTTGCCCGCAATGATGGAGATAAATGAAAAAAAGGCATCCTTCCTTGCTTTTTCATACATAATCCCCAATGGATTTCTACCCTCTTCAACCAGAGCGGGGATTGCTCACGCGCGATCGCCTTACGCTCTTGTTACCAACGGGATAAAAGACGCAAAAGAAAATTCAGACTTCGTTATAGTTTCCTTTCACTGGGGAGTTGAATACGAAGACTATCCGATAAAATCCCAAATAGAACTGGCGCACTTAGCCATAGATGCCGGCGCCGACCTCGTGGTCGCGCACCATCCACACGTGATTCAGGGAATAGAGATTTACAAGGATAAACTCATCGCCTACAGCTTAGGGGATTTCGTCTTTGACCATTACAGCCGCAAAACGGGGGAGGCATTCATCTTAAAGTGCAAAATTAGCCAGGAAAAAACCCTTGAGGCAAGGGCAATTCCCGTATATTTAACCCCAGATGGAAAACCTCAGATGGTCAAGGGCGATGAGGCCGACATCATTCTCGGCAGACTCAAAAAAATTTCCGAAAAACTCGGAACAAGTATAGAGATCGAAAATAACGAGGCAATCATAGAAACCCAAAATATCTGAGCATATCAAAGAATGTAATGGTAAAATTCAATTAGGAGGTGGGATTAATGGTTAGCGCATACATTTTAATCACAGCCGAAGCGGGAGAGGCGGGTGAAATCGTAAAAAGAGCAACTGATATTGAGGGAGTAAAGTCCGTAAATGCCGTTACCGGGCCATATGACGCAATTGCTTTTGTAGAGGCCCCCGATTTCAACGCACTGGGGAATCTGGTGGTCGCAAAAATCCAAAGGATTAAGGGAGTAATCCGCACCCTTACCTGCATACAAGTCGAGTTGTAATTACATATTACTCAATTAATACCTTAAAAACACGGGCTATAAATCACGAACATCCAAGTAAACTTTGGTTATTTTGTTTGGAACACTTTTTGTGTATGGTTTCATAATAATTTCACCCTGCAATTTAACAAGGGCTCGCTTGGACAAAATCTTGTGGGCTGGATTTCCCGTGTCAATGGCGCAAACCAAGCAATCGATGCCTTTATCTACCGCCAAGTTGTTTACATAATCTAAAAGCTCCTGAAATAAAAATTCACCCTCTTTTTCGGAGAAACCCACATCGAAGAGATACCATTGCTTTATGGTGCCACCCTTTTTGGGAACGTTCGGAAATGATAAGAAGGGTCTAATTATATAAGAAAGAAATCCCATAAGTTTAAGGGTTATGGGCAAATCAAGAACACAGATGTTAAATATCTTTGAGTAATCCAAAATTGAAACGGTGGCAAATCCACCGTCTCCTTCTGCGTAAAAAACCCCTTCTGAATTCATCTTTGAAACCCTGTCAAAATATTTATCTTCGCTTTCCGAGATAAAGAAGGAGTAATTCCTATAATATTCGCTTAGTACTTCGGACACCCTGGCGATATTTTCTCTACTTTGAGCAAGTTTAACCTCGACTTTTTGAACTTTTCTCTTTCTAGAAATTTGGATAGTGGGTAATTCAAACCTTCGCTTAACGGAAAACCCCTTTTTAACCAAGAGTTTTCGAGGTGCCGTGTTATCATCCACGATGAACCCGTAGCCAAAATCCACTGAATTTTCTCTTGCCAGGATTTCAACGGCATCCACCAGTTTAGTGGCAATGCCCCTTCTTCTGAAATCGGGGTGAACCCTAAGGTCATAGATGTAGTTCGCTTTAAGGGTCGCCCCATTTAAATTGACGTCTTTAAAAGCACATGAGATAACGCCGACAACCTTGCCCTCTTCTTCCGCAACAAATGTGTGGGCGCGCTCATACATCTTGGAGCGCGCGAAGAAATCTTCCCGTTCCAAAAGGAGCTTTACATCTTTTCCTTGAGGACAAGCCATCTCTAAATCTGATAATGCTTGATTGTCAGCACAACCAGCTTCTCGAAGATTTATCACGAACTTTTCTCCCGATATTTGCTCGTTTTACCCCTTCGCCCCCGCTCGATCAAAAGAGCAACAAATATGATAAACAAAATAGCCACAACATCGACCGCAAAGTCTTTCAAGCTGCAATCGCGAGTGGGAACGAAAAATTGATGCAACTCGTCTAAAGCAGCGTAAACAATACATAAGCTCGCAGTTAGAAACGGGGCCCTTTTTGAGGTTTCTTTTTGTTTTTCGAACGCCCTTAGAAACAAGATGCCAAGGATGGTGTATTCAAAGAAATGGAAAACGTAATCGGGCAAGAAGGATGGAACACCCGAAGCGGGCAATGAAGAAAAGAAGTATATAGCCACCATCCATAAAAGGGGAGGAGCCCAAATCAACAAAGATTGAATTCTTGTTTGATGAGGGGGACCACTAACCAAGACTTCCCCTCATTTTGCCCAGTTTTAAAACCCACTCGTTCACAAGATTGAACTCCAAACCTTCGTCGCTTACAATTGGCTCACCTTCAACCCCAATAACCTGTTTAAGCATTGGTTTCATGGTTTCCAAAATCGTGTCATAGAATTTATCTTGTTTTGTCTTTTCATACCATTTTATGCCCAGATATTTTTCTATGAGTCTAAGATCATCCTCCACAAGCGAGATAACTTGAGGCGGCAAAAACTCCGCGGCATTGGCAAGATGAACGAACCTACAGGCAAATGCGAGGCTGCTCTTAAGACCAACATAACACTCAAGAAACTGATTTAAAATCTTCTTTCCATAACGCTTTTCAACCTCATTTAATCCCCTGCCAACTCCGATAATTTCGGGGGGAAGTCCGATACTATACAGGGCCGCTGTGTAAGATATCGCTCTGGGCAATTCACCACCACCCTTCTTGTATGACTTTCTTACCTCATCCGCAAGAGTTTTGTCTGTTAAAAGATCGGCCAGCTCAAGGGGATGCGGGAAATCTCTAGCGTAACCAACATCGCTTTTTCTCGCCAACCGGTCCCTCTGCCCTGGTATCAAATCAGATATTCTACAAACAACATCGCTTACATCATAAAAGCAGGTTAAGTAATGCTTTACAAAGATGCCAATTATATTTATCAAAGTTGAGCGGAAATCATCATCAAAATCCAAGGGGCGTGAGGAGGGGAGCCTCTCTTTAAGGATTTCTGCCAATTTTCTCGTTTTATCGTAGCCGTGGTCGTATCTCATGGCAGACTGAATGGTTAGTGTGCGAACTCCACGATAGTCCTCCATGACATTATCTATGTTTTCCAAAGTAAAATAACCTCTAAACGGAAGCGTTCCACCTCCTAAAATAGGAGCCATCTCAACCCCAAGCTCTTTTTGCAAGCGATAACCATCCGCAATCGCGATTTTATTTGAGAGAGCGGCGGCCACCATCCCGTAGGTAAGAGCAAGATCGGAAAGACCCAGCATGAAGCGTAACCTCTCGGTTTTTAACCCTTTCTCTCTGCAACCGTTCAAATAATCCTTAAAAATGGTGTAAACATCCAATATTTGAGGTATGGTTTCTATGAGCGGAATCACCTTTATAAGGTTGCGATCCTTACTCAGCCCGAATTCTTTATGGGCAAGCTCGATAACGTCGATGACTCTCTCTCGCACAGCAAGAATCTCCTCAGACCCCCTGCACATCGGCAAGATAATCTCTTTAATCGCATAGATATTAGACTGCTTCCAGGCATGATAATTTGATTCGACGACGGACATTAAAGCCATTAATTGTCGAAAAACTCCCTCTTCCACGCCACTTGGAATCCGCGGAGTTACAAAGACTTCTTTCCCGGGCAAAATCCCCTTTCCGATCAGCCCTAAAACAATCTGAGATGTCTGTTGGTAAGGAGTCAGTTTCCCTTCAAAATCGACCATCGCCTCTTCAAGCCCCAGACCATCCGGTGCCGGAGTGAGAGAAAAGATGGCTTCCTTTGGTTCTTCTTGAATGGATATATAGGTTGAAGCATCGGGATGTTGGGTCATCATAGATGTTGGCGTTTTATCCTTCATTGCTCTTCCTTTCTTAATCGCCTGTTGGATAAATATATTTCAATTCTTGGCATTTTAATCAAATTAATTTGGCGCCATTATCACGTTATTTAATAAAATTATATCCTTTATCTAGATATATTGTAATATTCACCCCAGTCATGAACACAATTTTCTGAGAAAATTAAAATTTAATCTCCTCCTTTAACTTTGACTATTCTCAAATAAAGTATTATATTAAAAAATAATCAATTAAAAGGTGGCGCGCAATGAAGGAAGGCAAATGCAGTATTTGTAACAAAAAGACAGAAAAGCTCTGGGTTTTAAATACAGCCATCTATGATGACCTGGATCTATCTGAACAAGGCGTGCGAGCAGATATCTGCGAACGATGCGCTACGGATGTGAGTGAAGTGGTCAATTACTTGAAAAAAACAAGCAAAATGCCCGCCCCGACTCAAACTAAAAGACCTGTAGAAATCAAAAGCCAGTATAAATCGGCAGAACCTACAAAACAGGAAAATAAAGAACCTGTGGTAAAAAAAGAGAAGGAAAAACCTGAAAGTGAGTTTAAGAAATATGATCCCAGACCCCAGTTAAGTAGAGGATTTGCCCAAAATGCCTTCCTTAAGGAACTTCATCACAACAAAGAGAAGATCGAGATACTAGGAATGGACAATGAGGTTTGGAAAGGAAAAATTGAAGCTTACGATGAATTTTCTTTGGTTATTAGGACAAAATATGGTAAAGAGCTGGTTTTTAAACATGCGATAAAATCCATCAAGCCCGCCTGCGAAGAGAAGGAAGTAGAAGTTTTTAAAAAGCTGGATGATTCCGTCCGCTCAGTTCCACCCGTGTTGCCTCACTAAATCTTAACTATCTTTCCAGATATCGAACCACAATTTTTATCTGTCGACTCGTCAATGTCAAGAAACCCAAGTGAGTTTTGGCCGGTAAATGCCCTATCCATAGCACTACCGGGATTAAACAATAAAACATTGTCAATTACCTGATTGTAAAATGAGTGGCTATGACCAAAAACTATGCAATCAACGTCGCTAAACTCTCTCCTTACCCTTTGCGGAAGATCAACAGGGGAACCCCAACCGTGCATCATGCCAATTTTACATCCACCGACTTCAACAACGATTTTTTCCGGTAAAACCTTCTTGGTATCGGGAAAATCCATATTTCCTCTTACGGCAACCGTTTTGGCCACATCTTTTAAGACCTCGAGGACACGCAAATCCACCATATCGCCAGAATGAAGGATAATATTTATCTCTTTGAAGTGGCAATGGACAATTTCTGTTAAGCGATCGAGGTCTTCTTCCGTTTTAACGTGAGTATCCGAAATTACACCTATTCTCAACTTTTGCCCTTTTTATTGGATTTAAGCTTTGGTCGTTCCTTTAGCGCGACCTTGAGAACATCGACCACATTTTTGACAAATATAAATGCTAACTCCTTGCGCACTTGCTCCGGCACTATATCCAAATCCTTCTCATTTTCTTTGGGAACGATTATCTTTTTCAAACCAGCCCTATGAGCGGCGAGAACTTTCTCTTTTATGCCCCCGACCGGTAGAATATGCCCTCGAAGAGTAATTTCGCCAGTCATGCCGACATCTTTTTTGACGGGAGCCTTGGTTAGCGCCGATATCAGAGAAACTGCCATGGTAATCCCCGCAGACGGACCATCTTTTGGTATCGCTCCAGCGGGAACATGGATATGAATATCGTATTTATCATAAAAATTTTCAGGCGCTCCGAACTCTTTCGCTTTGGAGCGCGCATAACTCAGCGCCGCCTGTGCGGACTCCTGCATGACCTCACCCAGGTGACCCGTGAGGGTAAGTTTTCCGTTTCCCTTCATAAGCGTAGACTCAACAGATATGATATCCCCGCCGGCCTCCGTCCAAGCCAGCCCGGTGGCCACCCCAATCTCATCTCTTTCTTCAGCCAAACCATAATGAAATTGTGAGGGGCCAAGGAAATCGGTTAAATTATCCGGTATTATTTTAAAAAGTTTCTTTTCTCCCTCAACAATTTTCCTTGCAATTTGACGACAAACGGCGGCTATTTTTCTCTCTAGATTTCTTACGCCGGCCTCCCTTGTGTGCTCCCTTATTATTTCTACCACTGCTTCCTCGGTAATTTCTAGGTCCTTTTCTTTAAGACCATGGGCTTCAAGTTGTTTTGGTATCAAAAACTGTTGGGCGATTTTTAATTTCTCCTCTTCCGTATACCCCGGAAAGTGAATAACCTCCATCCTGTCTTTAAGGGCCGGTGGTATAGTGTCTAATATATTCGCGGTAGTTATGAACATGACATCGGAAAGATCAAAGGGGACCTCAAGGTAGTGATCGCTAAAAGCGCCATTTTGTTCGGGATCAAGCACCTCAAGAAGGGCGGCCGTTGGATCCCCCCTAAAATCGGCTCCGACTTTGTCTATTTCGTCCATCATAAAAACGGGATTGCTGGTACCAATCTGCTTTATACTCTGAATTATCCTGCCCGGCAAAGCGCCAACATACGTCCGTCTGTGTCCCCTGATTTCAGCTTCATCTCGAACACCGCCGAGAGACACTCTGATAAACCTTCGCCCAAGCGCCCTTGCAATCGATTTGCCAATGGAAGTTTTGCCGGTTCCAGGCGGCCCAACAAAACAAAGTATGGCTTCCCTCATTTTTTCTTTTGCCAACTTTCGAACCGCCAAGTGTTCCAACACACGTTCTTTTACTTTTTCGAGGCCATAGTGATCTTCATCAAGAATCTCACTTGCTTTTTCAATATTTAATTTCTCTCTCGATTTTTTGGCCCAAGGCAAGTCAATTAACCAATCGAGATAGGTTCTCACAACAGAGGCCTCGGCCGCAGCAAGCGGCATCTTTTCAAGCCGACCGATTTCCTTAAGGGCTTTCTCTTCCACTTCTTTTGGTATTTTCGTTTTAGCAATCTTGTCTCTTAATTCTTGAGTTTCCGCAACCCGCTCATCCTCTATCCCCAACTCCTCTTGGATCGCCCTCAACTGTTCTTTTAGGAAATATTCTCTTTGGGATTTTGTCATCTGCTCCTTTACCCTGTTTTGAATTTTGCTACCCAGCTCTAAAATTTCGAGCTCTTTGGATAAAAAGGAGGAGACTTTCTGTAATCTTTCTTTTGGGCCTATGGCCTCCAATATCTCTTGTTTGCCATCGGTCTTCAAATTTAAATGAAAGGCCACAAAGTCAGCCAACCTACCCGGTTCGTCGATGTTTAAAGATGCTACCAAAACTTCAGGGGGGATCGGCCTACCCAACCTAGCGCATTTTTCAAATTGAGAGATAAGGTTCCTCATTAAAGCTTCCGTCTCTAAGTCTTTTTTAGCTTCTTGCTCAACAACCTCAATCTCCACCTTAAAATAGGGGTCAACCTGAATAAATTTTTTAATCTTTATACGAGACATCCCCTCTACCAGAGCCTTAGCAGTACCATCGGGAAGTTTCAATTCCTGCATTACCAAAGCAACCGAACCTACTTCATAAAGATCCTCCGGAAGCGGGTCCTGAACCTCAACATCTTTTTGAACGGCCAAAGCCACCATATGGTCTTCGTGCATCGCCGCTTCCAAGGCGTTTATGGATCTTTCCCGTCCCACAAAAAGAGGTACCACAAGATTGGGAAAGATTATTAAATCTCTCAAAGGAATCAGCGGCAGCTCGTTTGGGATTTTCAAATCAGCTTCGTTATGATTTTTTGCTGTCATTAAAGTCGTCCTTCCTATTTAATTATTTTATTTAATATGTAAACATATTCTTTAGATTCAATCATAATCCTTCCACAAATTAAGTAAGGTGATTACATAAAAAAGAAGGAACTAAAAAGGAAGCGCAATGAAAAGATACACCTTTTTTTTAATGATGACAACCTCTCTCTTTTTCACATTTGCATGCATTTCTTGGGCCGCAAATGAAGCTCAGCTGGGACTCGTCTTCGATAAACCATTTTATGAACCCAACCAGAGCTTTTCCTTATCGGTTACAATTAAAAACCTTTCAAAAAATAAACTCAGTAACACCAAGGCAATTTTAACAATTGAGAATCCCGAAAACGGAGAGAAAATTTACGAACGAAAATTTTATCCCGGTAGCATTTTCTCTGAAAAGACCAAGAAATTTAGCCTAAAAAAGGATGTCTCCAATTTAAACTTATCAGAAGGAGTTTATCCCGTTCAGTTAAGATTTATAAAAGAAAACGAAGTCCTTGTGGAAAAACAAACATTCCTCACCATTTTAGATGAAGTAAAAATGCCATTGGCCGTGGCGCTCATCTGGAACCTCCATGAAACCGCACACTTTAATCCGCAGGGCATATTCCTGGATAACGAGCTCCAGGTCGCCTGCGACAAGAAAGGTGTGTGTCAGAAACATTTGGAAGCATTAAACGCACACCCAGCGGTAAATGTTTCGATGAACATAACCCCGCTCTTTGTGGAACAGCTTCGAGATATAAGTGACGGTTACAAAATTCTTGCCAAAGGAAAAATTAAGAACATAGGGGAGAACTCAAAAGAGGCCCAACGCGCAACCAAAATCCTGGAAGGATTTGAGAGGGCGATTAAAAATAAGCAGTTGGAACTCATGCCCGCTCCCTATTCCTACCCTCTCTTAAACGAGCTTACAAACGAAGAGTGGGGAGCAGACGATGCCGACCTTCAGGTGGCTTTAGGCAAGGAAGTAATCATGAAAACATTCCACTTATCTGAAGAACCAAAAGGAATGTTCAGCCCAAATCTAACATCAAATTTGAACTCATTGTCGTGTTTAAGAAGCGAAGATATTGAATATACCGTATTAAATAGCAATCTTTTCGGTCCCACCGTAGGTAAATCCGAGGGATTAGAAACAAAAGATATCTTCAAGCCATATAGGGTTCAAAACATAAAGGGAGATAGGGTATCCGTTTTATTCGCGGACGAAGAAATCTCAAACTCATTCGTAAAAAAGGAAGACCCTCACGAAGCGGTACAGCTTTTGGCCGGACAGCTCGCCCAAATTTACTTAAAAGAGCCCTACAAGCAAAAAATCGTGGTGATAGTCCCCGACAGCCCGGGTTGGCAACCGTCAACGGAACTCCTCGAAAACATCTATCTCTTCCTCGAGGGACCCTGGTTAAACCCAGTAACATTGGATATCGCATTTGAGCTGGGTCAAACTCCCAGTCAGCCAATCGAGCTTCTCGAACCAAGAAGAGAAAAGAGCTACCTTCAAGTAAAATACGACGAAAACATAGGGCTTGCCCACACCGAATTGTCCAATTTCGGGAAAGTGGTTGAAGACGACAATCCCCTATTGAATAAATTGCACAAACAAATTCTCATAGCCGAAGCAAATGATTGGAGACTATCTGAAAACCCCGTGGTTGCAAACCGAGGTTTGGCTTTTTTAACAAACGTAATTGAAACCATAGACTCCGAACTGGATAAAGTATTCATCGAGCCCAAGGCGAGATTAAAAAACAATGAGGCACAAATCATCGTGCGCAACCGCTCTGATTATGACTTTAATGTATTTGTAAATCTAAATTCCGGGACAGGAAAAAGGGTAATTTTAAAGCCAGAGAAAAACCTAGTTAATCTCCCGCTTGATAATCAAAAAAGCTATGCCTATCGGCAGGCAGGCGGACAAAAAATTAAAGTTTTTATCAATAATGGCGATAAAAATATAAAAGAGGCAAGTGTAACGCTTTTTGGGGAGCAATCTTCCAAGAAAACTTGGTATGTGGCCTTAATTGGAAGCTTTGCTCTAATAATCCTTACAAGCGCAGCCATAATCTGGTTTTTCAATAGAAGAAAGGTGAAAAATCATGAGAGAACTGCTCGGAAGCGCCCTTAAAATAATTCTAATCGTCGTGATCGCATTCGTCATCATGAATGACGTCGGCATAGTCATAACAAGCTACTGGCATAGCTCAAGAACAGCAGCTGATATCGCGAATGCGGCGGCGATCAACTACAAGCTAACCGGCTCAGCTGAACAAGCTCAAGCGACAGCCAAAGACTGGGCCGATCAAAAGGGGGTTGAGATAACCGATTTAAAAGTAGAAGAAGGCACTTTGACAGCATCTATTAAAATACCGTCAAAAAGAACTTACATAATTCGCCACATTAAATTCCTGGAAAATATTCTCCCCACAAAAAAAACCGTAAGCATCGATATCCCAACCTCATAAAAATTTCAAATTTAAAAAAGGAGTTTTTCTTCCTTTCTGCAAATAATAAATGTAAGTACACAATTAGATATAAGGTTACGCGGAGGGGCGCCAATGAAAGACTTAAACAAAAATTTAAATCCATCTGACCATTTTATTATTTCTTTTGAAAATGAAGTTCTCACCAAATGTATCGGCTGCGCCAAGTGCTTGAAAGAATGCGAGATTATCAAGTTCAGCAAATTCGCCAATGCCGATTTAAGGGAACTGCAAAAAAAGCGGCTCGATTTTCTAATAAGCGGGACTTTGTCGAACGATGTGTACGAGAGCGCTTATCTTTGCATGCATTGCCATTCGTGCGAAATTTCCTGCCCCGTTGACCTAAACACATCTGCCATAAATGAACTAATCAAAGCCAGGCTAAAGGAGCGCGGAAAAGCCGCTCCGTTTGCCTTAAAGCTTTCAGTTCCCACAGACAAGTTAAATGCCTTCGGAATTCTTTCAAAAGTAATGTTCAATAAGAATGAAATGATCTGGCTAAACGAAGTCCCCGACGTTGATGTGGCCGTTTTTTTGGGATGCCTCTACCCGATAGTTGCAGATAAGGTCCTGGCCTCTTTTGATATTTTAGATGAATTAGGGGTAAAATTTGCCGCCCTTTCCGGTGGCGCCAATTATTGCTGTGGAGCTCTCGACTCGATGTCCGGAAACGCAAAAGAGGCAAGAGAAAGAGCTATAAATCTCGCCATGGCCCTCGACAAGCTCTCGCCACGAGGGACCATCCTTTGGTGCTCCACATGTTATCAACGATTAACCGAAATCAGCAAAGAAGAAAATTTGCCTTTCAAATGTCAGCACATAATCCCGTTTCTAAGAGATAATTTGGAGAGAATCAACTTTAAAAAGACGATAGATAAGAAGATTACCATCCATGATCCATGTCATCTGGGCAGAGGAGCCGGCAAATACGATAGCATTCGCGAGCTGCTTGGAGCAATCCCAGGCGTTGAAATCGTTGAGATGAAACACACAAAAGAAAAGGCGCTTTGTTGCGGTGGAGCCGCTTTATTCTCTAAGCCACGCGTCGCAAAAAATATGACGAAACAACGAATGGTGGAGGCGCAAAACACCGGAGCCGACATTCTCGCAAGCATGTGCGCGGGGTGTCACATGGCCTTCTGCGAAACCGAAGATAAATATTCGTTTGAAGTCCAAAATGTAATCGGGGTTCTCGCTGAGGCAATGGGGATAGAGTATGAAGATAGACTGAAGAACCATTCGGGCATCTTAAAAAGAGCTATGGGGATGCTTAGAACCTTCTGCCGTTAGCTCGAGGAAAACATGAAAAAATTAGATGGATATGAAAGTTTCCCGGTTTGGATTGTTTTGCTTGCAAATTCCTTAATGATTTTGATATATGGTCTCGGATTCTACCTCCTATCCAAAATAAGCATCTGGATAGGCATCCTTTACCTGTTATATTGTCTCTGGGTTGAATTTATGATTTTAAAAAGAAGCTGTATAGATTGTTACTATTACGATAAACTTTGCGGACTCGGTAAGGGCAAGGTTGCCCTTCTTTTCTTTAAGAAAGGCGACCCCAAAAAATTTGCTGAAAAGGAGCTTGTCTGGTATACGCTTATTCCAGATTTCATGGTAAACATATTTCCAATTGCCGGCGGAATAATTATTTTGGTAAAGGACTTTTCCTGGCCTCTTTTAGCGATCCTCGCAATTTTTATAATCATCTCCTTTGGCGGAACCGCAGTTATCAGAGGACAATTTGCCTGCAAATATTGCAAACAAAAGGAAGTCGGTTGCCCGGCTGCAGAAATGTTTGAAAAGAAAGAGTGAGAGAGAACATAATAAAAACGGATATAGGAGGAAAAGTGGAGGAAAAGAAAAAGATAACCGAGGAGCCGAAACTTGAGGATATCATCGCTGAGTTGAAAGTGATGGGGGCTCAATTGAAGGATGCGTTTAAGACAACGGTTGAGAGCGAAAAAGCAAAAAAAATGAGAGCACAGGTTGCGGATGGCTTCGATAGCTTAACCGATGCCTTCGATAAGTTCATAAAAGATGCAAAGAGCGGCCAGCTTGAAAAGGACATAAAGAAAGGCCTCCGCGACAGCATAAAGGTCATAAACGAGAAGCTTAAACAATATTCTGAGGCAAGAAAGGAAGAAGAATAAAAATTTTCTTTTGCAAGCTAAACGGCTAAAAATTTCACCTAACGGAACGAGAACAAAAGAAGTTTATGGAGCGTAGTGGAGAAAATATAGAAAAGTCAAGCGCAAAGTGGCTTGCGCACATTTTTTACCTTTCATTTTGCTTTCCCACGCAACTTTTATTGTTAATTGCTAAACAAATTTTTTCCGTTTTGGACGAAGGTCAAAGGAAGAATTAGGGGGTAAATACCCAAAGCTCAAAACACCTTATTACTCGTTGCTAATAAAGATATCGACGTATTCTTTATATATGAAGGACTGGCCGTATTTTTTATCTTTATCTTTGGGCGATAGAATTTCCATTTTAATAAATCGGTCAATGACAGTTTGTGCTCCAGCACGCGTAAATCCTGTCCAAGTTTGAATAACATTATTATTTACAATTGGCTGGCTGTAAAGTTTCGGCAAAATAATGGCGGCGCTTTCTGAAGCACGTTTTCCTAGTTTTTGAATTTTTGTCATATCTCTTTCTCGCAGTAATGTTATTTTATCTACAATATCAATAGCTTCATTGGAAATTTCAATCACGCCGTCAAGAAAAAAATCAATCCAATCAGACACATTTCCGTTGTGATATCCAAATAATTTTTCGTAATAGAGTTTTTGATATTTTTTAAAGAAAGACGATAAAAACAAGACGGGCCTTTCTAGGTAGCCTTCTTTCCAAAGATAAAAGGTGATTAACATTCTGCCAGTCCTACCATTACCGTCTAAGAACGGGTGGATTGTCTCGAATTGCGCATGGATTATTCCTGCCTTAATTATGGTTGGTATAGTGTCATCAGTATGTATAAATTTTTCAAGATCGTTGAGCGCTCTTCGCATATCATCAACGGGCGGAGGTACAAAACTGGCGTTATCCGGACGAGTACCACCAATCCAATTTTGTGTTTTGCGAAATTGGCCTGGATCAGGAAAATGAGTAGAACGCGCTTTGTCCATAAGTTGTTCGTGTAATTCTCGTATAAATCGAAGTGCCATCGGAAAATTATCCGTTGTTACTCTTTTTATCCCGTAATTAAGCGCTTTGATGTAGCGCAATATATCGTTAACGTCTTCCGGTATGTTTGTTTTTATTTTTATTTCAGCTTCAATGGCATTAATCATTGTCGCCATTGTGCCCTCGATTTGGCTCGAAGAAGCAGCATCTTTTCTTAGATACATTAAAAGAAAAAAATCGGCATCAGGCAGAAATTTTGTAATGCCATCAAGCTTGCCGAGTAATCGAGTTGCCTTGTCGTTATTCTTTAAAGTTTTTGGATCAAAATCAAAACCTTTCTTCGGTGGAAAAGGATTTGGAATGAAGGCTTTAAATCCATCTTTTTGTTCAATGTTTGTGCCAATTTTAATATTTTTCATAGTTTGTTTACATCTTTTACATAATGTATACAAAGTATATCGGTTTGTATCTATTGTGTCAACGAATGTATGCAAAGTTTACTTCGTTATTTTTTCACATTTACGATATATACATCATATTTACCAAACATTTGTTCGATTATCAAGAGCTCTTACCAATCCTTATAAATTTTTCATAAATATGTTACCCTCCCCTATCCTCCAATCCTAATGTAACTCCCTTCAAAAAAATAGCTTTTAGACAATGACGAATAGCTATTTTTGCTATAAACACTCCTTAACTGAAAACGTTTTCAGTTTTAGACAAAATTATGGCATACTACCAGCCAAATATCACATTTTAACCAACGCAAAAGTTCCTTTAACCCAAAAAACTTCTTTTGGAAAAAACAAAAAAGTACAATATATTGAGTCTGTTTATGCAAATATGCCCATATATTGTGGATAACGCTGTGGAAATGGGGAAAACTAAAG